>Ga0114956_1000078_pt1 | contig 52243 bp, 43 predicted proteins | sample MaitaG_FD_87304 | JGI IMG/M metagenome (GOLD analysis project Ga0114956, IMG submission 87304) | Marine algal microbial communities from Maine, USA - Maine_Asex2 metaG | ecosystem: Host-associated > Algae > Red algae > Unclassified | place: Maine, USA | collected 2015-01-05 | reverse complement strand
GATTCAACTCCCCGAATCCGTGAACACCAGCCATACTCTTTAAATGAGCGATTTATGTTAACGGCCATTGCATAAGCTGAATTGGACCAAACATAGCTGCTAGCCCCACCGGAAGTATCTTCCTCGAAGTCAAATTCTTCTACAGGGTCGGTATTTGCTCCATAGGGAATACGCGATAAGAATCGAGGCATAGCTAAACCCAGATATTTAGCATCCTCTGAATCTCTTAGAGAATTCCACGCTGCATACTCTGGCGTACTCTGAATTTTTGTAAGATCACGCGGGTCAGCCAGCTCGTCCCAGGTATCCATCTGCAGTACCGAGGGGTCAGCACCAGTAATAAATGGCGCGTGTGCAGCCGCAGACACCTGTTTCATGCCATTGAGTATTTCAACGTCCGGCGCACTGTGATTAAAATGATAATCACCAACCAGACAACCATAGGGTTCTCCGCCAAGTTGATCGTATTCAGCACCGTATATTTTTTTAAACAACGGACTCTGATCCCACGACACGCCTTTAAATTTCTTGAACATTTTACCGAGCTCTTTTTTCTCGATATTAATGACCCGAATTTTGAGCATTTCGTCTGTTTCGGTGTTGTTCACCATATGGTGTAAGCCACGCCATGCACCCTCTAGTTTGGCAAATTCGGCGTGATGCAAAATCAGATTGACCTGATCAGTTAATTTCTTGTCAATTTGCGCAACAATGGACTCAATAGTCGCTCGTGCATCGTCGGAAATAAGTGCAGTATCAGCCAGTGCCTGCTCTGCCAGAGTAGCGACGGCGGCGTTCACTGCCGTTTTCGCCTCATCAGAACGCGGTTTGAATTCTTTATCCAGCAGCGCAGAAAAATCGTCACCTTCTTCTGCAACAGCTTCTTCCGCTTGCTCTTCTAGTTGTGTCTCTTCGGCCATCTTCTATTCCTCTTTTGATTCAGCTTCGCCGCCATCGGATTTGGGTGTAGCAGCCAATGTTTCCATCAGAGCAGGATCATTTAATAAATTCTGAATAAGATCCTCCGCACCTGCCTTGCCATCCATATAGGTTTTGAGATTCGTCAACTCTGTGCGTGCCTCCAATAGTTTGTTGAGTGAATCAACTTTAGAGGCCACAACCGCTGGGGAAAAATCGTCCATACTTTCAAAAGCTAACTCAACACTCATCTCACCTTCACCGGTTAGCGCATTGGGTACGCTCAAAGCTACTTTTGGTTTGGTTGATTTCAAATAGTCGTCAAAATTATCCACGTCAATTTCGGAGAATTTCCGATCATCAATGCGTTCTTTTTCTTCACCTGCATTGCCAGATAAGTCAGCCATGACTCCCATGACAAACGGCAGTTGAATTTTTTTCTCAGAACCATAGAGCTCGACGTCGTACTCAATTTGCACCCTTGGAGCGCGATTGCGCGCAATAAATTTCTGTCCACTCGCCATTTGTCATTTACTCCTCTTTAAATATACAAATTGTTGTTATTGCACTGAACCAATTATGTAGTTACGTTATCCTTCAACAACCGCAGGTTGTTCATTTGATACACGCGGCATAGATCGACTGAACTCGTTCAGTAAATCTGAAAATCGCTTGTTAACCAGCTTGCGCATTTCTGCAATGAGCAATGGAATCGGACTAGCAGGTTCGTTTGCGTAAAAGAAACGCTCAATGTCCTGTAATATTTCTAATACTTGCTCGCGATTTTGTGGCCCGCTCTGAGCTACTTGATCTGATTCAAATTGACCATTTTCCGTGTGGGCACTTGCCGGTGATTCACCTGAAAGAAATCGTTGATAACTATTCTGAACAAGATAATTCATTGGGTCTTTTTTTAGCGTCTCAAGCAAGGTGGGCAGGTCGTCTCGATGAGCAGGTGCAAGCTCTACCAGCAAATCAAAGAAACTTTTTGACACCATGCTGCTGGCACTTTGCACAAAAAACAAAACCGGACTGGATGGTTCGTGATGTTGATAGTAAGTAGTGATTTGTGAAAAAGCCTGCATGACTGCCTGCCGAGACGCAAGCTTACTCGGCGTGCTGACATCTGGTTCGTCAACCGGAGTGGAAACGATCGTGTCATCACTGGATGAAACAATCCGTACTTCGTTATCGACAGACTCGCCAGTTGGCAGAAACTCTGTCGCAAACTTGCGAAAGGCATCGATACATTCGATTAGACGGCTACGCAATTTCTCCAATGAAATATCACCAGAGCCTTGCGATTTCTCTACAAAATCTACTTCAATTTTTTTGACACACTCCAGTGCATTAATGAGGGTGTCGAGATCATTGGCTAATACTTTTGGGTCAGACTCTTGAAATGCTCCGCGTATCAACCCCTCCTGGCAACGTGCACGATCTTCCTCAGAGCCATTTAGCTGACCTTGAAATATAGCCACATCTCGAGCGGAGTACTCACCAATGCCGCGCGCACTAACTAATGGAAGTCTATGAATCACATCGAGAAATTGAGGCTGTTCGGATATCTCCAGTAATATATTTACCCTGGCATAGTACGGGTCATCAGGGTCATCGCCATCAGCTTCTGGTAACAAGGTATCCCAATGATTAGCAATTTGATCATCAACACGTTCCAGTGATGACAGTAGTCCGGCAAATCCAACGGTGTTAGTTTCCGCGCGAAGCAAATGAACCAGTACACCCAGATGCTGCACATCGCCTTGACAGAGTTTCAGGGCAAGATGTTTCACTTCCGCCCATGCGGGCGGCTCTGCTGGTATTACAGAATCACCCATACTCCTTTCAGACTTCCCCGCAGCAGCAACTACTAATGCCTGAAATTCTGATGTATTTTCAAATCCCTCCATATCTTTTTTCTGTAACCGATTTTTTCGTAACCGAGTAGATCAATCCATTAATGGAGTAACTTGCCTAATGCAAACAATGCATCCCATATAGATTGAACTTAAATTGTTAATTTGTCATCGACCATACGGGTTAGCCACATTGGTACTAACTCATATAGGTTATCCATATATATACAAATTCATCATCGATGAAAGTAATATGAAAAGCTTGGCAACCAGCAACCCATTGCTTCAATGCTAACTATCAACAAATCGGCGTGGCAATCAGATTGAACCGAAATGCTATAGTTTTTATTGTGTTATGTAACCAACTTACATTTTGTAGCGAGCTAGTCTGAATGACGTATTCTTTGCACTTTTACAAAAAATACCAATCGAGTTAGCAATGAGGCTGACCCTGAAGGTTCGTTCGTATTGCGCCCAGCCCGTCGCCGATACACGCACTCAAACATTCGACACATTTCCGATTCATATTGGCAGGTCGCTCAATTCCGATTATGTCCTTGACGATGAAAGTCGCTACATTTCTTCAAATCATGCTGTAGTGGTTTTAGACAATAATCGTTTGTGTATTCAGGACACCAGCTCAAACGGTGTTTTCATGAATGGCAATGCAGAACCCATCGGCCAGAGCGGAACACAAGTTTTAAACAACAACGACTCGATATCGATTGGTGACTACACCCTCCAAATCAGCATAGGAAGCAGTGACGCGTTTTCATCAGACCGAGACGAAGCTAATTTTGGTGATGTCGATCCGAACGCATATACTGCGATTGCATCTGCTACTCCTGCAAATGGACCGAATCATGACTGGACGCCACCTTCACAGAGCAACGACAGCAGCGACCCATTTGACGACATATGGGTAGACGAAGCTGTTAAGTCGACATCCAATCAAGGAATACCCGAGAATCAAGAAAAAGCAGTTAACAAGAGCTCAGACTGGGCTAACTGGGAAATAAACGAGCCATCGCACATAGCGGCTCAACCACCTCCCTCACGTTCCCCAGCGCCAATCAGCACTCCAATGGCTGAACCAATGCCGGTGCAACGTTCAGCACCTGCACCACAGCACCAGTCTGAAGGACATTCCGAATCAAATATTCTTGCTTACGTACTGCAAGCGGCAGGAATGAACCCGTCTGAATTTAGCCACCTTGACCAGCGTGCATTAGCCATTCAGCTGGGTGAACTGTTGAGTACCTCGGTTGATTCGCTCGTTATGTTACTGCACAGTAGAACAGAACTCAAAAACGCTGTTCGCAGTGAAGTTACGACACTGGCAAGGGTAAATAATAATCCACTAAAATTTGCCACTAGCTCTCAGGATGCTTTAAAAAAATTACTATCGAGTAGTCAACACGATGCGTATCTTGATGCGAACTCAGCAGTGACCGAAGCTGTTGATGACTTGAAAGCACACCAGGTTGCCATGCTCGATGGTATGAAGTCGGCGATGAAAGCCACATTGCTGCGTTTCAACCCATCCTTACTAGCCCAAAAGCTGGAGGAAAAAGGCTCATTCGGATCAAACATTCCGATAAATCGGGAAGCAAAGCTTTGGGAAATGTTTACAGAGCAGTATGCTGCAATAAGTGAAGAAGCAATGAATGATTTCAGCGAGTACTTTGGTAAAGAATTTCGAACCGCATACGAAAAGCGTATTCGTGAGCTTGGACGAACTCCAGTATTTTGACCACACACTGTTATGTAACACGAAATATAGTTAGCAAAACCAGGTTTTTACGGAATATTATGCACATGGACCAATCAAATCGCATTCAGCATAACTGCAAATTCATTCGGATGAATCGCGCACTAACAGTGCTTATAGTTGGTGGACTCTTAAGTAGTTGCGGTCTTTTCCAAAAAACCCCAGCTCCTCCTGAACCAGCTCCTATACCATTGTCTGAAATTCCTTACTCCGTATCGATCGCTCTCGACGCCAACGCAGATATCAATACTGACGGGAACGGGCGCCCATCACCCGTTCGTGTTCGTGTTTTTTTGGTCGAGCCAGAAGTTGAATTGAAGAACAAGACCTTCAACGAAATTTTTGACTATGACGGCGGTGAAATTGATCCGGGACCCAAAGCTAATTTTGCTATCAAGCCGGGTGAACAAAAAACAATCTCTGTGACTGGTAATAAATCGGAATCAAAACTCGTACTGGCAGCCGGGTTTCGCGAGCCTTATAAAACAATTTGGATTACCGAGAAAACAATCGATGTCCATACGGAAACATCCGTAAATGCAGCCGTTACAAGATCAGCTGTGGAATTTGGAAACATTCAATAAGCAAGTCAGAGGTGTAGTAACTTTGCAAAATAACTATCGCACACTATGGACGGAAGGCATGTTGCTTGGCCCGCAGCATTTCCAGCAGCATGATCGATTTTTGCTAGAGTCGATGTCCTTACTTGCAAAATCTCATGGCAATCATGGCTATGGGGTGATATCGCTGGAAATTGACGAAAATGCGTTAAATGAAGGCACGCTTGCGCTCTCCGAAGCCACTGGTGTGTTTCCAGATGGAACACCATTCAGCCTTCCTGCTGAGGCCAATTTGCCAGCACCATTGGCAATCGACTCAGACATTCGTGATCAGATTATTTATTTGAGCGTACCGCGAAGTAATCAGAGCGATAAGGATGTTGCAGAACAACAATCCCGTGCTTCATTCGAACGATATCTCTTGCATGACCAGGAAATAGAAGACAGACAAACGCCCGATTCTGACACTGCAGAAGTCGTGTTTACCGGATCATTGCTAACGCGCCTGCTCCCTGAAAGCGCCGATCAAGCCGCTTTCCACACCATACCGTTAGCAAGAGTTCTGGAAATTAGATCAGACAATCGAGTTCAGCTTGATAGTGATTTCTATCCTTGTGCAATGTCACTTTCGGCCTCTCAGGCACTTTCAAATCTGTGTCGTGAATTACGTGGGTTGGTAACCCAGCGAGCAACAGAATTAGCAGGTCGCTTGGGTAAACCCAATACCAGCGATACCTCGCAACTTACCCAATTTTTGCTACTGCAAACGCTTAACAGAGCCGGGCCTTTGCTAGATCATTTAAGTGATTACACATCAATACAGCCAATAGAGCTTTATAAAGAACTGGCGCAGTTAGCTGGTGAGCTTGCTACTATTACACACTCCAGTCGTCTGCCACCTGAGCTTGCCGCCTACACGCATCGCGATCAATATAGCTCATTCAATCCAATAATCCTGAACCTGCGCGAAAGTCTTAACTGGATTCCGGATTCAACCACAAATTCTATTCCGGTTGAACATATCAGGGCAGGCATTTATAAATCGACCGTCAAAGACTTGCAACTCTTTAATTCCTCTACATTCATTCTAGCCGTAAAAGCACGCGTAACACCTGACGAACTGTCGCGGTTGCTTCCAAAACAAACAACCATAGCGTCTAAAACGAAACTACGCGATTTGGTGGAAGCACAAAGTCACGGAGTTGAGCTGAAACCGATGATAACGGTACCGAACAGTATCCCTATGTACGATAGTTACGTTTATTTCGAAGTACAAAAAAATCATCCGCAGTGGCAGGAAATAGCTTTATCCGGTGACATAGCAATGCATATAGCAGGAAATTTTCAAGACCTGCAAATGCAATTTTGGACAATACGCAGTTAAGTGATTCAACCCTATGAATGATGACCCTTTTGCATTTGAAGATAATGACGATCGAACACGGATACAGCCTACTCGATCGCAGACAGCTGGTACCCGGACTTCAGAGCAGGGTCGAGCTCAGATGCAAGATACACAACACAACAACTTACCCCTTCTGGGCGGAATTAACAAACTTGAGAAAGCTGCCTCTAAGCTATTGCCTCTTCTCATCACCATTAAGAACTCTTCGTCTCACCCCGATCCCGTTGGATTACGAAATAAACTCATCAGAGAACTGGACAACTTTAAAAACAACGCCAAACCGATACTAAACGATCCGAAAAAAGTGACCCAAGCAAGCTACGTCATGTGTACAGCTCTGGACGAAGCGGCCATGAACACACCTTGGGGTCATCAAGCTAATTGGGCGCAACATAATCTGTTGGCCACCTTTCACAATGAAGTGATGGGCGGCGAACGTTTTTTTGATTTGCTAAAAAACCTTGGAAAAGAACCTCGCGAGAATATCGATCTTCTTGAATTAATGTACGTCTGCCTTGCGCTGGGTTATGAGGGGTCCTATCGGCTCGCCAGCAACGGCCAGGATACGCTGGTCAAAGTCAGGAACTGGCTTTACGAGATCATCCAGTCTGTTCGTCAAGATAACGATATGGCGCTTTCAGTAACCTGGAAAGGGTCTAAGGTACAAGAGAGTAGTTTGCCTAGAATGACTCCGCTATGGGTGCTACTCGCGGCCGCGCTGGCTCTTGGTACATTAGTATTCATTACTTACAAAGTTAAACTGGCCGGGCAATCTGAATCAGTAATATCAGGGTTCTACAACGCCGAAGCCGAACCATTGAGTGTACGCGCGGTAACAGCGCCCATACTACCGGTTATAAAAGTAGCCGATCAGGCGGCATCACAACAAACTGCGCTTACGCTAACACAATTGCTTCAGAGTGAAATCGATCTTGGACAAATTCAAGTATCGGAAAACTTTGAGCAAGGTCAGGTACGCTTATTAGGTGACAGTTTGTTTGCGTCGGGGAAAACCAATATTAATCCGGCGCTGGAGCCTCTGATAGATACTATTGGAGAAACTCTAAATAAACTTGAAGGACGCATATTAGTTACCGGTCATTCAGACAACATCCCGATTCGATCTGGTCGCTTTTCATCGAACCTGGAATTGTCCCATGCACGCGCAGTCAATGTCGAAAACCGATTGCAGCGGACGCTAAGTAATATTGATCGGTTATCTGCGACCGGCAAAGGCAGCCTTGATCCCATTGCTGATAATAGTAGTGCAGCAGGACGAAGTGCAAACCGAAGGGTTGAGATAACAATATATTACTGATATCAAAAGTGGACTTAAATTTAAAAAAAACATAATTACAAACGTGAATAAGCCAAGTCGTCAATGGTCGAATTAAAGGCTGTATTAACTGGAAGATGTATAGAAGCATATGGCAGGATTGAAAAAATTACTGACAAGCAGACTATTCCTTGCTTTTATCGGCATGGTTTTCGTTAGTTTGTTCATCTGGTTTGCCGGGCCATTGATTGGCTACAATGGCACCGCGCCTCTGGAATCCACATCGCGCCGCTATCTACTCATTGGCGGCATGTCGACACTCTGGTTCCTAAGTGCAATTTACCGGTTTATCAAATCGCGCATGAAGAATGCAAAAATGCTGGATGCATTGGCGGCAGAAGCTGCGTCGAGCGCCACTGGCGAAGCCTCTGCTGAGGAACTGGCTACTTTGCAATCTAAAATGCAAGAAGCCGTTGATACGCTGAAAAACAAAAACTTCTCGAAAAGTGGTGGTAAACGGTTTCTTTATCAACTGCCATGGTATGTAATTATTGGCCCACCAGGCGCAGGCAAAACAACTTTACTGAGTAATTCCGGACTCGATTTTCCATTAGAGGAAACTCACGGTAAATTTTCCGTTAAAGGCATTGGTGGTACTCGTAACTGTGATTGGTGGTTTACAGATCAGGCAGTCTTGCTTGACACAGCTGGTCGCTACACCACACAAGACAGTGAAGCAGAAGTAGACAAGTCCGCTTGGGAAGGATTCCTGGATATATTAAAGAACACGCGTGGCAGACGCCCCTTAAACGGTGTGCTACTAGCCATTAGCATAGAAGATATCCTTAACAGCGATGACGACCAACTTGCTCAGATAGCCAAAACACTACGCAATCGTGTCGACGAATTGTATAAGGTTCTGGGTATCGCCCCTCCGGTTTATCTGATGTTCACCAAGTGCGATTTATTGGCAGGATTTAACGAACATTTTTCTAACCTGGATAAAAGAAGCAGAGAACAGGTTTGGGGCTACACCCTGCCAATAGATTCTGACCACACACTTGACACTAGTATCGACAAAGCGACCACTGAGCTTAGTACCAGGCTGCACGAACAAACAATCACACGACTGCATGGAGAGCTCAGTGCTCGCAACCGGGAGAATGTATTCAGTTTTCCAATGCAATTTAATTTCTTTCAACAGCGTGTAGATCTCTTTGTGGGACAGTTAGCAGCCCAGTCAAGGTTACTTGAAAATATTCTGTTTCGAGGAGTCTACTTTACCAGCGCGACACAAACCGGCTCAGTTTTAGATCAAGTCATTCAAAGTACTTCACAAAATTTTGGAATCAACGAGCGTTTACCAGGCAGTGCTGCAACGGAAGGGAAAAGTTTCTTTATCACTGAACTTTTAAAAGATGTTGTGTTCAGTGAATCTGGATTGGCAGGGACGAACCTTGCCACCGAGCGAAAACTAAAATGGTTACAGTGGGGAGCTGCTGGATGTATCAGTGCTGTGTTTATTGGCTTACTGGCTTTGTGGACAACGAGCTACTTTGCCAACAGGCAGTTGTTGGAGTCAGTTCAAGACTCCACTCAAGAACTTATAGTGTCCCTCGATGAATTATCAGGTGACAACCTCGATCTATTGAAAACATCCAGTGCGCTCAACAAAAGTCGCAAACTGATCACGGCAAATGATGATGGTTTTGTTGTAAAACGAGCTGGTATGTACCAAGGCAACCGAATTGGAGAATTTGCAGAAGAAAAATACCAGGATTTACTAATTGATGCCCTGCTACCGCGGCTTATGGTGCGACTAGAGCACCAGATGCACGCGCAAAGTACCAATAGTGAATTTGTGTTTGAAGCATTGAAAACCTATCAAATGTTAAATGATAGAGAACACTATAAGGCTGACGCAGTAATTGGTTGGTTCAACTTCGACTTTGATACCAATCTACCGCCGGACACCTCTACAGCCAATCGCAATGATCTAAAAGCACACGTTACTGAGCTCTTCAAAGAACGGCCGTATCGACTGCCCAGACCCGTTGATTCAGGCTTGATAAACCAGTACCAATTAATTGCCGCAACAACTCCAATCGAGCAGCGTGCCTACAACCGGATCCGAAATTCATCGCTTGGAAATATTAACGAGTACTTAAGGTTAACCGAAGGCGACGGCGCCGATTTACCATTGGCCTTTACGCGTAGTGATGACATATCACTCGATAACAGCGTGCCACGTTTTTTCACCTTGACTGGGTATCGCGATGTTTTTCTTCCTGCAAGTTCTAACATCAGTGCAGCGCTTGCGGATGATCGCTGGGTGTTAGGCGCTGCAGCAGACACCGCAACCAGTCAAATTACCCCAGAACAATTGCAAGTTGCCGTTCAACAACGATATTACAAAGACTACATAATGACATGGGAAACTTTGCTGCAAGCGTTACAACTGCGCTCCGTCGACGGGTTGCAAGCAGCATCGGAATTTGTCGCATTATTATCAGCGCCCGATTCCCCAATAAAGAAAATACTGACACTAGCGCGTACTCAAACCACGCTGACAAAAGCGTCGGTGCCTGAAGAGAGCGAAGCCAAAAGTACGACCGATCGCGAAAACCAACTCGGTAGTCTGTTAGGTGGAACTACTCCGGCGTTGCCGGAAACACAAATTACGCTGGACCCGGTGACTATCCATTTCAGCAAGCTTCACAAACTAGTGGAAAATGTTGAAACCAACGCATCACCGCTAGATCAAGTCTTGAATCAGCTGGCCCAACTCAATTTGCAGCTGTTGCCAATGGCGCAAAGTCCTGCAGGCAGCATAGATACGCGACTCAATACCGAGCTGGCCGTGAATATGCAAAAAATCAGCACACACGCCAATCGCCTGCCAGGTCCATTAGCCAACATAGTTAATGCATTGACTAACGACATAGGAGATGTAGTTGGTGGAGGTTTTTGCCAACAGCTAGATGCTGCGTGGAAAACCGATGTCTATGCGTATTACATTCGTGCTATTGCCAATCGATACCCGGTTAATCGCAACGGTACTACAGATATCGCCTTAAGTGACTTTGGCAGCTTTTTCAGCCCTGGCGGAATCGTGGATACTTTCGTTTCTACTTACTTAGCCACACAGGTTTCTAAATCACCAAAAAAATGGACCTGGGTAGGCAAAGGGTCATCGGTTTGTTTGTCCGACAATTCACTGAAGCAGCTTGCCAGATTCGACGATATCAAGAACACCTTTTTTTCACAAGGCGGACCACTGCCATCGTTCCGATTCGATCTGGTGCCTGAGCGTATCAATATGTCTATCGATATTGAAAAACTAATCCTTAATATCGCAAGCGCTCAGGTTGAATATAATCATGGACCGGTTAATGGCACAACCTCGTTCTCCTGGCCTGATCAGAGTAACAATACTCAAGTCAATTTACGTGTCGAACCAGTAGTACCTGGTTCGTCTTCAAGTCTATCTATGAGCGGCCCTTGGGCTGTATTAAAATTGTTTGATCAGGCAAATCGAAACCCAACCCGCACAGGTCTTGACGTCAGCTACAGTTTTAGCGGTCGATCAGTAGCACTTAGCCTTGCGACAAGCAGTTTTAATCCATTGAATTCAGTGTCTTTACGCAATTTTCGAGCACCGGAAAATCTATGATGCATATAGGGTATTACGGAAAATTGCAACATCGCGGTGATTTTGTGCGCTTCAATCTACCAAAAACCTTTATAAACGTTTGGGACGACTGGCTGCAGCAACTTTTGTTAGCTGCAGAGGAATTACACGGTACACAATGGGGTTCCGTGTACAACAACTGTGACAGTTATCGTTTCGCACTCGACGCCAATCTGGCTGGCATGCACGCATGGACAGGTTTGATGTTTCCAGGAATCGATAAAGTTGGACGACGATTCCCGTTCTGTATAGCGGCGCAACTTCCCGTTCAGATCAAGGCGACTATGGCGATCGGGCAATTGGAAAACTGGTACACGGAGGTTGAGATAATTGCGAGACAGGCATTGAACGACAACGACGCTTATACTGCCTTGCAACAAACACTGGGAACACTCGCTGAACAAGGATATGGTGTTTCCCTGGATACTGAGCCACTAATGGAGTGCGATGAATTGGCGCACGACCGAACACAAATAGGCGCGCATATCGCAGACAATCGAGCACTGACATCAGCAGACAATGCACAGGTTTTGATCCACAGCTTGCTTGCGCAAACTATAGGTCAATACAGCATCTGGTCCAGCCTGCCATCAAACTCGACAATACCGACAACCGTTATATCCCATGGCCTGCCAGTTGGTAACGCTGGCATTGCCTTATTTGACAGGAATTGGTCATCGACATCTTTCGAAATGCTGCCAACACGGGTTTTAGCTGAAGCGATACCTTCGAATCTTATTCAAACCGACTTGCCTGTCGGTGCCAAATTTTCCGAAGCAAAAATAGAAGAATCCAGTACAGCAATAGAGAACATTGCAACCTCGACGGGTGACTGGTCAGCACTGGAAACTGATGAAGAGCCAACTTTTGTTCCTGAATGTGAAAAGCTCGAACTGGACGACGATCTGGCAGAAAAACCATGGGAATGATAAACGAGAAATGGATTGGCCTGACCTACACAGATACCGGTTTGATCAGGTCCCAGAACGAAGACTCCGTGCTTGAGAAAAACAGTGAGCAACTCTGGGCCGTAGCGGACGGCATGGGAGGCCACATGGCAGGTGACTATGCGAGCCAGCATGTACTGGAGAATCTGAGTGGCTATGAGAATGCCGCGCAAACCGGCACCTCTCTTGCCAGGCACGATAACGCGGTAAGAATATCAAATGCGCATCTTGTCGAGAAGGCTCTCAGCGAACAAGTTGACATTATCGGCTGTACGTTAGCTACGCTTATTATCGACAAACAATGGGCCGTTTGTAGCTGGTCCGGAGACAGTCGCATTTATCGATTGCGCCACGGTGAACTAAAACTGCTGACTCACGATCACTCGCAACAGAGTGACTATGATGATAGAAATTTGCTGTTGTATTCTGACGTTGCGAAAACCGACTCACAAGTATTGACCGCAGCAATCGGTGGAGAAGATGCAGCATACCTCGAACGCGCGTGGTATGGCACAGACGATGACGATAGCTACCTGCTTTGTACTGATGGACTGTACAAAGAAGCAAGTGATATTGAAATTGAACACTTGATGAAAACAACGACCACTGCCAGCGATGCACTTCATAAACTAGTTGCGGTATACCGTGAGCGCGGCGCGCGGGATAACGTTGGTCTGGTTTATGTCAGTCAACACTGCTAACGAGGATTACCATGGAACTAACCTGTCGACAACTGCCAACGATTAGTTTTCTTATACTAAGCGTTCTGCTGCAGTCATGCGCTACTAACAATCCGGTGTTTCGCAAGAAACAACCCAGCATTTCGCATATACATATCGGTCATGCAATCACCGGTTGGCCAGCAGCACCTAAAAAACAAGGACTACTGGTAGTTGCAGAACTGCGCAGCTTAGAAGCCGCGACCAATGCTGAGTTGCTACTCAGAGCCGCCAGGGATAAAGATTTCGACAAAGCCAGGCGCTACCTCGAAAACACCACACTCGCGGTAGACCCGACACTACTTGATTCCACCAGCACAGATTATGGTCTAAGGCGCGCTGCAGCGGAAGCCATGACGCATCTCTCTTTGGCACGGGATACAGATGATGCAACTGCCAATGTGCAGCGTACCGTAACTCAAACAAATATCAAGGCCCTGGACATACTGGATAGAGCAGACGAACTCACCTCAATTCTGGATATTGGTCTGGAAACTCAATCAGTAGACGAACTGGAAATTATTGCGGAAGAGATTAACCGGTCCATGAAAAGGATTGCGGGTGGTCCCGATACGCAAGGGAACTATGGCCTGTTCGAATTCCGTGAATCCATCGAACAAATGGTCGAACGTGAAGACCCGCCATATGAGACCGTTGATTCCTGGTATCTGTTCAACCTGGTAAAGCTACCTGATGGCCAATGGGGATTCGCAAGAAACAGTCGGGGGCCAGCCGGTGCCGGATATTAATCACAATTTAAGGCACTGTGCAATCAGTCGACCCAATCGTTTTAGCTTTAAATCAACAGGCATCTTAATGATTTTCGTTCTCGGTATTCTCAATGCGCCGTTCTTGCAGGCTCAGTCAGTTGACAGCTGCATGGAAGCGAAGGTTGCAGAAGCAATCAACCTATGTCAAAGCATTCTGGATAACGGTAGTCGCAATGCGAATGTCTACCACAAACTTGCCTCTGCGTTATACCAGAGTGGTCAAACAGATCGAGCTAAAACTGTGCTAAACAAAGCTGGCAGCCTATACCCAGGAAATGAGAACCTGAAATCGCTAACCAAGCTAATCAACTCTTCAATGAGCGAGCAAGATGAACTGGATAAATCAGCAAAAAAAAATGAAGATATGATTGCTCAAGGTAAATCAAAGATCGAGCTCAAGGTCGCTTGCCTTACCAAAACCGGCAATACGGGTATAAATGCCTGCAGGCAGTATTTAACGATAACGGACGTCGACGCTGAAAAGATAAAAGCACGATTGGCTGAATTGGGTGCCGGCTCAAAAACTATAAATCCGAAGCCGCCAGTCGTGAGCGAGCGTAAGGAACTCCCAACAACGTCTGACAAGCCAAGCACGCCAGCTGCTCCACCAAAACCCAGCGAACCTGTTATCGTAACAAGGCCCACTCCGCCTGTAAATTCCGCCCAAAGGGAGGCAGTCATTACTGCACAGCAGTTGCTCAATGATCTTGGGTTTGCAGTCGGCTTACCCGACGGGATAGCTGGTGAACGAACAAAACAAGCCTTAATTAATTTTTATAGCCAGATAGGACAAAATAGTTCAGGAATTCCTGTCAACAACGCTACTTTGCAAGATCTGGACAAAGCCCGATCTGAATTCGTCCGAGCTGAACAATTGCTGGCAGACAGCAGGCGAGCTGAAGCTGACGAAGACTTTCTACTGGCCATAAGCAATTTGGATGAAGCGAGTGCCACGAGTAAGTTGTTTAATGTACCAAGTGGTTACGCGGCTGCTCTGCACTCAAAACTTTTAGCGCAACAGACGCTAGCCGGGCCACAGACTACAGATGAAGTCACAATACCCGTACAAAACGCTGAGCCGGACACACAAGAATCAGTTGTGCAGATAACGACGCCGGCTACCTCTGACCCGATTGTAGTTACGAACACAGCCGCCGAGGAACCGCAAAGTACTGAACAGTTTAATCAATTGCTGGCTGAAATACGGCTACTAACACAAAAACTGGATACACAAAGTCGCTCACACGACCAGCAACTGAATGCGATTAGAGCATCCGTGAAAATCGACTAATGCGCTAAACGTAATTTACTAAGCGGCCAGGTCTTGGTGAATTGCACGAGACTATTTGCGCGATAATAAATGACTGGATAGCATCTGAAATTGAGTATTGTCGGGGTCAAGTGCTAAGGCTGCCTCTACTTGAAGAGCTGCTTGTTGAAAATCACGATCTTGTATACTGTCAATAGTCGCTGTTTTGAGTTTTTCAATCATCCTGGCCCAGCTAGCCGATGAGCGCACCTTATTGGCATCTGTAACAGTCAAGCTGTTTATCTTATCCAGCACAGAGTTACCAGCTGGTTGTAAATACTGGCCCGAATCGAGCAAGTCCAGAACTAACTGCTCATTGGAAAGTTGTTCCGAAGCGTTCACGACAGAAGCCACCCGTTCGTGGGAGTGAACAGATTCTGGCAATGTTTTCGAAACACGAAGTAGTTTTTCCGATATCGCTGAATGTGAATCGGAATTCCATTGTCTTGCGGTCGATATCAGTGTCGCACCCAACGCAGTGACCCCACTGTTAAGCTCAGGGTGGTTCGGCTCTAACGGAAGAGCTTGCGCATACAGTGTTGCCAACGCCTGCATTTCATCCAGCTGCAACATGATCCGATTTTTGGGCAAGCTGACTGAAACGGCATTATCAGGCTTCGGTAGAGAACCAAGAAACGCCGTATCAATGCGCGTACCCGAAGTTATTGTGTTCGGCAAGAACTGATAAATACCAATGGCCGCGCCAACACAGGCCAATAGTAAAATGGCAACTGTAGACAATTTCTTCCCTTTGCCTGCCTTGGTTTTATGCTTTGAGCCAAGGTCGATCTCAGCGTCTTGCACAGTGCCCACGTTCGCAAAATCAGCACCTGACTCACGATGAGTTAGTGCAATGGGCGCATCTGTCCAATCTGTATTTGACGGTTGAGGTTCAGGACGAGGTTGTATGCGCGTTTTGTCAGCCTCATCTGAAATCATTGATACTTTCGTCCAATCGGCGCTCTCGGACGCCGCCGAGACAAACTGCTGCTTCCACTGTGTCAGGCTTTGCGGACGCATTTCGGGCTCAAGTGCCAAGCCAGCCAATATCGCATCCAGAAAGCTTTGCTCATATGCAGGATAGTCGTGAGTTGATAATCGCGCGAGTGAGTCTGGCTGCCCCCTCAGCCGGCAGGCTGAGCGGCCCAGAGATTCATCCGGCTTTTCACCAGTAACACCCTGATAGAGCGTTGCCGCCAGCGAATAAATATCCGTCCAGGGACCTTGATCGCCATAGTTCGGACTGTACTGCTCCAGCGGTGTGTAGCCCTGACTGACCAGTGTGGTCATCTCTCCAGTGTGTTGTTGGGACGTTTGTCGTGCAGAACCAAAATCGATAAGCACAGGTGTTTTATTGAGGCGTACATATATGTTGGCAGGCTTGATGTCTCGATGAATAAAACCCAGTGCATGGATACGTTCCAGCCCGTCGAATATTGGGAAGAAAATCCGTTCAAGAAATTGCTGATCAATATTCGCACCGCCTTTAAACAAAGTGAACAAACTATCACCTTGTTCATACTCCATAACCATGTAAGCAGTATTGTTCTCCTCAAATACCGAGTGCACACCTACGATATTTTCGTGATTGAATCTAGCCAGTGTTTTAGCTTCTTTAAGAAAGCTGTCTAGTCCCCATGCGAAGTTATCACCATGTTCTGACGTCATTGGTTTAACAGTATGATCCTGATGACGAAAAGCAAACGCAGTTGGTAAGTACTCCTTGATAGCAACATCTCGATCGAGGTTTTTATCATGTGCAAGATAAGTGATTCCAAATCCTCCCTGCCCTAGCACTTCACGCACGGTATACCACAGCACTTCGGTGCCGCTAGCCAGCGCCCGGGCAGACATAAGCATCGTTCTATCGTCCATGTATTCCTCTTGAACTTAATATTCGTTAAGAAAATCGATGATGGCACCTTGCAAAGCCGACCCGAATCAATAGGCTGGACCGACCAACTTATTTTATTACATCTAACAAGATAAAATTGGCTAACTATTCAGAATAGACTGATTTTAAAGAGCACGATGGGCTCGAGCAAAAGCGGACATCAATTGATACTATTTATTGCAAACTTGCATCATCCAAAAACAATGTCAATTACCCATACGAGTATTCAAGACGACTGACTTGCCGAATCAATGTGATTGATTTGATGACCGGAGGTTAGACAACGTACAATAATTGGAATATAGCGTATTAAAAAAAAAGCTTGAAAATTAGCGCAGAGCAAAGAAGGAGAACAAACAACGTCAATAAGAGCTAATCGGCTAACTGAACGTTAACCGATTAGCTATCAGCTATTACTTAATTTAAATTCAACTAGTAAACCATGTATTCGCTAGGTGTATTCTCGGCAATGTAGCGAGTCGCTTCGAGAATACTTGATCGAATTGCCTTCTCCATCGGTGTATTCGAATAGGAAGTCAGCCCGCCGTCCATGCCACCTCTGCCAGTGAGAGCACCAAGGGCTGCACCGTAATTCACATCTTTTGCTTCAGTTTCAACGCTGGTTGCTGCAAGGATATCGGAAGTAGCCGCATCAAGAATTCTAATATCCATCGCAAGCGAAGACCGCTTGACTCCACCTGATACCGCACCTATTACAGATGATGCTTTTTTACCCAACAGACTTGCTCCAATAGACCCTTTCGTTCCGGAGTTGCCAGGAGACCATCCCGTGATGTATGCAACAACAAGAATGTCAGCACCCTTTACAGCCCCTCTTTCTATTCCACTTTCGTCGGTAAACCCACCTTCCTGTAGTCCGATTTCCCCTTTTACCGAATCTATTCGAGAACGCTCCAATACCTTGTATCGGTTACTCTGAACAAGAGCTGTGGTTAACATTGATTTTAAAGCTTCAGTATGAGCCATCTCATCTTCATGTGAGAAAGAGAAATCGGTACCCCCGACTCCTATAGTGGTTTTAGCGGTACCAACTTTCCACTCAAAATCAGTAACCGCGACACGCGCTTTTGGACCGGTATAAGGAGGTAGCAGGTCTGACATACCACTCCCTACTTTGCTTGTGACTGAACTTTCCGGCCGAACAACTGATTCGAGACACCCAGAAAGACTCACAGAAACAATTGTGGCCATAACAACCTTAACCATAACATTCGGCTTGAGCATAAGCATTTTCCTAATAGGGTTTAATAATAAATGTGACCTGAACTTGAAACACACTCATGTGCACAATGGTGAGTTTCGAATTGTAGTTACCTGTGCTGACGTTAATTTCGGCAGTCGTGGATAAGTGGCCTGGGTGGGGTGCATCAGATTGCCGCTGGTAGATTTATGATCCAGACCAAGAACGTGCCCAACTTCATGTGCCATGTCGTATTTACTGCCATTGGCAGCAACTACACAGGCCGGTGCTCCGGGTCGGTGGGCCCCACAACCCAAAAACATTTCACTACCCGAACTCTCCGCTTTATCCCATAGCCGTCCGACAAAGAATACGCAGATGTCACTTTTCGGAACATCATTAAGCAGCACCTGTAGAGCAGACCATTCATCATCTCCCACGACACAGCTGGTATCCACACGCTTGAACTTTTTGCGATTTTCCTCCGACAACATTTCTGATCGTCCTGATTTAAAGCGCATATCAATATTGTATTTATTGAAAACACTAACCGCGCCCTGGAATTGACTTTGAAATGAAACATCCGTAAGACTGATCATGCGAAAATGTACATTGAGAACCAACCGTCGCGGCACCCGCGACGGTTGCGTAGATCGCCAAACTATCGCAGAATGCGGGTTTTGCATTGCTTGCAATGTTTTTCCATTCGTGTCGACGCAACCGTCCGGCCATGTAAATTTTAGAACGGATACCTGAAAGTCCTTAATCATAGCCTCTGTTTTTGGGCCAGATATACCATCAACCTTCAGCGCGGTTCGTTTGTTACCCATCAGCTCATTCAGGCACGACTGTATCGCAGATACATCCTGTCGCATATTTTGTCCGTCCTGCCCTACAGAGCCTGCTATAGAAACTCTTACCGCAACTGACATGTAAACCTCCTAACCAGGCACAACTGTCTTAATTACATTGACCAAACAAATTGCGTCAGTCAACTAACCACTCGAGTATTTCTAGTAGCAACTCAAAATTAATCTAACGGAACCGGGGTACTTAAACCATCACCTATAAAGGGTGAAAGTTATTGTTTTAACATGGCCAAATTGCTTAGATACTCATCTGAACGTTCTAGTATATTCAGGTAGATTCAGCCCCCGAATGGATAGTTTCGCTCTTAAATTCCATTCTGAAAAATTTAAGAGATGTGGCGAGTGCAGCTGCGGTGGGGAATACAAGCTACCCAAACATACCGATTGAAGGCGACAAACCTTACTGCGATCGGATTGTGACTTGCCTGAGGACCATCGCGCCGGTATCGGTCGGAAAAAAGTTGATTGATTCGATTGGAAAAGCAGGAAAGGCCGTCAGTATAAATCCGTTCAGCGGCATAAAGTGTGGTGTAACAGCATCAGCCAATTCAATTGATGTCACGACAAAAGATGGGCCCATTTTTGATGGTGATAGAAACAACGCAATCAAGACCAAGATGCGGTCTGGCATAATTAGAAATGAAAACTTTTAGAGATACAACAATCTGGCCCGATTTTTACAGCTCAATTGTCGCAGATAAAAACAGATTTCAAACCCGTGCAAAAGATTGTTTGTTCCAGGTCGGCATAATCACACATGCAACCGACGCACTGCATGCAGCGCAAAATCTCTACCCGCCTCTTCATACAAATTAAACGAAATGCAACCAAGTGCTTCCAGCTCATCCTTATGGTCACTAAATCGTGCGGCTACCGCTAGCTGGCCTGTATAACCAAGCTCTTGCGCCAAGGCTACTATCTGTAGATTTTCTCGATGGTTGCTCAAACCAACCATGATCAATTCGCACTTGGCCAAATCTGTGCGTTCCCAGAAATCACGGTCTGATGCATCACCGTGCACACAATGAAACCCATCACTTTGTAACAAACTAGTGCGCGTAAAACTCTCTTCCACACCCACGATTGATGTACGCCCTCCATGTTTAAGCGCCTCGTAAGCATTACGCCCTACTCGACCCATTCCTAACACGGCGGTGTCGACGTTACCGAGCGAGCCGATTTCTTCTTCTGGCAAACGAGTGGAGCGCTCAAAACCGAGTAGCTTTGCTCGGTATTTCTGATAAAGCTGATGCACTTGTTTGTTGACAGGCGTTGCAACAAAAAACGATAGAGCCATTGCAAGCGTAAGCGTGGTAACCCAATCGGCGGAGAGCACACCAGCTTGCACCGATGCAGCAGCAACAATTAATCCGAACTCACTGTAGTTAAACAACAACATGCCAGAGAACCAGGCGGTTCTTGCACGAAGCCCGAAAAAGGTAAACAGTGAAAAATAGATAATGGGCCTTAACACCAATAACAAAGTTAGCACACAGGCCACAACAATCATCATGACTGATGGAAAACCGTAGTAGCCGATTTGTAGAAAGAAACCGATGAGCAGCAGGTTCTTCAGACCAATCAGTTTATCGTGCAGCTCTTTGGCTTTTTGCTTATCAGCATTTGCAACAAGAACGCCAATGATCAAAGCACCCAAACCACCTTTTATATTTACAAACTCAAATAGCGCAGCCATAGTCAGTGCGAAAACGACACCACTGAACAGCAACAATTCGCCATGACCGATAGCACGCATCATGCGCTGTAACAACGGACGAACGAAAAAAAGCGCAAGCAAACCCAACGCCCAGACCGATGGATACTTGCCAGATGCCACACCCAGATACACAACCGCCATTACGTCTTGTACAACAAGCACACCTATGGCAATAGAGGCATAAAAAGACGCTGACTCACCGCGTTCTTCACACATCTTAATCGCAAAAACAGTACTGGAAAACGACAATGCGAAAGCTAGCGCCCAGGCAGAGCTTGTAGACTGAAGAGCTAACGGTTCGTAAAGATTGCCAACCATTAAAATGACTGCAGCCGTTAAAGGCACTGCAACAGCCATATGCAGTAACGCGGAACACCAGACGTACGTTGGTTTTAGTGCAGAAAGATTCAGCTTTAAGCCAATCGTAAACAGCAACAGATTCACCCCGGCGTCCGCTAATGGGGCCAGGCCTTCGCCAGTGCCAATGTGCAACGCATGCGCCACAAAACCGGCGATCAGATAACCGAGCATAGGCGGATAACCGGCGCGCCGCATAAGCAGCCCGGCAGCAAACGCCAGAACAATGACCAATGGATCCATATTAGTTACGTGCTCGACTTAAGCGTATCAAATTAGCCAATCCCGACGATCAACCTCTATAAAATATTGCACAATACAGGCCCGGTGCAGTCCCCGCAGCAGACGATATTCATGCGGCTGGCATCGCACTTTCAATAATTGACAACCAGTAACTACAGCCAAACGAAATCACATTGTCGTTAAAATTATATTGCGGGTGATGCAATGATGCTGAATCACCGTTACCAACAAAAATAAACGCACCCGGCCGCTCATTTAACATGAACGAAAAATCTTCCGCACCCATCATAGGAGTGGTTTCGTCGTCAACGCAATGCGTGCCAACTATTTGTGTTGCCGCACGGGCCGCAAAACTTGCTTCTGCTGCCGAATTGATTGTCGCAGGGTAATCTCTTACGTAACTAACCTCGGCGGTAGCACCATAAGCTTCAGCAGTATGCGATACCAGCTTTACAACCTGATCTTCTGCAGCATCCTGAACTTCTTTGCGCAAGCTCCTGACGGTGCCTTTGAGTTTGATTGTTTGCGGGATAACGTTATAACTATCACTGTCCGATTCAATAGCAGTTATCGACACCACAACAGAGTCCATTGGGTCGGTATGACGTGACGCCACTGTTTGCAATGCGCTAATCACTTTCGCAGCCACCAGCATTGTGTCGATACACAAGTGTGGCATAGCTGCATGCCCTCCTTTGCCTTTCAAGGTAATGTCAATAACATCGGCTGCAGCCATTATCGGACCTGCTCGCACACCGAACTGACCAACAGCCATACCAGGTAAGTTGTGCATACCAAATACTTTCTGGATTTTGAATCGGTCCATCATGCCGTCTTCAACCATGGCACGACCACCCGCACCGGTTTCTTCGGCGGGCTGAAAAATGACTACCGCAGTTCCATTGAAATCGCGCGACTCACTAAGCACTTTGGCAGCGCCGAGCAGCATCGCAGTATGCCCGTCGTGCCCGCAAGCATGCATTTTTCCTGTGATAGTTGATGCGTAATCCAGTTGCGTATCTTCCAAAATGGGCAATGCGTCCATATCCGCGCGCAAACCTACACACATGCCGGAAGCAGTGGATTTTCCGTTGATAACACCAACGACCCCAGTACGGCCGATTCCCTCAACCACCTTATCGACACCGAAACTACGCAACTGGTCTGCAACAAATGCGGCCGTCCGATGCACATCGTATGAGAGTTCAGGGTGTCTATGCAGATCATGCCGCCATGCCGTAATATCATCTAAGTGCGGCAACACACGATCATCAACCTGGCCTATTTGCGCTACCATGTAGCCTCCGCTTTGCCATCGATATTCACAACAGCATGAAACAAAAAATTGACTTCAAAGTATGGTCACATGCAGCGGCTGAGTGGTCAACGCAGTATCTGGAGAACGTCGCAAACAGACCGGTACGCTCACCAAATAAGCCGGGTGAGGTCAGTGCCGAGATTCCAGAAACCCCGCCAGAGTCAGCCGAAACAATGGAGACCATTTTCGCCGATTTCGAGCGCATCATCCCGGATGGCATGACGCACTGGCAGCACCCACGATTCTTCGCCTATTTTCCCAGTAATGCAGCGCCTGCGGCGATTATCGCTGAGCAACTTGCGGCTGCTATGTCTGCCCAATGCATGCTCTGGCAAACCTCGCCAGCTGCCACCGAACTCGAATCAGCGATGGTTAACTGGCTGCGCCAGTCCCTGGGCTTGCCGACCGAATTCAGCGGCGTTTTACAAGATACTGCATCCAGCGCCACTTTGTGCGCCGTACTTAACATGCGAGAACGTGCGCTCGACTGGAAAGGCAATACGCAAGGCTTATCCGGACTGCCACGCGTACGCGTGTATGCTTCAACGCGTACTCACAGCTCAATCGATAAAGCGCTGTGGGTTGCCGGGCTCGGGCAGGATAATCTGGTGAAAATTCCGACCAATGAGCATTTTCAAATGGATATTAATGCGTTGCGCTCAGCGATCGCATCTGACCGGCAAGCAGGCTACTTGCCTGGTGGAGTTGTCGCTTGTGTCGGTGGTACGTCGATGGGGGCAACCGATGATGTCATGCAAGTATGCGAGGTGGCCAAGTCGGAGGACCTTTTCGTGCATGTCGACGCTGCCTGGGCAGGTTCTGCGATGATTTGTCCCGAATTCAGACACCTTTGGGCTGGCAGCGAACTTGCCGATAGCATTGTTGTCAATCCACACAAATGGCTTGGCGCATCGATGGAGTGTTCCGCACATTTCGTGAAAGATCCGAAAATGCTGAAGCGCACGCTGAGCATTACCCCGGAGTACCTGAAAACTCCAGATCATGAAGATATTGTCAATTTTAGTGAGTGGTCAGTGCAGCTTGGCCGGCGATTTCGAGCACTCAAAGTCTGGTTTTTAATTCGCGCCTACGGACTGGACGGGTTGCGAGCGATGATTCGCGATCATGTTCAATGGTCAGTAAAACTTGCCCGACGACTCGAAGCCGAGCCCGACTTTGAATTGGTCACACAACCTATTCTGTCTTTGTTTACTTTTCGCTACAATCCCGGAACGCAAACCAGTCTGGATAATCTCAATCTGGAATTGCTACAACGAATAAACGACGACGGACGAATTTATCTGACCCAAACTGATCATGATGGCCTGAAAGTCATCCGATTTGTTACCGGACAATTCGACATGACCGAGAAAGATGTAGATATCGCCTTCGATGTCATTACCGCCAAGGCCAGACAAATTGGCCAGGCTGATGCGCAATTGACGTCAAGTTAACCGACAACCAGTAAAATCTTATGAATGTATAAACATCGATTTTTCATCCTAAGATACTGATATTTATATATTTAACTGTTTTTTTCTGCGAAAATAAAATAAAACAACAAAAATCCGACAACAATTGCACCCCCGCCTTACGCTATTCTTACGCACATACCTATACATAGCTCCAGACGAGTCGGTCCTCAGTATTCATCTTCGGGAAAACTTCTCAATTGACTAACCCATCAAAACCGTGGTCAGCACGTCTGGCCCCGTATCGGCGTCCTGACAACAAACGCGCTGTTATCGAAATTGCCATCACGGTTGTACCGCTGGTCACACTGTGGCTTGCCGTTTTCTGGCTGCTGCACGCTGGCATGGTAACAACATTTATAGCTGGCTTACTGGCATTGATACCTGCAGCAGGATTAATGGTACGGCTGTTCATTATTCAACATGATTGCGGCCACGGATCGATGTTTTCGTCGAAACGTGCAAACGACTGGGTTGGCCGTATCCTGGGCATAGTTACACTGACCCCGTACGAATATTGGCGACGACTGCATGCGGCCCACCACGCAAGCTCTGGCAACCTCGACAAACGCGGTATGGGTGACATCGACACGCTCACTGTTGATGAGTATTTGAGTAAAGGTCGTTTTGATCGACTTATGTATCGGCTTTACAGACACCCTGCAGTTATGTTCGGACTCGGACCTGCTTACCTGTTCCTGTTAAGACATCGACTACCTGTTGGTGCTATGAAAGACGGCAGTAAGCCCTGGATAAGTGCACTCGCGACTAATCTGGGCATTCTTGTCATGGCAGCGGTGCTGATTTACTTCACTAGCTGGACAACGTTTTTCTTCATTCATATCCCCATTGTCGTTCTTGGCGCATCAATCGGCGTTTGGATGTTTTATGTGCAGCATCAGTTCGACGAAACTCATTGGGATCGCGATCCAATCTGGAAACATGAGAAAGCCGCTTTACACGGCAGTTCGTATTATGACTTGCCAAAACCGTTAATGTGGTTCACTGGGAACATTGGCATTCATCATGTCCACCATCTCTCAAGCCGCATACCTTTCCACAAACTGCCACAAGTCGTTAAAGATCATCCGGAACTTGCGAAGATCGGGCGCTTAACATTGATGGAAAGCTTGCGCTGCGTAAAGCTAACGCTATGGGATGAAAGCAAACGCGAGTTAGTGTCTTTCAGAGATTTAAAACGTGGTCAATATGCCGCTGCCTAAGGTTACCGTTGCAATCTAGGGTAACTGACCCATTTGCTGTGCACCAAGCTCGCTTAATTGCTCAGGTCTGCCACGATCGACAAACGATTTTTCGGCATCGATTGCTGGAAAATCCGGCGGGCTAAGGCCATCAACAAAGCGTGGCAATTGCGATTGCAGGTAATCGCGATTGCGTTTGCAGTCAGGTGCAATACCAAGATAGACAACACTACTGTGGTGACCTGAGTGGTTGTTTTTTTCTACTCCATGAACGGCATCCGGATGCCACCATACCGTATCGCCAGCCTGCAGCTCAGGTAGTGAACAAAGACCTTTTATCAGCAATGCATGTTTTTGCTTGTGCAGCATGTAAGCTTCGCACGGTAAAGGATAGACCTGTTCTTCGTTGTGTAGCCAATCGCGCAGCATATTCAGAAACATCCAGGCTACACATCGAGAAGATGGGACCAATTGCAATGTGCCAGACTTTGGTCCCTGAGGCGTTAGCGCCATCCAACCCTGATAGGTTCTAAACATGCCACACGAATCTTCATGTGGCTTGCGGTTTGTATTGACCCGACCAACCGCATCAAATGCATCGAAGGCCTGCCAGTTTCCATCAAGCAGCGTTGCGTAGGTACGCTCTATCATCGGTTGAGAAAACCAGGATTCCATTGAGCAACTATCGACATGCGGATCAAGACCGTGTACACGATCGTACGGCTGGCGTATTCTGACGCGGTCTGCGTAAGTGCAGGATTGGTTAGGGTTGAATGCGCCAACGCCGGTATCACTTACGCGCCACAAACTATTCATGAATTGTTGTAATTGATGCAAGCGCATTGATTGCCGAATTTCAAGCTGCGCCTGAGACCAATAGATATCCAACATATGCGGACTTTTCGCTCGCGCCGCATCACCTGAATCAATATCATCCTGTAACTTCTGGTGGTACTGATTCACGCCACCCAAATAACTTTCCAGCTCTTGATTCCATTGTTCGGCTTGAGACTGGTCGAATGTTCCACGAACGACCACGCAACCGCGTTTACGTACAAGTGCGCCCAGAGCGGTGGTGAAGCCCGTCTTAGCGAGCTGTTCGAAGGAAACTTCGGGGATGGGAGACTGCCCGGCGTCACGTATTGCTAATATCTCGTCAATCTCATCCGACATCGACACATTGAACTGATCATAAAGAGCATCAATGTCACAGCGCTGCGCCAAAGATTTTCGGTCCAGATTCCATGGAGCCAATGGATTGGGGGCAGATTCATTCATGCGCCGCGTAGCAGTTATGTGAAATTGATTTACGTATATTTACCCTACTCGAATTTATAGTCAATAGCTGTGTGTTGAGTAGACCACTTCTGTCACGTATTCATCCGTAAGAGCACTGTGATCTTGCTATCACGCACAAAAAAACAGGACCTAGCTAATAGACTGAACTCGCCAATACAACGGTTGGCCCGGGTCGAAAATCACCACGTTTTCAGCACCGGCCACGAGTTGCTGGTCGAATCGAACCGGCTCCGCCTGTTTCACCAGCGTCATTTTTGTATCGTTTACGGGCAGCTCGTAAAATGCGGGTCCATGCAAAGATGTAAAACCTTCCAGTTTATCGAGCGAGCCCTCATCGTCAAACAACTGCGCCAGTGTCGACATGGTGTTCGGCGCATTAAACACACCTGCACAACCGCAGGCGTTTTCTTTCGTATTAACCGTGTGTGGTGCGCTGTCAGTTCCTAAAAAGAATCGTGCATCACCTTGGGTAGCTGCAGCAATTAACGCGCTTTGATGCTCACTGCGTTTGAGGATTGGCAAACAATAATAGTGTGGGCGAATTCCACCAACCAACATATGGTTACGGTTCAAGATGAGATGGTGCGGTGTAATAGTGGCTGCAGTATTGCCAGATTGACTTTGCACAAACTCGACCCCGTTTGCCGTGGTTACGTGCTCAAGCACAATTCGAAGCTCTGGCAGCCTTTGACGCAGCGGCGACAAAACTTCGTCAATAAAAACCCTCTCGCGATCAAAAATATCTACCCCGGGATGCGTCACTTCCCCATGCATACACAACACAATGTTATTCGCAGCCATTGCTTCAAGTACGGGCATGACTTTATCGATTGACGTCACACCTGATGCAGAATTGGTCGTGGCACCCGCGGGATAAAGTTTCACAGCTGTTATAACCCCGTTTGCCGCCGCACGTACCACGTCAGCCGGGTCAGTCTGTTCCGTTAGATACAATGTCATCAATGGCGTGAATGAATACTCAGCTGCAAACTTTTTTGTCGCATCATTGATACGCATAGCGTATGCCACAGCATCTGGCTCAGTAACCACCGGTGGTACAAGATTCGGCATAACGATGGCACGACGAAAATGTTGCGCCGACGCCTGTACAACACTTTCAAGCATGAGGCCATCACGCAAATGTAAATGCCAGTCGTCGGGCTGTCGAATAACAAGTTGCTGTGTCATTTTTTGGGAGTTATTTTTTGGTCTTGATGATTCGTTCGAATGCGGCGAGTGTTTCATCCGAAACATGATGCTCGACACCTTCAGAATCGTGCTTGGCAGTTTCTTCACTCACACCTATGGCGAGAAGAAATCGAAACACAATATCGTGTCGGGCTCGACTTCTATCCGCTAGTGCTTTGCCTTTGTCAGTTAGAAATATTGAACGATAAGGCTCGCTGGTAACAAAGCCATCCCTCTGTAATCGCGTTAGCGTTTTACTGGCACTGGGCTGCGAGATTCCCAGGCGCTCTGCAATTTCTACCAGCCGGGCTTCTCCCTGCGAATTAATCAGATCGTCGATAAGCTCAACATAGTCTTCTGTTGCCTCCATCTGGTGTGCCTGACGCACACGTTCGAAAGTTTCAGCCTGCTGATCCGCCGCTTGCAGCGTGCGTTCATTAATGTTGGGTTTCGTGGACAAGAAGCAATGGTTAACTCAGGTGACATTGGTGGAGAGTATAGCAAGACACTTGTATATTTAGCCAGAAAGTATAAACTAAGCCATGGCTAAATTTTCATCACGAGCACAACCATCAGGCATTGTCGCAGCGCTGCTCATTGTGAGCGCAATGCTAAGCGCTTGTAACAGGGCTGAACCAGAGACTAGTACAAAGCTGCTGGTGGTCACCACCTTCACTGTCATTGCAGACATGGCGCGAAATGTTGCCGGTGACACGGCCGATGTTGTTTCGGTTACCAAAGCCGGTGCAGAAATACATAACTATCAGCCAACGCCCAAAGATATCGCCCGTACCGATAAAGCCGATCTGGTGTTGTGGAACGGTATGGGTCTCGAGCTCTGGTTTGAGAAATTTCTGCAGCAACTGGGTGACGTATCAAGCGCAATAGTGACCGATGGTATCGAACCCATTGATATAAAAACAGGGCCATACTCGGGCAAGCCTAATCCACATGCGTGGATGAGCCCAACTGATGCACTGATCTATGTGGACAATATTGCTAACGCGATGGCATCTGCTGATCCTGACAACGCCGACATTTATATAGCAAATGCAGCGACATATAAGAGCGATATAGAAAAAATCACTCAGCCGCTACGCGAGCAAATTGATACCATACCTGAAGCAGAACGATGGCTGGTTACCAGCGAAGGCGCATTTAGTTATTTGGCGAGGGATTTTGGTTTGAAGGAGCTATATTTGTGGCCTATTAATGCAGATCAGCAGGGTACGCCTTCACAGGTGCGAAATGTGATTGATACGGTTAATGAACACAACATACGCAGCGTTTTCAGTGAAAGCACCATATCGCCGAAGCCGGCGCAGCAAGTCGCCCGTGAAACCGGTGCTCACTATGGTGGCGTTCTTTATGTAGATTCCTTAAGCAAAGCTGACGGCCCTGTTCCAACGTATCTGGATTTAATTAGCACAACAACTGACACGGTGGTTACTGGTTTGCTTGTAGAGCGCAGCAATTGAACACATCGGAGCAATCCGATTCAACCAGTAATCATGCCCGGCAGCGCGGATCTGGTATTGGCGATACGCCTGAAGATCGAAAACGCGTTCGCGCCAATCAATGTATCGATCAAAGTTCTTGCGGTATCGAAGCGAAGAATCTGACAGTCATTTATCGTAACGGCAACGTTGCGCTTGAAGACGCCAATTTTGAAATCCCCACATCAACTATATGCGCTTTAGTTGGCATCAATGGTTCGGGTAAATCCACTCTGTTCAAAGCGCTAATGGGTTTCGTACCCATAAGCGTTGGAAGCGTATCGATTCTTGGTCATCCAGCGGGCAAGTCCTTACCCAGAAACACCGTCGCCTATGTGCCCCAAAATGAAGAGGTCGACTGGAATTTTCCGGTGTTGGTTGAAGATGTTGTGATGATGGGCCGTTACGGCCATATGGGTTTACTTCGCATACCGTCCAGAATTGACCGATTGAAAGTCGACAAAGCGCTGGAACGGGTTGGTATGCAGGACTACCGTAGTCGACAGATTGGTGAGCTTAGCGGCGGTCAGAAAAAACGCGTCTTTCTAGCTCGCGCGCTGGCACAAGAAGGTAAAGTCATTTTATTGGATGAGCCGTTTACTGGTGTCGATGTAAACAGTGAAGATGCCATCATTGAGCTTCTGCGAAGCCTGCGTGACGACGGGCACGTCATACTGGTATCAACACACAATCTTGGCAGCGTACCGCAGTTCTGCGATCAGGTTATTCTGATTAACCGAACCGTGCTTGACTACGGCGAAACTGAATCGGTGTTCACGCAAAGCAATTTGCATCGAGCGTTTGGCGGCACTTTGCGTTTTCATGTACTTGCCGGCCACGACCTGCACGACGATGATGACACCCGACAAGTCACAGTCATTTCTGATGATGAACGACCCGTTGTTCTTTATGGCGACGACAATAAACCCGATCAACCATGAGTGTTTTACTCGAACCGTTCAGCTATGACTACATGGCAACAGCCATTTGGGTCAGCGCACTGGTTGGAGCTGTTTGTGCGTTTCTATCGGCCTACCTGATGCTCAAAGGCTGGTCATTGATTGGTGACGCACTGTCGCACTCAGTTGTACCGGGTGTTGCGGGTGCCTATATGCTTGGCTTGCCGTATTCCGTGGGTGCATTTATTTCAGGCGGTCTTGCTGCGGCTGCCATGTTGTTTATTTCGCAACGCTCAACGCTTCGTAACGATGCTGTTATTGGCCTGGTGTTCACCGGATTTTTCGGTCTGGGACTTTTTCTGGTGTCTTTGTCTCCGACTTCAGTGAATGTCAATACCATCATATTCGGCAACATCCTTGCGGTCACTCCGACGGATGCGCTGCAGTTGATCTTAATCTCCTGCGTCACGCTTGTGTTACTGGTGGTCTATTGGAAGGACATAATGGTCGTGTTTTTCGATGAATCGCACGCACGTTCGATTGGTATGCGTACCAATGCAATAAAAATTATGTTTTTCACATTACTGAGTGCATCAACAGTTGCGGCACTACAAACGGTAGGTGCTTTTCTGGTTATAGCCATGGTGGTAACACCGGGTGCTACGGCATATCTGCTAACCGATCGTTTTCCAAGATTGATTGTTATAAGCGTCATCATTGGTGCCTTGAGTAGCGCCATTGGCGCATACATAAGTTACTTTCTCGATGGTGCTACCGGGGGCATCATTGTCTTGTTGCAAACGGCCCTGTTTCTACTGACATTTGTTTTTGCGCCTAAGCATGGCTTACTTGCCAACAGACGTCGAACTCGCAAGCACCGCACGGCATTAAAACAAGCGGGACGTGAAAGGAGTATCGAGAGCTGATGGATTGGTTGCTTGAGCCCTTACAATTCGAATTCATGCAGCAGGCACTAATTATTGGCCTGCTGGTAGCAGTACCATCGGCTGTGTTGTCGTGTTTACTGGTATTACGTGGTTGGTCGTTAATGGGGGATGCGGTTTCTCATGCTGTACTCCCCGGCATCATCGTCGCATACATTGCTGGCATTCCGATGGTTTTGGGCGCATTTGTATCCGGAATGCTTTGCGCAGTTGCAACGGGCTACCTGACTGATCACAGTCGTCTTAAAGAAGACACGGTCATGGGCGTTGTATTCAGTGGTATGTTTGCTCTGGGCATTGTGCTGTTTACTTATGTGCACACCAATTTGCACCTGGACCATGTTCTGTTCGGAAATCTTCTTGGCGTATCGTGGCTGGATATAGTGCAAACGGGTGTGATTACCATATTCGTGTTATTGATATTTATGATCAGGCGGCGCGACATTCTGGTCTTCGCTTTCGATCCTCAACATGCTGGCGTAATTGGTATCAATACTCGCCAAATGCAATACGGTTTACTCGCTTTGTTGTCGCTGGTGATTGTTGCATCGATCAAAGCCGTGGGCATCATTCTGGTTATTGCGGTACTTATAGCTCCCGGTGCCATCAGTTTTTTACTTACCGATCAATTCGAGCGCATGTTACTGGTATCGATTGTTGTCGCCACGACTTGTGCGGTCTTTGGCATTCTTGGTAGTTTTTATCTGGACAGCGCACCTGCACCCACCATTGTTGTGCTGCTCACTTCGGTGTTTATCGTGACGTTTCTATTCGCTCCTAAGCGCGGCATTTTCAGACAACAGCACCAGTTTAGCTCTGATAGCTAAATAAAGCCGTCAATACCCATAATTTATGTAAGGTTGGCGATAACTCAAATGTTCAATAACCACGAAATAGCTGTGGTTGTTAATGATAATTATTCGTATTAGTATCTACATTGTATTAACTAATCCTTATCAATTTAATCATGAAATCGCTTAACCTGCTTTCTGCCAGTGTTCTTATCGCCACCATAAGTTCAACTGTACTCGCCGCGGAATCTGTCAATGTTTATTCCTACCGTCAACCGTTCTTGATTGAACCTGTGTTCGATGCATTTACTGCTGAAACCGGCATTGAAGTCAACACCGTCTTCGCGAAGAAAGGTCTTGTCGAGCGATTAAAAAATGAAGGCAGGAACAGCCCCGCTGATGTGCTGCTAACCTCTGACTTTAGTAACTTGAGTGCTGCAGTAGCTGCAGATATTACTCAAGCTGTAGAGAGCGAAACACTAGCTAAAAACATACCTGCTGAATTTCGTGACCCGGGTAATTTATGGTTTGGCTTAACCAAACGAGCAAGGCTAATAGCGGTATCAAAAGACCGGATGGGTGATGTTGTACCAACGAGTTATGAAGATCTTGCCAAAGCTGAGTTTAAGGGAAAAATTTGTACGAGAAGTGGCAAACACAACTATATGGTTGCTTTAACTGCATCAGTGATTGCGCACGCCGGCGCTGATTCTGCACGCGAATGGCTTGCCGGCGTTAAGGATAATCTGGCACGCAAACCGCAAGGCAATGACCGTGCGCAAATAAAAGCGATATCGCAAGGTGAATGCGATATCGCCATCATTAACTCTTATTACATGGGCGCGATGTTGGATGATGAAGAACAAACGCAGTGGGCTAACTCTGTAAATCTTGTTTTCCCAAATCAGTCCGATCGCGGTACGCACATGAACATTAGCGGTGTCGCTTTGACTCGTTCAGCACCGAACAAAGCTAATGGCATTAAACTAATGGAATATCTAAGCTCAGCGGACGCGCAAAAACACTACGCCGAAGTGAATCATGAATACCCTGTTAATAAACAAGTTGATGCATCTGCTCTGGTTCAGTCCTGGGGTGAGTTCAAGTACGACACATTACCTTTGTCTAAAATTGCAAAACACAGAAATTCGGCATCCAAACTGGCTGATGAAGTGAATTACGATAACTAATGTTATTCAAGCCTGCATGAATTCGTTGCTACATGAGTAGTACTAATCAACCTGACAAGCGTTTGCTAACCACTGCCAGCTATGGCGGTGGTCTAACGTTCGACGACGATGAAGTAGCAAATTCAGACAATACCTTTGCACCACCACAACGTAAACGCAGTGGGTGGTCAATTGCCGCGTTCGCTGTTGCTGCTATCGTCTGCATGCCACTATTGTCAGTTATATTGTTGGCTTTTTTTCCTGAAGAAAATATCTGGCCGCACTTGTTCAACACAGTGCTGTCAGCGTATGTTATCAATACAATCCTGCTAATGTTCGGTGTAGCTTGTGGAACGCTGCTCATTGGCGTTAGCTGCGCCTGGCTTGTCACTCACCATGAATTTCCCGGTCGAGCACTCTTTAACTGGGCTCTGTTGTTACCGTTCGCTGTCCCTGCCTATGTTATTGCCTACGTGTACACCGATCTGCTGGAATTCGCAGGTCCCGTACAAAGCCTGCTAAGAGACCTGTTCGACTGGCAGCTTGCCACCGATTACTATTTCCCAAAAATACGTACCCTGCCCGGCGCTATTATCATGATGGTGCTGGTGCTATACCCGTATGTGTATCTATTGGCCCGCGCGGCTTTTCTTGAACAGTCTGCATCTATTGCCGAAGCCGCTCGCTCGCTTGGTGTTAGTCCAACCGCCCGTATCTGTAAAGTTGCCCTGCCAATGGCAAGACCTGCCATTGTGGTGGGATTATCATTGGTGATGATGGAAACCCTGAACGACTACGGCACGGTTGACTATTTCTCTGTACGTACACTAACGGCCGGACTCTACGATGTGTGGCTGGGCATGAACAATCTTGGTGGCGGAGCCCAAATTGCGACTTTGTTGCTGGTTTTTGTCATGGTACTTATTGGTTTAGAGAAAAGCAGTCGACGCAATCAGCAGAACTTTCAGCCGTCGGCAAGCCGTTTCAGAAAAAGCGCCCGTACACCACTAAGCAAATCCCGGGCACTTGCCGCCACGCTCTTCTGTTTGCTACCAGTGCTGCTTGGTTTTATAGTGCCTGCATGGATACTGGGTGGCTATACGATTACCTACTTCGAAGAATCATGGAATCGGGACTTTCGACAAAGTGCTTTGCACAGTATCGGGTTGTCATCCGTTGCGGCCATGACGGCTGTCTGTATCGGTATTCTGCTGAGCTACAGTAAAAGGCTACACCCAACTCGCAACATGAAATTCAGCGTTGGTCTGGCAAGTCTTGGATACGCGGTACCGGGTGCCGTACTTGCCATTGGAATCATGATACCGTTTGCCGCTTTTGACAATACAGTTGATGCACTAGCGGAGCGGTTCTTCGGTTTTTCAACCGGACTGTTGCTCAGTGGAACCGTGTTCGCTCTGATTTTTGCCTATACAGTGCGCTTCCTGGCGATGGCATACGGTTCAATAAACACCAGTATGAATAAGATCAGTCCGCATATGGACGATGCAGCCAGATCGCTGGGACACTCCCCCGGCACCATACTACATAAAGTACACATGCCTTTGATACGCAGCGGAATCCTAACAGCGGCGCTTGTGGTATTTGTTGATTGTATGAAAGAACTACCAGCAACGCTTGTGCTGCGACCATTTAATTTCGATACCTTGTCAACACAGGTTTATCAGTTTGCGTCCGATGAGCTGATAGGTCAAAGTGCTATATATGCATTGTTAATTGTCATTGTCGGGCTAGCGCCAGTGATACTACTCAGCGTGCGTATAGATCGATCTGGTGATATCTGTTGAGTCTTGATACCCGTTTCACTGTAATTTTGTCTGCAAATAGCCGATTGAAAGCCGAAAGCTAACGGCTAAGCAGATGCTAAGTCAAGCATTCGCCTGGCCTCTGCTGGTTTAGCCACAGGCCGCTCATATTTATTGCACAGTTCTACCACCTTATTGACCAATGCAGCATTAGATGGCGCTAGTGTTTCTCTGTTAAGTCGAACGTTATCTTCCAACCCGGTTCGAGCGTGTCCACCAGCGGCTACACACCATTCATTCACAACGATTTGACCGGCAGCAATGCCTGCCGCACACCATTCAGAGTTCGGTAGCAAACGCTTCAACGTTTTTATATAAAAATCAAACACGTCTTTATCGACAGGCATGGCGTTCTTTACACCCATCACGAACTGCACATAGGGATTGCCCGGAAGTCGTCCGTCTTTATGCATGGTCGCTGCCTGAAAAATATGGCTTAAATCAAAAGCTTCGACTTCTGGCAATATATTATTATCGCGCATTTCGCTGGCAAGCCAGTCAACCAGCTCAGGGGAGTTCTCATAAACCCGCGTTGGAAAGTTATTAGAGCCAACGGTCAAAGATGCCATATCTGGTTTAAGCGACAACATACCTCCTCTTTCTTTACCGGCCCCGGACCGCCCTCCAGTTGAAAATTGAACAATCATTCCGGGACAATACTTTTCCAATCCGGCTTTCAACTCAGCGAACTTTGCGGGGTCACTGGAAGGTGTTTGATCATTGTTGCGAACATGTGCATGACAAATTGATGCACCGGCTTCGAACGCAGCTTGAGTGCTTTCAATTTGTTCACTAACTGTGATCGGCACAGCCGTGTTATCACTTTTAGTCGGCACTGAGCCCGTTATGGCAACACAGATAATACATGGCTTCATGGTTCGGTACTCCGTACAAGATCGACATCGCTTAGTATACTTGCAGCAAGTGAGCAAGCCAAAGCAAATCTAATGTACTACAGATATGACTAACGGTAGCGTACTCGTCAAAGGGTCAGCAAGTGGAGCACTGCTGGTCTCAGATACGGGTCTGAGCTTCTGGGGCGGAATCGATCCAAGTACAGGTGAAGTCATTGACCAACACCATCCGCTATTTGGCTCTAATATTTCAGCCTGTATACTTGCAATACCCAACGGTCGAGGGTCGTGCTCTGGCAGCGGCGCATTACTGGAACTCATACTGAACGATTGCGCACCAGCAGGATTAATATTCTCCGAGGCAGAAGATATTCTAACCCTGGGTGTGCTGGTTGCCGAAGCACTATTCGAGCGAAGCTTACCGATTTTGCGATTGCCAAGATCAGAATTTAAAACACTGAATAGCGGGACATACGCAAGGATCAGTGAAAACCAGTTGTTTGTTAGTCAATCGAAAATCGAGCAAGCCACAATCGATCTGCACAAACACGATCTACACAAACACGATCTACACAAACACGATCCACACAAATGCGATCCACACAAACACGATCTACACAAACACGATCTGCACAGCGACCATCATCTAAAAAATGATCAATCCAAAGTCGAACAGCCCACAGCCACTCTACCATTGTCTGGAACAACAGAATCTGCTGTCGCATTAAGCGCAGTCGATAAGGATATATTGTCTGGTAAAAACGGCGAAGCTGCGAGTTTGGCGATGAAAATTCTTCTACAAATTGCCAACATTCAGGGTGCGAAGAAACTGATTGATGTAACTCAAGCTCACATAGACGCCTGCATTTATCACGGCCCTTCAAGTTTGCGATTCGCAGAAGAACTATACAATCTTGGAGCCAGGTTCAGCATTCCAACAACGCTAAACGCCATCTCGGTCGACGAGCGTAACTGGCGACATCACGGGATAAGCGAAACGCTCGGCCAACCGTCCAGCGATCTTGGCAACACTTACATGAATATGGGGGCACAGTTAAGTTACACCTGCGCGCCTTATCTATTGGATACGGCACCGTCGTTTGGCGAGCAGATCGTTTGGGCCGAATCAAATGCGGTGATGTTTGCAAACAGCGTAATCGGTGCAAGAACACAAAAATATCCGGACTTTCTGGATGTGTTTATTGCACTTACCGGTAGAGCGCCAGCCAGCGGTAGCCACCTGGACGACGGAAGGCTGCCAACTGTTTCTGTCAATATTGAAGATCTGGATAACCCGGATGAAGCTCTGTGGCCATTACTTGGCTATTACATTGGTTTACACGCAGGTAATGATATTCCAATGATCACTGGACTAACAGATACGACTCCCGATCACGACGACTTGAAAGCATTCAGCGCCGCTTACGCAACCACCGGTTCTTCCAGTATGTTTCATATGGAAGGCATTACACCTGAAGCAAAGAGTGCCATGAAATACTGCGAGAAAAACGGACTTCTGGAAAATCCGATAGCCGTTACCAGAAATAATTTACTGACGAGTTTTGCCGAACTGAATTCAGCGCAAGAACCGAACGTAGAGGTAGTTTGTCTGGGTAATCCACATTTCTCTTCGTCTGAATGTGCAAAACTGGCAGCCCTTGTCGATGGTCGACGCAAAGATCCGAACGTAAAAATCATGGTGACACTCGGTCGAGCTGTTTATGAAAAATCCAGACTACAAGGCAGCATTGCAACACTGGAGGAGTTTGGCGTGCAGTTTGTAATGGATACTTGCTGGTGCATGATCGTAGACCCGCTGATACCACCGGACGCAAAAACGCTGATGACCAACTCCGGAAAGTACGCGCACTATGGACCAGCACTTGTGCAGCGCGGTATTCACTTCGGCACTCTTGCGGCATGTGCTGAAGCTGCTTGCACCGGGACACACATCGCTTCAGCGCCGCTGTGGCTGACCGGCTAATAACTTTGAACCTGCTAGTTAACGACGCTAGAAATGGAAAAGACTAACTATGGCTCAGTTCGTACGCCTGAGTATCGCTAATCCGCTGGCGGCAAGAATAAACACACAAAGCACAGCTTTGGAAAAAATTTCCATTGTCCCTTCAATCATTAGAGCGTGAACAACACTACCCACCACTGTCACGATGGCGAGACAGCGATGGCTCCGGCGCCACAGTCGCAATGATAATCTCAGCCTGCCGCGAAATAAAACTAAAAAAGCAGTGGCGATAACACTCCACATAGCAATCACGCCCCAGATAGAAAAAGGTGTTGCAGAAACAAACAAAAGCGCATCGATAACATCAGGAGGGCTCGTTATCCAAAGGCCCACCAGATGAATAGTTAGCGACAAAACTAATGCGCTTCCAACCCAGCGGTGAAAACGACGTCTTTGAGTTCCAGTCAATCCGGGTAAAATCCCGCCAGCCAACATAGGTTGCAAAAGCATCAGGCATAGAGCGATTACCCCGCCAAAGCCTGCAACTATATAAACCGGATTGCGCCATGCGAGCAGTGGGCTCATCGTTGATGCGAAAAGTGGCACAATCAACACAGCTGCAATACACAGCCAAATACCGGCATTACGGATCCGTTTCATCCGAGATGCCTGGATAGGTCAGACGGGTTGCAGGACGAAATCCACGCTTAAGGCGGTGTCTTTCGCGCTCGACATGACTGGACGCAGGAAAACGGTTTCATATTCGTCGCTGTCGTAAGCGAGGTGTCCATGCGCTTGGCCAAACGCGGGAACAATCTGCGGCATCTCAAGTTTGAACAGTCCGTTTTCGTCACTAAGTGTGGCCCCGTGACTTCGCTGATCACGCTCATGACCTTCTGTCGTGTGTGCCCATATCTGGATACGCTGGCCTGCAAGTGGCGCTCCATCACCAGCGCGCCTCACGGTGCCCGACATCCAGAATCCACCTGAACCAATACGATCGACCAAAGGCGCGCCTGGCAAATAGTTATTTGATCCACCACGCATTGAGGGTGTAGCTACCAATTTTTGAGCATAAGCCGGCGTGATCAGGCCGTAGCCACCGCTTGCGAGGGCGATGCCAGTGGAACAAAGAAAATGACGACGACTGAATGGTGTCTTATTCATAGTAACCTCTCATGGCTTAAGCTTATAGCCTGTCTTGAACATCGCCCAGACAACGGCGATACAAATAAATAGAAACAGCAATATCATCGATAAACTAAAACCAACACTCACGTCAGACACTTCAAAAAAACTCCAGCGAAAACCACTGATCAGATACAGCACAGGGTTAAGCAGAGATATTTTTTGCCAGAAAGCCGGCAGCATATCGACAGAGTAAAAACTGCCCCCCAAAAATACCAGCGGTGTAATTATCAATGAAGGAATTAGTTGTAGTTTTTCAAAGTTATCAGCCCATAGCCCGATAATGAACCCGAACAAACTGAACGTCACGCAGGTCAGTAGAAAAAAACCAATCATCCAAAATGGATGAGCGATGCGCAAGTCTACGAAAAACGTAGCTGTGATTAATATAAGCACACCGAGAATGAAAGATTTTGATGCAGCCGCTCCAACGTAGCCCAGCAGAATTTCGAAAAAAGATATTGGAGCGGCCATAACTTCATAGATAGTGCCAGTGAACTTTGGGAAAAAAATTCCGAACGATGCATTGGATATGCTTTGCGTTAGCAGGCTGAGCATCATCAGCCCAGGTACGATAAACGCACCGTAAGACACTCCATCGACCGATTCAATGCGCGACCCTATGGCTGAGCCGAATACCACAAAATACAGTGCGGTCGATATGACCGGCGCAGCTATACTTTGGAGCAGGGTATTGCGGGTACGCCGCATCTCGTTAATATAAATTGATTTAACTGCTTCAGTATTCATACGTCTGTGCTCAAGCTTCAGATTTTACAATATCAACGAAGATATCTTCGAGCGTGCTCTGCTGAGTATTTAGATCTTTCAAAACAAGGCCAGCTTCTGAGATGCTGCTGAGCAGTGAGGTCATCCCTGTACGTTCTTGCAGAGCATCAAACGTGTACGTTAACTGTGACCCATCGGATGACAATTCCAATCCATACTCATCCAGTTGTGATGGCACCGTAGTAATACTTTGTTTAAGTTCTATAACGAGTTTCTTTTTTCCCAGCTTATTCATCAGCGTTTGCTTATCTTCAAGCTCCAGCAATTGGCCGCCACTAATAACACCGACTCTATCAGCAATTTCCTGCGCCTCCTCAATGTAATGCGTGGTCAGGATTATTGTCACCCCACTTTGTCGTAGTCGTTCAACAATAGCCCACATATCTTTGCGCAGTTCGACATCAACACCCGCTGTTGGTTCATCAAGAAACAATACACGCGGTTCATGCGACAGTGCTTTGGCAATCAGCACACGTCGCTTCATGCCCCCGGAGAGTTGCTGAACCATGCTCTCCTTTTTATCACCCAGAGACAACTCATCGAGCAAGTCATGAATAAACTCGGCGTTGGGTGCCTTGCCATACAAACCACGGCTAAATGTCACGGAGTTGAACACTTTGTCAAACGCGCCAAGTGTAAGCTCTTGTGGTACCAGCCCGATAAGTTCGCGGGTTTTGCGAAAATCCTTGAGTATGTCAAAACCTGCCACGGTTACGGTACCTCCGCTGGGAGATACAAGACCACAAATAGTGGAAATGAGTGTGGTTTTACCCGCACCGTTAGGGCCGAGTAAAGCGAGAATCTCGCCTTCGCGAATATCAAGATCGATACTTTTGAGTGCTTGATGTCCGTTTTCGTAAGTTTTCGTCAGCCCTTTTACACTGACAATGGTATTAGCTTCAGTCATTGGGTTATTGTCGCACACGACGCCTTATTGCGGGATAACCAGCCCAACCTCTACTCCGTTGGTGGTATTTCTGACCGAAACTGAGCCCTGATGAGCTTCAGCTATCATGCGAACAATATACAAACCTAACCCGAGATGCAGTTCACCGTCATCTGCTCCGCGCTCGGAGAACATAGGATCAAACAACTGCGCTTGACGATCTTCAGCAATAGATTCGCCGTTATTGGCTACAAGCAGTCTGGCCATTGGCCGATTGTGCTGGAAGAACGATTCAAGTAGCAAAGTCACTTGCCCGTCTGTTGAAAAACCGACTGCATTATTCACCAACTTATCAAATGCCTGCTGCAATAGCTCCGGAGCTGCAAAAACGGCAATTTTCTCGGTTTGCGAGCCCGCGTACTTAACGCGGGCACTTATTTGCGCACCGGGGTAGACCTGCTTATAACGAGCCAGAGAGCCGCGGAACCATTCAAGCAAATCGATTTCCTGCATTTGAGCTTGCTGAACTGTTTGTTCCAATCGGGTTGATTCAACCAGTGCTCTAATTATAGCGCCCAGCTGATCAGCGCCACCGCTGGCACGGTCCATCAGCGTCACGGTTTCAGCATCAAGCTTTTGCCTGTCCATATTTTCGATAGACGTTTTAACCACACTCAATGGTGTTCGCAACTCATGTGACAAGCGACTCGAAAGCGCTTCAAGATACTTTGTGTAGTTAGCTGATCGTTCTAATAGAGCCGACAGGTTACGTGACAGATCGCCGATTTCATCTTTCGCATCACTTTGCGGCAAACCGCGCACACGACCATCTTCCGCTACCGCTCTGGTGGCTAATTTCGATAAACTGCGAATTCGCATAGATAATAGGCTCGCATACAACAGTAGTACGAACCCTGCCAACAGACTTACCAGGGTAAGCAGGCTAAACAGTCTTGCAACACTGCTTGCCGAGTAGGCAGACGCAAGATCTTCATTAGATTCAAACAATAAAAATCCAGTGGGTGACTCGCCACCGATGGCGACCAGCGTACCTAATACAACATCGCGTTCATTGGTTACATAGTGTTTTGTTTCTGCCTGCCTGACTGCCAATGCATCAACTTCGTTGAACGGCAGATGTAGATCATCGGTTAATTCAAAAGGTTGATCACGGATTTCTGTATCGGCAACAAAATAAGCAAACACACGAAATAGAACAGCGTTAAAAAAGCCGCGCTCCGCTGGATCGAATTCAAATTCTTCAAGCGTTTTCTCATACAATGAATTTACATCCGATTGCAGCCGGCCCTGGCGATCAAACAGTCGAGCTCGAGTTCCACGAGTAACCCAGGAGAACAATCGTTCATCAGCAGTTTGCGATGCATAGAAAAGATTACCCGGTTTGCTGCTGATGCTTTGCCCCGAAGCTAAAGCTGCAATGCTGTTGTGATCGAGCGTTCCAAGCCATTGGCTTCTGGTCTCACCGATTTGATCAACATCAACAAATGCTATACCAATCGGTGTGGATGCAGCTGGCAGAGGTATGCTTAATTCCAACTGAAAACCGTGCTGAGTAGCAGCCCAAAATCCGTTGTAGCGCGACAAACGTCGACCTGCCTGGCGTGCACCTCGCCCTTTTGATCCACTAACACCCACCATGGCCCCCGGTGCTTCAGTTCGAAATATTGCGTGCTTCATTCTACCGTCAGCATCGGACACTAACAGCTCTACTGAGTCACCATTAACCAGCATTGCCTGCGCATCCAAATACTCACCTTCAGCCAAGTCAGTGCGCAGGGTTGGAGGTTTGTGATAGATCACCGATGAATCGCGAATATCAAAAAACAGGTATAGCTTGTTCTCACGATTTGCCAGTTTCAAACTGACCTGATCTTCGTTGTTTTTAAAATTGAACGCAGGACCTTGCAAGTTTTGCCATTCGTCGTCATAGCCATCAACGAACAGTGGAAAGCTGGCATGTTCAGCATATAAATCATTAGCCGTTGCCGGTGTGCGACTCGCTTGCAAAACAGTTCGAAGAGCATCAGATTCTGCCAACGCGATTCTGGCGTTGGCGACTTTTAACGTTTGTGCATCGACACGAGTCTGGCGCAGCGATTCATCTAATTGCTTGACACTCTGCCAACCAATAACCGGAACTGCCAGCGTAAGCGCACCAGCCAACAACATTTGCGTTCGCAAATTCATTGTCTAAACACGACACCAATTAATGTATGCAGACTAATATTGCAGCCCTTCTACCCACCGATAACCCAGACCATAAACCGTCTGTATACAATTAAAATCCTGATCTATTATCAAAAATTTCTTACGGATTCGTTTTATGTGCGCTGTGATGGTTTGATCATCGAGTACAACATTAGCAGCGTCCATAAGTTGTTGTCGACTTTTTACCTGGCCATGCTGATTAGCCAGAGAGGCTACCAACCAGAATTCGGTGACAGTCAGTTCAACCGGCTTGTCTCTCCAGGTAGCAACCAGCCTATCCTGATCAATAGACAAAGGACCAACGGTGTGCAATGTTGACGTTTCAGACTGGCTGAGAATTTCAACCCGGCGCAGCAGCGTATTGACGCGCGTAATAATCTGCGCAAGGCTGATATCTTTTGTCAGGTAATCGTCTGCTCCTAATCGCAAGCCAGAAATTACATCGAGTTCGCTGTCTCTGGCGGTCAGGAACAGAATCGGCAAACGTTCGGATAAGTTGCGCAACGACTGGCACAGTGCGAAGCCCGCCTCACTATCATTGCCCAGCCCGATATCAATAATGGCCAGACCAGGCATGCGCGCTTTCACAGCCGTCAGAGCCGCTTCCGCTGTCGCAAAATCCTGCACAGAGTAGCCAGCCTTTTCAAGCGCCAAACGATAGTTATCCCGCAGAGCAGGCTCGTCTTCTACCAGGACGATGGTTCGGTTTGAATTTTCGCTTGTCATAATTGGTCAGAATTGCTCCCGATTGCACCGCATTGGTGTCAGTGTGTCGTCGCTTTCAAAGCGTCTAATAGACCCATACAAACTTTGAGAGCATGACATGCATCATACCGACTACAGCAGCAATCTTCGCAACACACAGCACAAGACACTTAAAAATTTGTCACCAAACCGATCAGAGCACGCCGATGCGGCTGGAAGTAAGCCGGAGCTGCTACGCGCAGGTTTGGCCGTCCTGTTGGTGATCATTGTGTTATTACAGATGGACCCAGCCAACGCTGAGCAAGTTATTAAGCCAGATTTGAACGCCAGCGTTTGCCCTTTTTGAGTAATGCTCGAGCTATAATTGAGGGATGAAATATTCCTCGTTAATTGATCGTATAAAGCCTGCAGACGATGCAGAAAGTGACCCTTGGGAGGTACACGAAATAGCCTGCCAACGTGCGGCAGCCGGTGACGATATCGTGCTGCTGAGTATTGGGCAGGAAGTTGATGAAGTGACTCCCGATATTGTTGTGCGAGCCGCAGTCAAATCTTTGGAACAAGGCGATCATCACTACACGGATGTCCGGGGCACACCAGAGCTTCGGACGAGCATTGCTCACTATCATCATAAACTTACCGGGCAGAAAGTTTCAGCAGATAACTGTACTGCTTATGCCGGCGCGCAGAACGCATTGTTTGCAGCTGCTCAGGTTTTGCTCGAAGCCGGTGATGAAGTCATCGTCTCCGAACCCTACTACACCACTTATGCTGCTACTTTCAGTGCATCTGGTGCAGCCCTTGTCAGCGTTCCGGTCACAGGAGAAAACAACTACCAACTTCACATAGATGACATCGCTAAAGCGATTACCAATCGCACACGAGCGATCGTACTCAATTCACCCAACAACCCATTGGGCACTTGTTACAGCGCTGAGCAATTTGCATCCGTTATCGGCTTGTGTGTAGAAAAACAAATCTGGCTTATCCTCGATACGGTTTACCTGGATATTGTGTCAGTTCGACAAAGTGACTTACCACACACCATTGCAGGTGCAAACGACGTACTGATCACCATTGGCAGTTTATCGAAATCACACCGGATGACCGGTTGGCGAATAGGATGGGTTGTTGCACCAGTAATTGTCGCTGAACATTTAAGTCGTTTGTCTATGTGTATGCACTACGGATTGCCACCCTTTGTCATGAAGGCGGCTCAGGTTGCCATTGAACAATCCGAAGAAACGCCGCAATTGGTTCATGACACGCTAGACCGACGAAGACAATTGGCAACGCGTGTATTGGAAACCATGCGCACTGCCAGCCTGCTCGATTCCGGACAAGGTATGTTCATGCTAGTTGACGTGTCCGCTTTGCAAATAACTGCGTACACATTCAGTATGCGCTTATTAGATGGTTATCAAGTCGCCGTTCTGCCGTGCGACGGCTTTGGACCAGCTGGTAAGCAGCTGGTTAGAGTTGGGCTTTGCGTCGATGATGCGAAACTGGAATTGGCCTGCGCCAAAATTGTCGATTGTGTGGCAGAATTTGCCGATGCATTAAATCAATAACTCCTGTAGATCGTCGGTCGAATACGTTGTGAATCGATTATCCTCAACGCCAAACCAACTACGCAGCACCTGCTCGTAAACTGCGCGATAGTCCATGGTGTGTGACGGATCCCCGTCTACCAGCACACTCAAATCCGGAGCCTTGCCATAGAGTCCACCACGAACAGCACCACCGGTAATCAAATGCGGTGCAGCCGTACCGTGGTCAGTACCGCCCGCATTGTTCTCCGCAGCTCGTCTGCCAAATTCGGAATAGGTCATGACCAGCGTATTTTGCCACTCACTATCTTCAACAAGTGCGCGGCGCATACCCGCAATAGACTTGGCCAACTGATCAAGTAGACGCGCATGACGGCCAAGCTGATTGTCGTGCGTATCAAAGCTACCAAGTTGCACGCGATACACCGGTGTATCTACACCTGCGCGGATGAGTCTCACAACTTGTGTAAGCTGGTTTCCAAGCTCACCATCAGCAACCGACTTTGCATTCGGGACACTCTTCAGCTTTGAAGACAAGCTACCCATAGTGTGATGCAACTCGTGCATTTTTCCGGCCACCAAGTCGAGCGTTGCATTGTATTGTTTACTTGAATTTGGTAGGGGCACATCCATTGACTCCACTTGACTAGTGGACTCCAATGACATCCACCGACCACCAGTACTGTTGAAAAGACTCAAATCACCTTTCAGACTAATACCGTGTGCATCGCTGACCACCCTTCCCATTTTATGTTCAATATCGTGAGTAATCCATCCTGATCTACCTACTGCCTCTCCGTCACCACCAGATTCCCACAACGCAATAGATTTAAAATGTGAGCGATTAGGTTGCGGATAGCCAAGACCCTGAATCCAGGCAAGTTCACCTTGCTCCCACAAATTCATCAACGGTTGTAAGCTCTGATGCAGGGCGTAGTCATCCTTGATCGCTATAACATCTTTTTTATTCAGACCAATAGCCGGTCGCAAACGATGGTAATGATCGTTATTGATTGGCACAAGTGTATTCAATCCGTCGTTAGCACCGGTGAGCTCAATCAACACGAGTCTTCGACCACTCAAAGTGGCCTGAGCTGCCAACAAAGATTGCAACGGTGATAATCCCAACGGTAGAACCAGGCCTGCCGATACCGATTTAAGTAGTGTTCTTCTATTCATACGTATTACTCGGTAGACTTGATCAATGAACCTGATAAACCGGGTGCGAAAGGATATTGTCCAATTGCTGTCTGAATGACAGTTCGTTGTCAGCACTGCCAACTAACTGGGGAAACTGCGACACATCCACACCGCCGATAAGTAAATCGGCCAACGATAGGCCGCTGCCGATAACTCGTTGCTCCAATTCGTCCAGACTACTTATCAGCACTCGGGGCGCTGGTATCGGTTTTTGGTTCAGGCTTGGTGTTTTAAAATCTGCGTTTATCACAATCGATTCCGCTGTATCAACAGACACGCTGTTACTAAGCTTTTTATCCAGCTGCTGAATACGTTTGTGCCATAGTTTAAGATTTTTAGCATGACCTTCCCTGGGCTCATTGTTTATTACATGACCTACTATAGTTGGCAAACTTTTCCAAATCATATTAATGAGCCTCTGCTGCGATGACGCCAGGCTCTGGTAGTGGCAATCTATGTTCTTATCACGTCCACGCGGTAACCGGAACACCACCATTTTGTCGTCGGAATTCTCGGCATGCCAAGCGCATTCGGGCCACGGCTCAACACAGTCTGGCCAGCAACCGTAGGAATCCAAACGCAGCTCAATAGAATGTTTATCCTCACTAAGCAGATGAAAACTCAGCGTGTGATAAAAGTTATCAGGGGTTTGGACATTCTCCAATGCAATGATGGCATCGAGCTTTTGCCTGGAACCAGACTTTATCTTTGACTTCTTTTGCTTTGTCCAGATTACGCGAGCATCAGTTGCCGTAAAATTAGCCTGGCGTTCTTTGTGAACCGGCAACGTATTAGTTACATCGATAGACACCGTACCCGCACAATATAAATCACCCGCATAGCGTTTATTCTTGCGAGCGCAGCCGCTTACCTGATTGCCGCCGGCAGCGCTAAAAACGTTTGAATTGATTTCGACAGACTCAACAAACAAATTACGATCACCGGTTTTACCCGCCGCATCATTTAGAAATTCAATTTGTACTTGCGTTGCATCAATGACAATATCGTCAGCGGGAAAAAAGTGCTCTGTTTGCCACGGCAGCAAACCACGATCTTGCATCTTGCCAAACATTCGTGTGTCATAGCCAACCTTCAGTTCGCGATCTTCACTTTGCCAAAGTTTTTCTGCACTCTGACCAGTTGAGTTATAAAGCGACACTCGAAATTTTGGTGCACCGTTGAAAAAATGACCAGCCAGTCGGACTTGCAATGGAGCGGCTTTTGGAGCGGCCGTGGGGGCTGACATCATATCGGTCATTGATTCTGACGACATCTCAATATTAGCCATTGCCGCATTCGCTGAAGGTGAAGACCCTACAGCCGATGCTTCAATCAGGGACCGTATTGCAAGTTGACGATTCAACAACCTTCCCGGAGCTACAAACGCAGCACCCTCTGTCCATCCGGATACATTAGGAGGGGCGAACAAATCCATGCCCAGTAACGCATGCAAAGAGGGTATTTGTGCCCACGCCAGTTTAGGGAAATCGAGCAATCGCGCGGTCCCTATCAGCAAAGCTGCTGGCGATTTTATCAATGACAACCGGTTACCAGCATCCCAGAATTGCTGGCTGCTTAATACCGACTTATAGAGTACGAGTAAATTGTAATCGGATTGTCTGAATGACTCCGACAATGAATCGATAAACGCCTGTTCAGGTTCGCTATCAGAAACATAAGCCGACCAGAATTTCTTCACCAAGTGATTCGCCGCAGCAGGTTGTTGCAGAATTAAATCAATAAGAGAGTCACCATCATGAAGATCGGTGACACCGAACAGCGTTTTTTCTTCGAGGTCGCGTTTATAAGCATGTAGCTGGAATGTATGGTTACGAGTTTGACTGATCCCATAGCCGGTTAGTGCCCGGGCAGCCTCCTTGACCGTTGCTTCATCATAGTTCCCCTCGCCCAGCGTGAATAGTTCGAGTAACTCTCGCGCCAGATTTTCATTCGGTCGGCCTTTTCGATTATTCTGATTGTCCAGATAGATCAACATTGCCGGATCACGAATCATCGCTTTCAAGAAAGCCCGGTATGATCCGGTGCCCATTTCTCGGAACAACTGATTCTGTCTTGCCATGCTTATGCTGCGTCGATCGATGCCGTCGTAGCTGGTAGCGAAATGATCATGCCAGAACAACACCAGTCGTTCTGATTGCGGAGATGTGCTTTGCAGCATGTTACTGACCCACCATTGACGCAGCTCGCCAATCTCTCGATCTCGATCACGATCAAACGCTTGTTTCTGTGCTGCTGGCAGGGACGCACGTTTCCAGAATCTTGGAGCTGGCTGGGTCACCCATACAGGCATTGGAACGGTTGGTGTTTTTTTGAAGCCCTCGACTATGCGATTAATAGCTTCGGCGCGCGATACGCCAACCAGCACATCAAGTTCCTGTGCTGATGCGCCAAATCCCGTTCTTCCTGCTAAATGGCGCGCATCGGCCAGGCTCATGGGTTGCTGCAACCACGCCAATTTGTGTTCCGGGACGTTAGCTGCAAAGACGCTGGGCGTTACCGACAGCATAGCCGAAAGGGCCAGAAGCCATAGACATGTTAACCATGAAACCGTGCCGCAGATTAATTGCCTCACAACTAGCTGGCTTGGAGGCAAACTATGCGATAGATTGGTCACCAACATACTCATAACACTAATCCTAATGCGTTTTACCGCCTTACGCATCTGATTTACCGAAATGACACGTATAAGTGTATAGAGTATTCTATTGTTACTGAATCGAGGCTGTACACATGAGAAGTATTACGCAGTTTTTCCTTCTATGCCTGCTAGGCCCGTTTGGCACTTGCCTGGCCGATAATCAAACCATTGGCCCCAATACCGAACTAACCCCGTCCGAGGTCGTGCAGATAGTGGTTGATGCACTTAAATCTAACGACCCTACTAACAATGATGATGGCATCGCAACGGTGTTTGAATTTGCATCGCCTGGCAACAAATCGGTAACCGGTCCTTTGCAACGTTTCACTGACATGATCAAAGGTGGCTTTGGTGACATGCTAAATCATGTAAAAAGCGAATTTGGAGAAATTGATATTGAAGACAAGACGGCCTTACAAGCCGTTTGGCTCACATCACCCGACGGCAGTGAAACTGGCTACGTTTTTCAGTTGGGCAAACAAACAACCGGTGAGTATGAAAATATGTGGATGACAGAATCGGTCTGGCCGATCGGAAAGCGTAAGCCGCAAGGTCAATCCATCTAGCCCTTGATACACAAGGGCAAATTAGAAACTTAAAAACTGTGCCGTCTTTTAAAGCACCACTACGCATCTGGTACTTCAATGCCGTGCTGACGACAGGCTTGCTGTACTGTGTTATGCAACAAGCAGGCGATCGTCATCGGGCCAACACCACCAGGTACGGGAGTAATTGCACCCGCAACTGCTGATGCAGATGCAAAATCAACGTCACCAACCAATTTCTTTTTGCTGTCTCTTTCAATTCTGTTAATACCCACATCAATAACCGCAGCGCCCGGCTTAACCCAGTCACCCGGAATCATTTCAGGTCGGCCAACAGCTGCAACAAGAATATCGGCAGCCCGACAAACATCGGCAAGATCCTGAGTACGTGAATGTGCGATAGTAACCGTGCAACTTTCCTGCAACAACAAGCTAGCCATAGGTTTGCCAACGATATTCGAGCGTCCAATAACCACCGCATTTTTTCCACTTAAACTACCCAGTTTATCCTTGAGCATCATGATGCAACCCAACGGAGTGCAAGGCACCACACCGTCTCCACCGGTACTCAGCAATCCGACGTTGGTCAGATGAAATCCATCAACATCTTTCTCGTAGTGAATCGTGTCAAGCACTTTGGATTCATCAATGTGCCCTGGCAAAGGCAACTGCACAAGAATGCCGTGTATAGCCGTGTCTTTGTTCAGCGTCTCTATCAACGCTAGCAGATCTGCTTGCGGCGTATCTGCTGGCAACTTGTGCTCAACCGACTCCATGCCGACCTCGACAGTTTGCTTCGCTTTGTTACGGACGTAGACTTCACTCGCCGGGTCTTCTCCTACCAACACCACGGCCAGACCAGGCGTCAGTCCGTGCTGTTCTTTGAGCTTAGCGACCCGAGAGCTAATCTCGCCGCGAAGTTGCTCGGCGAAGGCTTTGCCATCAATTATGTTACTCATTTACTACCAATCCTTTTAGGTGGACCGAATCCACATTCTGGCCGTCAACACCGTGCTGGTTCTGCGCGTTTAAACGCAAACGGCCAATTATTCTGTGTGCTTATTCAACAAAATTCACAACCTGGAGCGCATTGTAAATGTACATGGCCAACACATCGGCGTATGTTAGTGGAATCCCACGTCAATACTTAGTCAGATACGAATGAAATTGCTCCCATTTACGCCTGTGGCCATTTTATTGCTCTCTATTGCCGCGTGTAGCTCCGGAGGTTCAAGTACTCCAGCGCCGCAATCGAGCGCCAATAACGAACCAGCAGATACTAACACCGCAGCGAATGAACAGTCTTCTCCGGAAGTCAATCCGGCCAACGAATCAAACACAGAAAACGGGGTTGTGCTGGCTGACCCGCAATCCGGTGTAGGCCAGCTGCAAACGCGAATTCAAACGCTCACTGGCAGCGCGATAAGCCAACTTAATACGTCTTTGAATCAGGGTGAGATGCTTAGCACTCAGGAAAACCAATGCATTGGCGCATTTGATCCGGCGCTTGGTGAGCCACTATTATCAGTCAACTGCGAACAACCATTGGCGCTCGATAACGTGGCAATTTATTTAACCCTTGCATCACTCGAAGATTCACCAGCTTGTCGAAGCAGCCTGCAAAACAACAACGCTGATAATTGCAATGTCGTTCAGGCAAATTTAATTATAACGACTTTGTGGCAAATCCCGGAAGTCGCCGAAGGTCAACCAGAAAGACCGCAGCCAAAAGCAGGTGCACTAATCGACTACAGCACCGAATCAGGACGACTCAGTATTGAGAATTTGCCTGCAGCCCTTGCTGGTGTTTTCAATTGCGAATACGATTTGAACACCGGCAACTCAGTCGATGCTAACGTCTCTAGTGGTTGCACCCAACAGGTAGAGCGTATTGTAGAGCTGATTGATGATCACCTGGTTAACTAACGAAGGTGTAGGACTGCCCTGGTTGTGCTAACCGACATCCTTAATCGGAATAGAACGGGCACCACTAGCACGGCTTTTGTCTACAGTTAAATTCAGCACCCCGTTTTGCATGGATGCATTCAACGTTGATTCATCGGCGTCGTCGGGCAAATCCAAAACGCGCTCAAACAAACCCGAGCGACGCTCAGTTGACAATGCAGTGCCTGAATGTTCTGTGCGCTTATTACCTTTTAACCGGATTTCCCGTCGATGTACGCTCAGCTCAATATCGTCGAGCGCCACGCCCGGCAGGTCAATCATAAACTGCCATTGCGTCTCTGTCTCGATAGTATCGGTGGCTGGTGTCCAGTCACGGTGTTCACCGTATCGCGATGATGGCTTGACCCAGTCACCTTCAAAGAGCCGACCCAGCTCCTGCTGAATTTTCTGAATGCCATCGAAATTGATAAAAGGATCTTGACGATACTGACTCATGCTAATCGCTCCATATGAATACGTTGTCAACAAGAATCTATGGCTGCACTTGTCGAATTCAAGCTAGTCAACCACCGTGCCAGCCCCAAGCAAGCCGGGATATGGGTCGAGTATCACAAATGTGGGAACCGATACCAGCTCATCGCTAACACGGCCTTTGGCTTCAAAGCG
>Ga0114956_1000077_pt1 | contig 52387 bp, 47 predicted proteins | sample MaitaG_FD_87304 | JGI IMG/M metagenome (GOLD analysis project Ga0114956, IMG submission 87304) | Marine algal microbial communities from Maine, USA - Maine_Asex2 metaG | ecosystem: Host-associated > Algae > Red algae > Unclassified | place: Maine, USA | collected 2015-01-05 | reverse complement strand
TATCGGTGATGTCAACCAGCCGCTACTTGAGCTTAGACCAGCAGCACTGATGGTATCTTCCACAGACTGCAGGCGCTGCTGAGCGCGAGCAGTGAATGGTTCAGCATCCAGATAGCCACGGCCATACGATTCGACGAATATGAAGATAACATCGCGATCAGCGAGTGCGCTGAAAGTGGGGGAGCCGTTGTCCAGTACCGTGTCTTTCTGTAACTCAGCGACAAACGCCTTCTGGTCCTTGATTGAACGGGTAACGTTGGTGATGCGTACCGAGAATTCGGGCAGAATTTTTGCCTCCACCGGGCCGTCATACTGGAAATGGTACTCTGCGGCCATGCCAGCCGCACCCACAATCAACACCGCGCAACTGACCCACGTGAGTTGCTGTCTAGCCGTACCCGTAAGATGTGAAATAGCGGCGAGGCAGCGATACAGCAAGAACGCCAGTAGCAACAACACAAGCAAAGCCACTACCACGATGCCTGCTGCCTCTAACGGACCAATAGCCGTGGACGCCAGGTTCCATCCGTCAGCCACCAGATGCAGTTCCAGCAGGGGACTGAACCGACGATTAAATGCTAGATAGGAACCGATATCCGCAAGGCGCAGCAGCAGCAGCGTACCCATTGCCAGCACCAGAGCGTAACAGATCCATTGCGCTGCCGGTTGTCTTGCCCAAAGCAGTAATAGAACAATTACCGGCAGTTCCAGTGGTAGCCGTAGTAATGAATTTACCGAGAACTCTCTGGGGTGACCTGGAAACAGTAGCACGAGAAATACACACAGCAGCGACAATAAGATCGTCATGCTGAACCGCGTTGAGTGGCTGAACTCCATGTCCCCGTCGTTGGTCTGGGTCTTACGGTTTGTCATGGCGTTTCTGCTGCTTATCGGGGTTGCCTGGTTTGTGGATCTCAACGCAGCCATGCAGATGCTCAAGCGCACGGACTGGCGCTGGATACTGCTGGCTGTGGCAATCGTTCAGGTGCAGATCGTAGTCTCTGCCTGGCGCTGGCAGATTACGGCCAGACGTCTGGGTCAGACATTGAGTCTGGGGCGGGCCATCAGCGAATACTATCTGGCAACCGTGGCTAACCTGAGCTTGCCCGGTGGGGTTGCCGGTGATGCGGGGCGAGTGGTACGAAACCGGGAAAATCATGGTTGGGGCACAGCTGCACAAGCTGTGATTCTAGAGCGATTGTCTGGCCAGATAGCGTTGTTTCTGGTGGCATTGTCGGGCTGGACAATCTGGATGATCGTTGCACAGCAACGCCTACCCGACGGTGTGGGGCAGTTATTGATGACCATCGGAATTGGGGTAGTTGCCATTGTCGTTGTTGCCGGTGTGCTTATTCATTTTGCTGCTGAACGTGTCACAGGCTTTATTGTCGGTTTTGGCCCTGCCATCCATCGCACGTGGATATCAGAGCGTCAGTGGATGATACAGGGCGTACTGAGTCTGGCTGTAGTCGGCACCTATCTGAGTGTCTTTGCGGTGAGTGCATTGGCTGTTGGAGAGCCTTTGCCTGTCATCGCAATTTTCACCATCGTACCGTTTGTTTTGTTGAGTATGGTCGTACCTGTATCTATCGGTGGTTGGGGAATTCGAGAAGCCACTGCAGCTTCTATCTGGCCGTTGTTAGGCTTATCTGCCGAGTCTGGAGTTGCTGCAAGTGTCGTCTATGGTCTGGTGTCGCTATTCGGAGCTTTGCCGGGTGTCTTGTGGTTAATGTTGTTCAAGCGCCGTGGCCGTTGAATCTGATTGCTGATAGAGCCAGCGTACGTCTATTGCAAAAGACGCTACAAGGCATGCCAATGCAAAGACGCCCAGAAACACACTGAGCTGCGGTGAAAGCAAGGGTGAGAGCATGATGCACAAGGCAGCAATCTGTATTACGCACACAACTTTTCTGCGCATGGATGGAAACAGTTCACCTTGTAGTGGCTGCGACCAGACACTTGCCAGGATGAACAGATAGCGCAGACTTCCCAAGCCCAACACCCAGATGCCGGCCTTGCCCGAACGCCAGATAAGCACAGAGAGCACCAGTGCAAGGAAGGCGTCCACCTCCATGTCGAATCGAGCACCGAAAGAGGACTCCAGTTGTGTGCGTCGTGCCAGATAGCCATCCACACCATCGAGTGCCAACAACGCCAGAATGGCTATCGAGAGAATCCAGAGGTACGGGTTGCTGTCCTGTAGCTGGAACAGTGTGTTGCTGTGTGCAACAGGCATTAAACCGGCAAGAAAGGCTGTTCCTGAAGCCCGTAGAGCAGTAATTCCGTTCGCAGGGCCGAAAGTGCTATGCGGATAAGAATGCAGGCCACGGACAACAAGGAGCACGGTGATCACCCAGACAATTGCAGAGGTTATGGCGGGCAGCATTCCGGTGTTCAAGCTGATGCTGACAACCAGTAGTACAACCAGCAGGATTAATGAGCAAATCAGAAGTGTCGATGCGGTTCCCGCTGGTGATCGATACTGTTGAGACAGCGAGGCTGTCAACCCACCGACTCCATACTCAGATGACCGGCTCGTACGCGTTTTGTTTCCAGGTAACGTGCGTTGTGGGCGTTTACCGTGGCCACCGATGGCAAGCGTTCGATAACGTCGATGCCCTCTGCACGCAGGGCTTCTATCTTGTCGGGGTTGTTGGTAATCAGTTTGATCCGATCAATGTTCATGGCCTGCAATATGGCAGCAGCTGCATGATACCGACGTGCATCCGATGCAAATCCGAGATGCTGGTTGGCTTCAATCGTGTCCAGTCCTTCTGCCTGTAGTTGATAGGCTCTGAGTTTACTCGCGAGTCCAATACCGCGACCTTCCTGAGAGACATACAATACAACCCCGCCACCAGTACGTGCCATACCTGCTATAGCGCCTTGCAGTTGCTCACCACAGTCGCATTTGAGGCTGCCCAGAATGTCTCCGGTAAAGCACGACGAATGTAAGCGGACACTCACCGCCTCGCTCCAGTCGGGTTCGCCTACGATGATAGCGACGTGTTCTGCGTTGCCATGACGTTCCCGGAATACCCGTAGTCTGGATGATATAGCCGTGGCTAAGGGTACGTGTGCGCCGCTAAGTTCGATGAGCGAGCCACTCTTGGCCTGGTATTGATTGGCAGCAGACAGCGACAGGCTCAGAATTCCGCGTGCCTGGACTGGCTGCGGGTAGATTAACAGTGCGGGCAAAACCGCCGCCTGCTTGATCAGATGCAATGCTGCCACCGCGGCTGGTTGCGGGGTTGGTTGCCACTGGATAGTGCGTGTGACATCCGATGATGATGGTTCTAAGCCTGCGAGTGAGGCAATATCTGACCATGTCAGCGGTGAAGGCAAATCGATAATAGCTGTTGCCTCCGCGCATTCGTAGCCCAACACACGTGCTCGTGTTTGTGACACGACAAGCTGGCAATCCCCCATTTTTGTGATCTGGTTCAATACTGAAGCATCGGCTGTTTCGACCAGCCTGACCGCGCAGTACTCTGATTCGCTGCCAAGCAGAATTTCTCTTCCGCGTTGCAGTTCGACGATGCAACGTTCAGCGTCTAGTGAAGCATCTCTATCAGTACTGGCGAAGGGTAAGTGACTCATCCGGGAAACAGGTAATTTGCGTAGTGATCACTATACGATGCCACCTTGCTATTGGGTCGGGTGTATTTTGTAGTGATTACGTGCATTGTGCCCCTCTATTTTGCCAACTATTGCCAAACCTTGAATTGAACACTCTCCTTTCTAAAGACGCCACAGCACGCGCACACGCCCATGCATGGGCACTTTTGCAGGCCGCACGCGCTCTCGTGGATGGCGCAGTGCCCACTGATGACATCGGTGTTCATTACAACTCGTCAACAGGCGAGATCCATGTGGATCAGGGTGGACAAGGCAGATTTGACTTGTACTACGTGGACGCACAGCGATGGATTGTGGCTGAAACGCTGCCCTGTGGCGTGTGTGCGTTACTGGATCTGTACCTTCCAATCCTGGGGTCACACGTGAATCCTGTCATGGTTGCCGGACATCTCGGCCAAAGTCTGGATGCCAAAATTGCCACATCAACCGGGGATGCATTTTTTGTCACCGGAGAGGAAAACAGAAAACACCTGCATTGCATGCGAGCGTTGTGTCATGCCGTGTTGGTGGGAGCGCAAACAGCGATTACAGACAATCCGCAGCTAACGACGCGCGCAGTGTCCGGGCCAAACCCCATTCGTGTTGTTCTCGATCCAGCAGGGCGGGTTGAAGATGACAATGCATTGTTGAGAAATGCACAGGCGGAAACCTGGTTGGTGCACAACGCGTCGGCCGATTTGTCGGGGGTTAATGATCTGCCACACGTAACGAGGGTAGTGATGAGCAGTGACGAGAAGCGTCTGAACCTGCCTGATGTGCTTAGTGAGTTAAGAAGCCGAGGTATTCAACGTCTGTTTGTAGAGGGCGGCGGAGTCACCGTCACAGGCATGATGACGGCGAATTGCCTGAATCGACTGCACATGGCAGTAGCGCCGTTATTGGTGGGTAAAGGTCGACCGGCATTGCAGTTACCCGGAGCCCTGTCCATGAGTGCTGCAACGAGGCCTCCATTCAAGCTTTATCGTATGGGAGAGGATGTGTTGTGGGACTTTGATCTGAGCGGCAGGGCTGGTGGCGCATGTGAGGATGAGTCTGAATTGGCGTCGGACACTGATGGCTGTGTGGTGGAGGGGGTTGAGCGGTTGTTGTAGTCCGAGTGATCCGGCTGTGTTCGCGCGACAATAGCAACAGTCCGCTATAGAGTCCGAAACGGTGAATCCTCCGCTTGTATAGTTGTCGCTTCGATAGGGTTTAGTGAAGAAACGCCGACACTAAACAGGACTAACAGTGCCTGCATGTTAATCATAACTCATCTCCTTCAGCACATTTAATTTCTCGATATTCTGAACGAAAGTGGGCCAGTCTCTTTCCAGAATCGTCGCATCAATCACGCTGAGCAGGTTTGTTATCGCCACCGTGGAGAAATGATACCGGTCGCCATTCAGGCATCGATAGGCGCGCCCTATCATCCCATACAGTAGTTCGATTACCACAGTCTTCTCCGACCGCTTCCCGTGATTCCAGTGATGCGCCCAGTTCACCCCTTGCGCTAACGTCATCGATATTGGCGCTTCAAACAACCCTCGATCAAACGCTTGGATTGTTACCAGCTCTGCCGCCACAGTCTTTGGGCTACTCTGGACCACAAGATGAAAAGAAGCGTTTGGTCTTGTCAATGCAGGTGGATGCGCTGACACCCAGGACCAGGACAGGTGCGTGTTGCCCCAGACTTTAACCGTCCCAAACTCATCCTCAGCCCGCACGTCTTTTAAGCTGTGATTCTTTGGAACGCTCCACGTACCCGCCACTAACTGGGACAGGGTGATCGTGAGATTCGATGCCTGTTGAATGTCCATGCCACAGAGCTCCCGATTAGGCGAACGGGTAAAACGGCAATAGAATTCACGGGCCTGGTTAGTCGTTCGCCCCTAACTCAAGCGCAGCCCCACAACAACAGAGAATCATCATTGCATAGCGCTCCCATCAATACAACTTCGACTCGTCAGTAAGGGGTAACGAGAAACGCGTCTTAAAGGCTTTACTCCTGGCCTGGACTATTCATGAAACGCCTGATTCTTTCACCAGACCCTTTTTCTGTAGCGGATCAGTCTATTCTCGGACAGCCTCTTAGGGCGGGGTAGGAAAACGATGCTCGAATAGAGCATGGGGCCGCTCGTTCGCCTCACGCACAGAGGCAGAACTGATGGTGGTTTCGTACGTTTGCCAGTGCAACCGGCGAGCAAGCTTGTCAGCCCATAGCAGGATCTCTTCCCGGCGATACTCCAGGCTTTTCTGGGTGCAGAACAAGGAAAAATGGTGATCGCCACATCGGATCTCTATCCTGTGGTAGGTAACAGTTTCCATACTAAAATACCTTGTGTGCTCTATGACCGAACCTAAATAGGGTATCGCTGGTGTGTAAGCAAATTCACAAGCCGATATGATGCGCGCGACGCGTAATCCTTATACATATATTATTTGGCAATAAACAAGAAGATATTTCCATAGAGTTTCATCGTTATTCCAGAACAATGATGAGCTACCAGTCAAGGCGCTGTCACTGCATCGGGTCGCCGCACTAAACATCGGGAAATTGCAAGCCATGTCCGTAGCACCCTCCGTGAAAGGGCGAAGGTATACAGGTTTGCAGGCCAGCTAGTTGGGCGAATCCTTGGTAAGTACTCACTTTTTTCGAATAGGTGTCATCACCCGATAGGGGGATAGCAGGCAGATAAGCACAACTTACAGCTGACGCGAGTCGCTAATCTTCACTAACCATATAATGAACATATGAAGGAGTAACGTTAATGTGTGTGTCAGACCACGAGTAGCTGGCTAAGTGACGAAAATGAGCGCAAAAAGCGACCGTAGGCAGTCCCGCCGAAAGGGGGCTGCTTGCAGGGGGCCGCCAGTCTATCGACCACGTACCTCACCCAACGGGCAACCCCATCACATCGGTGTGCCCAACCCGCAGTGCAGAACTCCGCTGTGAGACAGCAGCGCCACGCAACTCTTTCCACTGTTCAATCATCAGACTAGCATCTGGACCCTGCTCTATTGCTGCAGGCGCCCACCCATTGATCAGTGCCTGTTGTAAATCCAGGTCTTCGTTGCCCAGCACCCAGTCACTGTCATCGGTAAACACCTGCTGCTGGCCAATAAGGCTTTGTCGATAGAACGCATGGGCATCCGGGCCCAGTGCAGGTCCGAATCCTTTTTCTTTAAGCTGGTGCAGATTCAGTAACGAGGTTACCTGCGCATCTTCTGCGATGGATTTTCGCCAATTCACAGTGCCGTTGTAGTTGAGTGTAAACAGGCTTGCGCAACCGTGTTTAATACAATTTGTGGCCAGCTGTTCAAGCCAACGGGCTGATGTCAGATCCAGCAGCGCCGCACCGGTGACCAGTTGCGCCTCATTAAACGGCAGGCCTTGAAGATGACTCGCCAGGTCACAGTGTTGCCATTGAACGTGGGCGCTGAAGTGTTGGCTGCTGATATGCAGTGTGTCATCAACTCTTTCAACCTGTGCGCTGTGCTTTACAGCCCAATCAACCAGCAGGCTGTCGATCGATTGTAACAAGGTAAGATCGTTATCAAACAATGTCCAGTGCTGCTTGTGTCCGAGAAGGGGACACAGGTAGCGTAAGTTGGAACCTGTACCTGCACCCAGTTCAATCACGTTGAGGCGGGGTATCTGTTTGCTCCAATCCGTGAGTTTCTGCGTTAGTTTTTTACTTCGTGCGCGATGATCGGCGCTTTCACGAAGGCTCAGCCAGTCAACGGAGAAGCCTTCAGGCTCTTGCTTAGTGGTGTATTCAGACATGGGTGTTCTTGTTTTCTATCAAGACATTTTCGAATTCTGCGGCAGCCATGGCCCATGAACGAAGAGCTTCACGCGCACGAGTTGCATTATTGCGTAGCTCTTGCATTAAAGCGCCATTGGTCATGATCTTATGAAGCGCAGCAGCAAGCGCTGCCGTATCGCCGGGAGGTACCAGTAAGCCGGCTCCGTCAGGTACGGTGTCTGCTATAGCACCACCGGCTGTTGCCACGATAGGCAATGCGCAGGCTATGGCTTCGTCCAGCACCATGCCATAGCCTTCATGGTATGAAGCAAGCACAAACACATCTGCTTTGTTAAAACAGGCCGCTAATTGTTCATCACCCAGTTCGCCCAGAAAACTGATTCGGGATTCCAGCTTCAGTGCCTTGCATTGTCGTTTAAGAGTCGCACTGGTTTCGATATCGCGATCAGCGCTGCCTGCACACTGTAAATGCCAGTCATGCTCCTGAAGCTGCGCTAGAGCATCTATCAGTATCCGGTGCCCTTTGCGTGCGGTCAGGGTTGCAACACACAACAAATTCAATTGTGACGTGGTGCTGCCCGTGGCGATGTCTGCCTGATCAGTACCCGGGCACACGACTGAGATTCTGTCGGGCTCCACGGCATAGTCGCCTAAGGAAATAGCGGTACTTGGGCTGGTGGTAATTACGTGCCTGGCAAATACAAGCGCACGCGTTTCCAGATCGCGCAGCATCTGTGCATCCTCAGTGCTCAAGCCAGTCTCTAGAGCAAGGGGATGATGGATCAACGCTATCAGATTCAAACGCCCCTGGTGTTCACTGATCTGATCAGGCAAAACGCTAAAGGCCAGGCCATCGACAACCACCTGTGATCCTTCTGGAATAGTTGCCAGAAGTTCCTGCGCTGCCTGTCTGGTTGCGGCGTCGGGAAACGGATAGTCACCCGGTAAAGTGAGCAGTATTACCTGCCATCCAGACCGGGCCATGCCAGACCGGGCCAGTCCAATCCGGGTCAGGTTCTCAATGATTTTCTTGTCGTAGACATAACCACCGGTGCGTGTGTTGATGTCGCCGGGTACGACAAAATAGATTGTGCTCACGACAACATCAGGCCGTCAGATTACCTTCATAGGCAGCCCAGGCTATGTGGGATTCGTGCAGAGTCACTTTCAAGCTGGTGAGTCCACTGGCAGCAGGTCCCAGCTCGCCTTGCTTGATAAGGTTGGCAATACGCTCGAAAATAATGGAGGCCAAAAACTCTGTTGTCGTGTTCTTACCAGCAAATTCAGGCACTTCATCCAGATTCTTGTAGTTCAATTCTGCCAGCACGGCGGCCAGTTGCTGGCTAGCCAGTCCAATATCTACCACCAGTCCATCGTCGTCCAGCGTTGGTCGGCGCATTTCAAGATCCACCACGTAGGTAGCGCCGTGCATGCCTTGTGCGGGTCCGAAGATATCGCCTTTGAAACTATGGGCGATCATGAAGTGTTCTCTAACATTCAAACTAAACAAGCGGTTAACTCCTGTATTTAAAAAACTGAGTCGTCGTACCGTATACGATGACACAAGACATTCTGGCTGTCGCTCAGGATGGCGTCGTACTCAGCCGGTAGATCGCGAAAGTGGCTTTCGCCACTGATCAGATAATCCAGCTGATCGTCATTGATCAACGACATGGCAAGCTGAAGTCGTCTTGCGTAGTGCCACCGAGCTTGATGATCGGCAGGCACCGATCCTACCTGAGATGATTTCAATGTCAGCCTTTGTGAGTGGAAAGCTCCACCCAGCGCTACCGATACGCGTTTGTCGCCGTACCAGCTCAATTCTACAATGGTGGCCTCTTTGGCTGCTAGTGCCATGGCACTCTGGAGACCGGCCTCGGACGCTGAAGCGTGTATCACAAGATCCCGCTCATCGCTGGCCTCTGCAGGCACCCTGAAGTTCAATCCCAACCGGGTGGCGACTGATTGGCGACTGGCATTAATATCAATCAGCTCCACATCGCAACCCGGAATACGGGACGCCAGCCAGGCCACCAGGCAACCCACCACACCAGCGCCGACAACACTGATACGGTCCCCGACAGCCGGTGCCGCATCCCACAGCGCGTTGACTGCTGTTTCCATGTTCGCACACAAGACGGCTCGGGCTGCGGGCAGAGAGTCGGGAAGCGCAGTGACGGAATCTACCGGCACCACGTAGTGTGTTTGATGCGGGTATAAACAGAATACGTGTTTGTTGAGCAGCTCTGCGGGCCCTTGTTCCACGACTCCTACGTTGATGTAGCCGTATTTAACGGGGAACGAGAAATCTCCTTCCTGAAACGGGGCACGCATACGGGCATGTTCGCTGGCGGGTACTGCACCTGTGTAAACCAGTGACTCAGTGCCCCGACTGATGGCGCTGTACAGAGTCCTGATGTGCACGTGTCCTTCACGCGGCGGAGCTAAGCTTGCGTCGCGTATGAAGCCTTGCCCGGGTGAGGTTATCCAGAATGCAGAGGCTGTGGATGAAGAGTCGGAATGCGTCATGGATATGTTTTGTTGCGCTAGCTTGAACAGTACTCTGTAATCATCGGTGGCCGTAGGGTCGCCGGACTATCCGTTAACCGGGGCGTGTTGACGACTACAGGCGAGAGGCCAGTATAACCATCGTGTGCACAGCGACTGACTCCGCAGTGGTATCGGCTGAGCGATTGAAGGAATATAGTGGCGGCCAAATCTCTCAAGGGTGTCTCTTACGTGAATCCGGTGCGCGGTATCGTTCTCAAGATCCTGTCTGTTTTTCTGTTTGTGACGATGTTCTCTTGCATCAAGGCAACAGCCGATCATGTGCCTCCGGGTGAGGCGGTGTTTTTCCGATCCCTGCTGGCTATACCGGTACTGATCGCATGGCTTGTTCTGCGCGGAGAATTCCCCGGCAAACTGAGGGCTGTGGATCCTATGGGGCATGTGTGGCGCGGGCTAATGGGTAGCTGTGCCATGGGCCTGGGCTTCCTGGCCATCGGGCTTCTGCCATTGCCCGAAGTGGTTGCTATCGGGTATACCGCCCCGTTCATGGTGACGATACTGGCTGCCATGTTTCTGGGTGAGCGGATACGGTTGATTCGCTTTCTCGCCTTGCTGTTGGGTCTGTCAGGCGTGGTGCTGGTTGTGCTCCCAAGACTCACGGCAATTGACGCTGAAACTGCCAATGATCTGGAAACACTGGGTGTGCTGGCGGCATTGTCAGCAGCGGTGTTCTCGGCACTTGCGCAGGTGTTTGCCCGCAAGCTTGTGGCCACTGAGAGCACGGGTTCAATCGTGTTCTACTTTTCGTGCATGTCGTGTTTGCTGGCGTTGCTGACTGCACCATTCGGATGGGTTACGCCTACCGCTACGGAGCTGGCGCTGCTGGTATCTGCGGGGTTACTGGGCGGAGTAGGTCAGATTCTGTTAACGGAGAGTTACCGTCACGCCGAAGTTGCCGTCATAGCGCCCTTTGAATACAGCTCTATTTTGCTTGCCATGACGCTGGGGTATTTCGTATTCAATGAAATTCCCACTCGTCTGATGCTCGTCGGCGTGGCGTTGATCATCACGGCCGGCATCATTATCATTGTCAGAGAGAGGCGGTTGGGTATTGCCAAAGTACCCAAAGCCAGTGGTGCGGTACCCAATCAGGGCTAGATAGTCTAGTGGTCCATCCACCTTATTATTTATAATGTGGATGGACCACTAGCGCCAGCTGATCGCTTTCTTGCTTGTGAAAAAGCGGGCTGTTGCCACAAAAGCTGCGGCGTTAAGCTGAATGAAAATCTTGATCATATTGAATACTTTGTTCCCAGTGCCTGGCAAGTTGGCGTAACTGGCTGCTGCCGCTCCATAGAACAGTATCTGCACGATTAACATGGCATTCATGAACAGGCCTTGTCCTAATGCTGCCGAGACAAACGCCAGGATAAGCGCGTAGGGCACCAACAAGCGAAAGAATTTGTGTGACATGAATTGCCACCACACAGGATTGAGCTTCGGATTAAAAAGCCATGAGTGAGTTTGAAACGATTGCCAGTTGCCCGCCAGATTTCTGACCTTGCGTCGAAACTCTTGCTTAATGTCATCTGCGGCTGTATCAAAAGCATAGGCACCCGGTACAAACAGCGTTCTTTTACCTTGCCTCAACAGTTCTGCGGGTGTGTTGAAGTCATCGAGCAATGTACCGATGGCGTTCGGTGTGAAGTCTGCTCGCCTGACTGCGTACAGTGCGCCGGTTGCACCTGTCGTTGAGAAAAGGCGACTTTCGTTGTCACGAATCCACTTCTCATAGCGCCAATAGAGACCGAAATTACCGGCCTCCAGGCTTTCGTTTTCTGACAGCACAAGCTCACCACTGACGGCACCAACACCTTCATCAGCCAGATAGGGAACCAACTGCTTGATGCAGTTTTTTGACACTGGTTGACGCGCATCCATAAACAGGATGATGTCATTGGTAGCCATAGCCACACCTTTATTGAGCGCCCCACATTTGCCCAGAGATGTCTCCAGATGTTTAACATGCCGCTGAGGATGATTCTCGAACGCCTTGGCCAGCAACGGATAGGTAGCGTCGGTTGAGCCATCGGAGACGATGATCCATTCGACCAACTCAGGCGGGTAGTCCAGATTTTCAAGACTGGCGATCTTGCCAGGAACACTCTTTGCCTCGTTGTGTGCTGCAATCACAATGCTGACCGTGGGCCAGTGCGTAGGGGCAGCAGCCTCCAGCGGCTTGGACTTGCGTGCCTTGATGTGCAGCAAGAGTGGAAACAAGGCGTAGGTGTACACAATGAACAAGGCGGACAATAAAAAAACGATAGTCATGGGGGTCGACCAGTAGGTGCAGTGTTACGAGCTGTATGCCAGCGATACAGATCTTCGTTCAGTCTTGGTGTAGGCAGCGTACAGAGCTCTCATCTCGCCTTCGCTCATGTAGTCAGCAGTCAGCGAGGACAATGGTTCGTGCACGTGCTCACTACCGAATTCGTCAGAATGCAACACGATGTAGAGGCCGTCGTCTGCGTAGTAGGCGCTAATCAGTTCCTGTTGGCTCACCAGCGTCTCAGAGAGCCGTTCACCCGGGCGCATGCCAACGATTTCCGGTTTGGCGCCTTTGCCGAATTCGTGGGATAGCTGATTGGCCAAGTCCAGCATGCCTACTGATTTCATGCGACTGCACAACACGAAAGGACGGCTGGAGTTCTCCGCATACTCGATGCTTTGGCGAATTAGTTTAGCGGCGTCTTTGCTGGTAAACATCAGACGGTTCATGCGCGAATCAGTTAGTTTGAGTGTTTCGCCTTTTCTGGCGCTGTCGATCCAGAAAGGAATAACTGAGCCGTTTGAACAAGCCACATTGGCAAATCGAGTGCACACGAATTTCGTCTGTTCGCTGTAATGCTCGAGGAACGTCTGCTCCATGATTTTCTTCGAATATCCGTAAATATTTTCGGGCTGGCACGCTTTGTCTGTGCTGATACCCACCACGATAGGCACGTTTGCCCGAACACTGGCCTTAGCCACGTTGAGACTACCCATGATGTTGATCTCAACAGTGCGGGACGGGTTCAGTTCGGCAAAATTAACGTGCTTGAGTGCGGCTGCGTGAATAACAATATCCGGTTTCACTTTCAGAAACAGGGTGGTTAGATGATCAAGATCCTGTATGTCAGACACGAACGAATGGACTTCGGGGAAATTTTTCCGAAGGTTTTCGATATAGGTTTCATTCCGGCTGACGCTGTAAAACTGAAACTCGTCTTGATAGTGCTCGATAAAAGCCTGTCCGACCGTGCCGGAGCCGCCCGTTATCAACACCTTGCGGCGTTCATCGGATTTCGTGTTCTTGACCATAGAATATGTGTTTCGTATTGCTGCGGTTGTCGGCAGTGGCACTAGCTTTGATCTGCCAGTGTCTTCTTGCAATCCTGTATTTCCGTCGAATACAGTCGGCTTATTCGACGGCTGGCGTATCGGACGTGTATTTAGTCAGACCGTGTGACTGCGATCATGCTTGGGTTAATGCCAGGCTGATGTAGTTCAGCTTTCTACGGGGTTATCCACAATGTTTGCGTATTCAGTAAATTGTGGAGTGTTGCGCTTTCTGACCCGCCACAGCCACACCTGCAGTGGATGGATCTCCACTCAGCTGATAAATGTGCCGAGCATCACCGCACCGCTAATGCGGAGTCTAACTGCGGACAGAAACCTCCACAACATATAGCGGCAGCAAAACGACAAATTGCAACACAGATTTACGTTCTGTCACTGTGCCGCTTGGCAGGAATGCCTGAAGCAGGGGGTCACCCGCACAACAACGCTGAGCTAACAAGGCCGGTAAATACCGGTGTCAAGCGGTTGATTGTTTTAACAATAGGGCGGGTGTGGCAGTGAGAGATCTGAGCAGCCACCAGGCGCCAGCAAGCAGGCATAGCGTGCTGGTTGCAGCTGCCACGAGCAATCCGATGACCCAAACACCACCGATGGACAAGTTTAGCCAGAAGGTGAGCAGTACCCAGGCGATTGCGCTTCCCGTCAGGGTGGCGAACAACGTCAGCACACAGGCAAGCAATACATATTCAACCACGACGCTTCTCATGATCAGGCCCATTCGCGTCCCGATGGCGTGCATGACCGAAGCCTCGTAGACCTGCCGCTGGCGACTGACTGCCACTACGCTTGCCATCACCAGCACGCTGGCACCCAGACTAACGATAGCGATCGCCAGCAGTCCGGCACTGGCCTGTGACAGCACGGAACGCGCAGCAGCAAGGATTTTAGCAGTGCGCAATAGCACTACATTTGGAAACTGCGCGCCAATTGAGCTCATAGCGGCGATGTCGGTGCCAGGATCGAACCGAAGGCTACCGATATTTCTGGTGATAAACGGCTGCAGCACGCCGTCACTGAAAACGGCCTCAAGCCAGAAACTGGTTTCAAATCGAGCCTGTGAATAGATAGCGCTCAGTGTTGCCTCTACCGATTCGCCCAGTATGCTGAATACCAGTTCATCGCCCACTTTCAACCCAAGCTGATCGGCCTCTCTGTCCTCCATGGCAACGAGCGTAGGCCCGGAGTAGGTCTCTGGCCACCATTGGCCACGCACCACTTCAGTGCTGTCGACACCTTTCTGGCGATAACTGAGTTTGTGTTCATCGTTTGCCTCAAGCGCACGCTCGGCGTTGTCGCTGCCGCTGAGTTGTTCGCCATTTACTGTACTTAACCGACCCAGTACCAGTGGAGCAACAGCCAGCTCCTGAAAGCCTTCAATTGTTTGTACCAGTTCAGTGAAATCATCACGTTGGCTCTGCTGTAAGTCGTAGAACACCAACGAGGGCGCTCGAGCAGGAACCGATGACGTCAATGTATTTACGGTTGCCGCAATAATCAGTGTTGAGGCAACCAGCAGGGTCATGGCAGTTCCCAGCGATAACAGCATGGGTTTCAGCGATGAGCCATCTCTGCCCAGATTGGCGATAGCCAGTCTGATTGAGATGTGGCCATCCAGTGCGCGATGACCCGCCCACTGTCGGGAGGCAGTTTTTATGACGCTGACCAGTAGTATGAGAATACCCAGCATCAGCATGAGTACGACAACAAAGCCGACTGCAACCATGGGTTGTGGAATCAGTGCCAACAACAGTACGACCAGAATCACAGATGTGGCAGCCATTGCTGCACGGTAGTACGCTGGTGTGGGTCGTGACGCGGCAGCCCAGCCTCTGATCAACTGTGCTGTAGGCAGCGTCAGCGTACTGCCGAGTAGCGGTAAGGCAAACAGCAAGGCTGTGAATGTGCCAAAAGCTATCGACAGCAGGGTGGGCTGAACAAGATTGAAAAAATGGGTGTTTATCGGAAGCTGTGCGCTAAGTAGGGAGGCAGACGTCCACGCTATCAACGACCCAAGGATGGCACCTACTGTGCTGGCAAGAAAACCGAGGAACAGAACCTGGCCCACGTAAATCAGCGCTACATGCCGGTCTCTGCAACCAAGCGACTGGAGCGTTGCCAATGTGCCAAACTTTGTCTGCAGATAGGCGCTAATGCTGTTCGAGACTCCAAGACCGCCAATGAACAAGGTGCTGAAGCCAATGAGTAGCAGCACAGAGGCAACCTGATCCAGCCGCTCTGAAACGATGTCGCCGCGTTCATCTACCGTTTGTACTTCCCAGGCAGCGTCGGGGAACTCGCTTTGCAACCGGCTCCGCCACAGCTGTGGTGATTCCTCTGTTCGTATCCGATAGTCGTAATCAACCAGACTCGTGGGCTGTAGTAATCCACTGCCTGCCAACGCCGTGGCATCGATGATAACCGGAGGTCCTCGCACATCAGCACGCAAACTTCTGTCGGGCTGGTCAACGATGATGGCACGCAGTTCAACCTGAAGGCTGCCAATAAATGCCTTGTCGCCTACCGCTATATTGAGTTGCTCTGCCAATACGGGATCAAAAGCCACACCCCACGTCCCATCGGCAGCAACACTGACAGCCTCTGCCAGGCTTTGCTGAGGTTGCAATATGACTTCTCCATACAACGGATAGTTGCTGTCGACGCTTTGCAATTCCACCACCGTGAAGTCGCCAGCCTCTGTACCGAGCATGGTGCGCAACTCGAGAAGACGTGATACCTCTGCATTGTCTGTTACCCAGGCGAGTTGCTCATCTGGAATGGGTGTTCGTTGACTGATTTGCAGATCGCCGCCAAACAGATAGCGTTGTTCTGTGTCGAATCCCTGCTTGACTAACTGCAACAGATTGGCGCAGGCAGCTACCAGCGTAATTCCCAGCACCAGACTTGCACAGAAAACCCAGAGTGCTCGCATGGCACTGCTGCCCTGCAGATCACGCAAGGCGAAGCGTGTCAGTCTTTGAAACTGCAGCCTGTTCATGACGCGACAAGCCGGCCATCGTGCAGTCGCATTGTGCGATCGCATTGCGATGCGAGGACGGGATCGTGTGTGACCAGAAGTAGCGTGGTACCGGTTTGTCTGTTCAGATCAAACAGTAACTGGATGATTGAGTCCCCGGTTGCTTCATCAAGGTTTCCGGTAGGTTCATCAGCGACGATCAGCGCGGGTTCATGAATGAGCGCCCGTGCCATGGCGACGCGTTGCTGTTCTCCACCCGACAACTGTGCTGGATAATGATTGGCTCGGTCGGTCAAGCCGACTTTTTCCAGCATGGCTTGCGCTTTTTCACGGGTGTCGGCCTTGCCACTTATTTCCAGCGGCAGTGCAACGTTCTCACGGGCGCTTAGCGTGGGTATCAGGTGGAATGACTGAAAGACAATACCAATCTGATCACGTCGCATATCAGCTCTGTTATTTGAATCCAGATTACTCAGAAGCTGTCCTGCAATGGTGACCGTACCGGTTGTGGCTTCTTCCAGACCCGTAAGAATCAGTAGCAGAGTGGATTTTCCTGAACCGGACGGACCCACGATAGCCACACGTTCGCTTTTGGCAACTGACAGATTCAGGTTCTGCAGAACAGTGAACGAGGTATCCGCCAGTGTGTAGCTTTTTGTTATATCACTGAGTTCAATCATTACAGATTTTTGCATGGGAGTATTGGTTGGTTAACACGTTAGCCGAGACATGCTGGTTGGGCGTTCTGCGTGATCTGACTTGCGTACTGACAGATAATAAAATTGCTTTTACGCATTGAAATTCACGTTATACCGGAACGGCTTTGTCACCTTGACGGTCAGGATTGCCGTTAACGATCGATGGATCAATGCCAAGGTCTTTAGCGATGACACGTGCAGTCATCTTGGCTGACATCATGACTGACGGCGTACCGCCACCAGGCTGCGTGCCCTGACCAACCAGATACAGATTACGGACATCTTCACTGCGGTTGTGCGGTCTGAAAAAAGCCGACTGTATCAGTACGGGTTCCACACCAAAGCCGTTGCCCAGATGCGCATTCAAGGTGCCTTCAAAGTAATCGGGTGTAATAGTGCGTTTGTACACCAGGCGGTCCAGCAGTCCGGGTATGTAACCGCGCTCATCCAGAAACGTCAGGATTTTCCTCGTGTAAGGTTCGCAGAGTTCCGACCAGTTCAATTCGCTCAAGCTGTTGGGCACAGGCACCAGCGTGTAAGCTGCATGGTGGCCTGGAGGTGCAAGGCTGGGATCGGTCAACGTTGGAATGTGCAGATACTGGGAAAAATCTTCCGCCAGAATTTTCCTGTCGAAGATGTCCGTTAGCAGCTCTTCGTAGCGGGGCCCGAGAATAATGTTGTGATGTTGCAAGTCCGGATCGTTATCATCTGCCTTGAAGCCAAAGTAGATAACGACGAGGGACATGCTTTGTTTACGTACCTTGACCAGTGAGTCGCGATTAATTCTTCTATATTTTGCATCCACCAGTTTCAGGTAGGTATTTGCGTAGTCTGAATTGGATACGACTATATCGGCATCCAGTACGGTTCCATCGCCGCGAGTGATACCCGTGGCACACGGCTTGCCGGTCAGTTTTTCGACGTTGATTTTTGTCACTTCAGCGTTGTACTCGACGCGGCCACCCATTTCCTCGAATTTTTGAACCAGCCCTGCAACCAGCTGGCCGGTGCCGCCCATGGCAAAGTGAACTCCCCAGGTTTTTTCGACAAAGTGAATCATTGCGTAGATCGCCGGAACCTTTTGCGGATTGCCGCCGATCAGTAGCGTCTCGAAGCTGAACACCTGGCGCATCTTGTCGCTCTTGAAATACTTCTTGATGAACGAGAACAGTGAGCGCACTGCATCCAGCTTAATGAGATCTGGAGTGACTTTCAGCATGGTGGGAATATCACCGAAGTAGGTATACCCCAGCTCCAGAAATCCTCTGTCAAAGATCGCCTTTGCCGCTGCGTGGAACCGATCGTAGCCATCGACATCTTCTGGTGCCAGTTTTTCTATCTGTGCCCGGGTGTTTGCCGGATCGCAGTCATAGTCAAACCAGGTGCCGTCATCGAAGTAGATTCGATAAAACGGCATGATGGGTCGTATGTCGACGTATCGTTGGGTATTGGGACCGCCGCTGACACCGTCAGTTATCCGGTTACTTTCATCGAGTATCTCGGCGGGGAAGTCTGGCTTGCCGAGCATGGCCTTGTCGCGCTCCAGCGAAAATAACTCTTCAATGAAATGCGGTACGGTCAGTACCGTAGGGCCCATGTCAAATGTAAAACCTTCAGCTCTGTGTACGAATGCCCGCCCGCCCGGGCCATCGAGTTTTTCCAGAATGGTGGTGTCAAAACCGAGGCTTTGCAGCCGGATCGCACACGAGATCCCGCCAATCCCCGATCCAATGACAAGTGCTTTTTTACGATTCATGGTCGACGTGGAGATGGCAGGTCATCGAAAGAGAATTTATGGGGTAATCGGTGGATTTTACGCAACTAGCGGGTGGCCAGATCGTCATCGAGGTAGACCTGAATAATTTCGTCAAACGACTGCTCGGCAACAAAACCCAGTGTCGTCGCACGCTGTGCATTAAAGGCTTGCGGCCAGTTTGACACGATGGACTTGATGGTTGCATCGGGCGTTCGGGTGATGAGTTTCACCGCATCGGCACCGATAACTCTTTGCAGAGAATCCAGCTGCTCGGCGACAGTGGCACACAAGCCTGGCAAGTTCATGTTGCAATGATTGCCCAGCGCGTCGTGGGGCAAGTTCGCGGCATGCACTAGAAAGTTGATGGCTGTTCGGGGGCTGGCAAACCAGTGACGCACACTATCGTCTACGGGGAGCACCGCAGGTTGACCGTTAATAGGCTCCCGCAGGATGTTGGAGAAAAAGCCGGACGCCGCCTTGTTCGGTTTACCGGGACGAATACAGATCGTGGGCAGACGCAGACCAACGCCATGCAGAATGCCTCGCCGATTGCAGTCAGCCAGCAACAGCTCGCAGATGGCTTTCTGGGTGCCGTAGCTTGTGAGAGGTGTCAGGTGGTAGTCATCGTCAATGAGTGCAGGGAAGGGCGCCCCGTAAACCGCTATGGATGATGCAAAGATGACGGTGGGTGTATAGCCATTTTCGTTGTGGCGATGGCGAATGGCATCCAGCAGTGCCCGGGTACCGTCCATGTTGATCCTATAGCCTTTGTCGAAGTCCGCTTCTGCTTCACCTGAAACTATGGCTGCCAGATGATAGATAAGGGCAGGCTCATTGCTGACTAGCTGTTCGGCTACGCCAGCTTGTGTCAGATCGCAGGCCACGCCGGTGCAACGCAAAGATGACTCCGCTGATGGCGTCGGCGGCGCGATGACATCAGCCAGCATCAATTCTGTTAGTGGCTCGTGTGCTATTTGCCCGTCACTGGCCAGCCGCATAGCCAGCTTCTGACCAATCATGCCGGCCGCGCCGATTATCAGTGTTTTCATGAACTGTCCTGTTATGGCTTTTCACGTGTGATCAGGGCTGACCCACTCATCACAGAATACTATGAACATAGCCGGTCTGCGGGCTCAGAAAGTGCTGCGGCGACCGGAGGTGACACGCGCTTACCGGCTTCACCCGTTGTGTTGAGCGATATGCTCGATGACAGCGTCCAGATCAGTGAGTACCGTATGGCCGAGTGAGCGTAATTGAGCATCGGGTTGTAGGAGATCCGGAATCTGAATAACCTGCATGTCTGCCGCCAGCGCCGCCCTCACCCCGTTGGGTGAGTCCTCAAGCGCCATGCAGGCAAGCGGGTCTGCTTGTAGGGAGGTGGCCGCCTTGAGGTAGATATCAGGTGCCGGTTTGCCGTGTTTTATCTGATCACCACCGGTAATGGTTGTAAATCGATGCGCAATATCGGCGTTGGCAAGTTTGTCCAGAGCACGATCGGTATCGGTTGAGGTAGCCACGGCTTTGGGAATATTGCGCGATTCCAGGTAGTCAAGCAGTGCCAATACGCCTTGCATTAATGGCACCGGATTACGGGTTTCTTCAGTGTAGCGATCTGTCCAGCGCGTACGAAATTCGTCTCTGTCAATGTCAGCGGGCAGCACGGTGTCGAGAATGGTTTGGGTTGTGGTGTTATTCGTGCCCAGAATGCGCATGTACAAGGGGAATTGATCGCCGAGAGAATACTGGTCACAGATTTCCTGGAAGACCCTCAGGGCGATACGCTCGCTATCCAGCAACAAGCCATCCATGTCGAAAATTACGGCACTCGTTTTCATAGTATCAAGTTGATGGGTTGAAGCGCACTAGACGCTAACAGGACTGAATAATTAATGTTGACAGCGATCAGCTTGTACAATTCCTGCAGACAAGGGCTGACGCCCTCAAAGACTTCCTGCAGAAGACCAAGCTCTCTCTGCGCAGACACATAGCAGCGATCACACACCATGTCCCAGCACGTTAATTATGACTCATCTGCAACGGTCTCGGATGCGGTTGATACCCGGCGCTCCCTGAGAGCGTTTCTGGACAAGCCGGTGCCGCACGAAACAGTTGCCCGTATTTTGCAAACAGCCGCGCGTGCGCCGAGCGGTACGAATATGCAGCCATGGAAAACCTATGTGGTCACAGGCGATAGCCGACAACGGTTGTGTGAGGCCTGCAGTGTCGCCTTCGACGAACAGTCTGGATCCCATAAAAGCGAAGTCGGCTACTATCCCGAAAAATGGTTTGATCCTTATCTGTCCAGACGACGTCAAGTGGGTTGGAGCCTGTATGGATTACTGGATATCAAAAAAGGTGATCGTGAGCGAACACATGCGCAGCACCGGCGCAACTATGAGTTTTTCGACGCGCCTGTAGGGCTGATGTTTACCTTGCACCGGGATCTTGCCACCGGTAGCTGGCTCGATTACGGCATGTTCATGCAGAACATCATGTTACTGGCGCGAGAGCAGGGATTGCACACGTGCCCGCAGGCTGCCTGGGCGGATTACCACACGGTGGTGCGAGAGGTATTGCCTATTGGTGCAGAGGAAATTGTTATCTGTGGCATGGCGCTGGGTTATGCAGATCCGGATGCCATTGAAAATTCTCTGGTTACCGAAAGAGTTCCTCTGGAAGAACATGTTGAATTTCTGGATTGATGTGCGTCAGATTCCTCGGACAGTTGGGACAGGTCAGGAAAAGTAGTGCTATTCGTCCTGAGGGTCATCGGTAACTGACGTCTGTACGCCCGCAGATGTTATCGTATCGTACCCTCTTGTTCAGGAAACACACCTTATGGCAGGATTGCTCAACTCCGTGGATCCGGATGGATTACTCGAGTATTCAGTGGTTTATACAGACCGCTCCGTTAATCACATGTCTGCGCAGTTCCAGCAGACCATGCGCGACATTCATCAGACACTCACCAGTGTCTACAACGCACATCGGGCTGTCATCGTTCCCGGCAGTGGAAGTTTCGGGATGGAAGCGGTTGCGCGCCAGTTCTGTCTGGAGAAGCGCTGCACGGTTATCCGAAACGGCTGGTTCAGTTTTCGCTGGTCGCAAATTTTCGATATGGGTAGCATCCCCTCAGAGCATGAGGTTCTGAATGCACAACCTGTACAGGATGGAAGCCAATCGCCCTACGCACCCGTGTCCATTGAGGACGTCGTTGCCCGCATCAGTGAAAACAAACCGGATGTCGTGTGCGCGCCACATGTAGAGACATCAGCTGGTCTGATGCTGCCTGACGATTACCTGAAGGCGGTTGCAGACGCTGTGCATGCTTATGGTGGCGTTTTTGTTCTGGATTGCATCGCTTCAGGCACCGCCTGGGTGGATATGGAGGCAACCGGAGTCGATGTGCTGGTGACTGCCCCACAGAAAGGTTGGAGCGGAACACCCTGTGCCGGCGTTGTCATGCTAAGTCAGCATGCCTACGATGTCATGCAGGAAACCACCAGCAACAGTTTTTCCATTGATCTTAAAAAATGGTCGCAAATCATGGAAGCGTATCTGGGGGGCAAGCATGCGTACCACGCCACTATGCCCACAGACGGTCTCATTGTATTTCGCGATGTGATGAACGAGATCGCTGCGTACGGTTTTGAGACGGCCAAACGACAACAGGCTGAACTCGGCACGCGGTTGAGAAAGATCATGACCGAGGCTGGTTTTGTCAGTGTTGCGGCGGACGGGTTTCATGCTCATGGTGTTCTGGTCTTTTACACCGATGATGACGAGATTCACTCCGGCCGAGCCTTTGCTGCTGAGGGTATGCAGATAGCGGCAGGGGTACCTTTGCAAATCGGCGAGCCTGAAGGTTTCAAGACATTCCGAATTGGTCTGTTCGGCCTGGATAAGCTCAAGGATGTTGACGCGGCGGTTGCGCGATTCGAGCAATGTCTCGAAAAAGTTCGTAACAGCACAGCGGTAGCCACCGCCTGAATGAATCAGGCAGGGTGAGTGATGTTAGCGGCATGGCCTGCGATTACACGGTAGTTTTTTCAGCGTGCTAATCGCAGGTGGCAAGATGGCATTGCGTTCACTGATAGTCATCTGTGCAACGGTCGTGGCGGTAGTGCTGGCCATGCTGCCAGGTGCCGATGTAATCGGTCAGTCGCATGTTGATGAGGCCTTCAAGCGTGCGTTGGTAGGCTACGCACTGGCGCGCGGCCTGAACGGTGCAATCTCGGTAGCACAAGGCACTGAAGTTGCCATTCAACCTGCCGGTATTGGCGTTAACTTTACACCGGGCCAGATACTGGATCCGGTGAATGATCTGGTTGAACGATTTTCCTGGATCATGATGCTGGCCAGCAGTTCTCTAGGCGTGCAGAAAATACTGCTGTCAATGAGCGCATGGGGTGGCCTGCTGGTGGCGTTGTCTGTGGCCGGTTGTGTGTTGATCATATGCACACTCTGGCACAGACTCCAATCGCTGCGCCCTGTCGTGCAGCGTGTCTTCCTGTTTGTTCTGATCTTGCGTTTCATGATGCCCGCGGTCAGTATCGCCAACGACTGGGTGTACAGGACTTTTCTGGAGGCTGACTACATCTCAGCGTCTGCCTCATTGCAGGATGCGCAAAACGCCATCGGCACCATCAATGATGAAGTTATGGCGGAGCGTGAGGAAGAGCCTGGTACATTGCTGGATCGCGCTCGGAATATCTACAATCAGGCGCTGCAGAAGGTAGACATTGACAGCCGTCTTGATGAGTATCGTCTGGCGGCGGAATCAATCAGTGAAAACACGATACGTCTGGTCGTGGTCTTTCTCATGCAAACTCTGGTATTCCCGCTGATGTTCATGTTTCTCATGCTTGGGCTGATACGCAGGCTGACGCGTAGCGGTTAGGGTGACCAAGCCATGAGCAGCTGCCATTCCGTCTAATCCGCCTCGCCTTAAACCACCACGTCGTGGCTTTCCATATTTTCCAGGCCGAATATTTCCCGATACTGTTCAATTACCTCCTTGGGCCCGGTCGCCTTGTCGAAGTTGTCAGACAACTTGACGGTCGGTTTACCATTGGCGTGGGTTACCTTGCAGACGAGTGATATGGCTTTCAGGTGCTGGTTATGCACTGTTGCACAATCACTGAAGTCATTGGTCAGGTGGGTACCCCAACCGAAGCTCAAACGAACCCGGCCATTGAAACGGTGATAGGTTTCCTCGATTTTATCAACGGTCAGACCATCAGAGAAAATCAGAAGCTTGTCTTTAGGGTCCTGGCCCCGATCCTTCCACCACTGGATCAGTTCTTCACCACCTTCCAGTGGCTCTTTTGAGTCGACCCGAAAACCGCTCCATTCTGCTACCCAGTCCGGTGCTCTTTCGAGAAATGCTGTAGTGCCATAGGTGTCGGGCAGTACGATAAGGAGATTGCCGTCGTAGGTTCGACTCCAGTGTTCAAGTACCCGATAAGGTGATTGTAGTATCTCGTCATCACCGTTTGCCAACGCCGCTTCAACCATAGGAAGCTCGTGGGCGTTAGTTCCGATTGCATCCAGATCCAGATTCATGGCCATCAACACATTACTGGTACCGATGAATTTTTCGCCCAGACCTTCCTTCATGGCGGCGATACACCAGCGTTGCCATAAATAGCTGTGCCGACGACGCGTACCGAAGTCTGCAATTTTCAGGTCTGGCAGCTGATTGAGACGCAAGACTTTCTCCCATAACTTAGCCTTCGCACGCGCATAAAGAACATCCAGTTCAAATCTCCCGACCCCGTGTGTTGCCGCACGGGATCGTAGTTCGCTGATGATAGAGAGCATGGGGATCTCCCACAACGTGACATCTACCCAGTTACCTTCGATGTCGATCGTGTACTGACCATCTTTGACATTCAATCGGTACGCAGGCAGTTGATAGTGCCTGAGCCATTCAAGAAACTCTTTGGTGAACAAACGCTCCCGTCCATAAAAGGTATTACCCGTTAGCCAGATCAATTCCTTCTTGGTGATTTTTATAGAGCGGGCGTGATCAAGCTGTGCTCGCAGTTCTTGTTCATCAATTTCCTCAGCCAGCTTCACTGTGTGGGTACGATTTATCAGCGAAAATGTGACAGGTACATCCGGCTTTTCTGACCAGATGTTCTGCAGCATCAGGAGCTTGTAGATATCGGTGTCAAGCAGACTACGCACGATAGGATCTAGCTTGAAATTATGGTTGTATACACGCGTTGCAATATCGGGCATCGGGCTCTGGACCATGCGAATCTACACTCCTGATAGTGGCTTATTACACTGTTGTGCCAGTGTATCTAGCGCCGAATAGCTGTTAAGCGTTTGAGGGCCCGTCAACGAGATGCCTGCTTGTGTGACCGATTGGAGTATCACTCGACAAAAGCCTTGATTCGATCAATGGCACGTTCGATATTATCAAGCGAGTTGGCGTATGAAATTCGGATATATCCTTCTCCAAACACACCAAAGTCTGGTCCACCAATGGTGGCTACGCCTGCTTCTTCCAGTAAGGCGTTAGCCAGCCCCTTCGCCTGCCAACCGGTTTCAGTGATGTTAGGGAACGCATAAAACGCGCCGTTGGGCGTAAGGCAGCTCACGCCGTTTATGTCATTGAGCCGTTGTACAACAATTTTTCGACGCTGAGCAAAAGCATCCATCATGCTGTGGACAGTATCCTGTGGGCCTGTGATGGCTTCCAGTGCGGCAAACTGAGCAGGCGCATTGACACAGCTCCAGCAATTGACAGCTAGCTTGCGTATGGCGTCCAGGCAGCTCGGTGGCCATACGGCATAACCCAGTCTCCAGCCGGTCATCGCATACGTCTTGGACCAGCCGTTCAATAAAATCAGCCTGTCGCGTATAGCCGGATAGCTAAGCAGTGAGACATGCTCTGTGTCGTCGTAAGTCATCTGATCATAAATCTCGTCAGACAGTATGGCTACGTGAGGATGAGCTGCCAGCCCTGCTACCAGTGCATCCATTTCGCTGCGAGGTGTTACGCCACCGCACGGATTTGCTGGAGAATTGATGATCAAGAGTCGAGTCTGTGGCGTGATCAGTGCCAGGGTTTCACGGGCTGAAAAAGCAAACTGGTTGGATTCACGGATAGGGACCGGTACCGGCGTTGCACCGGTGAATTCGATCATGGAACGGTAGATCGGAAAGCCTGGGTCCGGGTACAGGATTTCGGCGTCAGGTTCGCCGAATATCATGATCGCTGCGAACATGGTGACCTTGCCACCGGGCACAATCATGACCGACTCTGCATCTACGGTCGTATTGTAGCGGCTGGAAAGATCAGCCGCGACTGCTTCGCGCAAAGCCGGAATCCCATTTGACGGGGTATAGCCGTGCTGTCCGTCGCGCATCGCACGCACGGCAGCGTCCACGATATGGGGTGGCGTGGGAAAGTCCGGCTGGCCAATGCCCAGATTGATAATATCCCGGCCCTTGGCCGCCAGAGCACCGGCTCGAGCCAATACGGAAAAAGCGTTTTCTTCCCCGATTCTGTCGAAAGCGGCGACAGGGGTTGGTCCGGAGGCTGGTGGTATCTGGCTGGACATGATGGGTTACTGGCGGTCTGGAGTCTCGATGGTGTGCCCGGCAAGTTCAGGTTTGACTCTGAGCTGGCAGCTCAATCGAGAGTTTTCTCTGCGTTCTGCGGCGACACCTTCGAGCATTTCAAGCTCGAAGTCTTCAGGTTCGTCGAACAATGCAGCCGTTTCAGGATCGAGATAGACGTGACAGGTCGCACAGATGAGGCTACCGCCGCATTCTGCAACCACTTCATCGATATCGTTCTTGATAGCTGTGTCCATGATGCTGTCGCCAACACGCGCATCGACTGCGTGTACGGTGCCGTCGCTGGTTTTGTAATTAAGGACTATTTCCTGAGCCATGGTCTGATTTCGCTTTTTATCGTTGGAAAACTCTGATGGTATCCAAGTCCGGCGGCGACGTCACGAAATGCAGGGTGGTCTGGTGCCAGAACATGTCAACAATGGCGTGTTTCGTTGCTCAAGTGCAACCCGAGACACACTTGCCAGCGGGCTTGGCGCGCTTCTGACGTAATTGCGCAGCAGGGCACGGCCTGAGCCGCCCCGAGAGCGATCTGTAGTGGCATACTGCCCGCAAAAGACAAGGGAGTCTTTAGATGAATGCACTCGATAGCAAGATCTATCACGAGCAAATCCGGCTGATCTACAACCAGGGACCGGTTCTTGTGGCTGGCGCAACCCTCTGCGCTGTCATTATTACGTTGTTTTTGTGGCGCCATCTTCCACAGTCCACGTTGTTGTTCTGGCTGGCGGCGGTGGGTATTTCAACGCTGCTGCGCGTATGGGTAATTTCGATTTACCTCAAGGCTGATCAAAAAACTCGCGAACAAGCTATCTGGGGGCCGTTTTTCTGGCTCGGTACGCTAACTGCCGGTATGATCTGGGGGGCTTGGCCGCTAATTTTCTATCATCTTTATAGCACTGAGTACCTGCTCCTCATCTCCACCATATTCGCGGGCATGGTGGCGGTAAGTGCCGCATCGGGCAGCATCTATCTACCCTCGTTCCTGTCCTTCTCAGTACCCTTGATCATTCCCTTGGGTATCACACACATTCTGTCTGGCAATGACTCGCTGGTGCTGACCGGACTCCTTCTGATTATGTTTCTGGCGGTCAATTTCTTTCTGGCTGCGAAGGGGCATCGGCAATACCGCCAGTTGATACGGTCTCAGTTTGAAAACGAGCAGCTGATGGAGCGATTGGCCGAAGAGAAGCAGATTGCCGAACGTGCTGTTATAGCCAAGAGCCGCTTTCTGGCGGCAGCAAGCCACGATCTTCGTCAGCCGTTACATGCTATGGGGCTTTTTCTGAGCGCGTTGAGACAACGTGAAAGCGCACCCAAGAAGCTGGAAATTATCAATGACATGGGCAAGTCGGCGGAGGCGCTCAACGGATTGTTCAACAGTTTGCTGGATGTTTCGCGGCTGGATGCAGAGATTATCGAGTTCAATCCAACCCATGTGACAGTCAGAACCATGTTCGATCAACTGCGTGCGCAGTTTATTCAGCAAACCGAAGAAAAAGGCATAAAGCTGATTGTCGAACCTGAGTTGCACGTATTTTACAGTGACTCCATTCTGCTGGAACGAGTGCTGCGCAACCTCCTGTCGAATGCCGTGCAATACACGTCCAACGGCTCCATCACGCTGCGTTGTGAAGAGCACGTCGGTGGCTCCAAACTGGTGAGTCTGCATGACACGGGAATGGGTATTCCTGCAGACGCCGCGGATGATGTGTTCTCTGAGTATTACCAGTTGAATAATCCCGCACGTGACCGACGCAAAGGTCTGGGGCTGGGTCTGGCAATCGTTCGACGGTTATGTGAACTGATGGACCTGCCGCTGGAAATGGAATCTGTTGAAGGCAGTGGCACCGTGTTTCGCCTGATTGTCCCTGGTGGCGATCCTGCTCAGATCAAACGAACTGTTGCCAGTAAAACGGCGATGCAGGCGAAGGGCCGACGTGTGATGGTGATTGACGATGAAATTCAGGTGTTACAAAGCATGAGGCACATGCTGGAAGGGTGGGGCTGCGAAGTCATGCTCGCCGAATCGGCCAGAGATGCGTTGAAAATCATCGCTCTCACCGATGAGACGCCTGAGGTGATCATGTCGGATTATCGACTCGGTGGTGAGCACAATGGCGTCGATGCGATCGTGGCAATACGCGAATCCATAGAGTTCGATGTGCCTGCCGTCATTATTACGGGTGATACCTCGCCCGAGCGACTCAAAGAGGTCAAGGAGTCTGGCTTGCAGGTTCTGCACAAGCCGGTGAGCCCTGATGAACTCCATCAGATCATGCATCTGTTGCTGGTACCCGAGCACCGCGCACAGGGCTCGACGCCGCAAGATGCCGATGGCGTGGATGCTGAGCAGCAGACTTATCAGGCCCGTCAATAGGCTTCTTCGTTTTTGTCCTTAACTGCTGTGGCCTTGACCAGCTTGCCAATAGTGAGGCCTTGAACCAGTATTGAAAACACCACGATGACATACGTTACAGCGACGATCAGGTCGCGCTCAGTACCTGCGGGTATAGACAACGCCAAGGCTACCGAGATACCTCCGCGCAGACCACCCCAGGTCAGTATCTTGACTGCATGCGGATGGAAATCGCGTCCGAAGCGACGCAAAAGAGTTACTGGAATACCAACAGAGATGGTTCGTGCGCAAAGCACCATGAACGCCATGACCAGCCCCGCTATCCATAGCTGCAAGTCCAGATTCAGTACCATCACTTCCAGGCCGATTATCAGGAATAATACGGCGTTGAGTATCTCGTCAATGAGTTCCCAGAAGGTGTCAAGGTGCTGAACGGTGGTGTTGCTCATCGCATCCCTGCGGCCGTGATTTCCGATCATCAGGCCAGCGACAACGATGGCAATGGGTGCAGACAGATGCAGGCCGGCTGCAGCTGTAGATCCACCCGAGACAAGTGCCAGTGTCAGCAGAATTTCGACTTGGTAGTTGTCGACGCGTTTGAGCATCTGCAGCACCAGCCAGCCAGCGACGAAACCAAACAAAGCGCCACCGAAAGCTTCCTGAACAAACAGGACAGCGATGTGCTGAGCATCAAAGGCTTCGCCGTTGACAGCCATACCGAAGATGGCTAGAAATACGACAATAGCAACGCCGTCGTTAAACAGCGACTCGCCAGCAATCTTGATTTCCAGCGACTTGCTGGCGCCTGCCGTTTTTAGTATTCCCATGACGGCGATGGGATCAGTGGGTGAAATCAGGGAGCCAAACAACAGGCAGTAGATGAAAGGCACACTGTATCCGAACAGCTGGAACAGATAGTAGGCGCCAGCTCCAACCAGAAACATGCTGGTAATCATGCCAACAGAGGCAAGCAGGCCGATAGTCCACTTGCGCGCCAGCAATTCATTGAGGTTGATGTGCATGGCGCCAGCAAACAGCAGGAAACCGAGCATCCCGTTGAGCAGCGTATTGTCGAACTCGATCTGACTGACTATTTCGCTGGCGATGCGTTCTCCTTCTGCATAGCCAAAGTTGCCTAGCAACACTAGTCCCAGCGAGAAAAGCAGGGAGCACACCATGATGCCGATGGTGTTGGGCAGTTTCAGTGTTCGATAGTTTACATACGAAAACAGCGCTGACACTGTGATTAGAATGCTGGTGATACTTAATAGTGTCATGGTGCTTTAAGGTGTGTTTACTGTTCAGTGTTAGCGTAGCGTATGCAAAGCATTATGCGTGCTTTGTATGTCGGTAAATGCGCGATCGCACACGCACTTGCGTATAGGAAAGCAGGTACAATTCTGCAGCTTAACCCCGTCATCTTGCAGTAGAACTTTTTGTTACAAAGCACTTTGGAATTACTGGCCCCGTTGGACTACAAGTTGGTAGTCTCGGGTAGAGCAAGGCGGTTAACTCTGCGTGTTGAGCCTGGCAGAGGCGTTATTGTAACGATACCGCGACGTTTTCCAAAACGCGACGTGCCCGCCTTTGTAGAGAAACATCGTGACTGGGTAGAATCGGTCATGCTGGATATCGTGGCAAAGACGCCAGAGCATTATCGGCAATGGCCACCGCGAAACCTGTACCTCAAATCGATGGACAGGCAAATTGAGATTTTATACACGGCAGAGCAAGAACCGGACTTTGACATCTGTGTGGGTAGTGTGAGCGCTGTGACTACGCTGGTCATAGTCGCTAACCCGGATGATAAAGCATCGGTTGCTACTGAAATTGCCCGGTTTCTGATGAAGCTGGCAAAACAGTTACTGCCACCAAGGTTGGCGCAGCTCGCCGCAAAGCATGCACTAACCTATTCGCGCGTTCAGATCCGCGGACAGCGAACAGTCTGGGGCAGTTATTCCACATCAGGTACGCTTAGCCTCAACTACAAGCTGCTATTTCTTTCGGCAGATCTGGTTGATTATGTCTTGCTGCACGAACTGGCCCACACGCTGTGTATGGATCACTCGCCGGTCTTCTGGAGACACCTGGAGGCGTTGCAGAGTGGGGCCAAAGCGCTTGATGGTCAATTGGCCGAGTCTGGCCGTGAGGTTCCACCCTGGTTGGAGCTGGCGCGCTAAATCAGGTTGGTCATTGTATTTTTCGTACGATGAGCTAGCGCAAGACTCCCTGTAAATCAGACTTTAACCTTGAAAGTATTCTGCTATCCTTTTCTGATGATTCGCTCCCTCAGCACATTTTTGATGGGGTGACCAGCCCTTTTTATGTTCCTGGCGGTCCACATTCATCGTGTCACTGACGACTTCAGAAGATTTATTTGTGCGCAAACAAGAAAGCGTCGAGATCTGGCAAGTGATTCCGCTCATTCTGGCGGCGGCATTGCTGTCGATCGGATTGGCGATGTTTCTCAGTGGCACCGAGGACCTGGTGGACGTAGTCCAGCCTGTAATTGTGGTGTTTGGTGGCGCATTGGCAGCGCAGTTGTTGACGTTCTCTACAACCCATATCGGACAAGCTCTTCAACTGGCACTAGTGCGAGGTATTCGGGGTGGCACGGCTCCCGAGGCCATGATCCGCGCCATGTTGAAAATTTGCGATGTCAGCCGTCGTGACGGTTTGCTGGGTGTCGCTGAAATTCGCTCCAACTCTAGCCAGCTCGAAGAGGTTTGCTGCCTTATTGGTGATGCTGCTGACGAGAACGCTTTTCGTTTTGCACTGGAACGTCGATTTGCCACCGAGCGACGAATACACCAGCTTGCGACAGATGTTTTCGGATTTACAGCGCTTTATGCCGTTTTAATCGGCATGCTGGGATCACTACTGTTGTTTGTATCACCTGCTAATGATGTCGTTAATGGTGCCATTGTGCTGCCGTTTGTTTGCGGTATTAGCCTCGCCATTCTGATCTGCATCCTGATTGGTCGATTGAGAGCTGCACATCTGCGAGAGCTGATCATCGCGGAGATCGCTTATCGAGGCGCGACTATCATTCTTGAAGATAACAACATACAGCGTTTGCGCAGTCGCCTCGCGTTACTGGCGACATCGGGTTTGTAACGCTACAGGCGTCTGAACAATGAACGATATTACGATCAATTCAGTAGCGAGCGGACGCACTGCCTATCAGGTAGTGCCTGACCCCAATGACCCGATTATCCTCCAGATTGAGGGAAAGCTGACTCGGGTGCTCGATGTCAGTGCCAATGGATTTACCTTGCCGGCTGATGTGGTGACACCCGGTCGTCGCTACCCGTTCAGTCTGGATCTTCCAACTGGACAAGCGCCTGTGAGTGGTTACGTCGATGCGTTACCGCAGAAAGGCAACGACGAAGTGCAATGCCTGTTCGTGAATCTGGTGCCTGAAGAGACAGACGCCATACATCAGTATGTATTGATTCGACAGAAAGAGGCGATCCGCTCTATCCGCGCCGCCAAGTCAGGCAACGTATAGCCCGCTGTGCCTTTCAGTCGCTATGAGGCAGAGGTAGAGCAGGGCATTCTGGCGCCAGACGCAGAACAACGTGCTGTCATGGAAAGGCTGCACACCATCGGCGCCGATCTGACTCGACGTCGGTCATGGCATCCTCCCTCGCGTTCTGTCTTCGCCAGATGGTTGAAACCCACGGATCATAGAGTTGACGGCATTCGCGGATTGTATCTGTGGGGCGGAGTAGGACGTGGCAAGACACATCTGTGTGATCTTTTCTTTGATGAGATGACCTTTGAAGACAAGACTCGTCTGCATTTTCACCAGTTCATGAAGCAGATCCATACTGATTTGCGGGCGCTTGAGGGCGTTGAAGAACCGATCGATCGAATAGCTGATGACTGGGCTTTGCGGGCTCGTTTGTTGTTGCTCGATGAGATTCATGTCAACGACATCACGGACGCGATGCTATTAGGGTCTTTGTTGACAGCGTTGTTCAAACGCGGCGTTACGCTCATTACAACGTCAAACGTTCCGCCTCAGGGTTTGTACAAGGACGGTCTGCAACGCGCGCGCTTTCTACCGGCGATTGCACAGATCTGTAACAACACCGATGTGCTGGAGATGGTTGGTGAAACAGACTATCGCCTGCGCATACTACAGACAGAGCCTATTTATACCGTCAGCAAATTTGGTGAAGGCATAGCCCTTGAAGACGGACAAAGTGCCATGCAGAAACACTTCGAAAGATTGCGTATGGATTCAGTCGATACGCTGACGTCCATTGATCTCAATGGCAGGACACTGCCCGTAATAGGGCGCTCGGCAGATCTGGTGTGGTTCTCTTTTGACACTCTGTGCAATACACCGCGCTCAACGCACGACTACATGGAGATTGCCAGTTTGTTTCGCACGGTGATGATCAGCGATGTGCCGATCATGGATGAATCGAGTAATGATGCCGCCAGACGCTTCGTCAATCTCGTGGACTCATTCTACGATCGTCATATCAACGTCGTGGTGTCAGCTGAAGCTACAGCCGACAAGCTATACGAAGGCAAACGCCTCGCCTTCGAATTTGAACGCGCCGCTAGCCGCCTCTTCGAAATGCAAACCACAGACTACCTGGCCGCGGGTCGGACCACGAGAGTTAGCGCGGACTAATATCTTTAGCCCAAGTAAACCTTCGGGGTCGGACCATAAAAGTTGCCACGGGCTAATTTTTATAGGCCAATGAAACTTTACCCGTATTTCTGCCGCCACTAAATCGACCTTTTCCACGCTAAGAACGTCAATTAAGCGTAGAAAAGGTGTCTAAAAACGATAAATATATATAAAAAACAGATACTTACTGTGGTCTGACCCGTTGGTTAGCTGGCTTTGGGTTGGCGGGAGTTGCGCTTGCGCTCGTTTTCGGTGAGGGCTTTCTTGCGGACGCGGATGGATTCGGGGGTGACTTCGACCAGTTCGTCGTCATCGATAAATTCCAGCGCCTGTTCGAGGCTCATGTTGATAAACGGTGTGAGCACGATGTTCTCATCGGTACCCGACGCACGAACGTTGGTTAGCTGCTTACCTTTTAGGCAGTTGACGGTCAGGTCGTTGTCACGTGAGTGAATGCCGATAACCTGACCCTCATACACTTGCACATTGGCATCGACGATCAACTTGCCACGCTCTTGCAGGTTCCACAACGCGAAACCTGATGCCTTGCCCTGGCCGTTAGAGATCAGCACACCATTACGGCGCTGACCGATGTTCAGCTTCAGCTGCGGACCGTAGTGATCAAATACGGAGTAGATAAGACCAGTACCGGATGTGGTAGTCAGGAATTCAGTACGAAAACCGATCATGCCACGAGCAGGTGCAATGTAGTCTAGGCGCACCCGTCCTTTGCCATCGGGAACCATGTCCTTAAGATCAGCACGACGTTCACCCATCTTTTCCATGATGGCACCCTGATGTTGCTCTTCAACATCGATAGTGATCTGTTCGTACGGCTCTTCCTGCTTACCGTCTTCACCGGTACGGGTAATAACGACAGGGCGACCAACACCAATCTCGTAACCTTCACGGCGCATGTTTTCGATCAGGACAGACAAATGCAGCTCGCCTCGACCCGAAACCTTGAATGTTTCACCTTGCTCAGTACGTTCTACGCGCAGTGCAACGTTGTGCAGCAGTTCAGTCTGTAAGCGATCCCAGATATTACGGCTGGTAACGTATTTGCCTTCCTTGCCCGCAAATGGTGAACTGTTAGGCTGAAACAGCATGCTGATAGTCGGTTCATCAACGGTCAGCGGTGTCATTGGTTCTACAGCTGCAGGATCACATAGCGTGTCCGAAATATTGAGCTTGTCGATACCGGTGATACAGACGATATCTCCAGCCTGTGCCATGTCAGTTTCTATGCGCTCGAGGCCGTGAAAGCCAAGAACCTGCAGTACTTTCGCGTTACGTTCTTTCTTCTCTGCGCTGACAACACGCACTTGCTGGTTAGGGCGAAGCTGGCCACGTTGAATGCGCGCAATTCCGATAACACCCACATAACTGTTGTAATCAAGCGAACTGATGCGCATCTGCAGAGGACCGTCTGTATCGACATCCGGTGCAGGCACTTCTTCGATGATGGTTTCGAAAAGCGGTGTCATGTCACCTTCGGTGACGTTCGGCTCCAGCCCTGCGTAACCATTAACGGCTGACGCATAAACCACCGGGAAATCCAGTTGCTCATCGGTAGCGCCCAGGTTATCAAACAGCTCGAAAGTCTGGTCAAGCGCCCAGTCAGGTCGAGCGCCCTCACGATCGATCTTGTTGATGACGACAATAGGACGAAAGCCCATGGCGAACGCTTTTTGTGTCACGAAGCGGGTTTGTGGCATGGGGCCTTCAGCGGCATCAACCAGCAGCAGCACTGAATCCACCATGCTCAGAACTCGCTCTACTTCGCCACCGAAGTCTGCGTGCCCCGGGGTGTCGACGATGTTGATTCGGTAGTCGTTCCAGCGAATGGCTGTGTTCTTGGACAGGATTGTAATTCCACGCTCTTTCTCTATAGCATTGGAATCCATCAGTCGTTCTGTTTGTTCCTTGCGCATGTCCAGTGTGCCGGACTGCTGCAGGAGCTTGTCTACCAACGTTGTCTTGCCATGATCGACATGGGCTATGATGGCTATGTTACGGAGTTTCTGGATCACGATAAAGTCCTGTAGACGCGGCAGGCGCGCCTGTCATGCACCCCTATATGGAGTGTTACTGAATGGTTGTGGGGATACACAGTGGCCAGCAGGTTGCCCTGATAGCAGTAAACGCACCATTATAGCGGACAAACGGATGCTTCGGGTGCCATCTGGTCACCATAGCGGTGCCGTAAATCCAGTGAGAAATGCAGGTTTCTGGCCACTTTGTGATGTGGCAGCGACAACCAGACGAGGAATAGCGATCATGAAGAGAATTGCGTACTGGCATGAATGTGCCGCCACATTGACGGATGTGGCCACTGGGCGCCAGTCTGCGGACACGGTTATTCGAAACGGAAAATGGGTCAATGTGCATTCTGGCGAGATCATTCCCGGTACCGATGTCGCTATCAGTTGTGGAAGATTTGCTTACGTAGGCCCCGATGCGTCTCACACTATTGGTGCTGATACAAACGTTGTGGATGCCGGTGGTCGATATCTGGCGCCCGGGCTGTGTGACGCCCACATGCACGTTGAAAGTGGCATGGTTACCGTGACTGAATTTGCTCGAGCCGTCATACCGCACGGCACAACGTCGATGTTCATCGACCCTCACGAAATAGGTAACGTGCTCGGTCTGGCCGGTGTCAAGCTGATGCACGACGAAGCCATGCAGCTGCCGATGAACGTTTACGTGCAGATGCCCAGTTGTGTCCCTTCGGCACCGGGGCTGGAACACGCCGGTGCTGAGCTGGGCGTTGATGACGTCAAGGAGGCTATGCAGTGGCCCAATATTATCGGTCTGGGCGAGGTGATGAATTTTCCTGGCGTGGCCAACAACGATCCGAAGATGCTTGGTGAAATAGCGGCCACTCGCGCGGTAGGTAAAACCGTGGGTGGCCACTATGCCTCACAGGATCTGGGTCTGCCGTTTCATGGTTACGTAGCCGGTGGGCCTGCTGACGATCATGAGGGAACGCGGGTAGAAGATGCCATTGCGCGAGTACGGCAGGGCATGCGCTCCATGCTCAGATTGGGCTCTGCCTGGTACGACGTGGCACCTCAGATCAAGGCCATCACTGAACACGGACTTGATCCGCGCTATTTCATCTTGTGTACGGATGATTCTCACTCCGGCACGCTGGTAAACGACGGGCACATGAACAGAGTAGTCAGACATGCCATCGCTCAGGGTATAAAACCGATGACAGCTATCCAGATGGCTACCCTCAATACGGCGGAACACTTCGGTCTGGAGCGTGAGCTGGGATCGATTACGCCAGGGCGACGGGCAGATCTTATTATCACCTCCGATCTGGTTGAGCTGCCTGTAGAAGCGGTGTTTGCCCAAGGTCAGTTACTCGCAGAAAAGGGTGCCCTTACTGCCGACATCCCCGCTTATTCCTATCCTGAGACTGCCAAAAACACGGTCAATATGGGTAAGAAGCTGACAGGCAAAGACTTCATCATCAAAGCCCCCGACAATTCAGGCGACAACGTCACTGCGCGTGTAATCGGTGTTATCGAGAATCAGGCACCTACACGTGCGCTGGAATTTGCGATGACCGTATCCGATGGCCATGTGCAGATGAACGCCAAAGCCGATGTTTGCCAGATCGCCTTGGTAGAACGGCATGAAGGAACCGGCGCCGTAGTCAATGGTCTGGTTTCCGGGTTCGGTTACAACGTACCTTGTGCCATGGCGTCTACCGTTGCGCACGACTCGCATCACATGATCGTGGTGGGAACAGATCATAACGATATGGCGCTGGCAGCCAACCGACTAGCTGAGGTGGGTGGCGGGGTTACGTTGTTTTCACAAGGTAAAGAGCTGGCTATGGTCGAGCTACCTATTGCCGGATTGATGTCGGATGAACGTGCAGAGATCGTGGCTTACAAGGCACAGCGATTGGTGACGGCCATGCGTGAGTGTGGCTGTACCCTTAATAATGCCTACATGCAGCATTCCCTGCTCGCGCTGGTTGTTATCCCGGAATTACGAATATCGGATATCGGGCTCATCGATGTGACAAGCTTCAGCAAGACAGAACTCTTTGTGGAAACCCCTGCATGATCCGATTCCTTCTCGACAACCAGCTTGTCGAACTGAACAACGTAGAAGCTGACCTGACTGTTCTGGACTGGCTGAGAATTCATCAGCAGCGAACCGGAACTAAGGAAGGCTGTGGCTCGGGTGATTGTGGTGCCTGCACCGTTGTTGTTGTCAGCCTGTCTGGAGCTGAAGATACAGATGCGCAGTTGGTGTATCAATCGATCAATAGCTGCATCACGTTTGTCGGTGCTCTGCACGGCAAGCAGTTGTTGACCGTGGAGTCGTTGGCAGACCATAAAACGTTGCATCCCGTACAGCAGTGCATGGTGGAAGAGCATGGATCCCAGTGCGGGTTTTGCACGCCAGGCTTTGTCATGTCGATGTATGCCTTGTATCAACAAGATGATTCCGCCGAAACGCTTAAGGGGCGTGTCGATCAGGCACTGGGTGGCAATCTGTGTCGATGTACGGGTTATCGACCGATCAAGCGAGCTGCTGAAAGAGCGCTGGACGGTCGAGCAGAGCATCAGTCAGATCGAGTTGATACAGAAAATTCTGTTGTCGAGGTACTGCAGCAACTGAACACGCTGACGGCAGAAATGCTGTCTGATGGAGGTACAGGTACAGGTACAGGTACAGGTACAGGTACAAGCAACATACAAACCAGCGGATATTTCCAGCCACACACGTTGCAAGCACTATCTGAGTTCTACCTCAAACACCCCGAGGCTCGTCTGTTAGCTGGTGGGACAGACCTGGCCCTTGAAGTAACGCAACAGATGAAAGTGCTGCCTCTGCTGCTGTCTGTTAACGCCGTGCCTGAGCTGACGACTATCGAGATCAGTGATACTCACTTGCTGATTGGCAGTGCGGTTACATTGACTGACTGTATGGCCGTGATGCAAACACGTATTCCAGGTGCTCACGAACTGTTGCTTCGATTTGGTTCCGATCAAGTCCGAAACCAGGGAACGATTGGTGGCAATATAGGTTCGGCCTCGCCCATTGGCGATTTGCCGCCGTTACTGATTGCGCTGAATGCGACACTGATACTGCAAAAAGGCGATGAAGTTCGAGAGTTGTTGCTCGAAGACCATTTTCTGGACTATCGGAAAACCACTTTGCAGTCAGGCGAATTCATTAAGGCTGTCAGCTTTGGACTGCCAGCTGACTCGAGCATCTTTGCCGTGCACAAGATCAGCAAACGTACCGACGATGACATCTCGAGTGTGTGTATGGCGATCCATCTGCAACAACACGAAGGCAAGATAACGGATAGTCGAATTGCTTTTGGTGGCATGGCTGCCATCCCCATCAGGGCACGACGTGCAGAAGCTCAACTCAATGGAGTAGCGTTCAATCAAGTGTCAGTTAACAAGGCACAGCAGGCAATTGCAGAGGAGTTGAGTCCTATCAGCGATGCACGCGCCAGTGCCGGTTATCGATTGCAGGTTGCGCAGAATCTGTTGCAGCGCGTGTTGCTGGATCACGACACAACAACTCAGGAGCGTGTGTCATGAGTATTGCCGGGATCACGCAGCCACACGATAGCGCTGTTGAGCATGTTACTGGCAAGGCTCGATATGTCGATGATATAGAACCTGCTGCCGGGCAACTGCATGTGGCAATAGGGCAAGCCACCATTGCGCACGGGAAACTACTCACGCTGGATCTGGATGCCGTTCGGTCCAGCGCCGGTGTTATTGATGTGCTGACATTCGCAGATCTGCAACACGGTACGGACATCGCTCCTGTCTTTGAAGGTGATCCTCTGCTGGTTGATGAGCTGGTTGAGTTCATGGGGCAACCCGTTTTTGCAGTTGCTGCATCATCACATCGTGCTGCACGGCAAGCCGTACTGAAAGCGTCCATGACGTTTGAAACGTTCAAGCCCTGTCTGGATATAGAGGAATCGATCGCTAATGAATTTTACGTTCGCCCGCCTCATCGCATGCAACGTGGCGAATCGGTCAAGGCTCTGGCGAAAGCGACTCACAGACTTCAAGGTGAGTTACACATAGGCGGGCAGGAACACTTCTACCTTGAAGGGCAGGTGGCACGAGCCTCTACAGAGGAGGATGGCGGCATCACTGTCTGGTCAAGCAATCAGAATCCGACGGAAACACAACACTTGCTGGCGAAGGTGCTGGGAATATCCATGCACCGAGTGAATGTCATTGTGCGCCGGATGGGTGGGGGCTTTGGTGGCAAGGAGACACATGCCACAGCGTGTGCAGTATTCGCTGCGCTGTTTGCATTGCGGCAAGGGGTGTCTGTCAGCTGCCGATTGTCGCGTCGCGATGACATGCTGATGACCGGCAAGCGGCATGGTTTTCTGAACCGCTACGATGTCGGTTTTAATGAGGCGGGCATGATCACGGGAATAGAGTATGTGTTGGCAGGTCAGTGTGGTAACTCACCTGACTTGTCGGACGCGATTGTAGACCGCGCAATGTTCCATTGCGACAATGCCTACTATCTGCCAAACGTCACAATCGATGGTCTGCGCTGCAAGACGCATACAGTGTCCAACACCGCTTTCCGAGGTTTCGGTGGACCTCAAGGCATGATGGCGATGGAGGCGGTCATTGATGAAATTGCTTTCGCCTTGAACAAGGATCCACTTGAAATAAGGCGTATCAACCTCTACGGAAAAGTGACACGTAACATCACGCCTTACTACCAGACAGTGGAGACATTCACGGTTCCGGAATTACTGAATCAGCTGGAAGCCTCGTCTGACTATGCCCGTCGGCGAGAAGAGACCAGAGCCTTCAATGCCAGCAGTGCGGTGATGAAAAAGGGAATAGCACTCACGCCTGTAAAGTTTGGTATCTCATTCACCGTCAAGCACTTGAATCAGGCGGGTGCATTGATCCACATCTACAGCGATGGCAGTGCCCAACTGAATCATGGTGGTACCGAGATGGGCCAGGGCCTGATGATCAAGGTACAGCAGATAGTTGCGCAAGAGCTGGGGATGTCGCTTGATCGTGTGGCTATCATGGCAACAAGAACTGATAAGGTACCGAACACGTCGGCTACCGCCGCATCATCGGGCACTGATCTGAATGGTATGGCTGCGCTTTATGCCGCCAAAAAGCTGCGCACGAGACTGGTGGACTATCTCGTGAAACAACACAGCGTTGCTGCTGGAGACATAGCCTTTGCAGATGATCGCATAGTGGTGACGGGTGCAGCCTCAGACAACGTCAGCGAAGAGTCGGAGATAGCTGAAGTAGACACTATGCTTAGCGCAGGAAGTGCAGGAAGTGCAGGAAGTGCAGGAAGTGCAGGAAGTGCAGGTAGTACCCACACCATAGAATACACATGGTCGGAACTGGCCAGCGCTGCCTATCAGGATCGTATCCAGTTATCGGCGACAGGCTATTACCGCACACCACAAATTCACTATGATCGACAAGCAGCAAAGGGTCAGCCGTTTTACTACTATGCCAACGGGGCTGCAGTGAGTGAAGTACAGATCGATACCCTCACAGGTGAGACTACGCTGCTACGTACCGACATCCTCCATGATGTTGGTCGGTCCATAAACCCGGCGATCGATATCGGGCAAATAGAAGGTGGCTTTGTGCAGGGGGCGGGCTGGCTTACTCATGAGGAACTTGGCTGGGACGATAAAGGGCGCCTGCTAACGGACGGCCCAGCTACGTATAAAATTCCGGCCATCGGTGATATGCCAGAACAGTTCAATGTGGCCTTGCTGCAAAACAGTCCTAATGAAGCAGCCACAGTATTTCACTCCAAGGCAGTGGGTGAGCCTCCGTTGATGCTGGCCATGTCAGTCTTTGCTGCCATACGCGATGCGATAGCCTCGGTTGCAAACTACAAGATATTCCCTACGCTGAATGCGCCGGCAACTCCTGAGGAAGTGTTGCGTGTCTGTACGTTACTGGCCACCGACAGAGCCAGCAGCGCCGACGTTCAAGCCCCGCCCCTACCGATCCGGAATAAGCACGACTGATGAACTGGTTACAGGCGCTGACGACGCATGCAAAAGGCAATCGCTCCTGTGTGCTTGTCACCGTTGTCGAATCAACGGGCTCAGCGCCTCGTAAGCTCGGTACACGCATGGTGGTGGATGCCGAGAGTTTTTCAGACACGCTGGGCGGTGGCGCACTGGAGCTGGAAGCGATCACGCACGCCCGCGAGTTGCTCGCAACAGGGCCGAGTGATCCTGTCATCAGTTATCGTAGTTTTACACTGGGGAATGATCTTTCGCAGTGCTGCGGCGGTCGAGTCAATCTGCAGTTCGATTGTCAATGGGCCAACGACTTTCAGGTGCATGTGTTTGGTGCAGGCCATGTGGCTCAAGAGGTGGCGCGCATTGCACAGCGACTACCTTGCCTGACAACGTTTCACGACACCCGGACAGAATGGCTCGAGAAGTTGCAACAGTGCGTTAGCGTAGCGTCGGAAGCGGATTCAGTATCACCTCAGGCCGGCATAGAGACCTTGTTGATGACGAACAACCCGCATGCAAGTGTTGAATCCTGTGCACCTGGAAGCTACTACCTCATCATGACCCATAGCCATGAGACAGATCTGGAATTGGTGGAAGCGGTTCTGGCGAAACGTGATGCGCATTACTGCGGATTGATTGCATCAAGATCGAAGGCCAGTAGTTTCAGAAGCCGTCTTGCGAAAAAAGGATTTTCCGAGGCCGAGTTGTCTGTCCTGACGGCCCCACTGGGTTGCCATTCGAAAACAGGTAACACACCGATGGAAGTAGCCGTAGCTGGTATCGCCGACATACTGCATGTGCGCCAGACTCAGTTGGCGTTCCACGCAGAAAACTCATCGTAGCCGTATTCCACACGTACGGGTATTCAGGGGCGGGCCAGCATCAGCAAAAGCTCGTCGCGCCATTGAATCCAGGCCGCTTCTTCGACTGACCAGGCAGGTGTGGTATCGCCGTAGGCGACTGCTTCCTGTAATGCGCGTGGTATTAGCGATCTGATCAACGCATCGGTCTCTTCCGGGTAGCGCTCATGCGCAAGTAGGTAAAGCTCGGCATCCTGTAAGCCGCGACGCCACGTTTTGAGCCGCATTGACGGTACCGGTCCGGGAGCTTCGGCGTAACCGATACGGGGTAACTGTTTACCGGGATAGACCAGTACGCCATTGCCAACGCGATCATCGTCAGGTTTGTAACTGGGCTCGCCAAAGGGAGATTCATCACTGCCCAGGTTGACAGCCCACATCAGCTGACCCTGTATGCCATAGCGAGCGCCAATAACACCCCAGCTACGCATGTCGGTACCAGGAAGATTGATCGAGTGACCACCAACAGCCGGATGTCCGCTGTGATAGAACCAGGCCCTCTCACCTTCCGCAATCCGGCTAGCGAGAAAGTTGGTGTTTGCCGCATGCGCATTGGGAGCCCACAACCGTACGCGATCAACCAGTGTGGTGTCTGGATCGTCAATCCAGATGGTCGGGTCTGAATGGCTGGTCCAGACAAGATCAACCGGCTCCGCACTGCCAGAGCCTGCGCTTGTTCCCTGATCAATCGCAGCCTGAATGAGTTGCATGTCTGTGTGTACGCGTGTGATGTACTCGCGTCGCTGGGGGTCTTCTTCAGACAGATCAGACGGACCATCCACCTCATCAAATACATAAGCGAAGAAGCGGGTGTGTTGCCAAAGCTGTTCAGTGGCTACAGCAGACCATTGAGCAGCCAGTTCGCTATAGTGATCCAGTTGTTGTGGCGTCTGTGCGCGCTCAACAGTGACGTCATAATCTTGTGGCCATGGCGTGCGCCATGTGCTGACCGGCGTATCCATGCCGGTTCCTGAATAATCACTTTCCTCACTGAAAAGCTCGCCGGAGAGTGCCGGTCCGAATGTATCTATATAGTTTGCCCAATCAGAATCGGATGAAGGAGCGTCGGGTGTTCTTTCAATGAAGACCATGCGGTGTTGATGTGCCAGCCGTTGATAACACTGCGACATCGTCTTCCATTCCTCAGAGGCCCTGTCATACCCGGCTCCTTCCATATTGTATGCACGGTAGGTTTCGCCAATGGCATCAATCGTTGGCCGGTGCGGTAGTTGCGCCTCAATGACATCCAGGTTGACAGTTACAGTGGTGGTGTAACGCTCGTCGCCCTCACCGGATGTGATCAGGATGTCCTGTTGATATTGGCCGCTATCCATTGAATCTGGTACATACAGATCAACCCACACGCTCTGGTTTTTACCCGGGTTGGGCAGTTTGACTTGGCTGAACAATTCCACATCAGAACCGTTGCAGGTTTGCAGTTGAGGTACCAGTGCATCGGGATAGTAAGCCGGGTAGGGAAGTACCTTGGTGGTAGGTCCCCATGTGTAGCCTGCATTATCGACCGCAAGATAATGAGCTGCAAACAATGAAGCCTGGACAGGCGATTCGGCTAGCTCAATCGTAACGCCTCTGGGTGCATGTCTGTTCTCTCTTCTAAAGATGAGCTGAAACGCAAGCGTCTCATTGCGTGCAACCTGCCAGCTCAGCGATCTATCATTGTTGTCGCTCAGATCGTAGCGTGGATGCGCCAACGAGGACTGACCTTCACGCGTTGTCCGGGTCATGTCGCTGGCTGCACAGATGACAACGCCGTTGTCGTCCATCAGGCAGGCATCATCGAAAAGCGGGGGTGGTTCATGAACAACACCTATCGCTATTACTATCAGCACAGGCAACGCCAGTAGTAGCTGTCGAATACTGCGTCCCGTTCTGGAAACTGGAAGTGGCATAGAGGCCTGTTAACGTTGCTGAAGGAGGTATCTGGCTATCGGGATGCAGGCATGGATAACACGTCAGCCCTACACGTAAGTGGTGCGATCAGTGTCGAGCAGGTTACGCACGTGCTTTTGCCTGATCGCGCAGAGCGAACTTCTGGATCTTGCCAGTGGATGTTTTAGGTAGCGGGCCGAACACAACGGAGCGCGGTACCTTGAACTTTGCCAGATGCTGTTTGCAGTAGTCGATGATATCGCTTTCAGAAGCACTACCCGGCTGGCGAAGCGTCACGAAGGCACAGGGTGTTTCTCCCCACGTATCATGTGGCTGAGCGACTACTGCCGCTTCCAGTATGGCCGGGTGTCTGTACAGGACCTCTTCCACTTCCAGAGTGGATACGTTTTCGCCACCACTGATAATAATGTCTTTCGCACGATCCTTGATCTCGATATAACCATCGCCGTGCTGTACGCCTAAGTCTCCTGTGTGAAACCATCCACCTTCAAAGGCTTCACGAGTAGCAGTCGGGTTTTTCAGGTAGCCTTTCATCACCGTGTTACCACGAATCATCAGCTCTCCAAATGTCTGACCATCAGCGGACGTTTTCTGCAAAGTCTTGTCGTTCATTATCGCAGCATCTTCCAGCGTCACGTAGTGAACCCCTTGTCTAGCCATACGCCCTGAACGTTGTTGTAATGGCAGGGAGGACCAGTCATCCTGAGGTATGCATACTGTGGCTGGTCCATAGGTTTCTGTCAGGCCGTACAAGTGAGTAACGTTGAAACCGATCGCTTCCATGGATTCGATCACTGCCGAGGGGGGTGCGGCTCCGCCCGTGGCTAACTCAACGGCTTTACTGGCTTGTTTTTGAACATCCTCTGGAGAATTGGCGAGCATGGTCAGCACAATGGGTGCGCCACACATATGAGTGATGTCTTCTGCTTCTATCAGCTGGAAGATGAGCACCGGGTCGACCTTGCGTAAGCAAACATGCGTCCCCATCGCAGCGGTTACGCCCCAGGTGAAAGTCCAACCATCGCAATGAAACATGGGCAGCGTCCACAGGTAACGAGACTGATACGTCACACCCATCGTGCTCATGTTGCCCAAAGCGTTGAGATATGCGCCGCGATGATGATAAACACAACCTTTCGGATTACCGGTTGTACCAGAGGTATACAACAGTGATATTGCTTGCCACTCATCTGAAATTCCGTCTGGATACTCGCAGCTAGCGCCAGTATTCAAAAACGTTTCATAGTCCATTTCACCGAGCAGCTCACCGCCATCGGCCAGTGAATCGTCGATATCAATAACCAGTAGCTTTCGATCTGTCAGTGTCAGAGCTTCTCGGATAACGGGAGAAAACTCCTTGTCGGTGATCAGCACACGGGCTTCGCCATGATTGAGGATGAATGCCAGTGTTTTTGCATCCAGACGAATGTTCAGTGAGTTGAGCACAGCACCAATCAACGGCACACCATTGTGTGCCTCCAGCATCTCAGGGGTGTTGGTTGCCATGATAGCAACGCAATCACCCTTGACTACGCCCTGCTTGTGCAGCGCAGCTGCAAGTTGTTGGCTGCGTTGCCAGAATTCTCTGTAACTATAGCGCCGCTCCCCATGCACCATGGCCAGTTGATCTGGCCGTACTGAGGCCGCTCGCCTTAGAAAGCTAACAGGGCTCAGCGGCAAGTAGTTAGCCTGGCTCTTGTCAAGATCTTGCTCGAATATAGACACTGTCGCTCCAAAACCTGTCGTGAAAAGTCAATTTACTGGTCGGTTTTTGACCACGCCGGAATGGTACAACACTATCGTTTGGAGGATCGGCTCCGGATCGTCGTACAATGATGGATCTATGGAACCCCAGACATGCCTTGCGCCATGACTCAGATAACTTCACATATTCTTGATACGTCAGCTGGCAAACCTGCCGAAGGTGTCTTGATCACCTTTATGCAACAGCAAGCCGATGACTGGATAATGCTTGGCTCGGGAGCAACCGATCAGGATGGTCGTGTATCGAGTTTTTCAGAGACTGATTCAGCGTTGCTCGCCGGCATTTATAAGCTGACCTTCTATCTGTCCGACTACTATCAGGCAATGGAACAAAGCTCTTTTTACCCGCTTGTGGATGTGATCTTCGAAATAGAAGGTGATGGCCAGCATTACCATGTACCGCTGCTGCTCAATCCCTATGGTTACTCAACCTATAGAGGCAGCTGAGTAACGCCGGTAAATTTACCCAGTCTTCCCATTCGATTCAGTAGAGCCGACTCAGCGCATGATAGAGAAGCTTATCTCAGGACGCTTGCCCAGACGCGGAGACAGATTCAACACACTGAACGAGTTGAGATTGACTTGGCGATTGGCTTCGAGATCATCGAGAATTGATCGCGCAAACTGATCGGCCCACTCGGGTAGTTCACCGAACATGATGAATTGAGAGAAGACCAGTGTCAGGTCAGTATCGTTTGCGCGGTCTCCGAACCAAGCAAGATAAGCTTCGCTGAACAATTTGAACTCGCTGATGTTAAGCAAGTGTGCTGCTTTGGATATGGTCTGCATCAGGCGTTTCTCTATAGTTGTTATTGCAATTCAACTTCAAAGGCTGCCAAGCCAACTTATAGTGCATCCTGCTATAGGCTGTTATCGCTCAAAGCGTTTCACGTATCGACATTGTTAAAGACGTCGCCACCCACTTGATCAATCGTGTAAGTCTCTAACGGCCGTAATCTGATGCGCCTTATTCAAAAATAGCAGTTCTGATTAATATTGTGTCTCTGTTAATGTCTATCGTTGGTATCAACGTTGTAATTCAGGATTTCCTTCACAGTTTCTGGCTCTTGACTAGCCTGCTGTCGTGCCTATATTTCATCGCTGATCAATAACGACTGACTGCGCCAGTAACCCGGCAGCGACTGCGCGCATGTCGAGGGGATGCCTGCGATACACTCGGGTTCGTCCGAACTTTTGAGCATCGTCGACAGAACAGTGCCTGGTTTAGACCAGACGGGGTGGGAGTGATCCCGCAATGTAAACGTGAATCGACTGTGACGAATGAGCCACAGTGCTGGCTATCGGGCAGGCACTGCAGTAAACCCTTCGTGCTGATGGTCGCTATCACTCACAAGCACGGCTAAGGCGGGTTGATGGGGATGATAGATGTTTAGCGCCAGATTGATCAAAAGTGTGCTGGCGATAGTCGTGGCGAGCCTGTGCGTGGCTACCACTCAGGCTCAGGCAGAACGTAGTCTGGCGCAGTCACGCGGTACGATGAGCGCGTTAGTCCACTGTGTACAGCCTGATCACAAGACACTGCAGGCGATTTTGCCGGTCGCTACAGATCATGGCAGTCACGCAACTGGCGTAGTCTACGACGACAATCGCGTGTTGACAGCAGCACACGCAGTCGCCGGCGGCGGACAGTTCTACGTGCGAATTGGCGATTCTTTCAGGTCAGCGGACTTGGTTATGGTGGATCACGCCAATGATCTGGCAGTGTTGGCTGTAGACACACAATCGATTCGCCCGTTACACATCGCAGGCCTCGACCCGATTCAGGCGCAACGGGTCTGGGCTGTGGGTTACCCGCGAGCGCAGTCAATCATGACATCCATGGGTGTGCTTCAGGATTTTCATGAGGGAGCGTTGTATACCAGCGCGTCAATAGACTCTGGCCAATCTGGTGGCGGGCTGCTGAGTTGTAACAACGGAGCGTGGGAACTTCTCGGCATGTTGCGGGGATATGGTGCCTATCTGCAAGGTGGTCACTACGTGAAGATGGAAAACCATTCGGTGTCTGTGGCAGCCGCCACAATCAATGAGTTTTTACACTATTACCCTTAAAAACTGTTTAGGGGTGCGCATGTCGCTAATGATTACTGCTGAGGCCGTTTGCAGATCATCAAAGTCAATGGCAGATCGTTAGAGTAGCTGTTTACCAGAGTAACGGACAGCCTTTGCTGGCTGGCGAGAGAGATCTATATTCATGGCTATCAGCGTTTTCGATCTCTTCAAGAGCGGGATCGGTCCTTCCAGCTCGCACACCGTCGGACCCATGATTGCCGCCAGGCGCTTTGCCACCGCATTAACACCCGATGTAGTTGAACGGATACACCGTTGCAAGGTTGAACTGTATGGATCGTTGGGTGCTACGGGCAAGGGGCATGGTAGTGACAAGGCCGTGCTGCTGGGCCTTGAAGGTGAACACCCTACCAGCGTTGATGTTGAACATATTCCAGAGCGTCTTAGCCATATTCGTGACAGCGGCAATATCACCTTGCCGGGTGGTCACAGTGTGCGCTTTGATGAGCGTCGCGACTTAGTCATGCACAAGCGCAGATCGTTACCTTTCCACCCGAACGCGATGCTGTTTATGGCGTTTGATGATGCGGGTGAGGTAATTTCGCAGCGTACCTACTACTCGGTTGGGGGTGGTTTTGTACTAGACGATACGGCAACGGAAGGCGAGCCGGTAGTCAAGGCTGACGATACCTCAGTGCCTTATCCGTTCACGTCTGGTGATCATCTGCTGGAGTTGTGTGCCAAGCACGGTATGAGTATCAGCGAACTGATGATGTGTAACGAGCAAACCTGGCGCACTGAAAGCGTCATCCGTGAAGAGCTGCTTGCATTGTGGCAAGTCATGCAGGATTGCGTAATACGCGGTTGCCAGGAGACCGGTATCTTGCCTGGCGGCATGAAAGTGAAACGGCGGGCCGCTGAGCTGTATCAAAAACTGAGTCAGCATCCCGAGGCTGCGTTACGTGACCCACTGACCGTCATGGACTGGGTCAATCTCTACGCGCTAGCCGTCAATGAAGAAAATGCTGCCGGCGGAAGAGTGGTGACTGCGCCGACCAACGGTGCGGCTGGCATCATCCCTTCCGTACTTCATTATTACTACCGCTTTGTTCCGGGAAGTTCCGATTCAGGTGTAGTGGATTTCCTGCTTACAGCCGGTGCCATAGGCATCCTGTACAAGGAAAATGCGTCGATTTCCGGCGCTGAAGTGGGTTGCCAGGGAGAAGTGGGTTCTGCTTGCTCTATGGCTGCAGGCGCTTTGACAGCCGTCATGGGAGGTACGCCTGCCCAAGTGGAAAACGCAGCTGAAATTGGAATGGAACACAATCTGGGGTTAACCTGCGATCCGGTTGGTGGCTTGGTACAGGTGCCGTGCATAGAGCGTAATGCGATGGGTTCGGTCAAAGCGATCAACGCCTCGCGGATCGCACTGCGTGGAGATGGTACCCATTTCGTCTCTCTGGATAAGGTCATCAAGACCATGCGCGAAACCGGTGCTGACATGAAAACCAAATACAAGGAAACCGCTCGTGGTGGACTGGCTATAAACGTGATAGAAGTACCGGTCAGTTTCCCTGATTGTTGATTTCGAATTAATCATGAATGCGTTGGCAATAGCTCTGCACGGTTTGGCCGCCACGGTCTGGGTAGGAGGCATGTTTTTCGCCTACGTGGTTCTGCGCCCATCAATCATGCTACTCGAACCGCATCGCAGACTGACGGTGTGGTCGGGAGTATTCAAGCGGTTCTTCCCCTGGGTCTGGATGTCAGTGCTGGTTTTACTCGTCACCGGCTATTGGCTTATTTTCAATGCCTTCGGAGGCTTTGCCAGCGCACCGGTCTATGTGCACATCATGCACTTGCTGGGTCTGATCATGATGGGTCTTTTTGTTTTCCTCTACTTCATTCCGTACCCCAGGCTCAAGGCCTCGGTATTGCAGGAGGATTGGGCCGAAGCCGGCATTGCACTCAACCGGGTTCGTCTAGTGGTGTTGATTAACCTGATTGCAGGTCTGATCTTGCTGGTATTGGTCTATGCAGGACGTTACGGGCTGTTTTAATCCGAGTTACGTAGGCGTCATGCCTAGTGGAGTAACCGCTAAACTCTGTTTATCGCGCTTATTTGTTATGGCGAATTTACGGTTTGTTACAGTTATGTACTCAGATGCACGAGTACGGGGAAAAACCGCCCTGGTATTCTGGAAATGCTTGGCTACACTTCAGCTACACAGGACAAGTAACCCGCAAAATCTACAAAATCGTGCGATAAATCCCGTCTGATTCTGTCCGTTTCAGTTTCGTTTAAGCATAGTTATGTACTGTTCGACGACATAGCAGCGCAGCCGCGCTGTGAACGAACGCCTGAGCCTTTGAGCGACGGGCATGCGGAGTCGAATCAGTGTTTGGGTTGGGAAAAAAGACAACACTCCCCAGTGCGTCGGAAGCTTTGGCTGGCCGATCAGTAGCGGTGCCTGTTGCATCGGCCAATATCGTTACCAGAAACCCCATGACCGGCCCGTTTCCAGACCACCTGCAAAAGTGCGTGTTTGGTATGGGATGTTTCTGGGGTGTCGAACGTCTGTTCTGGCAACAGGCAGGCGTGTACACAACGGCGGTCGGCTATGCCGGTGGTCTGACTCCAAACCCTGCCTACGAGGAAGTCTGCTCTGGTGGCACTGGCCACAACGAAGTTGTGCTCGTCGTTTATGACCCTGAGCAGATCAGCTACGAAGCGCTGCTCAAGCTGTTCTGGGAGTCGCACGACCCCACACAAGGCATGCAGCAGGGTCCCGACAGAGGCACTCAGTACCGATCAGGTATCTACACCTCTACTCCAGAGCAGCTCGACCAGGCAAATGCCAGCAAGAGCGTGTTTCAGGCGGCCTTGAAAGAACAAGGCTATGGTGCCATCACGACTGAAATCATGCCGGCTCCCGAGTTCTACTATGCAGAGGACTACCATCAGCAATATCTGCAGAAAAACCCGGGTGGATATTGCAGCATGCGTGGAACGGGTGCCCAGTGTGCAGCGATACCCGCTGTGCAAGCCTCCGGGATTGATGCGTGAGTCATCTGGATTCACCTTTCAGGGTTCCCGATGACGGGCACTTCTCGGTGGCCAGCAGTATCACGACACCTCCGGATAAGGTAGCGGGCAAGAAAGAGCTGGAAAAAGAGCTCGCCAGATGTGTAGAAAAAATTAGTGAGTTGCAACGCAAACTCTATGCAGACGACCGGTTTTCACTGTTGCTGGTATTTCAGGCGATGGATGCTGCCGGTAAGGATGGCACCATCAGAGCTGTCATGAGTGGCGTTAATCCAGCAGGTTGCCAGGTGTCTTCATTCAAGTCGCCATCGGATAAGGAGCTGGAGCACGACTGGCTGTGGAGAACCGTAAGGGCACTACCAGAGCGTGGCAGGATCGGGATTTTCAATCGCAGCTACTACGAGGAAGTGCTCGCCGTTAGAGTACACCCCGAATATCTGGCTAATCAACGACTGCCTGAGCACGACCATGCATCTTTGTGGGAGGAGCGTTTCGAGTCGATTCGGGATCACGAGAAACATCTGTCTCGAAACGGCACAGTTGTTCTGAAGTTCTGGCTGAATGTGTCGAAAGAAGAGCAGAAGGCGCGTTTTTTAAAACGTCTGACTACCCCTGAGAAATACTGGAAATTCTCGAAAAGTGACCTGACAACCCGACATCGCTGGGATGAGTACATGGAAGCCTACGAAAGTCTGCTGAATCATACTTCTACGCAGAAAGCTCCGTGGTTTGCGATCCCGGCGGACGACAAACGCTATATGCGGCTGTGTGTGGCGCAGACGATACTGCAGGCATTGGAATCGCTGCCATTGCAATACCCGGAAAAAACTCCGGAACAGATTGCGTTGTTCAAAGAGCACATCGCTCAATTGAACAGCGAGAAAGAATAGAACTATCAGTGACCGCAATCCTGCCAGTAATAGGTAACGCTCAGGTGGTCGGAGTTTTGCGTTGTAGTTCTGTAAGTGAAACTTGCGTGTGCGAAACAGGAATCGAAAAATGAAACAGTGCAACCTACGTCAAGCAGACACACTGACACCGTTACCGGACGTACTCACTACGTGCGCAACCATTGATGAGACGGGTACTGAGCATGAGATTACCGAGCTCATGATCCGCCGCGCGTGTGAGCAGATGGATGCTGATCAGCTGTGGCCCTACGCTGCTGGCCAGTTGTGTGCAGTCGCGCGGACTGTCCCTGCCTGTGGTGCAGATATCCTGCCCTTCAAGCGGCCCCAGCACTGATTGAGATACGACAGAAAAACCGTAAGCGCAGTCAACTGCGCGCCGTGTGCCTCCTAGGAGCCTGTCCGAGAATAATCTGATCGGCCGACAGCGCGATCTTTTGGCCATATTTCCGCGTAAATTTCGGCGAATAGAACAACTATTCACCTCAATTGAC
>Ga0114956_1000076_pt1 | contig 52747 bp, 43 predicted proteins | sample MaitaG_FD_87304 | JGI IMG/M metagenome (GOLD analysis project Ga0114956, IMG submission 87304) | Marine algal microbial communities from Maine, USA - Maine_Asex2 metaG | ecosystem: Host-associated > Algae > Red algae > Unclassified | place: Maine, USA | collected 2015-01-05 | reverse complement strand
ACTCCAGCACCTGGACCAACTCCAACACCTGGACCAACTCCAACACCTGGACCAACTCCAACACCTGGACCAACTCCAGCACCTGGACCGACAATTGTTCCGAGTACACCCGACAGTGATGGTGATGGAATTTCGGATGTGATAGAGGGTACTGCGGATACCGATGGTGACGGGGTTCCGGATTATCTGGATATTGATTCTGATAATGATGGGCTGCTGGACAGCAATGAAGCCGGCAATCTCAATCAACCGATTGATACAGACGGTGACGGCATCGTTGACTACCTTGATCTGGATAGCGACAATGACGGTTTAACTGATACGCAGGAAGCAGGTGGCGAGGATGTTAATGGTGATGGTATTGTCGACAAGTTTACAGATGCTAATGGGGATGGTCACGATGACGGTGTCGGCGTAGCGCCACTTGCCGACCCTGATTCTGATGGTGATGGCATCGTTGATCACTTGGACGTTGATAGTGATAACGATGGTTTGCTAGACATTCTTGAGTCGGGTGCGGCATCGAGTGATCTCAATGGTGATGGCCGTGTTGATAACATGGTTGATGTTGATGCTAATGGTCTTGCAGATGGAGTCAATGTGAATGGCTTGCTCGATACTGATGGCGACGGTAAACCGAATCACCTTGATCTTGATAGTGATGGCGATAATATCATGGACATAGTCGAGATTGGTGGAGACGATGTTGATGGTGATGGCCGGGTTGATGTGTGGAATGATGGCAATGGTGATGGTTACACACCAGTTGTTGCAGGCCAGACTATGACTAAAGATTCACTTATCGATACGAACGCTAATGGTGTGCCTGATGTATTGGAGATCAACACTCAGGCTGCGGGTCAACCTAATGGCTTGATTCTGACTGGCCTGGACGGTGGTGCTGGTTGTAGCATTGGCGGTAATAGCCGGGCATTCGACCCAACATTGTTGCTACTAGTGTTGGCAGCTGGTGGCTTGGTTGGCCGCCGCCGGAAATCGAAAGTGTCGCAGGACGATCGATTCATTTATTGATCTATTGATTAGCTGACCTGCGAGACAGGTTAGATAAACGAAAAGCGCCGTTGTTTTGCAACGGCGCTTTTTTTTTGCGTGTACCATCCTTCCTTATATTCTCAGGCTGAATGTCGAAAATTGCTTGACAGTTTCGATGTCGCTACAACCGAAACCTGTGCCTGGACGCCTCATTAAATTTATTGCGGTTTCGATTGACTTTCGTTATCTAGCTATTTATTGTCTATCACGAAAGCCAATAAGACAGATATAACGATATCAGATGACGACAACACGACGCTTGGAGAGTGCCGCGGTAGCTGCTGAATGGTGGAAATCTTGTAATGCTTGAGCTGGCCGGTTTAAACAAACAAGTTGGAACCGAGCTGCACATCAATGATGTGTCATTGAAAATGGAGCGGGGCTCTTTAAATATTCTGTTAGGGCCTACTCTTTCAGGAAAAACAAGCCTTATGCGTTTAATGGCTGGACTCGATCGTCCAACCAGTGGGGACATCTTTATTGACGGCAAAAGTGTTGTTGGCGTGAAGGTACGTCGCAGAAATATTGCGATGGTTTACCAACAATTTATTAACTACCCTGGCTTTACTGTTTACGAGAATATTGCATCACCGCTACGGCTTTCCGGCCTGGATGAAAAAGCACTGGACTTAAAAGTCAGAGAGGCTGCAGAACTACTCAAACTCACGGATTACTTAGAGCGCACCCCGCTCAATCTCTCAGGTGGTCAACAACAACGCACAGCGATTGCCCGAGCACTGGTGAAAGATGCCGAGCTGGTTCTGCTTGATGAGCCTTTGGCAAATCTGGATTATAAATTGCGCGAAGAGTTACGCGTAGAGTTACCGCGCATATTCAGCAAATCGGGAGCAATACTCGTCTACGCCACAACCGAACCTTATGAGGCCCTGATGTTAGGTGGCCAGACAGCGACGCTTAGCGAAGGTCGTGTCTCGCAATTTGGTTCAACAATAGATGTATATAAACAACCTGTAGACATTACTACAGCGCAAATATTCTCGGACCCGCCTCTGAATCTGGCCCGGGTAGAGAAAACCGACGCAGCTTTAGTTTACGGCGAACAGCAACTTGGTTCGGTATCGCATGATTTGCCAAACGATTCGTACACTGTCGCCATTCGACCACACCATGTGTCGCTTTCCCCAACCGATAGCCATTCAGTGATGTTAACCGCGGTAGTCTCCACTAGTGAAATCTCTGGTTCTGAAACATTTATACACGTAGAAACTGAGCAGGATCGATGGGTGGTTCTTACCCATGGGGTACATCGCGTTAACACGGGTGATGCGATCACACTGTATTTGGACCCATCACGATTTTACATATTTAGTTCAGCGGGCGCTTTAGTGCGCTCGCCTGTACATAACAGTGAAGCTGTATAACCATGGCGCAAATCACTCTTGATGGAATAGCGCATTCGTTTAATCCTTATCCGACATCGGATGCTGATTACGCGCTAAAGAACATAGATTACCAATGGGAAGATGGTGGAGCCTATGCGCTTTTGGGCCCGTCCGGTTGCGGAAAGACTACCCTCCTGAATATTATTTCTGGTCTCCTCACACCTTCCAATGGGCGTGTGCTGTACGACAACAACGACATGACTTTGCTGACACCTGAGCGCAGAAATATCGCACAGGTATTTCAGTTTCCGGTCATCTACGACACGATGACCGTTGCTGAGAATTTGGCATTTCCGCTTGTTAATCGAGGTGTCGATAGTTCAGAGATCGACAAGCGTGTAGCTGACATGCTTCAAACACTTGAAATTGCGGACAAGGCCAATCGTCGAGCTCAAGGTTTAACTGCAGATGAGAAGCAAAAGATATCTCTTGGACGCGGTTTGGTTCGCTATGACGTTAGCGCCATATTGTTCGATGAGCCATTAACCGTTATCGACCCGCATATGAAGTGGCAATTACGTACAAAGCTCAAATCATTGCACGAACAGTTTGGTCATACCATGATTTACGTTACACATGATCAGACGGAGGCCCTGACCTTTGCAAATAAAGTGGTTGTAATGTTGGAAGGTGATGTGTTGCAAGTTGGTACGCCTGAAGAGCTATTCGACAATCCAGCGCATACATTTGTGGGCTATTTCATTGGATCTCCCGGAATGAATATTTTTCCCGGAACAGTAGCAGGCAAAACATTCAGGCTGGGTTCGGTTGATGTGCAACTTAACAAAGGGTATTCACAGCTTACCGGAAAAACGGAAATCGGCATAAGGCCTGAGTTTATAACGCTTACTTCAGAAAGTAAGGCTGGGCCGCAAGGAATGAAGTTCAATTTAGAATCGATTGAAGATGTAGGAAGACAAAAAATAGTTCGTGGAAATATAGAAGGTATTGTCGTCAATGTAATCGTTGAAGAAGACACCGAAGTGCCGAGAGAGCCGTATGCGATCTTCGACCCGGAGCGGGTTCGTGTTTATCAAGATTCGTTTCTTGTAAGCGGAGACAGATAGCGATGAGTAAACCGTTTAACAATAGAGCCTGGCTATTTGTATTACCCGTATTCGTGCTGGTAGCCATCAGTGCCATTATTCCGTTAATGACGGTTGTTAACTATTCAGTACAAGACACTTTTGGAAACAACGTGTTTTATTGGGCAGGAACGGAATGGTTTAAAGAGGTTCTGCATTCGAGTAGGTTTCATGACGCCCTGGGCCGAAACTTATTGTTTTCCGCAATTATCTTAGCGATCGAGATTCCACTGGGCATTTGTATCGCTCTTACATTGCCTAAAAAAGGCTTTTGGGTACCGGTCTGTCTGATTCTGATGGCTTTACCTCTGTTAATTCCCTGGAATGTCGTTGGCACCATTTGGCAAGTATTTGGAAGAGCCGATATTGGACTTTTAGGCAATACCATGATGAAGCTTGGCGTCGACTACAACTATGCAACCAATGTATTCGATGCCTGGGCCACCATTGTAGTCATGGACGTTTGGCATTGGACCAGTCTGGTTGTGCTTTTGTGTTATGCAGGGCTGGTTTCGATTCCAGAAGCGTACTATCAAGCTGCACGTATCGACGGTGCTTCGAAATGGAAAGTATTCAAGTACATTCAATTACCCAAAATAAAGCGGGTTCTGTTAATTGCTGTTCTGCTCCGATTTATGGACAGCTTCATGATTTACACAGAACCGTTTGTATTAACCGGGGGTGGGCCAGGTAATTCCACCACATTCTTATCGATCGATTTGGTGAAGACGGCAATCGGGCAGTTCGATCTGGGTCCGGCCGCCGCCATGTCAATCATTTATTTTCTGATTGTGCTACTTCTGTCTTGGGTGTTCTACACCGTTATGGAGAATTACGGTGCTGAAAAGCAAGACCCTCGAGTGGAGCAAGATTGATGGGTAACCAATTAAACAGTGGTGTCTCTGACAGCAACACAATCGACTTTAAAAATGCAAGGCAGGCAAACAAATCCAGGTTAAACCTGCATTTCAAATGGTTAGCGCCAACGATGTACATTGTGTTTCTCATGTTGCCTATTTATTGGCTTATCAACATGAGTTTTAAAACCAACCAGGAAATACTGAACACATTTACGCTGTGGCCTCAAAACCCGACGTTGCAAAACTACATGACGATATTCAACGATCCTTCCTGGTACAGCGGATATATAAACTCTGTAACCTATGTTGTTCTGAATACGATTATTTCCCTGTCGGTTGCTTTACCGGCGGCATACGCATTTAGTCGATTCCGATTTCTGGGAGATAAGCACATGTTCTTTTGGCTGCTTACGAATCGAATGGCACCTCCGGCAGTATTCGCATTGCCATATTTTCAGCTCTATTCTGCCTTTGGACTGATAGATACACACATTGCCGTAGCACTGGCACACTGTCTATTCAACGTGCCACTAGCCGTTTGGATATTAGAAGGGTTTATGTCAGGTGTGCCCAGAGAAATCGACGAAACCGCCTACATAGATGGTTATTCGTTTCCCAGGTTTTTCGTAAAGATATTTATGCCGCTTATTGCATCGGGTATTGGTGTAGCTGCGTTCTTTTGTTTCATGTTCTCTTGGGTGGAGTTGTTAATCGCGAGAACATTGACGGTTACAGACGCCAAACCAATTACAGCGATTATGACTCGAACTGTATCAGCTGCCGGGATGGACTGGGGTCTGCTCGCTGCAGCCGGTGTGCTAACGATAATTCCGGGCGCACTTGTCATCTATTTTGTACGTAATTACATTGCGAAGGGCTTTGCTCTTGGACGTGTATAAGTGAGATTAAGATCATGAATCTTTCATGGATGGCGTGGACAACTCCCACAGCTTATTTTTTTCTAACAATACTGGGTTTGCTTTCTCTCATGTGTGTATGGGAAGCGATCAAACCTGGTGGTGGTCCGAGAGTCGGCATTCTCCGATTTGAGACCACCAGAGGAGATCGACTATTTCTGTCGCTCCTTGGTAGTGCTTTTATACATCTTGCTTGGCTCGGACTGATCGGGTCGAACTTGTGGTGGGCCTTTGGCGTGTCATTGTTCTATGCAGTTTTAGTGTTCAATTTCGTTTGAAGGTATTTAGTAGTACGCATAAAAACAACTCTAGGAGGAATACAATGCGTAAGTATAAATTGAATAAAACCGCGTTAGCGGTTGCTATATTCATAAGTGGTACTCATGCAGTTCAGGCCGATATGGATGCCGCAGAAGCTTTTCTTGGCGACGAGATTGGTGGACTGTCGGTACTCAGTGACGACGAACAGAAAGCTGAAATGCAGTGGTTTATTGATGCTGCAAAGCCATTTGCTGGTATGGAAATCAAAGTGGTTTCTGAGACCATTGGTACTCACGAGTATGAGTCTCAGGTTCTTGCGCCAGCATTTTCAGCGATTACAGGCATCACTGTGACTCATGACCTTATTGGCGAAGGTGACGTAGTTGAGAAACTACAGACTCAAATGCAAACGGGCGAGAACATCTATGACGCCTATGTTAACGATTCCGATCTGATCGGTACTCACTGGCGATATCAGCAGGTCCGGAATCTTACGGACTGGATGGCTGGCGAAGGTAAAGACGTTACCAATCCTGGTTTGGATGTTGATGATTTTATTGGTACATCTTTTACAACTGCACCGGACGGAAAACTCTATCAACTTCCTGACCAGCAGTTCGCAAACCTTTATTGGTTTCGATATGATTGGTTCAACGACGATCAAAACAAAGCCGATTTTAAAGCCAAATATGGTTACGATCTCGGTGTTCCAGTAAATTGGTCGGCATACGAAGATATTGCTGAGTTCTTTACTGGTCGCGACCTGTCTCGTCTGGGTGTCGATGGCAAGGTCTATGGCAACATGGATTATGGTAAGAAAGATCCATCGTTGGGCTGGCGCTATACTGACGCGTGGATGTCCATGGCTGGTATGGGAGATGTTGGTGAGCCAAACGGGCTACCGGTTGATGAGTGGGGCATTCGTGTAAACGAGCAGTCTCAACCAACAGGTTCTTGTGTTGCTCGTGGTGGTGCTACCAATTCACCGGCTGCAGTTTATGCTGTTACAAAGGCGATTGAGTGGCTTCAGAAGTATTCTCCGCCCGAAGCGGCTGGTATGACGTTTGGCGAGGCGGGCCCTATCCCTGCACAGGGCAATGTCGCTCAACAGATGTTTTGGTATACAGCATTTACAGCTGCAACTGTTGTACCTGATCTGCCTGTGATGAATGAAGACGGCACGCCCAAGTGGCGCATGGCTCCTTCACCACACGGTGCTTATTGGACTGAAGGTACAAAGATTGGTTATCAGGACGCTGGGTCTTGGACTCTGATGGATTCAACTCCGGTTGATCGTGCAAAAGCGGCTTGGCTTTACGCTCAGTTCGTAACGTCTAAGACTATAGATCTGAAGAAGTCTGATGTTGGTCTCACCTTTATTCGTGAATCTACTATCAACTCACAGCACTTCACAGATCGTGCTGACAAATTGGGTGGTTTGATCGAATTCTATCGCTCACCTGCGCGAGTACAGTGGTCGCCAACTGGTACCAACGTTCCTGATTATCCAAAACTAGCTCAGTTGTGGTGGCAGAACATTGGCGATGCAATGTCTGGTGCTAAAACAGCGCAAGGCGCGTTGGATGGTCTTTGTGAAGCTCAGGAAAAAGTTCTTTCCCGTATCGAGCGCGCTGGCGTTCAGGGCGAACTGGGTCCTAAGTTAAACGAAGAAAAAGGTGCTGATCATTGGTTGGCTCAACCTGGTTCTCCTAAAGCGAAATTAGACAACGAGAAGCCTGACGGCGTAACCGTTTCCTATGATGAGCTGATTAAGAGCTGGGCTAAGTAATTAGCAAAGTAATTAGCAAAGTAGCATAGAGGGAGGGGTGTGTTTTCACACTCCTCCTTTATTAATCTGATTGTTAAGTTCTAGATTGATCTTGGAACTACGGCTAGCAATACAACTGCAACCTATTTGGTCACACTGGTGGGCGAAAGAAGTTGAAGTTATCAACAGTCCGCTTCTGCTTAGCTGGCTATACGTCGCGCATTTTTGCTGTAGATTATTGCCCGGCTTTGCCGGCAACAAGATTTGCCATTAATCGATAAGCGCCAGGTACCAGTTGTTCCATCTGATGGTGCAATATCAACGAAGTATGTGTATGCCTGCCATTGCCGATTTCTGCGCTAACCAATGAGCCGCTCAATGGCTGCTCGTCATGGTCGGCCATGGAGAGCAATGCTTCGTAAGCAGAGTCCCATTCGGCAGCAAAATACAAACCGCGTTCTTTGTGCCAGCCTTGCCAATCGTCCTGAGTGATAACATTAGGGGTATTTAAAAGCGGATGCTCAGGCATCAGGTAGTTCACTGTGGCGTTTTCATCTGTCACTCGCCAGCGCAGGGACGGTTTGCCAATTAACAACCTCTTTGGTGGAATAGTGTGCTCATTCCAGTCATCCCATGGTCTGTGGTACAACGTAACAAGATTGCCGCCGTTTTCCACCCATTGATGTATACGCGGCATTATTTCCTGCAAAACTGCGCGGGTGCGAATAGCAAATATACCGAGTACCAGCGTGTCTAAATTGTCCAGTGTTGTTGGATCGATAAGCTGTTTATCGGTAAGTGATGCCACGTTGAAGCCGAGCTCACCAAGGCGCGCCGCTACCGTATCGTTGCCACCGCCAACATAGCCAACCCGTATTGATGGCACGACAACGTCCAGTACACAGACTTTGACTTGTGCCGGATGGGTTCGCATTGTGTGTTCGATATGTGGAAAATTAAAGTGATTTACCGTGCTGGCAGGTTGGTCATTGATAAGTAGCTTTATGTTGTAGTCACCGACGGCGGTGTTTGCCGGGACAGAAACTTGATATCCTGCATCGATTTTTTCGGCTGTCCAGTTTTTGGGTAATTGAAGCGTTGCTACAGCATTTTGAGGGTATTGATCCGATAGCGTTATTGTGAAGCTGTCTGAAGCATTGTTGATATTGTGTACTACACCGGTTGGTGATAATCGGGCGGATTGTGCTGGTAGTACCAGCGGCCGGGTTTCCATCGGAATAATCGATTCTGATGTTGCACCATCCACATTGATGATTACATTGAGGGCTGGACTAGTTGGCTCATCTGGATAATAGTACGTGGGATAGCCCGAGCCAACGATGCTACTGTTGGTCAGTTGCACTGTGTCTTCGTTACGCTCCCAACCTGTTGGCAGCTCGATATCCCAATCCAGAGTATCGACATCGCCATTATCTGCTTCGGTGTTAATTTTGGTCTTATCGCCCGCACGCAGCAAGTCGCTATCAAACCATGCACTGGCTTTGACTTTCGAGCAAAGCCGAATGACCGTGGCAAGCTGTGTCTGTTTTCGTTGCAAGCGGTGTTCAACTTCGTCGCGTGCGTGCTGAGGACATTCAATAAGCGCACGCCTGACCAACATTAGCGCAGTTGATGCGCACTGGCGTGTCGTCTCTACATTCGGGAAAGAGCTAATCGCTGCGTCAATGGCCCCTTCAGCGTCTTGTAATAACGTTCTTATTTCTTCAGTGTTTGCAAAGCCTGCTAATGATTCAAGTGATGACGGCAGGCCGTCAATCAGTGAAGTGTCCTTTGCATCGATGCGAGTTCGAGCCAGATGCAGTGGCCAGTCACGTTCTTGTCCCAGTGCAACCCATCGACCCATACCCTGAGAACGGTGGAATTGTCTAGACTGCTGTCCGATTTGTTCGTATGTCCAGCCACTTATCAGTTCCTCGCCTTTACCGTTAACTGTCAAGGTTGCAGGCGGAGGCGGGAGGTCGTCATCATAGGCATCACCAGCACCACTCCATGCCGGCAAATACATTTTTTTTATTCGCCAAACGGGCAAATCTACCGCGCTGAAATTTTGATCTGCGGCTGCGTCAAAGACTTCGTGAGCCAGTTGTGTCATCGCCCTGTGATGGCCGTGCTGACCGGGGATGTCCAGAAATGTTGTGCAAATAATATCGGGTCGTTCAGTGCGAATTATTTCAACAAATCGTTTTAATGCACGCATGTGACCCCACTTACCGAGTGTTTCGACACCGCTTTTGGAGAAGCCGAAATCGAAGACAGTATCGTCTGCTGATTCGTTTAGCCAGTAGAGCCGTAAGCCGAGTACGTTGGCAGCTTGTTCCATTTCTGCAGTTCGGATAACGCCCAAATCGTAGGTGCTTTGCGAGCCGATGTTGTTCTGTCCACCTTCTCCGCGATTTGCGCAGGTGTAGGAAATAGTTAACCCGTCGCGATAGGCAAGGGCTGCAAGCATCGCGGAGGTTTCATCATCTGGATGTGCACCTGTGTTCATAAACGAGGCACAACACTTTAGCGAGTTTAGTGTTCGCCACAGTGTTACAGCCCGGGTGTTCGTTGTTTGCTTGGCAATTCTGTGCAGATCATTTTTCGGCATGGTTTGTTGACTCTATGCAGCTTCAATACGAGGGACAAAAAAATCATTGATGATGATTGCAGCTCCGCCAAGCGTTGCGCTCATGCGTCCTGACGATCCACGCAGTAAGCGAGGAATGGTTCGATCTGTTCGGTTGGCTATAGAACCTGTCGGTAGCTCAACATGCTCAATCATATGATCAATTAATACATCTGGCATAGCACCACCCAGTATGATGCACTGGGGGTCAAACAGATTTTCGATAATGCCGATAGTTTGTGCAAGTGGTTCGCAGGCATCGTTTAACCAATTGAGAACATGCTTGTTCTGATCTTTGTAGAGTAAGTTGAGTTGTTCCCCATAGCTGGCTTTGATGTTGTGTTTCGCAAGATACTCAGACAATGAAAATCGACTGACATACGTTTCAAGACAGCCTTCGTTGCCACATGCACAACGATTTCCACCGCGTTCAACAACCATGTGTCCCAACTCGCCAGCATTGCCAAATGCACCTCTTAGCACTTTGCCGTTTGACATGACGCCCAAGCCGATGCCTGTGCCGAAATAGATATAGGCAAATGAATCAAGCTGAGTTGCGGAGCCACTGACGTGCTCGGCAAACACCGCGGCTATCGTGTCATGTTCGACAACAACTGGAACTTTAAGCGCGTCTGAAAATAATGAGTGTGCATCGGTATCTTCCCAACCGGCAAAAGTAGACTGGCCTGCATCACAGAGGCCGACGCGACCAAAGGGGCCGGGCATAACAATGCCAACTCCGAGTAAAGCTTTTGCAGATACACCGGCCTTTTTTAAGATGGTTCGACGCATTCGGCGAACAACAGCTGCTACTTCTGCCGGGCGAGAGTCGCTCAAACTGATCCTGTCACTAACAATCGTCACGCCGCCAAGATCGACCACAGCTGCAATGACTGCATCGGATCGTATTTCAATCCCGAGCGCGTAAGCCGCAGACGTGCAGATTGAATATTGAATTGCCGGCAAACCTCGACCTGAGCTTTGCCGGCCAACATCACTGAGTAGCCCTTCAGCCTGCAGTTCACCAATAATATTGCTTACTGCTTGTGTGCTCAGCTTGGTTGTTCGCGCAATTTGCGCACGCCCGGCGCGCTCAAGTTCACGAACGCACTGCAAAACCAACTGCTTATTGTGAAGACGGGAACGACCCGGGTTAGATCCTACCTGAGTGCGGGATATCGTTTTCATCAAGGTAGTTTTAATCAATTCGCTTGATAATTCAACTTAATTGAGTTAATAAGTTATGTACAAGATAAAAAGTTGAAGAGCCAAAAGTAGAAGAACCTAAATTCAAAACAGGAGAAGCATATGCGACAGATTCGAAAGTGGGTCGGTGGCGCTGTGGCTGCCAGCGTTTTAACGATCGCAGCAGGGCAGGCAAAAGCCGTTGAAATTGAATATTGGCAGTATCTGTTCCAGGCACGGCTCGATGCCATGGACATACTGATTGATAATTTTCAGAAAGCTAATCCGGACATCACCGTGAAGATGTCGCATTTTCCTTACGCAGACTATCGAACCAAAGTGGCTGCAGCCATTCCAGCAGGCGAGGGGCCTGATGTGGTACAGCTCTATTACGGATGGTTGAATGATTATGTTGAAGCTGAGCTAATACAACCACTACCAACTGATGTTTTTGTACCGGAGACTATTGAAAAAGAGTTCTTTCCAATGGTTCAGGCTATGAAGCGTGATGGTGCCTATATGGCGTTGCCTACCGCAGTCCGATCGCTGGCCCTGTTTTACAACGAACGTTTATTCAAGGATGCAGGAATTGAAGGTCCACCGACAACACTGGATGAGTTGGTTGAAATTGCTAAGAAGTTGACTCAAAAAGATGCAGCTGGCAATTTGACAACAGTTGGGATAACGACTGGAATGACAGCTCAGGATCATCATTGGTTACGTGAAGTGTTGTTTAGACAATTCGGTGGCGAGCCATACAAGGACGACTACCAAAGTGTTAACTATACTGACAAAGCAGCCGAGGATGCATTGGCCTTCTACGATGGCCTGCGAAGCGAACATGGTGTAACTCAAGCTGGTTTCATGGATGAGCCGCAGGCAGCTTTCAAGGCTGGTCGAGCAGGAATGCACATCGATGGCTCGTTTCGTATAGGAGCGCTGGATAAAACGCGCGGTCTCAAATACGGTGTAGCAGAGTTGCCAGCAGGCCCAACGGGTATTAAATCTAACTATTCTTCGTATTGGGTTAACGGTATTACCTCAAAGGCTCAAGGTGAAAAATATGAAGCATCTGTTAAGTTTATGGAGTACATAACCTCCGATGAAGCCATGCAAATCTGGCTTGACACAGTCGGTGAGCTACCTGCAAAACCCACCGCTGCACTGACCGATGAAAACAAAGAGAATCCTGTGTTTGGTCCGTTTATCAAAGGGCTTGAATATGCCAACACAACCAAGTTTGCAAACGAGAGTGGGCAGCGGCAGGTACTTGTCGATATGCTAAGTCGTATCGAACTGGAAAATCAGCCGCTGGCAGATGCGCTTGCTCAGGGTGCCGAGGAGGAGCAGAAAATTCTGGATGAGTATTACAAGTAGTCTGGCATAACGATTCGGTTTGCAGATATGTCGCTGTACCGGAGCCTGACAATATCGCAGAAGCAGATTGTATGGGCATGGGCCTTTCTGGCCCTGCCTATCGTCTTCTATGTGATTATCCGGTTTTACCCTACGGGCAATGCAATTGTGCTTGCCTTCCAGGACTGGAACCTGTTGGGTGCGAGGACTTGGGTCGGGCTCGCCAATTTCGAAAAACTCTATGCCGATCCGGTATTCTGGATTGTTTTCAGGAATACGTTTGTGTATTTGCTGCTGGGCACGCCCATCAGTTTGGTGCTGGCATTTCTCATCGCGTATCACCTTGATCGCGTTCGGTTCATGCACGGCTTTATACGGGCATTGTATTTCTTGCCATTTCTGACCAGCGCTGTTGCAATGGCATGGGTATGGAGGTGGTTCTATCAACCTGTACCCATTGGATTGTTCAATAATTTTCTAGCCAGCCTGGGTATTGCGCAAATCTCTTTTCTTAATTCTACAACCAATGCATTGCCGTCTATATTAGCGCCCGCAGTATGGGCAGGCCTTGGATTTCAAATCATTATTTTCATGGCTGGGCTGCGCGCAATTCCTCAAACCTATTATGAAGCGGCTCGTATTGATGGCGTTTCAAACTGGTCTGTATTGTTCGAGATTACACTCCCTTTGATGCGACCCACCATTGTATTCCTGGTGGTTTTTTCATCGATTGGATTTCTGCGAATTTTTGATCAAGTCTTCAATATGACGACTAATAATCCGGGTGGGCCGTTAAATTCCACGAAACCGATGGTGTTAATGATATATGACACTGCGTTCAACGGGTATGACATGGGCTACGCTGCCGCTCAAACAGTTGTGCTATTTGTCGTTTTACTGTTGGTTAGTGTTCTACAGCTGTTTCTGTTGAGGAAGCGTTGAGATGTCTGCGACCCCAACAGATCTGACAATAAAACCAAGCAGTGAATCATTACTGCGTGTGGAACGTCCGCCCGCACCACGCAGCTACGGGCAATATATACGATGGCTTTTGCTGTTTTTTGGTGGCGTTGTCATGGTTATGCCAATAGCGTACATGCTGTCGGCATCCTTCAAGTTTCCGTTTGAGATGTACAATCTGAATCTGATTCCCGAAGAGCCGACGATTGAAAACTACACGTATGTGCTTGAGGATGGTCGTTTTTTTCAGTGGTTTATCAATTCCATGATAATTGCCACGCTAACCACAATTTCAAATGTGTTATTTGATTCTCTGGTTGGCTACACACTATGCAAATTTCGTTTCCCCGGACGAATGTTCGTGTTCATTGCAATTCTGTCGACGCTGATGATTCCTACCGAAATGCTGATCATTCCGTGGTACCTGATGAGCACATCTTTTGGTTGGCTGGATTCATACTGGGGAATCATGTTCCCCGGACTGATGACGGCATTCGGTACTTTTCTGATGAAGCAGTTTTTCGAAACTGTACCGGATGACTTTATAGAAGCTGCGCGTATCGACGGACTTAATGAGCTACAGATATGGTGGACAGTTGCCATGCCATTGGTTAAACCGGCTTTGGCAGCCTTGGCTATTTTTGTTTTTCTGGGCAACTGGACTGCGTTTATTTGGCCATTGATCGTCACAAACAGCCAGGAACTCTACACGCTGCCTGTTGGCTTGACAACGTTTAGTGTGGAACAGCAAGTGGAGTGGGAGCTGATTATGACGGGTGCTGCACTAGCAACCATTCCCACTCTTATCGTATTCCTGATTTTTCAGCGCTTTATTATTCGCGGCGTTGTCATGGCAGGTCTGAAAGGCTAAATCAATCAACAGGTTTTGACATTGATAAAAGATTCGTCGATATTTCCTGATGCTGTTTATAAACGTACTGTGCTGTCACCACTGTTTGATGGTGCCATCAAACACTTTGTTAATCCGGTTCGGTCAATCAATCAGGCGCATCTGGTGATGCTGAAGGATACGGGTATTCTTGGTGTGGATGTGGCCCGTGAATTGGCTTTGACGTTAGTGAATATCGATGAAACGTTGGAACCAGAGTCGCTTAAATACACAGGTGAGTTCGAGGACTATTTTTTTCTGGTTGAATCAGAGCTGCGCGAACGACTGGGTCCTGACAAAGCTGGCATGTTACATACGGCACGGTCCAGAAACGATATGGACCATACCATTTTCAAGATGGTGCTAAAACAAAAAGCACAAAACCTGCTTTCGCTGGTTCATCAGCTCACTGCATCGTTGCTGGATAAAGCCGTAATTGAACGAGATACACTTATCGTGGCCTATACACATGGTCAGCCTGCACAGCCAACTACCTATGGCCACTATCTGTCAGCAGCCATAGAGGTATTAATTCGAGACACAGAGCGTTTGCACTTGGCCTATAACAATCTTGACCATTGTCCTATGGGGGCAGCAGCAATTACCACAAGTGGTTTTCTCATTGACCGGGAACAAATGTCAAGCTTACTTGGGTTTTCATCACCCTTGCTAAATTCTTACGGATGCATCGCTTCAATTGACTACATAACCGGCTGGTACTCGGCGGTTAAGCTTTTGTTTTTGCATCTTGGCCGTGTTATTCAGGATATGCAATTTTGGTCGGCATTTGAAGTTGGCCAACTCTACGTTCCGAATAGTCTGGTACAGATCAGCTCGATCATGCCGCAGAAGAGAAACCCGGTTCCGATTGAACATTTGCGGCATTTAGCATCGGTTACCTGTGGACGGTGCGACACTATCATCAACACCATGCACAATACGCCGTTTACCGATATGAATGACAGTGAGGGCGAAGTGCAGCAAGCGGGCTACTCAGTGTACGACTCTGGTAGTCGGGTATTGGAGTTATTAGCAAGGGTTATAACCAGTAGCAGTATTAACCAAGATAGAGCAGGGGATACCACTAACAAGGCCTGCATCACCATAACTGAACTGGCAGATACATTGGTTCGGCGTGATTCTCTTTCATTTCGTCAGGCACATGAAATTGCCGCCAGCACGGCAAAAGAGGTTATTGCTGCAAATCAGTCTTTGTCGCAGGGTTTCTCAAACTTTAAAACAGCCTTCAAGAGTCAGCAAGGTTGTGACTCTGTATTAGACGAATCGGACTATAAGAGCGCAGTCAGTGCCCGGCATTTTGTTGATGTGCGCAGTTTGCCTGGTGGGCCGGCCCCGGCTGCGCTTGACGCTGCATTCCAGCTTTACCAAAGCAACATGAAAGAACACGTACGCTTACTTAACGAAGCAGTAGAGCAAAGCGGAGCTGCGGCAAAAATGCTGGCAGTCGAGTTCCAACAGCTATCAGGACAATAAGTTATGGCTAACGTTGCGCTGCATGATCTTGTAAAGTTTTACGGAAAAACGCAAGTTTTACATGGCATTAATCTGCAAGTTGAAGACGGTGAGTTTATTGTGCTGGTAGGACCTTCCGGGTGTGGTAAATCAACCAGTTTACGAATTATTTCCGGTCTTGAAGACGCTACATCCGGGGATGTAGAGATTGGAAATCGACTTGTTAATAATCTGGAACCCAAAGAGCGTGATATTGCGATGGTATTTCAGAACTACGCAATTTACCCACACATGTCGGTCCGTAAGAATATTGGCTTTGGATTGCGCACCAGTAAAATGAGCAAATCGGACAAGAAAAGGCGTATTGACGAAGTCGCAGAGTTGTTGGGTATGACTGATCTGCTTGATCGCAAACCGAATCAGCTCTCTGGTGGGCAACGGCAGCGTGTTGCTATTGGCAGGGCTATGGTGCGAGACCCTGCGGTATTTCTATTTGATGAACCATTATCGAATCTGGATGCTCAATTAAGAACACAGATGAGGCTGGAAATAAAGAAGCTGCACCAAAGAGTGGGTACGACCATAATATTTGTAACCCACGATCAGGTTGAAGCGATGACCATGGCTGATCGTATCGTTATTATGAAAGATGGGCATATACAGCAAGTAGGCACACCGCAGGAAGTGTTTCATCAACCTAATAATCTCTTTGTGGCGCAGTTTATCGGTGCACCTGCCATGAATATGCTCAATGGCAATTGGCAGAACAATGAAGTGGTTCTGGACAATGGTTGTTCAATTACTTTGCCTGGCAGGCGTACATCTGATAACACCCCCGTTGTTCTTGGAGTGCGTCCGGACGATCTTGAGGTGTCCAATGAAACTTCTGCATTGGCGGGTCAGGTTACGGTTCTGGAACCACTGGGATCAGAAACACTGGTTTACGTTTTAGTCAATGGCGTTGAAATCATAGCGAAAGCTTCGGGTAGAACACCTCCTGCAATAGGAGAGACAGTAAACCTCAGTGCAGATCCAGAAAATATGCACTTATTCGACTCAAGCAATGGATTGCGAATAATATGACGGCCGTTCTAAATAGTCATCGAGGTGAAGGCGTTCTATGTGTAGGCAGAGTCTATTGCGATATCATTTTCACCGGTATTGACAAGCTCCCGACTTTAGGCGAAGAGCAATTTGCGTCGGGCGTTGCAATGCAGGCCGGAGGTGGTGCTTATATAACAGCCTCACATCTGATGTCTCTTGGACGCCCAGCGTCATTGTTGGCAACGCTACCTGCGGGGCCTTTTGCCAGTGTGATTCAAAAAGAGCTTATAGATAGTGGTATAGATACAACGCAGTGCGTCTCGTCAGAGCGTTCCGAAGATATTCAACTAACCGTTGCCTTATCGATGGGTGGTGAACGCGCATTTGTGACAAAGCGCTCCGGTAGTGCGCTGCCTGTTCAAAGCGTTGATTGGCAGGCAATCGAGCATGTAGGGCATCTGCACATCGGTGAACTGGCTACCTTGATAGAATATCCTACGCTCATTGACGATGCGCACCGGGCAGGTGTTTCTGTGTCAGTGGACTGCAGTTGGGATGATGCAATGTTTGAGCGTGATGATCTGGCCAACTATTTACAGGGTGCTGATATTTTTTTACCGAATAATGCTGAGTTTGAACGACTCAAACCAATGTGGTCACAGTCTGAGAAGTTGCCATTGTGTGTTGTGAAGCAGGGTGCTGAAGGTGCAACAGCACACGTGAATGGAGAAAAAATTCACTGTCCAGCGGCAGCGATTGATGTGAAAGACACCACTGGTGCCGGGGATGCCTTTAATGCTGGCTTTATCCATGCGTGGTTACGCAAATGCTCGATAAGCGCATGCGTTTCACTTGGCAATCAGTGTGGATCTCATTGTGTGGCGAGTGTGGGTGGTCGAGCTCAGCCACAAGTACCATTGTCAGTATAAGCTCGTACATAATCCACACTGTAGGTAGCGGGGAAATTGGTCCGGCTATCTGGATTACCTGGCCAGGTACCACCAACGGCAAGGTTTAACAGAAAATGTACAGGTCGGGTGAAGTCGGCTGGTGTTTCGTGTGATGCAACCCAGCGCTTGTCGAAGTACCAATCAACTTTTTCTGGTGTCCAGACAACCGTATACAAATGGTAGCCTTTGGTTAAATCGGTATCGAACGTATGATCGTATGGGTGCGATTCCAGCTTGCCGTTCTGGTTCGAATGCACAGTGGTGTGGTAGGTATTGTTTTCATTACCCAGGTTTTCCATGACATCAATTTCGGGCAGCACTGCAACGCCTTCCGGCCATTGATCAAAGCTTGGCAACAACCAGAACGCCGACCACAATCCTTTACCATCAGGTACTTTGGCCATTGCTTCAAATCGGCCATATTTTTGTGAAAAACCATTTTCAGTGGTCAGAACGCCTGATACGTATTCACGTCCCTTTACTTGTCCTTTAAGCGATTCTGGTGTTCTGTCTGCGGTGATGTTTAACACGCCATCATTCGTGCTAAATGGCGACACGCCATGTACTTGAGGGTCGATATAATATTGCAGTTCATTATTGATAATGATGTCACTGCCCCAGATATAGCTGGTTTTCCATTGCCCCTTGTTGGTTTGCGGATTCCAGAAATCGATGCTGTTGAAATCATCACTGAAACTTGCCGACCAGCATTTGTCGTCAAGCACCTTAGCGGAATCAGATTGCGCTTGTACCTGCACCAAAGTGCCTAGTGCTGCAGTTACACATAACGCAGCTAATATAGATTTATTCATGGGAGTCATTGTGCGATATCCCTTGTTGGTCGTGTTGTTGCTGGCATTACCAACCTTACAGATTGGCTGGTGGGTGCTTTGAAAACCAGTCCCACGCATGTTGCAAGCTGTTCTCAATATCAGCGAACTGCGGTTGCCATTTCAGATGTTCCATTGCGGCCGATGCGTTCGCGACCAGCTCAGGCGGATCACCATCACGCCGATCTGACAGATGGTACTGTATGTCTACGCCGGTGATTTTCTTGCATGCGTCGATGACTTCAATAACGGTATAACCCTTGTTAACGCCAAGATTGAATTGCTCGGCACCAAGATCAGGTGTTTCAAGCATGCGATTGAACGCCGCTGTATGGGCTGAGCATAAATCATTGACATGAATGTAGTCGCGTACGCAGGTACCATCGCGCGTATCGAAGTCGCTGCCGAATACTCGCAAAGCGGTGTCTTTCGGGTCGCCCCCAGCTTGAACCCGTAGTGCCTCAAAAAGAATTAATGGCAACAAATGAGTTTCAGGCTCGTGCCGTTCACCCAGTGAACCATCTTCTGCACAACCTGCCGCGTTGAAATAGCGTAGTGCCACACTCCGAAAATTATAGGCGTGACCATAGTCTTTCAGAATTTGCTCGACCATTAGTTTGGATTGGCCGTACGGGTTAATCGGGTTCTGCGGAGTTGCCTCGGTAATAGGCAAACTTTCGGGAACGCCATAGGTTGCACAGGTTGATGAGAACACCAGGCGGTTTACTTTGTAGGTACGCATGGTATCAATAAGATTTAGCGTGCCGCCGACATTGTTACGATAGTAGATGTCAGGTTCATGTACAGATTCGCCCACGTAGGCGAAAGCGGCGAAGTGCATGACTGCATCAACGTTGTTATTCTCAAACACAGGTGCCAGTTGTTCGGTATTACTGATATCACCAACCACAAGCTCTGCGTCTAGTGCTGCATCTGCATTGCCTCGGCCCAGGTTATCAAAAACAATAACGTTATGACCTTCAGCTTTTAACAGCCGTGCCATATGAGAGCCTATATATCCGGCGCCGCCGGTGACAACAATTGTTTTACTCACAATACGATTCCTACGATCCGGTTTTCTTCTGACGTCTGGTCAACTTGCTCTGTTTGTTGTTGTCAACGGGTAGTGAAACAACACTTTTAGCACCAGCAACTTTCTCACCTTCGATTACGCAACTTTCGTCAGTGCTTTCCTGTTCATCGTATCGATTACGCAATCGCGTTTTCAATTCCTGACGATGCTGACGGTCTGTGGCGTAATTCGCCTGTTTTTCTCTCGTGCGTTTATGAAGGGTCGCCGGCATTGGGTAGAACATTGCACCGGTTGCTTTCATCGTTACCTGCTGCAGCATGCTTATCGGCAGCGCAACAAAGAAAATCCAGTACAACTCCCGATTAACCACTAGTCGCGCCTCGGAATAGTTACTGATCAACAAGGCAACCGTGAAACCAAGCACAAAAAGCACACCAGCCTGCTGACGCTGGTATTGGCAATAGACAATTTCGATGAGCTGCTGAATGATCATTAATACTGCCAGTGCGGTTAGCGGGATACCAATTTCTGAGGCGAGCTGTAGCAGACCATTGTGTGCGTGGAACACAACCCACGAAAAGTCTGTCAATGATTTTTGAATCCACAGGGAATTGTCGGTTGGATACCAGATGGTCCCATAACCGAAACCGGTCAGCGGCTGCTTCATGATCAGTTTCCAGGTCTGTGCCCAGACTTCTCCACGGCCAGTCAAATCTCCTGATCGTCCGATGAGTTCGGCAGTATTGATGTTGTAGAACGCAAATGCGACCAGCGCTGTGCACAGTACGCCAAGCACCAGCGTAGATATCAGGCCAAGATCGAAACGGAAAGCAACATACAGATAACTCATGACCAAAGCGCTGACAACCAAGGCTAACAGGGATGTTGCTGACGAGCTGAACACCAGAGCCGTCAGGCCGAATACAATACCCAGCAAACAAAACAACCTTTTACCCAAAGTAGGCACGTTACCCATGACCACAGCACAGACCAGCACGGTTATGGCAGACCAGAATCCAAGCGTATTTTTTGAGGTCATGACACCTCGCCAAACGCTCTGACCTTCATAACTTTCTATGCCAATAGTCGGCACAGCAAAGGCTACGACCACACTGGCAAACATCAATAGACCAAGTATGATCGCACTGACAGACAGAATACGGGTGAGTGGGATGGTGAAACCAATATAGAAGGCGACAATTGTGCTTCCAATTAAGTGTACTGTTCTTTCCATGGTTAACGCAGCATCGATCGACCACATTGCTGAAAACGCTACACCAATGAGTAGAATGCACAACAAGAGTCTGTAACGAACAAGCCAGGTTAGCCAGTTGATACCGAAGTTGGTGACCAGACCGACCAACGCCATCAGGTAGGTCATACCCCATAGAGCACTGATCAAGGGTTCCAGTGAAGGCGAGAGTTGGTAAACCAGTGTAAGTGTTGTACTTGTGCCCTGCACAAGCACTAACAGCAGCACAAGCATCGCCATCAGCGATACTTTAAACGCGCCATGTATGGTCGCGAGAGGCATCAGGAATCGAACGTATTAAGCCGATCACCACGAAGTCGTACATACTGATCTACCAGACGTCGATAAAAACGTGGAGCATGATTTTGCAATAGCTGTCGTACCATGCCTTTAGTGCTCATGGCATCTGCTCTGCGCGCTGCAAGCAGTAATTTAAAACTCTTGACAGGAGCCGATCTAGCTAAGCCAACACTCTCAAAACGTGCTCTGAATCCGTGCCAGGCTTGCTCGCTCATGTGAGTGCGTTGAGTTTCCATCCAGGTAAAAAAATTGGTGTATTTTTCAGACGCACCATCAAAAATCGGTAACTGTGAAAGTGCATCGGCACTGATGACATCTGCGTAGAGTGTCATTGGCTTCTCAAGCATGCGAAATGGGATACCGGTTTGCCAGCAATCAATCGCAAATTGATCGTTATCACCAAATGTGACGGCTTCATCCCAGCTGACGGTATCGCGAAGTGCTGCTGGCATGACTATAGTGCTGGTTTGAATAAAGCATCCTTTTACATACAGGTAGTCGTATATGGATTCATCTTTTTCAATCGCAATGTCTGGTTTGACCCAGTAACGTCCAACACCACGATCAACGATAATCTGTCCATAGAGAAGTTGGTTCGGGTCGCTCTTGTAAGCATCTTCGGCCTGTTGCAAAAAGTCCGGATACCAGACATCATCAGAATCCAGAAAAGCAATGTATTCGCCCCGGGCTCTACGCATCCCATGATTTCTTGCGGCAGCAGGGCCAGCGTTTTCCTGTGCAATAATCACTAATCGCGGGTCATTGATTTTCTCCAGTACTGCCAGAGTGTCGTCTGTGGAGCCATCGTCAACGACAACAATTTCCAGGTTTTCGAATGACTGGGCAAAACATCCGGCGAGCGTATTCTCGACAGAAGTTGCACGATTGTAGGTTGGTATAACAATCGAATAGCGAGGCTGTGTCGACATCAGTGTCCTTCTCCACGGGTCGTGGCAATGCGTAGGTGGGCGCTAAGTTTTCCCCAGAACTTCCAACGCAACATACGCGCCTGTTCGCGTTTACCGGGCAGTAATACGGCCACTACGGTGATCAAGCTGGCCACAGTACCCAACGCAACCGTTTTCAGAGCTCGAACCACGGCTTTGAGCAATCCTGGTTGCAACATTTGCATTACTCTGACGCGAGAGTTGGCGATGTTGATAACCCGTGATTTCATCCAGCTGTCGGTGAGTCGGTTAGCTGGGACAGCCTCGTGAACAACGGCATTAGCAGCCCAATGCATACTTGCACCTTGCTGAGCAAGTTGTGTAAAAAACGCCAGATCTTCACCACCGGAATGTGCGAATGCCGGGTGAAAAAAAGTTGGCGCCATGCTTTTAACTACATCAGCCTTAATTAAAAAATTGCCGGCAGCTTGTAGTTGGCAAGCAGCGCCATCAGCTATGCCAAGGTCTGCGCCGAAGTAGGGGTTGTTTTTTTGCTCTTCATCAATTCCATCAGGGAACTCAGATAATGTGGGTCCGCCTACAACATCAGCATTAGTTATTTTCTGTATTCGTAACAGCTCGCTTAGCCAGTTGAGGCTCGGTCTTTCATCGTCATCGAGAAAAGCCAGAAATTCTGGTTGCAACGACAACGCCGTATTGACCGCTTCGTTGCGTGCTGGTGAAATCCCGGCTTGAGGTTCTACTTTGGCATGCACAGTGAACGGATAGTCTGAAGGCAGCGTCTGGCAAACAGCAGCACCCTCGCCAGCTGCATCATTGTCTACGACGACAATCTGAATACCCGCTGCATCGGTTAGCGATGTCAGGCTGTTCAGCAACGTGCGCAAACCTTCGGGCCGACGATACGTGCAAATACAAACAACCGTGTTCACTGCCAATCCTTTTTCAAGTGACTAAGCATGACGCGCGTAAGGTAGACGGCCATAAAACACTCTGCGGCAAGGATACCGAGCAGCGTAGATTCGGGTTTAAAAAAGTAGAGTGTTACTGAGACCAACACACCGCTTATGATTGCGCCGTACACACTGGCCATGGCTAATACTCGAAAATCTCTCATAGCCTGAAGGGCGGCACTTGGTGCATTGTATATGGCAGCAAAAAGAGTAATGACCGCCCACAGGCAAACAATGAATCCCATTGGTTGTTCAGAATAATTTTTGGCATAGAGCAGAGCGTGAACATGTGGCCAGGCTAACCACAGACATAAACTCAAAGCCAAAACAGCGGAACCCATTAACACAGCAGTTTTCTGAATTTGTTTTTTGACCGCTTCGCCCTGGTTGTCTGATAACGCCAAAGCCAGTTCTGGTTTGACCATGTTTTGCCATGTCATTAGCGCGACACGGACCGGACCGAATAACACCATACCCGCTGCTAGTGGCGCGAACGAATTAGGTCCATTTGCCCAGGTGATGATTAATCCGTGAGCCTGGCCCAGAAACAGTGTGGTCAGAGCGCCAATTAGCGCCCAGCGCGATTGCAGCCAAACGTGTCCGTAGCTTCTTATGTTTGCAAATGTCAGCCATTGACGATCGAGTCCGTGTAAGCGCCAGCGCTCGATAAACATCGCAACCAGGTTAGCGCTTGCGAGTGCCAGTAATACCAAACTGACCGTCGTGTTTTCTTTGTTCAGCAAAATAATTACGGCGATAATGGTAACCCCGGACACTACGTATGCGATATCCCCTGTTGCTGTTACCAGCGGTTTGAATCGGGCATAGCCGAAGCTACGGCTGTATTGTCTGGCTGAATACACTGCAACGAACAGGGTGACCGATAAGGTTATGGGTGTGGCAACATCAGAAACGAATGCATAGCCGACACCTATTACAACCAGTAGCACAAACAGTAACAGGTTGAGCGTGCTGAACATGGCTTCTTGCTGTGTGCGTTCATCTTTGTTCTTCACCACCGGTGTGTACACAGTCAATGGTGTAGAAATAAGTGCGTTGTTAATTGCCGAGGCAAACAATGCCAACACGAATGCATAAGCGAAAATGCCGTAGTCATAAGGCGTGATCATATTCAGAAGAATCAGATTCAGGCCAAAGTGGAATCCACTGACTAGTGCTTGAGCGCCGACCGACAACGCATAGCGTGAGGAAACAAGCTTATGTACTTTTTTGAAGATGGATTTAGGGCCCCGTGCATCGTTTTTCGGATGCTCAGCAGATGCAGGCCCAGAGTTGCTCATCAGGTTTTTTGCTTACCGATTCGCGCACGAAGCCAGTTGCGCGCAAGCATACCAGCTAACAACACTGGCTCGACTAAATAACGAAACGCAAATCGGCGTGGATTTTCAAGAAGCCTGAAGCTCCACTCAAGACCTATTCGGCCCATCCATCTTGGCGGCGTTTTAACTGCACCCGCCACGTACTCCATGCACGCACCGCAGGTAAGCACGGCCTGTGCATCGAGTTGTTCCCGGTGCGCATACAACCAGGCCTCCTGACGGGGTGCGCCAAAGCCGACTAGCAAAAGATTGGTCCCAAAATCGTTCACGCCTTTTATTACCTCGAGGCTTTCATTACTTTGCGGATCCTGATCGAAATACCCGTCGTGGCCGTCGATCTGAATGCCCGGCACCTGTTCACGAATTATCGCTAGTGCCTGTTGTTGAATATCGGCACTTTGACCCAGATGATAAACCTTCCACTCGTTGTCTTTGGCCATTTTCATCATTGGCATTATGAAGTCAACATAGGTGATGCGGTGCTCTCGCGACACAGGTACACCCGCGAGCTTATACATCCAGATGACCGGCATGCCATCTACGAGCACGGTCGTTCCCTGATAGAACTTACGCAGACTCTCAGAGGACAAATAACTGTAGAGGGAGTGAAGATTGTGATAAAGAATCGTGCATGGCTCACGTTTCTCGATACTGGTTTTGAGCAGGGTGAGGTATTCCTCAAGCGTGCCCGGGTGGGCGAAGAATCCGAGTAGGCTGCGTTTGGGCAGCTTGGAGCTGGCGCTTTCCATCAGAAGGTCTCTGCATCTATCGCAAAATGGCGATCGTCAACGGAAAAAGCGGCCGTCAAAGAAATATGTTGAGTATTCCAGTGGCGCCGCTTAGCCTTTGTTCGGATATTATTCCGTAGTGTGGTGCACCGATGATTTCGGCACCTAGTATGCGTTCTTGTGCGTCCAGCCTTTGAAAACTGTCATAACCAGAATCTTGATATCTAACCACAAGCTCCAGTTTTTGATGTAGTGACGATCGTGCTCAATGCGGCCGACCATGTCGCTCACCTTGCTGGTTTCGCCACGAAAGCCATTGATCTGGGCCCAGCCGGTAATGCCTGGCTTAACGCTATATCGTGACGTTAGCGCTGGGATAACGTATTTGAAATCCTCGTCTAGCTTTAACGGGTGAGGCCGTGGGCCTACCAGTGACATTGAACCCTGAATTACGTTGAAAAGCTGTGGAAGCTCATCGAGGCTGGTGCGACGCAGAAAAGCACCTACGCGGGTGATTCGCGGGTCATCTTTTTGAGCCTGACGAAATTCCTGGCTACCGTTTTGATACATAGTTCGGAACTTGTATACCTTGATAATTTCTCGATTTCGTCCACTGCGCGCCTGGCAGAATAGTGCAGGACCTGTGCTATCGAGCTTCACAATGATGGAGATAAGTGCCATCAATGGAAAAAGTATGAGTAACGCGCATGAGCCGCCGATGAAATCTTCAGCTCTCTTTGCCGCTGCACCAATGCCGGAAATAGGCTTGAGTGTACTGTTGTCAACTGTGACGAGTGAACGCCAGTGACCTGGGTGAGCGATATTGTCCACGATGGGCGCATTCGCTGAATCAACCTCGTTTGCAAGATCGGCGTTATTATTATTGTTAGTATTGATAATCTTGGCGCTAGACACCTTGTTCTCCCTGAGTCTCAAACTTGAGTTCGAGTACGTTTATTGTGGGGAGCATTTTAACCTTAAAGCGTATGTAATCAGTCGATTTGTTCATGGTATTTTTACATCAATTCACAAGTGACTCACATAACTGTGACTGAGTGGATTTTAAAAGCCGATTGGTTAACGAAACCTGTTAATCGATCTGCTCGCGATAGTAAGCGTAGTGCCTTGGGGTAGGTGTGGATGAGCCATTTAATATGCACCCGTTCACACGTACGCCTGAAAACGATAAACGCTTCAAAGCCTCGGTCAGTTGAGGCTCTTTTACTTCGCCTTCCTTGATAACCATGATGCTGCTGCCAGCATGCTTTCCCAGCGATGCTGCAGTAGCAACGCTTAAAACTGGCGGCGTGTCGATGATAGCGATATCGAAACGCGGTGCCACTACCTGCATAAAGGCACCAAATTCTTTATCGCTAGGCAGTTCTCTGCCAACTTCGCCGCCCATAAAGCCGCGAGGAATACAATACAAGTTCTGCACCGAAGTCGGCTTGACGGTTTCTTTTAGTTCCGACTTGCCTCTGACTACTTCAGGAAGCCCTGGTCCCATCTGTAAACCAAGGTTCTTGTGCAGTTGACCACGCTGGTAATCGGCATCTATTAGCAGCACACGTTTACCCGCTTGCGCCAGAAGAACCGCAAGGTTCATGCTGACAAATGACTTGCCCATACTCGGTAATGGACTGGTAATCATCAGTACATTGTTAGCTGCACCGTCCATGACGTCTTCGAGCATAGATCGTAATCCGCGTAAATTCTCGATGGAATAGTCTTCTGGTTTGCTTAGCGCCAAAACGTTACTATCAGCCGGTGCCAGCGCCTTGCTGCTGGAGCTGGCGCCAGGTAGCAATCGACGAGGGTCAACGGTTGTGGCATTGCCCAGGCGCTTCTGTGCACCACTCTTTGGAATGTTCATAAACACCGGAAGACCAGACGCTCGCTCCAGCGAATCCTGATCTGATATCACCGTTGATAGTGCCGATCGTAATGTCAGGTACAACATGTACAGGAACAGCGTGGCGAGTGTTCCACCAACCATGGCCAAGAGTGGGTTTGGGGATATCGGCTTTCTAGGTGTTAATGCAGGGTCCCATAAACTCACCTGGCTGACGAATGCTTCTTGATCTCGTTCAAGTTTATTCAGGCTGTCTCTGGTCTCGTTATAGAGTTCTTTGGTTGTGTCGACGTCGTTTTCCAATACTGATAATTCGCGTTCTACATTAGGTGCACTGCTGACGCGACCTCGGTATTTGTTTCGCTCGGCTTTGACCTCGGCAATGTCTTTAGTGATACGTTTTATATCCGGGTGATCGCCGGTATAACGTTTTTGCTTTTGACGAAGATCAATTTCAAGATCAGACAGTACGGCGTCCAGTCGTTCCATCTGGCGCAGGTTACCGGTAACCTGCACATCCTGACTAAAGCTGCCTGTCTTTCGACGGAAATTGGCTAGCGCATCTTGCGCTGCACGATAGTCGGCTTCAACTGCTGGCAAACTCTTGCTGTAGAAATCGAGCTTGGCATTTGCATCCCGAGTTTCTGTGTTCAGCTTTACGCTACTGTATTCCTGAGCAATGGAATTAACCAGATCAGCCGTTTCCTGTGGATCTTCACCACGCAGCTTGATGTTGATCATGCTTGACTTGGCATCCGATGTTTCAGTGATTAAATTTGAGCTTAAATCTGAAATAGTCGTTTGCAAAGACTGCTTGGCAATCGAAAATTTAACACCAGTTGATGCGTCAATTTCCGCAACCATGAGCTGCAATGGGTTGTATGGAGGTAACTCTACAACAATATTTTCACCTACTGACGCTGAATCGATAACGACCAGGCCATCGCGTTCCAGTGAATACCGGTTGTTCTCGAGTACGGTTAATGTAAGATCTTCGTCCTCCCATTCGCGTGGTACCTCAAACTGGGCTATCTCCAACGTGGTTTCGCTCCACGCATAGGACTTCGCAAAGTCCAGCCCGCCAATCCAGTTTGCCAGAGCGGGGACACGCTGCGTTACGTCGCCCAGAACCGGGATGCTATTCGCCGAAACTGATGTACGCAAATTGTACTGTTCAACTATGGGGTTTAGTACCTTCCGAGAGCGAAGAATGTTGGCTTCTTCTTTTAAGTCTTTAGGTGGCCGGTATCCCGAGTCCCGGCCATCATTGCCGATGTATCCCGTATCACTGACCTCCAGCAAAGTAGATGCTTCGTAAGTCGGCGCTTTGCTGATCAGATAAAGAGTAGCCAGACCTATACCGAGCAGCAGCGTTAACAACAACCCGAATTTGTGCCGAAGGAGCAAGCGCAAATATTCTTTGGCATCGCTTGTTGCCGGGACTGTGGCATACCCTTGCATAGGGCCGCCAGGTGGCATGTAGTTAACAGTTTTCATTCAAAATGCTCTTTATCCGTCCTGCTTGAACTGGGCTAAGAAACCGAACGGAACCGGAGTATAGTGCTCAATTGGCGGTGCGTTTTGTTAAAACGCGCATGCCACCGCTTCCATTCTGACATCACAATAGCTGTCTAGCTGACAGCCAACCCTTTGTCGTATTACGGGGAGGTGTGGCTGAGCAGTTTCTACCGCAAAGCCGGCCGCGCTGATGTCAGGCGCGTTTACCTAAGAATTGTAACAATTCGACTGGGTTTCATTGTGACGTTGTATTAACAAAGTCCTGAGTTTCGGTTTCCGGTTCTTATCTCTAAATAAGGCAGAATAGTTCCACCTTGTATATGCATTTACGGCCATCTGGCCAGCTCCAATAGCGGTATCTGCGGGCATCGAACCCAAATCCGTCAGAAATGTGACCTTGCGCGCCGATTACGCTGTATTAATTGTTCCAAGTTTAGTTAATCGCCGTAACGAGAAAAAGATGAAATATGAGATATTCTGCATCAAAACCAGAATCAATCAGAATAGTGGCTATTGTAAGTAAAATTTACCAATTGGTAAAAGCTATTGCTGTTGGCTTTTGCCTCGTGTTCAGCGCGGCATGTTCAGATCGAGAGACGACCGAAATGTCACTCGCAGCGAACGCGGCAGGTCAAACTCTCTATCAACAATTAATCACTCGGGCTCGTCAACACAGCGGCAACATCAATGTCGACAATTCAGCTTCATCGGCAGATTGGAAGCCAGCCGCTTTCGTTAACGAGGATGAGCCATTTGAGCTGTGGGTTTTTCTGGCCATTGTGCGCGATCAACACGGTGACAGCTACGCGTTTCAACAACGCTTTGCCAGACTGATGCTGCTACCGCATACGGACTCTGTTTCAACGTCTGAGTGGAATTATTCGGATGTCATGGCCCTTGACTATCAATTCGATCATTTAGCTGATGGCCGCAGCGAACAATATGCATTCGCTCAACGTGCTGCTCTTGGACTTTCCGGCGTGGACAAAACGGCGAAACGCATTTGGGTAGGCGGGTTCGATGCCCGGCAGAGTGCGATATCGAAGTGCCATAAAACAATTCAGGTAACGTCTCCAAAACTCGACTTGCAATTCGGAACCCCGGGCGTTGACCAGATGAGTTGCGAGGACATCGAATCGGCGCCAGTTGAGCGCGTTGCGGCGTTCTCTGTTTCGCGTGGTTATGCCACACCAGTTGTCGGGCAATATCAAGTCGATCAGCAAAGTTTGGAACTCAGTGGTCATGGATGGGTAATCCACGGATGGGGTGCGCCGCCAGATTCGCTTAATGCAGCTGTGGTGCTTGATAGAGTGTGGTTGTTACTGGATGATAAAATTGATGTACAGGTGCAGCGTTCAAAAAGAGCATCGGGACGAGGGCCGCGCATTACTACCGGCGCTTTATATAATTTGGATTCGATGGCTACAGTTGAGCGTGGTTCGTTCTCGGGAGAGCTTACCGATAGCAAAACTAAATCGGCCAGTAACCTACCAACGTCATGGCAGCTGGAAAGTCCGAATAACAAGCTGAGTCTGACTGTTGAACCTGTATCCAGTGCTGCCAGGGTGCAGGACTTACCCGGTCAATCACGTTTTGATGTTGTGTTGGTGCACGGCTCACATGACGGGTACGGTTTTATAGATTACAACTTGCGATGAATATTTATGAACGCTTATAAGAACACATCATGCGTTTAATGCGAAGTATTTTGGCGGTGCTGGTTTGTGTCATAGCTGCAATTGGTTGTGGTGATGCACCAAACAAGATACCGGTAAATTCCAACTCGCACATTCCAGCAGTTAAGCAAAGAGCTGGTGATGCCGCCGCCGGCAAGCTTTTGCTGGTAACCGAGCCTATCGTATCGTGCGGATTGCCAATGAGCGTCGTTAACAAACTTGATTTTGATGCCGCACCAACGCTTGACTACAGAACAGGGGCTGCGCGCCCACTTCCTTATAACCTGAATCTGGTTGAAGATGAAAATGGTGTTCAGTTGGCTGCCAGCAATTGCCTGACTTGTCATGCGGCGCCGTTGTTTGGTGAATTAGTTATAGGGTTGGGTAACGAATTTCTTGACTTTACAGTCAATCCATCCATAGCGGTAGAACAGGCAGGTGCAATGGTATCGGATGAGCACGAGGTTGCTGCCTGGGAGAAATTTGCTGATCGCATTGCAGCCATCGCACCCTATATTCAAACCGACACCGTAGGGGTAAACCCGGCCAACAACTTAACCTTTGCATTGATAGCGCGCCGCGATGCAAAAACGATGAGCTGGCTGGACAAACCAGATCTTGTATCGCCACCGCAAAATGTGCCACCAGTTAGTGTTCCACCTTGGTGGCGTATGAACAAAAAACATGCGATGTTTTCGATGGGTGAGGGCCGCGGCGACCATGCCAGTTTCATGATGAGTGCCGCCATCTTATGCACGGACACTATCCAGGAATTGCAAGCGCTTGACAAGATTGCGCCCGATATTCGAGCTTATATTGCCAGCCTTGAACCACCGACTTACCCCTTCCCGATAAATGTCAATCAGGCACGTGAAGGTAAACTCGTTTTTGAACGTACGTGCAGTGCCTGTCACGGAACCTACGGTGAACAGAGTACTTATCCGAATACTCTGGTTGATATTTCAGTGGTGGGAACTGATTCAAGCCTGATCGATTTTATTTTTGGTGACGGTTCTGCCTATATTGATTGGTTTAATCAGTCGCCATTTGGGCAGCAGGCGAAAGCGGTGCCGAGCCGAGGATATGTAGCGCCTCCGCTTGATGGCATATGGTCCACCGCACCTTTTCTGCATAACGGTAGTGTTCCAACCATAAGGGCCGTTCTTGACAGCACAACCCGGCCAAATTTGTGGCAACATCGAGACAGAAGCAGTACATCAGAGGCCAGCTATAACCAGACCGATCTGGGCTGGCATTTTGTCGAACCTGCAGCAGATGCTGGTGCAGACTCATGGACATACGATACCAACAGGCCAGGCTATGCCAATCACGGCCATGTGTTTGGTGATTCGTTGTCAGTTGATCAACGAAATGCGGTAATTGAATATCTAAAAACTTTATAACTGCCTTTCAATCATTTTTACTGAGACACAAACAATGTTATTACAAACGCCATACCTGCTCTTTCTTGGTGACGCAGCCGATCCACTGGCTGCGAAGGTTGCTCAGGGAATAAAAGATTGGCGGCCCGATCAATGTATCGGTCAGTTTCGCCAGGACGGATGCAAGGCCGACTTGCAAATTGAAGACTTGAGCATTGCAGAGGCTTACCAGCGAGGAGCAAAAACGCTGGTGGTTGGTGTGGCTAATCGAGGCGGGGTTATTAGTGAGTCGTGGTTGTCAGTTTTTGAAGAAGCACTTAATGCCGGGATGGACATTGCATCCGGGCTGCACAATCTACTAGGCGATGAGCCGCGTTTACAACAGTTAGCGAAAAAAACCGGTGGTGCTTTGATTGATGTGCGTATACCTCAAAACGAATACCCGATTGCCTCCGGTGTAAAAAGAAGTGGCAAGCGGTGTCTTGCTGTTGGTACCGATTGTTCTGTTGGGAAAATGTATACCGCTTTGGCCTTAGAGACTGCTTTGCATAAACAGGGTAAGGCAGCAACGTTTCGTGCAACAGGGCAGACCGGCATATTAATCACGGGTAACGGTGTTCCGCTGGATGCAGTGGTTGCAGATTTTATGGCCGGCGCGGTTGAATGGCTTACGCCTGACAACGATGCAACGCATTGGGATTTAATCGAAGGTCAGGGTAGTTTGTTTCATGCAAGTTATTCTGGTGTTACGCTTGCGTTGATTCATGGGGGGGCACCCGATGCATTAATACTTTGCCATGAACCAACCCGAGAGCATATGCGCGGATTGCCGGATTATTCTTTGCCTACGCTTGAACAGTTGCGTGATATGTCACTGAGTCTTGCACATGTTGTTAACCCAGTGTGTGAGGTGGTTGGAATCTCCGTTAATACGGCTGCTTTGTCTGACACAGATGCGAAAAAACTACTCAGCGAGATTGAAGCCCGAATGGGATTGCCAACGGTTGATCCTTTCAGAGACAGTGCTGATCGTTTGGCAAGTGCTTTGTCATGAAGCTGATTGTCAGCAATGACTCATTTCGTCTTGCGCAAGTTTTTACGATTTCGCGTGGTTCGCGCACCCAAGCCGATGTCATTACGGTAAAACTTCAAGACAATGAATTCGCTGGTTTCGGCGAGTGTGTACCCTACGCTCGATACGGCGAGACAATGGAGTCGGTCAATCAACAAATTGAATCTGTTCGAGGTGCTATCAGTGAAGGCATGACACGAACCGAACTACAGTCTGCGCTCCCGGTCGGAACTGCGCGCAATGCTCTTGATTGTGCAATGTGGGATTTGGAAGCAAAGCAATCTGGTAGTTCGGTTTGGAAACTGGCTGGCTTGCCCGAACCTGCACCCGTTACGACCTGCTTCACGTTGTCGTTAGAGTCACCGGAAAAAATGCTCGTCGCAGCAACTAACCATAAGTCGATGCCAATTCTGAAAATCAAACTCGGTGGAGATGGGGACATTGAGCGCTTGCGTGCGGTTAGACAGGGTGCGCCGACAAGCCAATTGGTTGTTGATGCGAATGAAGGGTGGAGTGTTGATGATTATCATCAGCTAGCACCAGTGATGCTGGAATTGGGCGTAGCACTGGTGGAGCAACCGTTACCTGCCGACAATGATGATGCTTTGAACGGTATAGAGCGTAGGTTACCGGTCTGCGCAGATGAATCTTGTCACGATCGCGCATCTTTGGAACGGCTTCATGGTAAGTACGATTTCATTAATATCAAACTGGACAAGACAGGTGGCCTGACCGAGGCATTGGCATTAAAAGCGGCAGCTCAGGAGGCAGGTTTTAAAATAATGGTGGGTTGTATGGTGAGCACATCTCTGGCTATGGCGCCGGGATTGCTGGTAGCGCAAGGTGCGCAGGTGGTTGACCTTGATGGCCCATTGTTACTGGCTGAAGATCGTACTCCGGCAATACAGTTTGATGGTGCAACGATGTCGCCTGCACTGAGTGCGTTATGGGGGTAGTGTGGCTGATTAGATGTTGGCCGACATTGTCGGCCAGCACATTTTGATTATTACCGGTAAATCTGTTGACTTAAGATTTCGGGCGATTAACTATTTTTTCGTCGACCTGCTTGCCAACTTTTTCGACGCCGCTGGCAACATTATTTTTCAGCTTGTTGAGCATGCCGTCTTCGTTTTTCACTTCAGACTGAATACGTTCTCGCATACCGCTGGTTTTTTCGCGCATTTTATCCGCAGCTTCGGACTGACGCGCTTCACTCACTTTTTCGCCAATCTTGCCTGAAGCTTCCGCAGATTTCTTTTTCACGTTGGCTACAACATTGCCAACCTTGTCTTCTTCATCACCTTCGCCCAATGCCGTAAAACTGGCGAACAGGCCTTTGTCACTGGCAACATTCTCATCGTGTAAATGGGCGTCAACCCATTGCTTTTCGTTGATCCCGTTGAGCAGTAGCCAGGCGAAAATTGCAAGCAAGAACAGGGTAATTAACCAGATCATTAGAACCTCCAGAGTAGGGTGAAACGGGAATAAGTCGGTACTTGTGCAGAATACTGTAATTCAGCTTGTGTCAGTACGCAAACTGCCATTCAATAGGTGAACAAGAATTGTTCCATATCGTAAGGGTTAGTCTCCTCCGCAATTGTCAACAATTGCATAAACGTCAAGAAGTGACTGATATTGGTTCAGGAAGTCTGAGTATCGACACAATTCGCCAACGCTCAGTTTACCGTGTGCTTTGCTTGTATTCGAAATCAACTGTGGTTAAAAATTAACCATGTGGTGGACAAAAACTACCGATTAATACTCTTTATAGCTGCCAACAATAAAATCGTACAATACAATTAATGCGTCTTAGGCGGCGTTGATGCAAGATGCAGTATCACGCGCTAACGAATGTGGCGCGTTGCTCGCATTCCATCGTCAAAATACTGATTGCAGGAGTCTTTTACATGGACATAGGTGTTCCAAAAGAAAGTCATGCCGGGGAACGGCGCGTTGCTCTGACGCCCGAGACTGCCAGGCATATCCAGAAGCTGGGACATTCGCTGCGAGTGGAGTCCGGTGCCGGAGAAGCTGCAAGTATTTCTGACCAGGCGTACAAAGATGCAGGGGTAGAGGTACTTGACGATGTTAAATCGCTTTATCAGCAATCTGATTTAATTCTGAAAGTCAGAGCACCAGGCAGGCATCCAACGCTCGGAAATGAGGTTGACCTTTTCAAGGAAGGGACAACGCTGGCCAGTTTTGTCTGGCCAGCCCAGAACGAGGCGCTAATGAGCGAACTGGCTGCTCGAAAATTGACCGTACTGGCACTGGATTCAGTGCCTCGCATTTCACGAGCACAGAAACTGGACGCGCTGAGCTCAATGGCAAACATTGCAGGCTACCGGGCAGTGGTTGAAGCTGCTAATCATTTTGGACGGTTTTTCACAGGACAAGTCACTGCCGCTGGCAAGGTGCCACCAGCCAAAGTCATGGTAATTGGTGCGGGTGTAGCGGGTCTGGCTGCAATCGGTGCTGCCAAGGGCATGGGTGCCATTGTGCGTGCCTTTGACACCCGCCCGGAAGTGAAGGAACAAGTCGAGAGCATGGGTGCAGAGTTCCTCGAATTCGACTATGAAGAAGATGACGATGCCGCCGGCGAGGGTGGCTACGCCAAAGTCATGAGTAAGGCGTTCATTGACGCAGAGATGGCCATGTTCCGAGAGCAGGCGAAAGAGGTGGATATCATCATCACCACTGCGCTCATTCCTGGCCGACCGGCTCCTGAACTGATCACTACAGACATGGTGGAATCCATGAAGCCGGGTAGTGTCATTGTTGATCTTGCCGCTGAACAGGGTGGTAACTGCAAGCTAACTAAAGCTAACGAGGTAACCAAGCATGGCGATGTTACGTTAATTGGCTATACCGACTTGCCAAGCCGTCTGGCTGCTCAATCAAGTCAGCTCTATGGAACCAACCTGAGACATTTACTGACAGATTTAACCCCTGAAAAAGACGGTGTTATCGATGTAAACATGGAAGACGAAGTTATTCGTGGAGCAACGGTTATCAAGGCTGGAGAAATTACCTGGCCACCACCTGCACCGAAATTATCGGCAGCGCCAAAACCGGTTGCTGCGGCTCCCGATGCTGCCGCAATGCAAAAAGCGGCTGAAGAGGTAAAACCTTCCGGAGTTAAAACGTTGATTGGGATCGGCATAGGCGTACTTGCCGTACTCGCACTTGGACGAGTTGCTCCAGCCGATTTCATGAGCCATTTTACCGTGTTTGTTTTGGCTTGCTTTATTGGCTACCAGGTTATCTGGAATGTATCACCATCACTTCACACGCCTCTTATGAGTGTGACCAATGCGATTAGCGGCATTATTGTGGTGGGCGCGTTGTTGCAAGTGTCGTCCGGATCTGGATTTGTTACCTTTCTGGCTGCTACTGCCATTCTCATTGCCAGCATTAACATTGTCGGCGGATTTCTCGTAACTCAGCGCATGCTGAAGATGTTCAGGAAATAATAAAATGAATCAAGGAATGGTCACAGCGGCATACATCATAGCCGCCATATTATTTATCCTGAGTCTGGCTGGATTAAGCAATCAGGAGACAGCCAGACGCGGAAACATGTTCGGCATTGCCGGCATGGCTATCGCTATATTTGCCACTATTTTTGGAGCCGACGTAACGTCTTACGTTTGGCTTATCATCATGATGGCAATCGGTGGTTGTATTGGTGCTGTTCTCGCCAGTCGTGTTCAAATGACAGAGATGCCAGAGCTGGTTGCTATTTTGCATAGCTTTGTTGGTATGGCAGCGGTATTAGTAGGCTTTGCCAGTTATCTTGACCCCGACAGCCATCTGGAAGGTGCTGCCGGCACAATCCATAATGTTGAAATCTATCTTGGCATACTGATCGGTGCGTTGACTTTTACTGGTTCTGTTGTGGCGTTTGGAAAACTCAACGGCAAGATCGGCAGTCAACCTTTAATGCTGCCGAATCGCCACCTGTTAAACATTGGAATTGGCGTCGTTTGTTTGATTCTGTTGTTCGTGTTTATTGGCGTCGGAAAAGGTGCTGGTACTGCCATTCTGGTGCTGATGACGTTGTTAGCATTTGCGTTCGGCGTACACATGGTGATGGCAATCGGCGGCGCAGATATGCCTGTGGTTATATCCATGCTGAACAGTTATTCGGGTTGGGCAGCTGCTGCAACCGGCTTTATGCTGTCTAACGATCTTCTCATTGTCGTCGGAGCGCTTGTTGGTAGTAGTGGCGCCATACTCAGTTATATTATGTGCCGTGCAATGAACAGGAAGTTCCTCAGCGTTATTATGGGTGGATTTGGAAATGCCCCTGCGTCAGTTGCCGGAGACGACGGTGAAGAGCAGGGCGAGGCTGTTCCCATCTCGGCTGATGAAGTTGCGCAATTATGTAAGGATGCAGGTTCGGTCGTAATTGTTCCGGGCTACGGTATGGCTGTTGCGCATGCCCAGCATCCGGTTTCTGAACTAACTACGCAATTAACGAAAGCGGGCGTTGATGTTAAGTTCGCTATTCACCCGGTAGCGGGGCGAATGCCGGGACATATGAATGTCTTGCTTGCTGAAGCCAACGTACCCTACGATCTGGTGCTGGAAATGGATGAAATCAATGACGAGTTGGGTGACGTTGATGTTGTCATTGTTATTGGTGCGAACGATATCGTTAATCCATCGGCACTGGATAACCCAAACAGTCCTATAGCGGGAATGCCTGTACTTGAAGTCTGGAACGCCAAGCAGGTTATCGTATCCAAACGTGGTATGGCAACGGGTTATGCGGGTGTTGAAAATCCCTTGTTCTTCAAAGAGAACACGCGAATGTTATTCGGAGATGCGAAGGACAGTGTGAATGGGATTCTTGGCGCACTATAAAATCGACTCGATTGCGATAGTAAAGTTGGCACGAAACTATTTTTTGGTGCATAAACGTGCACGTTCAATGATTGCGCATAATACTTGAGCATATAACGGTTCCGCGGGCACAAACTCTTATATGCAGTTCGATTTCAGGCGCAAATCAGGAACAGTTGCTGTAGCCCGTTTGGAACATTTCTGAGCTTATGTGTTGGGGTTGCTAGCGTCAGGATGGACTGCGATGAGAATGGCATCGTAGCCGCGCTGGCTTTGCGCACAAATCGTGGCTTAGCCGCGTAAGCACATTGCAAGCGAATGAAACCACAGAGCTTACTCAGCAGAAGCCAGTAAAGTAGCATTGCCGCCAGCTGCAGTTGTATCAATGCACACATGCCGTTCAACGCTAAAGCGTATCGAGTCTCCGGAATGGGTGACAAAAGGAAGTATGCGCCCTGCTCTGCCAGCCATGGCTTGTCTTAGTTCAGATGCCGCTGCTGCGCTTCCTGCAAATGCCACAGCGTCTACGCTGTGCAACTTGTCCATTACACCAATATCAAACTGCGCATGCATAATTGACAGGTACGCCGTTTTTAAATAGCTATCAGCAAATTTCGGTTTCAATGGTTCTGAACAGATTGCCAGAACCGCGCACTGAGCCGACAGGGCGGTTTCAACCAGCCTCTGGCATGCAGCTGCATTATCAGATACCACCAGCACGCGACCACACGCGTGCAAACTAAGCAGATTACTTTCACCAGTTGGTCCTGGTAGCAACCATTCATTGTTGGCATGATTCTCGTTGACCGGAATAGCCAACATCGTGAGTAGGTCTTGCACATCTTCAAGCGTGGCTGTTATCGCATCAGTTGTGTCAGTCAGTGGGTCTGTCGGTGCTCTGAGGCATGGGTTTTCCGGCTGGTAGAATCTGGGGACATAATGTGGCCCGCCTGCTTTGGGACCCGTACCAGATAAACCTTCACCGCCAAATGGCTGCGAACCAACAACTGCGCCTATCTGATTCCGGTTAACATATATATTGCCAGCACGAATTCGATCAACAATGTGCTGCACGCGATCATCTATACGGGTGTGCAGTCCGAACGTGAGTCCGTATCCGCTGGCATTGATCGAATCGATTACTTTGTCTATTTCATCCGATTTGAAAGTTGCTACGTGCAGTACCGGTCCAAAAATTTCCTCTTGCATTTCTTCGATGCCTGACACGCGTACTATTGCCGGTGAGCAGTAAGTACCATTTTGCGTAACTGCCAGTCTTTTCAGCAATTGGCCACGCGATTCACGATCGTCAAGGTATGCGTTAATCTTTTGCTGAGCTTGCGAATCAATGACTGGCCCAATATCTGTACTCATGAACCATGGGTTATCAACGTTCAGGGTATCGAGTGCGCCAGAGAGCATAGTTAGTAATCGTGATTCAGCTTCTTCCTGTACATACAAAATTCGCAGTGCCGAACAACGTTGTCCGGCACTTTGAAACGCAGACATAATGACATCACGCACCACTTGTTCAGTCAGTGCTGTTGTGTCGGCGATCATGGCATTGAGTCCGCCTGTTTCTGCGATCAGCATGGGATTGGGGTCGACATTGCTATTCTGTGTGGCTCGTTTTGCCAGCGTTAGCTCTATATGTTTTGCAACGCCTGTTGACCCGGTGAAGCAAACACCGTTTAAACGTGCATCGCTAACCAGTCGATTACCCATACTGGCACCGTCACCAGGCAGCAATTGCAGTGCGGCAACGGGTACGCCTGCTTCATGCAACAATTCCACTGCTCGTGCAGCGATTAACGGCGTTTGTTGTGCCGGTTTTGCTATAACCACGTTACCAGCGCTTAGTGCTGCCGCAAGTTGACCGGTAAATATGGCCAGTGGGAAATTCCATGGACTGATGCAGGCAATTAAACCGCGGGGCTTTCTATCGCCGCCGTGTTTTTTAACTTCCACTGCGTAGTAACGCAGAAAATCGACAGCCTCACGAACTTCGGATATGGCATCAATTAAGTGTTTGCCTGCCTCACGTCCTATAAGTGCACATAGTTCCGCTATGTTGTCTTCATAAAGATCGGCGGCTTTTATTAAACGGGTGCTTCGCTGCTCGATTGATTGCTGCGACCAGCAATCAATAGCAGATGTAGCATCGGCGATTGCCTGGTCTACATCGTTAAGGCTTGCCTCTGCCACGGTACCAACAATGTCGTTTGCGTCAGCCGGGTTAGCAACTTCGATAGCCGTTTGCGATGTAGTCGCTGATACCATCATGGGTTCGGCAGTCCATGAATGGTTTCGAAACTGTTCGCGAGCGTCGAGTAAAACTTGTATCGATGCCGGGTCGTTAATTCGATACCCTTTGGAATTTATCCTCTCTGGGCTAAATAACGCCAGCGGTTTTTTGATGGCAGGGTGTTCAGTATCACTAAACGATTCCGCTTCGTCAATTGGGCAACCCGCTACATCCATAGGTGACAAATCTGTGTTGACTATTTGATTAACGAACGAGCTATTAGCGCCATTTTCCAGTAAGCGTCTTACTAAGTAAGCTAATAAATCGACATGTGCGCCAACCGGCGCATAGATACGACAACGGGTACCATGCTTTTCCATAACATACTGGTGCAGAGCTTCGCCCATGCCATGCAATCGTTGGAACTCATAGCTCTGCTTGTCTTTGCCCGCAAGGTAGTGAATAGCGGTTACGGTGTGGGCATTGTGCGTTGCGAACTGAGGATAGATAACATCACGGTTATCGAGCAGTCGTTGAGCGCAAACCAGATAACTGACATCGGTGTGTGCTTTACGAGTGTAAACCGGAAAATTGGCCAGACCCAGTTCCTGCGCCTGTTTGATTTCAGCGTCCCAGTAAGCGCCCTTCACCAGCCTTACCATGACGCGTCTTTTGTTTGCGTGACACCGGTCTATCAACCAATCGAGTACGGGCAGGGCGCGCCGGCTATAAGCCTGCACCACAACACCGAATCCGTTCCAGTCCGGCTCGCTGATGTTTTCCATTAAATTCGCAATAATATCGAGAGACAGGTCAAGTCTGTCGGCCTCTTCTGCATCGATGTTCAATCCGATATCGGCTGCCGCTGCCCTATCGACAAGTAATTGAACACGTGGCAGTAGTTCAGTCATAACAGCATCATGCTGCGAATATTCGTAGCGTGGATGCAGAGCCGATAACTTGATCGATATCCCCGGCTTACTGGCAACGTGCTCACCAGGAACAGTCGCGATTTTGTCGATAGCTCTAACATACGCATCGTAGTATCGTTCAGCATCGTCATGTGTACGCGCTGCTTCGCCGAGCATGTCGTACGAATAGGTGTAGCCTGAGGCCTCCAGACTCTGCGCCTCTTTTATTGCTTCATCAATTGACTGGCCAAGTACAAATTGCTTTCCCAGCATTTTCATCGACTGACTTACGGCGGTGCGAACAACAGGTTCGCCCAATCGGCGAATCAGCTGTCGCAAAGCGGTAACCGGGTTAACTGCCTCAGCACCTTTATCGGAATCGTCGAGTATCTGCCCGGTCAGCAGCAACGCCCACGTGGAGGCGTTGACCAGGCTCGAACTGGATTTTCCTAAATGAAGCCCCCAGTTTGACGGTTCAATTTTATCGGCAATAAGTTCATCGATGGTTTCTGAATCGGGTACTCGCAGCAGGGCTTCGGCCAGGCACATAAGGCCAACCCCTTCTTTAGTGGATAACCCGTACTCACTCAGTAAGCTTTCCATAATGGTGGGATTGTTTTGCGTTCGCAGTGCAATAACAATTTGCGCTGCTTGCTCCGAAAGCATATGCCGCTCGCGCGGGGTCAGGTTGACTTCGTTCAGCAGTTGCCTGACGATTTCAGGTTCGCTTTGCAGGTAGCGTAGTCTTACAGCCTGGCGGAGTTGAGATTGCTGTGTCATTCGTTATGCGTGACCAATAAGGATGCCGGCCGCAAACACAAGCGACCCACCAAGAACCACTTGAAACATAGCGCGGCCCCAGGGTGTATCGAGGAAGCGATTCTGTATCCAGGTTATCAGCAGCAACTCTATCACGACGACGATAATCGCAATGGTGGTAGCTACTTTAAAATTAGGAATAAGATACGGCAGCGCGTGGCCGAGTCCACCTAACGTGGTCATGATTCCGCTGGATAATCCGCGCTTGATTGGTGAGCCACGACCGGTCAAAACACCATCGTCGTGGGCAGCTTCTGTGAAACCCATTGATATGCCGGCACCCACCGATGCTGAGAGTCCAATCAAAAATGTATCCCATGTTCTGCCGGTTGCAAAAGCTGCCGCAAAGATCGGCGCTAGCGTGGATATAGAACCGTCCATTAGGCCCGCCAGGCCGGGCTGTACGTAAGTTAGTAAAAACTGTTTGTGTTCTTTGCTGCCTTCTTCTTCACGAACAGATGCAGGCGTAAGTTCATCGCTCAACTGCTGAGCAAGTGATTCGTGACCAGCCTCGGCAAGTGCCAGATCACCGAGCAATTGACGAGTATCTGCATCTGTGGAGCGTTGAGCTGCAGCTAAATAAAATTGTTCAGCCTGATGCTCCATAGTCTGTGCCATTTGGCGAGTTTTTTCTAAAGACAATGGACGCACCAACCAGTCAGGTTTGCGCTCGTAATAGCCGCGAACGTGTTCTCGTCGCAGTAGTGGGATGCTATCTCCAAAGCGCTCTTTGTGCAGCGCGATCAATCGCGCGCGATGCTGATTCTCTTCTTCAGCCATGGCGTCGAACACACTGGCACTGGCTGGGTAGTCTTGTCGTAAGCCGTCGGCATACGCTCGATAAATGCGCCCATCATCTTCTTCAGAAGAAATCGCTAACGCAAGCACCTCTTGTTCGTTAAGGGATTTAAACGCCCTTCTGGCGCCGGGAAAATATCGGGAAATCATGGTTGCTGTTTCTCCGCTTGTTAGGTTGCTGACATTACGTGGATGCCATCAGACAAAATTGATACGGTTAACTGACCTCCTGCCACAACATTGTTACGCATGGCGACGTGCCTGGAAACCCGGAACGCAATGGTGTCATCGGTTGCTTCTACGATCAGCCGTAGCGACAGTTCATCCCCAAGTTCAACAGCCTCGGCGACGCGAGTAACAATCGGATTCTCACGTTCACCGTGTGAAGGTTTGTCGCTGCGATGCATAATAATTGCAGAAGGTTCAATGAGCACTGATACATCCCCATTCGCGATAGCCTCCTGTGGTGGCAGTTCAATTTGCGCTCCCAACATGGTTAAGTTACCAGTTGTCCCTGACCTTGAATACGTACCTGTGTAAAGATTTTTGTGACCCAGCAGTCTGGCTATACGAGCGGTCGCAGGCTTTCGCATAACGTTCGACACCGGGCCGCTCTGCATGGTTTTTCCATGGTGAATTAAACACAATGAATCGGCCAGCTGCTGTACCTCGAGCATGTCGTGAGTAACCAGTATCATCGGTATGTCGAGTCTGCTTCTGATCTGGGCCAGCTCTCGGTACAGCTTTTCCCGGGTGAGTTGGTCAACCGCTGAAAAGGGTTCATCGAGTAACAACACATTTGGTTCTCTTGCAAGCGCTCTGGCCAATGCAACCCGTTGTCGTTGACCACCGGAAAGCCGGTGCGGTTGTTGTTTGTGTAAGCCCTCCATATTTGTTAAACGCAGCCAATCCATCGCTTTTTCCACGCGTGATTTACGCGCGACATGTGACATTGCTGTAGTGATGTTATCCAGAACACTTAGGTGGGGGAACAACGCGTAGTGTTGGAAGACAAGCCCGACTCGTCGCTTCTGTGCAGGCAGGAATAGCTTTTCTTCATCATCCTGCCAACGTTGATTTCGGCAAGTAATAGTGCCGTTGGCAACTTTGTGCAAACCGGCAATGGCTCGCAGTACGGTAGTTTTGCCGCTGCCCGATGGTCCGGTTAAGGCAAGCAACTCTGCACTGCCACAACTCAGGTTAACATCCAGAGGGATAGGCTGAGTTTGTGTGAGGCGAACGCACAATGAGGTGTCGCTATCGTTCACGATGGCTGTTCATTCCGGCGATGCGCACGATCACCAGTGCCGCAATAGAAAAAATCAATAACCCGGCTGTCATAATACCAGCGGACTGCATATCGAAAGCCTGAACACGGTCGTAGATGGCAATGGACAGTGTTCTGGTTTCGCCGGCAATGTTTCCTCCAACCATTAGAACAACGCCAAATTCTCCGAGTGTGTGTGCAAACGTGAGCGTTGCTGCGCACAGAATGCCAAGCCAGCATTGTGGTAGTTCAATTCGCAGGAAAGTTTGCCAGGTGGACAGTCCACTGACCCAGGCAGCTTCTCGCGTATCTTGGGGTATGGCGGCGAACGCCTGCTGTGCAGGTTGCACTGCGAAGGGCAGGTTAACGATTATTGAGGCCAATACTAACGCAGGAAAACTAAATACGAGTGGTGTACCAAGCAGGGAGGCTAATGCAGCGCCAAAGGCATTATTGGGGCTCAGGCTAACCAGTAAATAATAGCCGAGCACCGTTGGCGGCAATACCAGCGGCAGATAGACCAGGGCTTCTACCCATGATTTACCGTTGAATTTTTTGTATGCCAGTAAGCGTCCAATCAATAGACCGATTGGCACTAAGATTAGCGTTGTCCAGAAAGCAAGCTTTAGCGATAACCAGAATGGCGACATAATTATGCTTAATTGATAGCGCTAAAGCCATGCTGTTCAAAAATTTGTTGGGCCTGTTCTGACAACAAAAAATTAAACAACGATGTGGCACTGGAACTTGGGGTGTCAATAAGCACCATAGAATGAATGAGTGGAGCATGCATTGTTGGCGCAATCTTACTAACGATTATTTTTGGCAGCTGTTGTGTTGCCAGGCCGGTAACCAGAGACAAAGGGACAATGCCACCGCCGGTTGCGCCAGATAGCGCAAACTGCAAAGTTTGAGCAGCATTTTCTCCCATATTGAATTTTATTGAACTCTGCTTGTTAACACCATTGGCTTGTAACGCCTGCATCGCTGCCCGACCATAGGGCGCAAATGCCGGGTTAGCAATGGCTAAATTTTTTATGTCGGTAAATGGGAACGAGGGCTTTGTATTAATGTCGTCGGTCGGGCTGACCGGATCTGTTGACCTGTTCAGCCAATGAGCCAACGGTGTTTGTGGAAGTGCTACCCATGCTAAAACACCGATAGTGTAGGGTGTTGGTTCGTCAATTGACTTACCTTGTATGTACAACTGCTCTGAGTAGCTTTGGTCGGCTGAAAGAAAAAGTTCAAACGGTGCGCTTTGCAGAATTTGTCTGCTTAGATTGCCCGATGAACCGAACGTAATGCGGGGATTTTTCTCGGGTGCATAAGCCGCCATCAACAGCGGCCAGACTTGGCGTAAACTGGATGCAGCAGCCACAAGTGGTGCATCGTTTGCCCGACTCTGGTTTACCACCAGAATCGACAGGAAAAATGCAAGCAGAACGGATTTCATTGGATGATGTTACCACCCGTTCACGGAACGACGAAGGCCAAGCGGTGCTACTTAATCAATACGGTACATAATCTTATGAATGAAACTCCAGATCACTCAGGTAAGCCGAATACCGGCCTCACCAGAATCATCAAAGCCTGCGGCTATTCCATGCAAGGGATCATGGCTGCGGCTCGTCATGAAGCGGCTTTTCGTCAAGAACTGTTGCTCAGCGTCATAAGCATCCCACTGGCGTTATTCGTGGCTGATAGCCCGCTGGAGCGCATTGTGCTGATTGGGCTGACGGTGTTGGTACTGATTGTGGAGCTGTTGAACAGCGCAATTGAAGCGCTGGTCGATCGAGTCGGTACAGAGCATCATGAACTTTCCGGGCGAGCCAAAGACATGGGTTCTGCAGCTGTCCTGCTGAGCTTACTAATCTGGGCTTATGCGTGGCTGGAAATTTCAATAAATTAGCGCTTTGAGGGTTTGCTGAGCTGGTGTAGATTGTCATCTACACGTCAAAAAATTAAAGGGTTACCTGTATGGCCGGAGAATTCGGCACTCGGTTCATGCCACAAATGACCGTGAGCAATTACGACAAAGGTTGGAGCCATATGCAAACGGTCGATGCTGATGCGATTTCCCTGCATCCGGGCGCGCATGTGTTTCATTACGCCAGTACCTGTTTTGAAGGTCTTAAAGCGTTCAAGCACAAAGATGGTTCAGTAAAAATTTTTCGTATGGACAAGAATATCGAGCGCTTGCGTCAAAGTAGTGAGCTTCTGTATTTGCCACCTCTCGATATGGCACTCACCTCAGAAATGATTACCAGCATTGTCGGACAATACCGAAACGAAGTACCAGAGCCACCCGCATCTATGTACATTCGACCCACTCATATGGGAACTGAGGCTGCCATTGGAAAAGCAGCTGACCCGAGTGATACGGCTATGTTGTACATACTTTTGTCGCCGGTTGGTGACTACTTTTCCGGTGGTGAAGCCTCTCTGCGTTTACTGCTCGACGATGTTGGTGTGCGCTGCGGCCCCGATCACGGCATGGTCAAGGGTGGCGGTAACTATGCCAGTGCGTTGAAACATATCATGCGTGCAAAAAAGGAACACAATGCACAGCAGGTTCTGTTCTGCCCGAATGGTGACATTCAGGAAACCGGAGCTGCAAACTTTTTGCTTGTTGATAGCGAGTCGGTTATAACTAAGTCGCTGGACGATTCGTTTTTACATGGCGTGACGCGGGAATCGATTTTAACGCTGGCGCGAGAAAAGGGTTTGAAAGTAGAAGAACGGGACTTTGGGGTTGAGGAGTTGCTGGAGCGCTGCTCAAAACCGGATGCCGAAGCGGGCTTGTCTGGAACGGCCGCAGTATTGGCTGCTGTTACCACGTTCATTTATAAGGGCAAAGAGTATCAAGTGGGACAAGGCTCGCCCGGCCCGCGGATTCGTGAGATGCGCGCTGAACTTAATGCAATACAATGGGGTGAGGTGGAAGACTCTCACAACTGGTTGCAGACTGTCTGATTAAACAGGGAGGATAATCATGTTTTTGTTGTTAAAAAAAATAATCTTGTTAGGGTCCTGCCTTAGCCTTATTGCCGCTACTCCCGGATGTGCTATCAGTAAAAAAGACTGTCTGGCAGATGACTGGCAAACAAAAGGTTATAAGGATGGTCAGCAAGGAAAATCGGCTGACGTTATCGGTAGCTACGCTAAAACTTGTGCCAAGCATGGCATAACACCCGATGCAGAAGCTTACTCCGACGGCTTTGCCGTTGGCATCGTTGAGTATTGTACTCCCGAAAATGGTTTCCGCGAGGGCGAAGACAACGATACCTATAGTGGGGCTTGTCCGGCTGAACTAGAGGTCGCGTTCCTCGAAAATTATGTTAGCGGTTTGCGCGTCGCTCTGGATGATTTAGCGATCGATTACGACCGCGATCAAGTCAGGCTGGACCGACTTCGTGATAAGCGCGATAGATTGGCAGCCGCCGGAGCTTCTCACAGCAAAGAGGACAAGCTCATCAAATCGGCTTCCAGCCGATTGAGCAGTAATGCCAGTCAGCGTTCATCGATAAATAGCAAGATTCGCCGCTGGTCGCGCAAATTGTAGGTGCTTTTACGTTTAAAACGCGTTCTTGCGGTTACAATGCGCGCTTCACCCGCTTTTGTGATTTTCCCAATTGAACCCTAAAACCGCTCTTGCACTGTCCATTTTCGCGATGGCCGTCATTATCGTCGTTTCGAATATCCTGGTGGCTATACCGATTAATTCATGGCTCACTTGGGGCACCTTGACCTATCCGTTCGCCTTTCTGGTAACCGATTTGGTTAATCGATATTACGGTGTTCATAAAGCGCGGCTTGTTGTTTACGCCGGTTTTGCAGTGGGTGTGGTCGCGTCCCTGTATTTCGCTGATGTGCGTATAGCACTGGCTTCCGGGACGGCTTTTCTAATTGCGCAATTGTTGGATGTGTCGGTATTTGACAAGCTGCGAGCTAAAACGTGGTGGGTTGCACCCTTCATATCGTCGACGATCAGCACTGTTTTCGATACGTTTCTGTTCTACTCGCTGGCATTTTTTGGAACCGGGCTGGTATGGCAACAGTGGGCCGTGGGGGATCTTGGCGTCAAATGGGTTGTGGCGCTAGCGGCACTCATTCCATACGCTGTGTTGACCGGACGGACTCGAGCGAATAACGTTACTTAAACGCTAGGCTTCATACGCGGACAGCAACCCACAGTTTTGCGCTTCGCGCACACAAGATGTTCGGTTCTTCACCGACAGGAGTTTGAACAGCTGCGACGTGTGGTACTTGACCGTGGCTTCAGAGATGCCAACGATCTGAGAAATCTGTTTGTTTGAATTACCATCAGCCATCAAACGCAGCACTTGTAGTTGTTTTTCTCCGGGGCGTGGCAGCGTAACGCCTTTAAAACCCGTATCGCTAACATGAAGCGCTGGTCGTGGATCATGCTCGGTTTCATTGTAACGATCAGGGAAAAAACGACCACCAGACAGAACCTGTTTCAGACCAGCCATCATTTCAGCGCCAGGCAGGGTTTTTTGGATAAATCCCGCCGCACCGTTTTTAATTGCCGCTCGGATGTATTTGTCCTCGGTGGCACCGCTAACAATAACTACTGGAATGGTAATACCGCGATTTCGTAAACCGGCCAATAGCCCAATGCCATCGATACCGGGCATGAACAGATCGGTCAGAATAAGATCGAGCTCCTTGCCTGCATCAATAGTGGAAAGTGCATGCTGTGTTGAGTAGCATGCCGTAATGTTGACGCCGGGCTCTATTTCCATGAGCATAACCTGCATGGCGTCTGCCACCAGGCGGTGATCTTCTACGAGCAATATATTCATCGGGCCAGTATCGCAATAAGTTCCGTCAGACACTAGCGATCAGTGCCAAAACTGGTCTAAAGTACAGGGGAAAATGATCTTTCAAGCTCGAAGGCATTGGGCGTGCGGCCGAAACTGAGACTCAGGCCAGAGTTGTGTGGCTGGTGTTCTTTCAGTTCGACCAGCATTGCTGGATTAAAGCTGGCAAAATACGCAGCACACATCCACGCAACTAACCATCTTTATTTTATATTGACATGAAATCTGCGATCGAAGCTCTGGAAGCACTAAAAGCCGGCAATGCGCGTTTTGTAGCCAATGTCCGGGATGTCGAAGTGATGGCTAGCCAGGCCAATCGTGCCGATCATCGTGAAGCGCAGGAACCCATGGCCATTGTTCTGGGCTGCTCTGATTCTCGAGTGCCTGCAGAATTGGTATTCGATCAGGGTTTTGGCTCGCTTTTCGTTATACGTGTTGCCGGAAACGTGGTCGCACCTTCGCAAGTTGGTAGTGTGGAATTTGCGGTGCAACAATTTGCAACGCCGCTGGTTGTGGTTATGGGGCACTCGAATTGTGGCGCTGTAACGGCGACAATCAATGAGCTTGAACGACCAGACAGTTCGCGAACACCGAACTTGTGGTCCATCGTTGACCGCATTAGTCCAGCGGTCTCAACGCTGATGGACACGCCTCTCAAGGATGATAAAGAAGCGCTGATTGCACATGCAATACGAGCCAATATTCGTCTGGCGGCAGATCATCTCAGACACGGCTCACGCATGCTCGAAGAACAGGTTGCCAAGAACAATCTACTCGTTGTTGGAGCAGAGTATTCTCTGGAAACCGGTATTGTAGATTTCTTTGATGGCGTTCCGAGCTAACCAGTTACTACTTACCGTGCAACCAGCACGTTGCATTTAGCACGTTCGGATACGGCCAATCCAACAGAGCCGAGCATCAGTTCTCCGCCAACCATGTCTTTTGGGCGGCAGCCGAATACGATAAGATCCGGCTTCCATTCGTCCGCTACCCGCAAGATCTCCTGACTACGCTTTCCGGATGTAACAACACACTCAGGAACATTGTCAAAGTACTTGGCAGCCACTTTTTTCAGATCAGCCAAAACGGTGCTCTGCATTTTATCCATCGCATCTTCCGGGAAAAAAGTAGACACCAGTGGCATGGTAAAGCCAGGTACAACGGACAACAGTTGTACTTCAGCATTCCATGCGTCTTGCATCTTTCTCGCCTGAACGCAGCTTTTGCCGCCCGGATCGGGCGACGCCATATCAACAGGTACCAGTATTTTTGAGAACATTATGCAGTTACCTCTTTGTTTGATACGTTGATCTCGTTTTCTTCCAGGCGTCTGCGTCTGGCTGTCTGGCTTTTCCAAAGCAGGTACAGCAGTCCAAGCGCTGGCAAATACATCAGCTCTTTAGGCAGCGAACCTTTCGGTACCATGAGTTCCTCAATAACCTGAAAGTCAGCCAAACCCGCTTTTTGGGCCGGGCTATCAAATTCCACAAAGTCAACCAGGATTTTGCCATCTTCTTCGAGCATCTCAAATCCAGTAGACATAAGTTTTTCTTCGCCAGTTGCGCCTTCGCCGATATTCAGCATGGAAACAAACGAGCGTTCTCGTCCGACTTCATCTTCACCTAACACGCGAAGTCGAATCTCAGACCCTGGCTCAACATCATTCAAAGCCGCAGCCATGCCAGCTGGTTCAACACTATTGAACGGCGGTGAAATACGGTCCATAAAGAAACCCGGACGGAAGAGGGTAAACGCGATCAGCAAGAGTGCAATGGTTTCCCACCATTTGTTGCGCGTTAACCAATATCCTTGTGTAGCCGCAGCGAATAACAACATCGCTGCCGTCGCCACAATAAAAATGATGATGCCCTGAAACCAGTTGACATCGATAAGCAGCATATCGGTATTAAAGATAAACAGGAACGGCAGCATCGCTGTACGCAAGCTATAGAAAAAAGCCACGAAGCCCGTTTTTATCGGATCGCCTCCCGATATAGCGGCAGCCGCGAACGATGCGAGTCCCACCGGAGGCGTGACATCTGCCATGATGCCGAAATAGAATACAAACAGGTGAACGGCGATAAGTGGAACCAATAGTCCCGACTGCTGACCGAGCGTTACGATAACCGGTGCAAGCAAAGACGATACAACAATGTAGTTTGCAGTGGTCGGCAAGCCCATCCCAAGTATCAAACTTAACACGGCGGTAAATAACAGCATAAGCATCAGGTTACCCATCGAGATTATTTCGACAAGATCAGCCAGTACCAAGCCAACGCCCGTTAAAGATACAGCCCCGACAATAATACCGGCGGTTGCAGTAGCAATGCCGATACCAATCATGTTGCGTGCACCCGTTACCAGGCCATCAATCATTTCGTCGAAGCCCTGCTTTATGTAAGGTCCTAATTTCCAGTTACCGCGAAACAGTGCAAACAAAGGTCGTTGCGTTAGCAAAATGAAAATCATTAGTACCGTTGCCCAAAAGGCTGATAGTCCGGGGCTGAGTCGTTCAACCATCAAGCACCAGATAAGCACAATGACCGGTAGCAGGTAATGCAACCCAGATCGGATAGTTGGCGCTGGGTCGGGAAGTTCAACAACCGGGGCATTGGGGTCGTCAATTTCCAGATCCGGATACTTTGAACAAGTGATGGCAAGCAACAGATAAACAAGGCCTACACCTGCTGCAATAATCCAGCCTGCAGAATCCCCGGCGACCGGTTTCAACCAGCCCAAGCCGTAGTAGACAGCAAAACTCAAAACGCACACCAGAAATAATCCTAATGCAAAGCGCATAGCTGCTTGCACGAGTGGCCGCGGCTCGGTGCGCCGTGGTAAGCCCTGCATATTGAGCTTCATTGATTCGAGATGAACGATATAAACCAGCGCAATATACGAAATTAATGCTGGAATGATGGCGTGCTTGACAACTTCGAAGTAGGAGATACCAACATATTCAACCATAAGGAACGCAGCCGCCCCCATAACCGGTGGCATGATTTGTCCGTTCACCGAAGACGCTACTTCCACTGCACCGGCTTTCTCTCCACTGAAGCCGACGCGCTTCATCATCGGAATAGTAAACGTACCCGTCGTTACCACGTTGGCTATGGATGAGCCTGAGATAAGACCGGTCATGGCAGATGATACAACCGCAGCCTTTGCAGGACCGCCTCGATAGTGACCTAAAAGAGAGAAGGCGACTTTGATAAAATAATTACCGGCACCGGCCTTATCAAGTAGTGCGCCAAATAGAACGAATAAAAATACAAAACCGCTTGATACGCCCAACGCGATACCGAATACACCGTCGGTCGAGAGCCATTGATTGTCTGCGATTGCACCGAATGATGCGCCTTTCCATGCCAGTATTCCCGGCATGCTTTGACCACCAAAGCAGTAGATAAGGAAAATAATAGCGACAATCATTAGTGGTGGGCCAAGTGCCCGCCAAGTGGCTGCCAGCAATATGACTATGCCAATACAGGCGATAATGATGTCTACCGTGTTCGGATTGCCTGGTCGGTTTGACAGTGAGTTGTAAAACAAAAACAGGTAGCCGGCGCAAAATGCACCGACGATAGCGAGCACCCAATCAATTTTAGGAACGTAGTCTCGCGGAGAATTCTTAAAGGCCGGGTAGGCAGTGAATGTTAGAAAGATGGCAAAAGCCAAATGTATAGATCGTGATTCTGTATCGTTGAACACGCCTATACCCATTATGAATGGTAGTGGTGACGCTATCCAAAGCTGGAATAGAGACCAGACGAGTGCAACACCTGTGATGAGTTTTGCCACAGACGGGTTACTTGGGTTTCTACCTCCCGTATCTGATGCTGCTACCAGTTCATCCAGATCGGTTTCCAGATCTTTCTCGATATGCTCCGCACTACTGCTCATAAGCTCGGCTCCAACTTAATATTCAGGACAAAAAAAACACGCTTTACACGTGTTAGTTGTACGTCATTTAGAATTGTATTGTTAAAGAACCGGGCTGTGCTCTGTTTCTAAACAGCACTAACTGCACAACCCGAACCCCAAATTTAATAAGGCTTACATCCAGCCTTTTTCTTTATAGTACTTGATAGCGCCATCATGCAAAGGTGCAGATATATTCTTGCTGATCATGTCCTTTTCATTCAACAGTGCAAATGCAGGGTGAAGACGCTTGAAGCGATCAAAGTTTTCAAAGACGGCTTTGACCATTTCATAAACAGTATCTTCTGCAACAGTAGATGCTGTTACGAATGTTGCGCCAACACCAAACGTAGCTGTATCAGTATCTGTGCCTGTATACATGCCACCAGGAATGCTGGTTTTCGCGTAGTAACTGTT
>Ga0114956_1000075_pt1 | contig 53033 bp, 56 predicted proteins | sample MaitaG_FD_87304 | JGI IMG/M metagenome (GOLD analysis project Ga0114956, IMG submission 87304) | Marine algal microbial communities from Maine, USA - Maine_Asex2 metaG | ecosystem: Host-associated > Algae > Red algae > Unclassified | place: Maine, USA | collected 2015-01-05 | reverse complement strand
TACATCTCACTCTGCTGCGTTGTTCGTCGGTTGAATAGCCAGCTATTCGCCCTTCTCTCGCCTTGCTGAGCGAGCGCATGAATACCCAGAAAATGCGCTGTTATTCTGTCCCCAACCCTTAGTTTTGACTAGATAGCCGGGAAAGACTACTGCAGTAAACAACCTGATGTGATGCACATTCTGGTTGGTGTGGGCCAGACACAAATGAGGCAAGTCAAGACTATGCTCCCCCGTGAGTGTCAGGAGTCAGTATGCGACGTCAAGCTGATGATTGATTTACAGTAATTCGCGCAGGCTGTGCAGGTATCCTTGCTCGTCTGGGGCGCGGCTCTGTCGTTGTGCTTCCCACAAGAACAGTCCCAGACGTTCAATCATCATGTGTTCAACGGTATGCCCGTCGCCATGTTTCAATAACAGGGAGCGCGTGATTGACGCTATGCCGGCAGGCCTATCCGTGCCAACTTGTTCGCGTAGTGCCAAATGAAGACTCAAGTGCAGGAACGGGTTCTCTGATCCGTCTTCTGCAGTAAAATCGTGATCGAGAAGATTTTCGCTACCTGTTAACAGTTTGTGATACTCGGGGTGTTCCTCCAGCAAACTGACAATCTGTTTTTCGAGCGGTTCGAGGGCTTCATCATTGATCTTTTTCTGCCATGCACTGCGAAATAACTGGCGAGTACGAGTTCGATCCTGAGTGAATAGCATATTGGCAAGTAAACAGTGATTAAGTTGTGAACGCAGCTGATGGGCTAAGTCATGACCGGTGACGCTATTGACCAGGACAATTATAGCGAGGTGTGTGAAAGGTTGGTCAGCGTCAAAAATAGTACCTGAAGCCTAACCCGTTTCAGGAAAAAGAGCGACGCAACCAGCGAAGTGGTTCCTTCATCAGTACGGTGGATTGATCACTGCAGTTTTTCAATGCCAGCAAAATACCCAGAGTAAAAAAAGCGCCTGGCGGCAACAGTGCCACGAGCATGCCATAGTCAGCATCGAATAGCTGGATTGTCCAGGACCGGGTGTGCTCTCCGAGCAAAAGCTCCACATCATCCAGCAGTGTGCCTTGCCCCACCATTTCTCTTATGCTGCCAAGTACGACCAATACCCACAAAAAGCCTGTGCCCATGGCTAATGCATCATGGACAGAATCCCTGACAGGGTTGCGAGAAGCAAATGCCTCCGCCCGACCGATTATCAGGCAGTTAGTGACGATCAACGGCAGAAAAATTCCCAACGATGCATGTAGGCCAGGTAACCACGCCTTCATGGTCAATTCGATCACCGTGACCGCGGTGGCAATGATCAATACGTAAACGGGTATGCGAATGGCATTGTCCAGAATGGGGCGGAGCATGGATGTCAGTGTATTCGCCACCAGCAAGGTCAGTAGCGTTGCAATGCCCAGTCCTATTCCATTGACGGCATTGTTGCTGACAGCCAGTAGCGGGCATAGGCCGAGTAGCTTGACCAGCGCAGGATTATCCGTCCACAAGCCAGAGCGCCACAATTGAGTAAATGGGCTGTCAGACATCAGTAAGGCTCACGTCGTGAAAACCAGATGGCGATTGACTTCATACCATTGTAACGCTCGATGTATGGCCTGAATCACAGCGCGCGGGGTGATGGTGGCCCCGGTGAAGGCATCGAATTTCCCGCCAGCCTGTTTGACTGTCCAGTCGTTGTTGCCAGTTGTTGATAGCGACACTTTGTTGAACCCTGTTATCCAGTCAGATCGCCTGAGCTCAATGTCATCGCCCAGCCCGGGAGTCTCACTATGGTGGGTCACTCGCGCACCGATGATGGTTCCGTTGAAATTGAGTCCCAGCAGGAGCTGGATCTCTCCGTTATAGCCATCATGGGTGCTGACGGTTAGCACGGCAGCATAAGGGGTCTGGTTTTGATAGACAGTGTAAACGGGTACAGGATCGGAGCTGCCCAACTCAGCAACACTCAGCCATTTAACGGTGGCGATCGGGTTGTTGTCGAACGGCCCTTCTGGTAACAGGGCATACAGACTGTCAGACAACCATTTTTGCTGAGTGTTTTCTATGCGTTTCTGAGTCAGCGAATGCACAAGCACTAATACAGCTATTGCGCTCATGACGCAGGCACCCAGAATCAGGCCCGTACGAATCCATCGGTTCATCAATGAGTTCTGCGCAGAGTCATGCGTCCCCCTTTTCCAGTGGAGAGGCGATCTATCATGGGGACACACAAATTCATTAACAAAACCGCAAACGCTATGCCCTCAGGATAGACACTGAACTCTCGGATGACGTACGTCAGAGTTCCGATGCCAACACCGTATAGCAGTTGCCCATAGCGGCTGGCCGCGGCACTGACAGGGTCTGTTGCGATGAAGAACGCGCCAAGCATGATGGCACCAGAAAATAACGCTGGAATCAGCGGTTGAACCACGCCAATTGAGTGAAATCCAGCTGTTGCATAGAGGACAGAAATTGTCGCTAATATCGACACTGGAATATGCCAGCTGATGATGCGAGTTAATAACAGGTACAAGCCGCCGGATAACCAAGCAAGATTCAACCAGATCCATGGGGTCTTGAGTGCCGAGTCACTAATGGCCTCAGAAGCTGAAGAACCGGCAGAGGTTCTCGCCGACGTTGTTGCTATTGCTGATGCTGACTGAGCAGCAGCAAGCTGTTTTACTTCGCGCAATCGATCCAGAACAGTTGCGCCACTGATGCCGTCCCAATCGGTGATCGTTTTATCGCCTGTCTGCTCAGCAGATAAAGTCACACTGCTACTGCTACTGCTACTGCTACTGCTACTGCTACTGCTACTGCTGGCAACTCCATTATCGACACGCAGATCGATCAAAACACGCTCACCCAGATCCCAATCTGTCATCGTAACTGGAAAGGACACCAGTAATACGGCATAGGCCACCATCGCCGGGTTGAATGGATTTTGTCCGAGCCCGCCAAACAGATGCTTGCCCAGCGACACCAGTATGGCCACACCGAGCAGCAACTGCCAGAGTGGTAGTGAGGGTGGTACACACAACACCATGAGCCAGCTCGCCAGAACAATACTACCGTCACCCAGTGCGGGGCCAATCGCTCGTTGTCGCAGTTTCAGGCACAGCGCCTCGCAGCAAAGTGCGAACAGGCAAGCCAGCACAACGTTGCTGATTACGCGATAGTCAATCAATAACGAATAGAGCGCCGTGCCGGGTAGCAATGCGACCATGACTAGCGCCATCGTCTTGCGTACGGTTTGGCGCCTTAGGCCTAACGCCTGGGTATCCAGCGCTATCACGGCGATTGATTCCTGTCATTTTCATCGTCATCGCTCTGATTAACTCGCATTGACGAACCCGGTGATGGCTCAGATGTTTTTGCAGGCTGGTCTGGTGATGGCTTACGCTTGCCACGAACACGCGACAGAGCATCCGCTATGGGGTCAGCTCTCTCACTGAGCCTCGCTCTTGCCGCTTCCCTTTTCTGTTCACGTATTGCAGCGCGTTCTGTCTCGCGTTGTTCGCGGCAGCGATAGCGGTTTTCAGATTCTGTAGCAGCAAGATTGGCTGTTTGAACTTCACGGTGCAGACCCTTGGCGTATCGAAACGTCTGAGTCAACGCAATGTTCGATGGACAGACTGCATCGCAGCAGCCGCATTCGATGCAGTCCATCAGGCCAAATCGAAGACTGCCTTGCTGATCATCTGCCGTGGCAAACCAGTGAAGCTGTTGAGGTAACAAGTCCACAGGGCAAACCTCACTGCAGGCATTGCAACGTATGCACGGTAGCACCGGGCCTTGCTTGCGAACAGGGTCAACCGTGATGCAATGGGTAGTGGCAGTGACGGGTACGTTCAGATCACTCAGATCGAACCCACTAAGTGGTCCACCGACTCGCACTCGGGAATCTTTGTGTGTCGGCGTGTTACCCGTCTGCTTCAAAACCTCTGAGATGCTGGTACCGAATACCACACGCACATTCACCGCCTGATTGATATGCTTGCCGGCTACGGTGACTATGCGTGAAGTCATGGGATATCCCAGCTTTGCCTGCCAGGCTGCATAGGCTGTGGCTATGTTGATACACACAATGCCGTGACTGGAGGGAGGGGTACCTGGCGTAAGATGGATGCCCGTCAGGCGTCGCACTAATGGTCGTTCAGCGCCAGACGGATAGATCGGCGTCAGTAGAGTCAGTTCGATCAAAGGCGTCACTTCAGTGCGTTGAAGCGCCTCTTTCAAGGCAGTAATTGCCTGATGCTTGTCATTCTCAATAGCCAGGATACATCGCTTGCATCCAGTCATATCAACAACAGAGGCAATAGCCTCAACAAGATTGGCCGCCTCGCTCATCATCAGCGCTTCATCGCAGCTAATCACAGGTTCGCACTCTACCGCGTTGATAATCAGGGTTTCTACCGTGTTATCAATCTCGCCAGAGGCTCTGAATTTATCAGCAGTGACAAATCCGGCACCGCCCAGACCATGAACTGCGCACCGTTCTATCCGATCAATCGTCAGGCTGTTCAGTGGAGTATGCACCGCGGTATCGGCGTCAGGTGTATTGCTGGTCTTAATGATGACGCACGGAACGCTCATCTCTGACGGGTGGGCAATGCGACTGGGCTCTATGCCAATAATCTCGCCGCTGCAACTGGCGACAATTCCCTGTGCCAGCATATCACCGCACTTGATGTGCTGGCCAGCATGAACTCCGGGTTGAAGAATTTCACGTTTGTAGTTTGTTAGCGGAATGGACACCGTTGCCGGAACTGCCAGAATTCTAATAACGCCATCCACCGGCAGGCCGGGTTTGTTACGTTGCAATGCCAGTCCACCTGCAAGCGCAGGAGTCTGCGGGGAGCTGATTAGTCGCTGCAGGAATGTTTTCATGCAGGTTTTGGCCATTGCCAGCGGCTCAGCGTTACGGGCTGTTCAATCAAATCGATGCAGTCAACCGGGCATGGCGGCAGGCACAGTTCACAGCCCGTGCACTGATTACTGATCACGGTATGCATCAGGCGTGATGCCCCAACGATAGCGTCTACAGGGCATGCCGCTATACACAATGTGCAGCCGATACAGACTGCCTCATCAATGATGGCAATCTGTGCAGGCTTGTTCTCCCCGAACGCAGAGTTCAGCGGTAGCGCTTCTTTGCCCAGAAAAGTAGCCAGCTCCCGTATCAGTGCGTCACCACCTGGCGGACACTGATTGATAGCCACATCTTCATTAATGATAGCTGTGGCGTAGGGCCTGCATCCCGGATACCCGCATTGGGCACACTGTGTCTGCGGCAGCTTTTCATTGACAGTTTCGATTAGCTGATCGATGTTGCGTGTAGATTCTCCGTTGGATGATGTTCCGACATCGTCCGTGCTCGCTGTGTCCTGATCGTTGTTATCGCCCGAGGGTCTGGACAACCACGATAGCGCCATGCCAATAAAGGCGATCAGTGTGATGAACAACAACACTGCAAGTCCGGTGCTCATCATCGATCCAGACCGCTAAAACCCATGAATGCCAGTGACATGATGCCCGCACTCATCAGGGCAATAGCACTACCCTTAAACGGCGCTGGAATATCAGCCAGCTCCAGCCGTTCACGCAGTGCAGAAAACAACACAAGAATAAGCGTAAAACCTACGGCTGCACCAAACCCATGAAGCATGGCATCTGACAGGTTGTGTTGCTGATTGACGCTGAGCAATGCCACACCCAGTACGGCGCAGTTGGTTGTGATCAGCGGAAGATAAAGACCTAGTACTCTATGGAGTAATGGGCTTTGTCGACGAATAACGATCTCAGAGAACTGTACAACCAGCGCAATGACCAGAATGAAACTCAACGTGCGCAGAAATTCCAGACCATAGGGAACCAGCAACCAGGCATTCACAGCAAAGCTCAATGCTGCTGACAGCGTTAACACAAATGTCGTGGCGATGCCCATGCCCAGCGCTGAGTCAATCCGTCTGGACACACCCATGAACGGGCACAGTCCCAGAAACTGCACCAACACGAAGTTGTTGACCAGGACAGTGCCAATCAGAATCAGCGCAGCATCCGGCATGCCTGATCAAAACCCGTTTATTTGGCGCGCATGCCGGGCATGGCACCGTCATCAGGAGTCAGGATAAACAGTTCAGAACCACCAGGCCCTGCTGCCAGCACCATGCCTTCGGATAAACCGAAGCGCATCTTGCGCGGTGCCAGATTGGCTACCATCACGGTGCGTCGGCCGATCAGATCTTCCGGTTTATAGGCCGCCTTGATACCGGCAAACACATTGCGTGATTCCATGCCTATGTCCAGTGTCAACTGAACAAGCTTGTCGGCGCCTTCTACAGGTTGTGCATCGGTAATCACGGCAATGCGCAAGTCCACCTTGTTAAAATCATCGATGCTGATCTCAGGCTTCAAGGTTTCCAGTTGCTTCTCACTAGGCGCTGACACCGCAGTCGTGGCAACCACTTCACCCGCTTTCGTCTCTTCCAGAATCTTGTCTATCTGCGCGGGCTCTATACGAGTCATCATGGGTTTGTACCGATTGATCGAATGATCGGTTAGCGGCTGTTCCAGAGATTCAAGCGATAGTGTTGTATTCAGGAACGCTTCCGTCTTTGCAGCAAGCTCAGGTAGCACAGGGCTGAGGTAGGTGACAATGACTCGGAAGTAGTTGAGACCAACTGAGCAGATCAACTGGACATCATCCTGCTGAGCCTCGTCCTTGATCTTTACCCACGGCTCTTGATCGTTGATGTAAGTGTTTGCATGTTCTGCCAGCAACATGATTTCGCGCATCGCCTTGCCAAACTCGCGCTGCTCGTAGTACTGCATGATGATGTGCTGCGCACTGCTGAATTGCGAGTAGTCATCCAGCAGCGCTTCGGTGTACTGAGATGACAGCTGACCGTCGAAACGTTTGGAGATGAAGCCTGCACAGCGGCTGGCAATGTTCACCACTTTACCCACAAGGTCAGCGTTGACCCGCGTGGTGAAGTCTTCAAAATTCATGTTCAGATCAACGACACTGGCAGCGAGTTTTGACGCGTAGTAGTAGCGCAGGTACTCAGGCTGTAAGTGTTTGAGCCAGGTCTCAATGGTGATGGAGGTGCCACGAGACTTGGACATCTTCAGGTTGTCGATGGTCAGAAAGCCATGGCAGAAAACGCCGGTCGGTTTTCTGAAACCGGCGCCTTCGAGCATGGCTGGCCAGAACAGACAATGAAAGTTGGTGATGTCTTTGCCAATGAAATGGTACAGCTCCACCTCGGAGCCTGGCGCCCAGCTGTCTTCAAACGATTCGCCGGTTCTGGCGCACAGGTGCTTGTGACTGGCCATGTACGCAATAGGCGCGTCCAGCCAGACATAGAAGTATTTGCCCGGTGCATCGGGTATTTCAAAGCCGAAATAGGGGGCGTTTCGGGAGATATCCCAGTCCTGTAGGCCGCTGTCCAGCCATTCCTTGAGCTTGTTGGCTACTTCAGGCTGAAGCGCCCCGCTGGCCGTCCACTCCTTAAGCATGTCGCTGAACTGACTCAAGGCGAAAAAATGCTGCTCCGAGTCGCGCTGCTCGGGCACCGAGCCTGAGACTTGGGATACAGGATCTTTCAGCGCTGTGGCGTCGTACGTGGCACTGCAGACCTCGCAGTTATCACCGTATTGGTCAGCGGCACCGCAGTTAGGGCAAATACCCTTTACGTAGCGATCAGGCAGAAACATCGCTTTTTCCCGGTCGTAGAGCTGCTTGATGGTGCGCTTGACGATGTAGCCAGCGTCACTCAATCGCTGGTAGACCAGCGTAGCCATCTCGCGGTTTTCGTCGGAATGGGTGGTGTGGAAATTATCCGGAGATAGAAGAAAGCCAGCTATATCGCGCTCGTGTTCCGTCTTGATGCGTGCAATGAGCTCTTCTGGCTTGATGCCATCAGCTTCGGCCTTGAGCATGATGGGTGTACCGTGGGCGTCATCGGCCCATACCCACTGGCATTGATTACCAGCCAGTCGCTGGTAACGAACCCAGATATCAGTCTGGATATACTCCAGCATATGCCCGATGTGTAAGGCACCATTGGCATAGGGAAGGGCGCTGGTTACCAGAATGCGACGGCTCATCAGGTTTGTGTCAGTATCGTTGTCGGGTGGGTGGCACGCGGCAGGGTTTCGGGCCGTGCTCATGCGTGTATAGTTGCGGGTTGCCCAGTAGTTTAACAGTACAGTTCATACAGTCCATACCAGTAGGAGCGTTGCAGTCGGATGTCTGAAGTTTCGCGTGAAAAAATCGAGCAAGTGCTCGACCAGGTCAAAGATCCACATCTGGACGCCAGCCTGCTGGCTGCCAAAGCCGTTCAGGACGTCCGCATTGCGGGTGACACGGTAGAAATAGATCTTTGCATGCCCTATCCCTGTGCTCACTGGGCAGATTCCCTGAAAGCTCTGGTTACTGATGCACTGGCTGCCGAGGCCATTTCCGGCGCCACTGTCAATGTCACTCACAAGATTATTGCGCATTCCGTACAGCACGGAGTCAAGCGGCTGGAAAACGTCAAGAACATTATCGCTGTAGCATCAGGCAAAGGTGGGGTAGGCAAGTCCACCACCTCGGTGAATCTGGCGTTGGCGCTGGCGTCTGAAGGCGCTACAGTCGGTCTTCTGGATGCGGATATTTACGGCCCGAGTCAGCCACGCATGATGGGATTGTCTGGCCAGCCTGAATCTGCTGATGGTAAAAGTCTGGAACCGATGGAGAACTATGGCGTGCAGACCATGTCGATCGGTTTTCTTATTGACGAGGAGACGCCGATGATCTGGCGTGGCCCGATGGTGACCCAGGCGCTGGAGCAATTACTGAACGATACGCGCTGGCGCGATCTGGACTACCTGATTATCGATTTGCCACCGGGTACCGGCGATACGCAACTAACGCTTGCGCAGAAAGTCCCTGTCAGCGGTGCCATCATCGTTACCACGCCTCAGGATATCGCCCTGCTAGATGCGCGCAAGGGTCTGAAGATGTTTGAAAAAGTGGAAGTTCCCATACTGGGTATTGTGGAGAACATGTCCACGCATGTGTGCAGTTCATGCGGCCATGAAGAAGCCATATTCGGCCATGGTGGCGGACAGAGCATGGCATCTGACGCAGGCATTGAGCTGCTGGGATCGCTACCGCTGGAAATGAGTATCCGCCAGCACGCTGATAGCGGCAAGCCCACCGTGGTCGCTGAGCCGGATAGCCGAACGGCAGAAGCGTATCGCGAGATAGCCCGCAAGGCAGCAGCTCGACTGTCCAGGCAGGCGAAGGATTACACCGCAAAGTTCCCCAACATCGTTATTCAAAACACGTGAGCATCAAGTCAGACAAGTGGATCCGGCGCATGTCGGAAACCGACGGCGGCATGATAGAGCCGTTCGAAGCCGGGCAGGTCAGGGTCGATAGCGACAATCAGCGAATCGTCTCCTATGGCACATCCAGCTACGGATACGATGTGCGATGTGCCGATGAATTCAAGATTTTCACGAATATCAATCACGCCATCGTCGACCCCAAGGCGTTCGATCCGGCCAGTTTTGTGGATCTCAAGTCCGACGTCTGCATCATTCCACCTAATTCATTCGCGCTGGCGCGCACGGTCGAATATTTCCGCATACCGCGTAATGTCCTTACGGTCTGCCTTGGAAAAAGTACGTATGCACGTTGCGGCATTATCGTCAACGTTACTCCGTTGGAACCTGAGTGGGAGGGTCACGTTACGCTGGAGTTCTCAAACACCACGCCATTGCCTGCAAAAATTTACGCCAACGAGGGTGTGGCGCAGATGTTGTTTTTTGAAAGTGATGAAGTTTGCGAGACCTCATATGCGGATCGCGGTGGAAAATATCAGGGGCAGCGGGGAGTTACGCTGCCGCGTACGTAAATCAGGTTTGCCAGTGACCTGTTTTTTTGTTTGAATCGACGGGTACCCTAAACAATGAGCACCGACATGATTGACAGCGATGGCTTTCGAGCGAATGTCGGCATTATACTGAGCAACAGTGCAGGCCAGGTTTTCTGGGCTCGCCGAATAGGTCAGGATGCATGGCAGTTTCCTCAGGGCGGAATTGACCGGTCAGAATCACCTGAAGAGGCCATGTATCGTGAGCTCAGGGAAGAAACCGGCCTGTCACCGGGTGATGTAAACGTTCTGGGTTGTACGCGCGAGTGGCTCAAATACCGACTGCCCAAGCGCTATGTGCGCCGTAATCAAACACCGGTCTGTATCGGTCAGAAGCAGATCTGGTACATGCTGCGCATGCTGGGCAACGAGGAAGCGGTAGATCTTGCCAACAGCCCGAAACCTGAATTCGATCACTGGCGCTGGGTGGACTATTGGGAGCCATCGCGCAAGGTGGTGTTCTTCAAGCGCAAGGTCTACAAGCGAGCTTTAGCAGAACTGGAACCGCTGCTGCTGGATGAGTAAGTTCTGCGGTGTAACAGGTTAGCAGGGCACGCTACACTAGACCAGCAACTGGTGATGTAGTGTTTCCCGGCTTTACGTTTCAGTATCAGGAAGACTAGCGCAAGAATGAGCAGTAATCCTGCGGAGCCTGTGGAAGGATCTGAACGATAGGCGTACAGAGCTTCATCTATCGGTGTGACATCGTCGAACACCACGTTGTTGCCGGGCAAGTTGGCAGTTGCCAGGGTGAACTGGTCAGGGACTGCCCCTGCAATATCTTTGAACTGGCAGTTGGCCCGTTTATCCCTAAACGTGCAGAATAACGCTCCGTGAGAGGCGTTCTGGGTTGCAGAATATACCGATGCCCACCAGTCACCTGATAATTGCTGTGCGCGGATCTTGCGGCCCCCAAGCCCCGATACAAAGGCAAATGTGTTCCCGGGGGAAATCTCTAGATGATTGTTGCGGTGAGCCACACCATGATTCTCGAAATTGTTCATGAGAAACGTGCGAGCGTAGGAGTGTTCGTGAGCGGTTGCCACAATTGCGCCGTGCTTCAGGCACGCGGTGTAGACATCCCAGCCTGTTTCATCCAACTTTCCACCAACCTGCATGGTTTGCTGGTTTTTATGGAAGCTACAGATTCGCCATACATTAGCGTCGTTCGCCAATTTTTTTTCGATATAGGCAGCGTAGTTATCCAGTGCATCCACCCCCGCAACTTCACTCACTCCCGGAGCTGTCTGTACGATGGATAAGCCCCGGAATGAACAATGCGCCTTGACCCCGGGATTCCCGTTGCACCTTAGTTCTGGTACCGCCTCGATACGCCGTAGTAGCCATTGACGATAGATCAGCCACTCAAAGACTTCATGGTTGCCCACGGTAAGGAGGACAGGAAAGTCATCACCCAGAATCTGGTCAATATTCGCTATCCATTGGGCTGCTGAGCCAGGCTCGTAGCCAAGATCACCCTGTAACAGGAGAAGATCCGTTCCTTCATCCTTTATAAGTTGTAGCACATCCCGGGCTTGCTTAGACGTACCCTGATCACCGACGAATGCGACGGTAAGCGTCGACGCTTCGGCTGCAGTTACAGTCAGAGGTGTGGCACAGATGCCAAGACACAGTGCTATAACGAGATTCCGGATATGCATGCCACATTCTGCAGAGCGAATCTGAGGATTAGCTGAAGACAGTGAGACGAGTGGCAGGAATCAGACCAATTCGATAGTGAAAATCAAAGTAAGGGTTTAGCAAGCCCGTCAGAGCGAGTAATAGCGCGGTAGTCGACAAATGAGCTTGGCACAGAGGACAGAGTCGTGCCAGTCAAAAACCGCTCGTAGCGGTTCCAGGTGATGAAAGCAATGAGGTCTCACGACTATAAAACGTCCCGTAGTCAACGTTTTTTCGCAGGGCATCAGTCTCGACTATGGCTGACGAGACGTCACGTTCTGCCCTGATGGAGCTCTTTGCAGGTAGTCGATCAGTTAAACGGTCGAACGATGACCAGAATAATGATGCCTGCGAGAAACGCTACGGGCACTTCATTGAACCAGCGAAACCAGACATGAGAGCGGGTATTGCGGTCTTCCCTGAACACTCTCACCAGTTTTGCACAATACATATGATAAGCAAACAGGCCCAGAACCAGTAGCAGCTTGAGCTGCATCCATGCCAGTGTCATCAGGCCAGGTAGCCAGACCACTAGCAATAGGACACCAAACAGGAGGGTAAGTACTGCACCCATCGTGGTGATGGCAAGTAGTTTGCGCTCCATTACCTTGAAGGTTTCGATCTGTCCGGTATTGCTCTGATCGCTCATCGCGTGATACACAAACACACGAGGCAGATAGAAAAGCCCGGCAAACCAGGTCACCATGAAGATAACGTGTAGTGACTTTATCCAGAGCATGTCAGTTTGTTTTCAATAAAGTATTAAGTTGAGAGCGAAGCTCCAGAAGATCGATAGCCCCTACGTATCGTTTCACCAGCTTGCCTTCTGAATCAATCAGAAAACTGGTGGGGGTTCCCTTTACTGAGTCGAAAGCATCTACCGCTGTACCTTGCAGATCCAGAGCTACAGGAAATGGAAGCGCCTGTGCCTCGGCAAGTTCAACGACCTCGTTAGGTGCGTCGTAGGGCATAGCCACAGCGATTAGCTCAAAGCCTTCAGGAGCATATTGAGCGTACATCTCTGCCATGTCCGGCATCTCATGGACGCAGATGACACAACTGGTCGACCAGAAGTTGACCAGTACTGGGACATCGAGGTCGCGAAGGGCGATTTCTTTTCCCGTGAGGGTTTTGAAGATCAAATTATTGACCGATTGAGGCAGCTCGGTACGGTTGCTGCATGACGCTAGCAGAACAGCGCTGAGCAAACAGGCGCCGAATAGCCGTAATCTCGCACCTGATAGATGCAGGAGTACGGTTTTGGCGGTGTCCGGGCTCGGTAATCGATAAAAGTAAGGCACTTGATGTCAAGCGTTGAGCTGATTGGGTGTTAATCATACCGAGTCACAGCCTGTGGCGTGTGTTTGACGACGCAATGAGTACCGGCCAACAAAACGCTAAGGAATTACGCCAAGTGGCCGACATTTTTGGAGGGCGGAACTGTTCTGATGAGCTTGATGCTCAAAAGAGGTTTCAGTTTCGCTCGAAATCATGCGTTTCACACACCGCGAGGGTGTGTGAGGCAGTAGTTAACTGGAGATCTGTTTCATGAGAAGACTACTCAGCTGTTTGGTGCTGAGCCTTGGCCTACTGGCTGGCACTGCACATGCAGATGTCGCCAAACTGTACTTTGGCGCGGGTTTTTCGGACGGTAGCGTTGATATTACAAATGGTAGTGACAAGAGCCTGGGTACGATATCCGCTACGGTGGGCCTCCAGCTACTCGACTTCGTCGGTGTTGAACTCGAGGTAGGTTCTGCATCCGATCAAAGTGGCAGTATTTTAAGCGAGCCGCTCGTGACCTATCAGGCCGTGATGCTGAGACTGGGTTATCGCTGGGACAGAGCGGGTGTCTATCTTCTGGGTGGGCAGGCTAGGCTGGATATCGATGACCAGTTTAACAACAGTGATGCCGGCAACGTCTTTGGCTTTGGTATCAACCTGTTTGGTAACGAAACCACAGCACTCAATTTTCATGTGCTTGATTTTGATGACGGTGCGTTCAGTACTGCAACGATCGGTTTCCAGTATTACTTTGGCGGCTTCCGCTAGCGGTAGCCCATGAGAACAATAAACATGATGATAATGGAAAAGAAAACACTCGGATTGCTGCTGCTAGTGTCGTCTGTTGCGCTAAGCGCATGTGGGCAACGTAGTGATGGTACAACAGACAGTGCAACAGGGCAGCCTCAGTTCAACGCCAACGGGGAGGCAATAGACGGTAGTGGTGTTGATGTCGATACTAGTACCGATGGTGAAGGCGAGCCAACGATTGGTGCGGCTAATACAGCTGTACTCAGTCTCAGAGTTGTCAGCAACGTTAACAGTATCAGCACAGGTGGCACAGACGTAGCCAATATCACGGCGCTGGTAACGGACATTAACAACAACGCAGTCGCTGCTGAAGAAATCACATTCAGCTCTACCGGAGGCGTGTTGCAAAACATCTCTCAGGCAACTGATGAGAACGGCGAAGCGAGTGCTACTCTCAAGCTGCCCCAGGATTTTCAGAATCGTGACATCATCGTGACGGTTTCATCCGGAACATTCAGTGCAGAGGTCAAAGTCAGAGCGCAAGGCAGCAAGCTGGAAGTGAGTGGGCCTGATACGCTGGTTAGTGGTGACAAGGCTGAGCTGGTTATCAGTCTGGTTGCCGGTAACGGTGAGCCCATATCCAATCAGGTCGTCACACTGACCTCCGCTGCAGGTAATTCCATAGAGCCGGCGCTGGCTGTTACAGATCCCGATGGTCGAGTCAGTGTCATGGTCGGTACAGAGAACTCCAACGATACTGTTCAGATTACCGCGCTCAATGAGACTGTTCATGTCTCTCACATGTTCGAAGTTGCTGCTGATGTGCTCAAGTTTGCTGATGGCATTCGCGATGCGGAGTTGCCGGTTTCGACAGATAATGTAGTCACCGTTGTCTGGACCAGTCAGACAGTACCGGTAGCGGGTCGAGAGTTGCGTTTTTCTACAACAGCAGGCGAGATTGTAGGTGACTCTTTAGTTACAACCAATATTCTCGGGCAGGCTACAATCGATATTCGCAGCAGTAGTGCAGGTCCTGCGCAGCTCACTGTGGAGGCGGCTGATGACGGTCGACCCACGACGAGTATTGATGTGGAATTCGTTGCGACCGAACCTGCCAAAGTGGCTATAGACGCATCCTCAACTCGCGTGCATACCAGCGAGACGAGTACCGTTTTGGCATTGGTCACTGATGCAAACGGCAATCCTGTCAAGAACATGATCGTTGATTTCACCAGTGCTGATCTGAAGGGAGGTCAACTAAATCCTGCTTCGTCCAAGAGTAACAGCGCTGGTGTTGCCAGCGTTACCTTTACTGCTGGCGATAATGCAACCGAAGTCGATGACATCGGTATAGTTGCCAGGGTTAAGAATACAACTTTTATAGACATGCTCAGATTGACGGTTGTCAAGCGAGCCTTGAATGTCACGATCGGTACTTCCAACGAGATCAACATCAAGCCGCTGGGTACGCAGTATGCACTGCCGTTTATTGTTCAGGTTGCTGATGGTAGCGGTACACCACTGGAAAACGCCACGGTAAAGTTGTCAGTTCGCCCTATCAACTTCATAAAAGGCCGAATGGTTCTAGTCAATTCTGCCGGCCGAACGTTGTCTGAAGATCCGGAAGACTGGTCAAGCGACAGATGGGCTCGTGGAGTGCCAATGGGTGGTCCGACAATATGCGCAAGCGAAGACATGAACGGCAACAGGATTCTGGATGCCGGAGAAGATATCAACGGTAATGGTTCACTTGACCCTCAGGACCCGGCAACGATTATCGCTGTAGAGGGAGATGAGTACGCAACCATTGAAGGTGGCTCATTGAGCACTGATAAGAATGGGTCTGGTTTCTTTGAGCTGTTGTACCCAGCCAGTAACTCTGAATGGGCGACTGTGGAAATTACTGCACGAGCTGAGGCTCTGGGCGCAGAGGCCGACGATTCGTTTACCACTGTGTTGCATCTACCAGCGTCGGAAGTGAATGCCAAGGACGAATTACCAGCGAACTATGTAAGCCCCTACGGCAGCATCGCCGCTGCAAATGACGAACTCGACGAGTCACTGTGGATTCCTGTCTGCACCGACACACTCTAGTTCGGTTATTCACTGCTCATTCGCACAACGCTGCGGATGAGTAGAACTTACAGATAGACCTGTCGTTTTGACATTCAAAGAACAACCGGCTTATACAGTGAGTATCGCTGATCAGCTAACTGGAACAAACTGCTCATATGGCTTTCAAGAGTGATTCAAATTCAACGGCCGCTAACTCAGATGAGAATAGTGCGATCGTTCTGGCTGCAGCCGGGGCAGTTTCCCCTGTCAATGAGCTCAACGCTATCAACCGCGCAGCGTTGTGCAAAACAGCATCTGTCGTTCATGTACAACGTAACGATCAGATCAAGCCTGAGAATTCACATCGCTGGTTGATGTACCTGGTAGAGGGCTCTTTGACTCTGTACTCTGGCAAGGAGGAGGTTGGCGTAGTCAATGCGCGCACACCAGAAGCTCTGAAGCCCATGTTTCAGGACAAGGGTGCGTCGCTGAGTGCACGAACCAGCACGGTAGCCAAAATTGTAAAATTCGGTAGAGAACAGTTGGATATTCTGCTTCGAGAGCAGCAGAAGAATGCTGTTTCAGTCATGGATGTACAGGTGGGTGAGCTGGATAATCTGATATTCGATGATATTGTCGAATCCATGTCCACGCACTCGGTGACGCTGCCCAGCTCGTCTGACTCGGCTGCCAAGATTCTTGCGGCCTACTCCAAAGTAGCCGGTATTCCTCAGCTCGCAGAAGTTATTCAGTGTGATCCGGGACTGGCGGTACACATTGTCAGATCGGCGAATAAGGTTGATGGAGGCACTGCAGAGTCGACGTCCAGTATCAGAGGTGCGATAACCCGGCTAGGTGTTGAGGAAACGCAGCGTAGTATTGCGGATTTTCTGCAGCGCAACACACTGGTTCCCGCAAACGAGACCATCGATAAGCGTTTTCGTCGACTGATCAAACGCACCACATTGTCTGCGGCAATAGTGCAAGTCCTGTCTAAGGAGTTGTCGCACTTGAAGCCAGAGGTCGCCATGCTCATTGCGTTGTCTGCCGATGTGGGTGAACTGCTGATTCTCAAGTACGCCAATAAACACGCAGACAGATTCAACAACGAGCAGGAGCTGGCAGGTGTCATTGATAATCTGCGTGTCATAGTGAGTGGATGGTTGATGTCATCGTGGGAATTCCCCGACGAGTTCGTCGACGCCTGTCATACAGCCAGAGACTGGTATCGCACGCACAATGGGGAGATTACCTATACCGATCTGGTTACTGCCGCGTTGCTGATCATTCAATCAGAGATGCCAGATTCAGAACAGAGCGCGATCCCCAGCGCAGACAACCTGCTACTGGCAAGACGCCTTCAGCAATCGGGTATTGATCTGACTCAGCCTGCCGAGATTGTCAAGGCAGCAACCAGCCGCATTGTGACTGTACAGGCTCTGCTCAAAGCAGGCTGACTAGTTCAGTCCTTTACCCGCCAGTTGCAAACTGGCGGGATATGAAGCCGCAAGGTAGCGCCAATGGCCAGAGCGCCTTGACGCTCTACCCATAAGGTCACACCACGCCTACCTAAAGCGGCCTTGGGGAATTTCTTGCCAAAGCCGGGTTTGTATTGCTCGATGATTTCCCCCGGGAAACGACACGGTGCGTTTTCCATATCAACGACCAGCGATGTACCATTCTCAGCTATCAATCTTGATGACGGTGGGATTTTGCTGAAGTCGTGCAAGCCCTCAACCACCAGATTGGCACCTACCCATTCAGGGGCGAGTGTGTCTAGCTGCATTGTTTGTTGAATAAAGGCCAACTCTTCAACGGACAGTGCAGATATCTGTCGAGTGTTTCGGATTTCAGTGCCTTTGGGATACTGACTCTTGACACGAACACAGGATGCGCGCGTCAGAGCACTGTGCAAATCGCCAACAAAACCCGTGTAGTCAACGTGCACTGATTGTTGAAGGGTGGTGGTCAGATCTTTATCACTGTTGTTAACACCCAGATAGTTGATGGTCACTACATGATCAGTGGGGGTCAGCATAGGCATGGCTTATCAGAGGCTCTTGCCAATATCCATACGCCTTAGCGCTTTGGGAATCGAGAAGGTAATGGTCTCTTCGATACCATCGGACTCTATCGCCGTTTGGCCGCCTGCAGCTTTCAGCCTCTCAATCACTTCGGTGACCAGCACTTCAGGCGCTGATGCACCGGCTGTTACGCCAATTTTCTTTTTCCCCTCTAGCCATGCACTATCGATATCCACTGCACGCGTGATCAGTCGTGAATCGACACCAGCGCGTTCCCCCAGTTCCGCCAAACGGTTTGAGTTAGAGCTGTTGCTGGCACCGACCACCAGTAGAAGATCTACCTCTTCACACAGTTTCTTGACTGCATCCTGTCGGTTCTGCGTGGCGTAGCAAATGTCATCGCGATTGGGTGCTGCAATGCCGGGGAAGCGATGACGTAATGCATCAATGATCTCTTGCGTATCGTCTACCGACAATGTCGTTTGGGAGACGAAGGCGAGTTCCTCAGGATTGTCGATGGACAGTGTCTCAACATCTGCTGGAGTTTCAACGAGGATGATGCGGCCACCTTTGCTGGTATCGTAACGACCCATTGTACCTTCCACTTCAGGGTGCCCTGCATGTCCGATCAGGATGACCTCTTTACCCTGTCGGGCGTACTTGACGACTTCAAGATGTACTTTTGTCACCAGAGGGCAGGTTGCATCAAACACCTGCAATCCACGTTCGCTGGCTGCACTTTCAACCGCATGGGACACGCCGTGCGCACTGAATATGACCGTGGCGTCGTCTGGCACTTCGTCCAGCTCTTCGACAAACACCGCTCCTTTATCGCGTAGCTCATCCACTACATATTTGTTATGAACAACTTCATGGCGTACATAGATGGGTGCGCCATGAATATCGATGGCACGTTCCACGATTTCAATGGCTCGGTCTACACCTGCACAAAAGCCGCGAGGATTGGCCAGAAGAATTTGCATATCCTTGTTCCTATTTAACGGTTGCGTCAGGATCGTCGCCTGTTGTCTCGTTCTTTTCAAACAGGGTCAGAATCAGCAGCAACACAGTGCCGCAGGATATCGCTGCATCAGCGATATTGAATGAAGGGAAGTAGCTGGTGTTCCAGTAAACCTGGATAAAGTCGACAACATAGCCATACCACACACGATCAATCAGGTTGCCCACTGCGCCGCCCAGGATCAGTGCAATGGACAGGCTCAACCAGCGCTCTTCTTTTTGCATCCGATACAACCAGACGCTCAATACGATACTGACAACCAGACTGATGGCCGTAAAGAACCACCGTTGCCAGCCGCCGGCATTGTCCAGAAAGCTAAATGCAGCGCCGTAGTTGTAGGCCTTCGTGATGTTGAAAAATCCGGTAACCGGAATCTGTTCGTACATGGCGAGCGTGCGATCAGCCCAGATCTTGGTGATCTGGTCGAGAATCACAATAACGACAACAATGCTATAACGCAGGGAGTGAGGCATAGCTACGCGATTGCCCTATGTTCACCGTCGCCATGCACATTGCTGATGCAACGATCACACACCTCAGGATAGGTCTCGTTAGTACCCACGTCATCACGCAGGTGCCAGCAACGCACACATTTCTCTCCACTGGCCTTAGCGCAGTGAACGGCAAATTCGTTACCACCAACAGTCTGTACAGCGGCGGTGTCAGGTTTCTCGTCAAGGGATAGCACGCTTGCAGTGGAGGTGATCAACACGAAGCGCAACTCATCGCCGAGTTTATCAAGAACCTGCTGAATGTCCGGTGAGGCATACAAGATTACGGAGGCCTCGAGAGCGCCGCCGATTTCACCTGCACTTCTCAATGTTTCCAGTGACTTTGATACCGCATCCCGCACCTGCGTAATGGTTTGCCAGTTGTCAGTGGTGATGGTGGCCTCGGCGCCGAGTGCGAAGAGTGTGTCCATATACGTTTCGGTAAACACGCTTTGCGAACGTTGTGCCCTGTCGGTATCCGAATGCTCTCGTAAGTGCTGCCAGATTTCGTCAGCGGTAAAGCTGAGCACCGGGGAAATCCAACGCACCAGTGCATCGGTGATCATGTACATCGCCGTCTGCGCTGACCGTCTGCCATGACTATCTTCTGCCATGGTGTACTGACGATCCTTGATGATATCCAGATAAAAACTGGACATGTCTATTGAGCAGAAATGATGGATGGTCTGGTAGACGGTATGAAACTGGTAATCCTCATAGGCTGTCTGGATAGTGCCCTGAGTACGCAGTGTACAATCCACAGCCCAGCGATCTATGGCCAGCATGTTCTCTGGTGCAACGCTGTGGATAGCCGGATCAAAATCGTTTATTGCACTTAACAGATAGCGCGCCGTGTTACGGATGCGTCGATAGGCATCTGACATGCGGTCAAGGATCTCGTTAGAGACCGTCATCTCACCACGATAGTCGGTAGAGCACACCCACAGTCGCACAATATCTGCGCCCAGTGTTTTCAGCAATTTTTGCGGTGCGATGATGTTGCCGAGTGATTTGGACATCTTCCGGCCTTTCTGATCAACGGTAAAGCCGTGCGTCAGAACCTGTTTATACGGTGCGTGACGGTTGATGGCGACGCTGGTCAGAATGGATGAATGAAACCAGCCACGGTGTTGGTCAGAACCTTCGAGATAGATGTCGGCAGGGTAGGTAAGCTCGTCATTCTGTTGCAGAACATGCATCCAGGAAGTGCCTGAGTCGAACCACACATCTAGTACATCCGTGACCTTGTCGTAGTTGGCCGCGTCTGCACCCAGCAGTGTTTCCGCGTCCAGATCAAACCAGGCCTGAATGCCTTGTTGTTCAATGTGAACGGCCGCTTTCTCGATCAGCTCGTTCGTTTGTGGGTGTAGTTCGCCGGTTTCCTTATTTAGAAACAGCGTGATCGGAACGCCCCAGTAGCGCTGTCGGGAGATACACCAGTCGGGTCTGCCGGCAATCATGCCGTGGATGCGCGACTGTCCCCAATCAGGAATCCACTGCACTTTCTCTATTTCGGCGAGCGTGTCTTTACGCAAGCCTTCCGTGTCCATTCCGATAAACCACTGTGGTGTAGCACGAAAGATGATGGGTGTTTTGGTACGCCAGCAGAACGGGTAGCTGTGCTGATACTTTTCGTGTTTGACCAGACGCCCACGACTGGTCAGCTCATCGAGCATGTGCGCATCCACTTTCATGACATGCTCACCACCGAACAGCTCGACATGATCGCGAAATACACCGTGATCATTTACCGAGTCCAGCAAGCCCAGCCCGTGTTTCTGAGCCGCATAGAAATCGTCTACGCCATGATCGGGCGCGGTATGGACAGCACCGGTGCCAGCTTCTGTTGTCACGTAGTCGCCCAGAATCATCAGGGAGTCACGGTCGTAAAGAGGGTGCTTCAGTGTCTGCCCCGACAGCGACTGACCACTGATTGACGAGACAACTTCATGACTTTCAAATCCGTAGCGTGCCATGACGCTGTCGACCATGTCTTGCGCTATGATCATGCGTTCGCCGTTGACGGCAACCAGTGCGTACTGCAACTCGGGGTGCAAGGTAACGGCCAGATTTCCCGGTATGGTCCATGGGGTTGTTGTCCAGATAACGACATTGACGTCACTGCCGTCATCATTGGCCTTGAATGCTGCCAGCATGGCGCTCTTGTCGCGTGGTGCAAACCGCACATCAATCGCTGTAGAGGTTTTGTCCTCGTATTCGATTTCCGCTTCGGCCATGGCAGAGTGCGCGCCCCAGCTCCAGAAAACCGGTTTGGTGCCTTTGTACACATGGCCTGCCTTGATGATCTTGCCGAGCGCTCGAACAATGTTTGCCTCGTTGGCAAAATTCATCGTCAGGTACGGTGATTGCCAGTCTCCCAGAATGCCGAGTCGCTGGAACTCAGTGCTCTGGTTGGCGATCTGCTCTGTAGCATATTCGCGGCACTTGGCTCGAAACTCAGATTCGGTGACCTTGTCGCCCGGTTTGCCAATGAGCCCTTCTACCTTGTTCTCGATTGGCAAGCCGTGACAGTCCCAGCCAGGTACGTAAGGTGAGTCGTACCCGTCCAGTTGTCTGGACTTTACGATCATGTCTTTGATGACCTTGTTGACCACATGCCCGATATGAATATCACCGTTGGCGTAGGGAGGACCGTCGTGCAGAATAAATTTCGGACGTCCTGCCACGCTTTTTCTAATGTGCTGGTACAGGTTCTCCTGATTCCAGCGAGCCAGCATTTCAGGCTCGCGCTTGGCCAGATTCCCGCGCATAGGGAAATCTGTCTTGGGCAAGTTCAGCGTTTGTTTATATTCAGTCACGTGGTTTACTTCTTGTAAATATCCAAAACCCGGGGTCCAGAATGGCAACATCTGGACTATTCAGTACCAGACCAGAACGTCAGTACTGGTCTGTAGTGTAAGTCATCTGCGGCTCATCAGTTCCCGTGCCGCATCCGCATCACGTCCAATCTGAGCCTTTAGTTCGTCAAGCGATTCGAAACGTTGTTCATGACGAAGCTGCGCAACAAAATCTATGGCCAGATGGTGTCCATACCAGTGCACACTCTGATCCAGAGCGTGTACTTCAAGTAACAGTTTGCGCCCGCCCACAGTAGGGCGTTCGCCCAGATTGGCCACGGCGGCAAAGCGCTGCCTCGATTCGTTATCCGTGGCCCAGACGGCAAACACCCCGCGCAGCGGTGGTCTGTGTGCCCCAAGTGCGACATTGGCCGTGGGAAAACCGAGTTGACGGCCCACTTTTTCGCCATGAATGACACGGCCGCTGATGCGATAGGTGCGACCAAGCAGGGCTGCTGCAGCGTCAAGTTCACCGTTGCTCAGAAAGCGTCGAATACGAGTGCTCGATATACGCATCCCGTCCAGCTCCCGTGTGGGGCTCTGTTCAACCGAGTAATTCAGCCCCTTACCCGATTCCCTGAGTAGTTCGAATGTCCCCGTCCGTTTATGGCCGAACCGGAAATCGTCGCCGATGATCATGTGGCGGGCCTTGAGTTTTTCCACCAGGAGATTAGCGATGAAGTCTTCGGCGCTCATGGTTGCCAGTGTTTCGTCAAACTGCAGGAGCAACAACCTGTCGACGCCATTGGACTCAATGCTGAGTGTCTTGTCACGTAAGCCTTGCAGTCGCAGAGGAGCTTCGGCAGATGCAAAATATTCGTGCGGTAGTGGTTCGAAACAGATGACAGTCGACGGTAGTGAGTGGGCTCTGGAGGCTTCTTGCAGGGAATCAAAGATAGCTTGATGCCCCAGATGGACACCGTCGAAGTTACCGACAGTGATGACCGTTTCTGTAGCGTCTGGCCATCGATTCAAGCCGCGAATCAGTTGCATGATGGGCACTTGGAGTAAGAGGGTTGGGCGGTTTTGCAGTTGCAGGTATCAGAGTATGGCTGACTGCGCGATGCGGCGATAGCCGATGTGGCTGAGATTGGCGTGTTCATCATTATGGGCTGGCCAGATGCCGAAGCCTGACACCTGAAGCCAGCAAGCCGAGCAGGTAAGACACACCGCCAGCTGCGAGCGCCAACATCAGGGAGCTGACTCGGGTAGCAGCGCCTGCGGATTGCCAGTCAATACTGGTCATGAATACCAGCGCCACTCCAAGCACTGATAGTGCGGGAAGAACGCGGATCGAGAAGCTCACGAGTGTGGGAGGCAGCTGGTAGATATCCTCAGCCTTCAGTTGCCGGTAGAGCATCAGCGCTTGTTGCCAGGCGGCCAGTGAGCTGGCCAGCGCAAGCCCCGTATGAGGTGCAACGAAATCCAGCCAGATCATGGGCAGGACGAATAACAGGTTGTAACCCATATTGGAAATCAGTGCGATGATGCCGATGCGCACCGGAGTTCGGGTATTTTGTCGGGCGAAAAAAGCCGGAGCAAAAATCTTGATTAACAGAAAGGCTGGTAGGCCAGCGCTGTAGGCGATCAGGCTGTAGCTGGCCATGGTGGCATCATGCGCTGTGAACTGGCCGTAACCGAACAGTGTCAGCAACATGGGTTCGGCCAGAATCATCAACGCCAGAGCCGACGGCACCCCCAGAATGACGACCAGGCGTAATGCCCAGTCGAGAGTGCGCTTGAATTGATCAGGAGCAGCGTTCGCGTGCTCCCTGGAAAGTCTGGGCAGAATGATGGTGCCCAGTGTCACCCCGAGCAGACCTAGCGGGAATTCCATCAGACGGTCGCTGTAATACAGCCAGCTAAGGCTGCCAGCGGTTAGAAAAGAGGCAATGATGGTATCGAGAAGCAGGTTTATCTGTGCCACTGACGAACCCAGAATAGCGGGTGCCATGAGCTTGAGAATGCGCCGGACGCCAGAATGTTTCCACCCCCATCGCGGTCGAGGAAGCAGGCCGATCTGACGAAGAAAAGGAATCTGCAGCGCCAGTTGGACGGCACCTGCCACAAACACACCCCACGCCAACGCCGTTATTGGCACATCGAAATGCGGGCTCAGCAGCAGGGCAGCGCCAATCATGCAGACATTCAGCAGTACGGGTGTAAACGACGGTACGGCGAACTTGCCGAACGTATTGAGCATGCTGCCGGCGTAGGCCACCAGGCTTACGAAAAACAGATAGGGGAACGTGATGCGCAACATATGTGTTGCTAAGTCAAATTTCCCGGGTTCGTCTAGAAAGCCGGGTGCAAACAGCATGATCAGAAACGGACTGAGCATGACACCAGTTGTGCTGACCAGTAACAGGATGACTATCAGTGTGCCGGACACGTGAGCGGCCAGATCCAGCAACGCTGCGCGACTGCGGGTTTCCCGGTATTCGGTAAACACCGGGACGAAAGCCTGAGCAAAAGCGCCTTCAGCGAACAACCTGCGTAGAAAATTGGGTATCTTGAACGCTACCAGAAACACATCAGTAACAGAGCCTGCACCAAAAACGATAGCCAGCACCTGGTCGCGCACGAAGCCGAGTACGCGTGAAAGTAGTGTCATCAGGCCGACAATGGTGCCGGATCGTGCAAGGTTCGAGGTTTTCATTGAACCGAACGTTGACGTGGGCACACAGCCGGTGGATAATGGGCGGCTGAATTCTGTACAGACAAGTTAGAGGATAGTTCGTGGCCAACACTGCTCAAGCGCGGAAACGCGTTCGTCAAGCTGAAAAATCCCGTCAACGCAACGCGAGCCAACGCTCGATGATGCGAACGATGGTCAAGCGCGTATTCACGGCTATTGCAGCCAGTGATAAGAGCGCCGCTGAAGCTGCTCTCAAGGAAGCAATTCCTGTTCTCGATCATATGGCCCGCAAAGGCCTGATCCACAAGAATAAGGCAGCTCGGTATAAGAGTCGTTTCAACAGTCAGGTCCGCGCACTCGCCTGAGGCGACCGGAAAAGCAATTAGGGAGGCAGCAATCGATTCCGCTGTCTTCCTGCTCTTCGTCAGGTTGTTCTGGTTTCCGGTAGTCAGTATCACTGGAAAACAATCATGTTGTCGCGATGTACTAGCTCCGGCTCGCCGGCGTAGCCGAGTAGAGCTTCAATTTTTTCACTCGACTGCCCCAGCAACTTTCGAGTATCCGCCGAGCTGTAATTTATCAGTCCGCGGGCTACTTCTGTACCGGATGCAGTCTTGCAGATGACTAGCTCACCGCGTGAGAACTCACCGTCGCAGGCTTGCACGCCTACCGCTAGCAGACTTGATCCGCGCTCTCGTAAAACGCTGCAGGCGCCATCATCCAGAGTTAGTGTGCCCTTGGCGCGTAGATGATCTGCCAGCCAGCGTTTGCGTGCATCCAGTGGCTTCTGATCGCTGGTGAGCATGGTGCCTAGTGGCTCACCGTTTTTCAGTCTGAGTAGAATGCCGGGTTCGCGCCCGTCGGCTATAACGGTGGTAGTGCCGTTTTGTGCGGCTCGCTCTGCGGCCAGTACCTTGGTTCGCATACCACCGCTACCCAGTGTGGATCCGGCAGGTCCCGCCAGAGCCAGAATTGCAGGGTCGCTTGCGTTGGCACGTTCCAATAGCTTGGCATCGGCGTTGCTGCGAGGGTCGGCATCAAACAGCCCGGTCTGATCTGTCAGTAAAACCAGTACATCCGCATCAATGAGATTGGCGACCTGTGCCCCCAGCGTATCGTTATCACCCAGCTTTATCTCGTCAGTTGTAACGGTATCGTTCTCATTGACGATGGGCAGTACGCCGTGCTCAAGCAATGTGGTTATAGTGGCACGTGCGTTGAGGTACCGGCGGCGATCGGATAGATCGTCATGCGTTAGCAGAACTTGTGCGGTAATCCGGTCGAAGCGTTCAAAGCCAGACTCATACGCCCGAATCAGACCCATCTGGCCTACAGCCGCAGCAGCCTGCAGCTCATGAACGCGGGTTGGCCGCTGCTCAAGCTTTAGCCTTGCCACGCCCGCTGCAATGGAGCCACTGGATACCAGTACTACTTGGCAACCATCGGCAAGAAGAGATTCAATCTGAGTCGTCCATTGCCCTATGATATGGTGATCCAGGCCTTTGCCATTAGCGGTGAGTAGCGAGCTACCAACCTTGATCACCCAGCGTTTTGCGGTGCGAAGTCGTTCACGCATCGTCGGCAGGTTTGCTCGGTGATGAGGTATGTTCTCCAGCTTCATCGTCAGGCGTCTCGGAGGTACCGTGTTCTGGATGTGCTTGCACTGGTAATGGCACTTCAGTTTGGGTCTGCATTTTTTTCAGCGCTTGCGCCTGCGTCCGCGCCTGCTCCTCCAGCTCTTGTTCGCGCAGCAGTTCAAGGTGCTGCATGATCGCCTTGGTAAGTTCGCGCGAACCTGCACCTGTAACGGCCGATACGGTAAACACGGGTCCTTGCCAGTTCAGTTTTTCGACAATAAGCTTGCAGTGCTCGTCTAGCTCATCCGGGGGCAGCAAGTCGGTCTTGTTGAGCACCAGCCAGCGTTCTTTTTCATAAAGCACTTCGCTGTGCTTTCGCAGCTCATTGACGATAGCGACAGCACTTTCGACAGGGTCACTCTGGTCAATTGGCTGTACATCGATAAGGTGCAAGAGCAGGCGGGTGCGGCTAAGGTGCTTGAGAAAACGGACGCCGAGGCCATGGCCTTCTGCCGCGCCTTCGATCAAGCCGGGAATGTCAGCCATGACAAAACTTCTGTGCGGCTCGATACTGACAACGCCCAGGTTCGGGTGCAGCGTTGTAAACGGGTAATCGGCAACTTTCGGTCTGGCGGAAGATACCTGTCGTATCAGAGTGGATTTACCAGCATTGGGCTGGCCTAGCAGGCCAACATCAGCCAGAACGCGCAGCTCGAGCTGCAATTCACGTCGTTCCCCCGGTGTGCCGTCTGTGGTTTTGCGAGGCGCTTGATTGGTTGAGCTTTTGAAGCGGGCATTTCCTAATCCATGCCAGCCGCCCTTGGCAACTTCAATGGTTTGTTCTGCATGCCTTAGATCCGCGATTACCTGGCCGGTAGCCTTGTCTTTGGCGACAGTTCCCACGGGCACGTCAACCACACAGTCCTTACCCCCAGCCCCAGAGCAGTTCTGCCCCCGGCCATTTTCGCCACGCTGAGCCAGATAGGTTCGCTGATGCCGGAAATCGGCTAGTGTATTCAGGCTTTCGGTGGCGCGGAGGTAGACGCTACCGCCATCGCCGCCGTCGCCACCATCGGGTCCACCCCGAGGGATATATTTCTCACGTCGAAATCCCAGAGCGCCATTGCCGCCGTCTCCGGCTATTACATTGATTCTGGCTTCGTCTACGAATTTCACGATGGTTCCATGGGCAAAGAAAAACCCGCACTAGGCGGGTTTAGCTGACGTCCCGGCAGTACTGAGGGCTTCAGCCTTCAGCGCTAACCGGTACGATATCGATGAATTTTCTATTGTTTGAGCCTCGCACTGAGAACTCGACAACACCGTCGGTCTTGGCGAAGATTGTGTGGTCTTTTCCGATGCCGGAGTTTACGCCAGCGTGGAAGCGTGTTCCGCGTTGACGAACAATAATGTTACCTGCCAGTACTTGCTCACCGCCGAATTTCTTCACGCCGAGTCGTTTGGACTCTGAATCGCGACCGTTGCGAGTACTACCACCTGCTTTCTTATGTGCCATGACTGATTACCTTCGTTCAGCGTTTTCTGTGTTGACTGGGTGCTAATGGCCAAGAGCATCAGGTCCTGGCCGGCCAAGCTATCAACCTGCGTTGATGCCTGTGACTTCCAGTTCGGTATAGTTCTGGCGATGGCCAGCCTGTTTGCGGTGATGCTTGCGTCGGTGAAACTTGATGATCTTGACCTTGGTTCCTCGCCCGTGGGACAGCACTTTGGCACTGACAGAGGCGTTATCGACCATCGGAGCGCCGACGGTGACGGATGCGCCACTGCCTACCATCAGAACATCGCCAAGGCTGACTTCTGATCCGGCTTCCGCCTGAAGGGTTTCGACTCTGAGACGGTCACCTTGACTGACTCGGTACTGCTTGCCACCGGTTTTGACTACCGCGTACATGATTTGTGGTCCTGAAACTTTGGCCAGAAAATGAACTGGCGCTTGCGCAAAATTTTGCGGGTTCTATACCGCAATCAGCCGGGGAGGATATCATCTGCCACAGCCCTCGTCAATCATGCAGAGGCTGCATTATCCGTGCTACCGAATGAAATTTAAGAGAGAATGTGTTTCACCAAACGTTTTCGGAGCTCATCGGCCGCCGCCAAGGCTATCAATGTAAATTTCCTAGTCTAGCTCCGCCAATATTTCGTCTCCGGGCAGACTAGTTACTGCAGTTTTATCTCATGACAACGCAGCCAACGGTTGATTGCTGACTATGAACTTGACAGTATACGGGGGCGTACTAGCTATAACTCTCATGAACTCACCTGCTTCTCAAATAATGACGTTGTCGATTGAAGACTGCCGCTCGCTGGTTGGCAATGGTATGGAAAGGGTCGACGAACTGATCAGGTTACGACTGGCTTCTGACGTGGTGCTGATCAACCAGCTGTCGGCCTACATAATTGGTAGTGGTGGAAAACGCCTGCGCCCGCAACTGGTGTTACTGGCGGCCGGCGCCAGTGGTCTGGATTGCGAGTCTGGCCACCTGGACGCCAGACACCCTGTCACCGTGGCAGCCATTATCGAATTCATTCATACGGCCACCTTGCTGCATGACGACGTGGTTGATGCATCAGACTTACGTCGGGGTCGCGATACGGCAAACGCCGTGTGGGGCAACGAGGCAGCCGTGCTGGTCGGTGATTTTCTATATTCTCGCGCCTTCGAAATGATGGTGGATGTGCAAAGTCTTGAAGTCATGAGCATTCTGGCTTCCACAACTAATCGTATCGCTGAAGGCGAAGTCATGCAGTTGCTGAACGTCAGGGAGCCTGGTGTTACTGAAGCTCAGTACATCGCCGTCATAGAAGCCAAAACCGCTCGCCTGTTCCAGGCGGCAACGGAGCTGGGAGCAGTTCTTGGTGGACAATCAGACGAGGTCCGTCAGTCACTGGCCAGCTACGGCATGCATCTGGGTACCGCATTTCAAATCGCTGATGATGTGCTGGACTATCAAAGCGACAGTGACACCATAGGCAAAAACATAGGCGATGATCTGGGTGAAGGCAAAACAACGCTGCCACTGATCTATGCCATGCGTGACGGCACTACAGAGCAGTCGGGCATGATCGCAGAAGCTATAAAAGAGGCCGATTTAGGCAAGTTGCCAGAGGTGCTTGACGCGATTAATCACACCGACTCACTGACAAAGTCGATGGCTCGGGCCAGTTTATCGGCAGATGCAGCTGTTTCCTGCCTTTCTGTGCTGCCTGCCTCAGCGCATCGGGATGCACTAGAGCGAATCGCGCGCTACTCAGTTGAGCGTAGCTTCTGAATCCCGGTTTGCCCAGGCAGGCACGGGTCACAGATTGACGAGGGTAAGTGCAGCCGCAAAAGAGAGCCTCTGAACAGACGCAGCAGGATGCCGGTAATAGCCAGAAGCATCAGTTCGAGCAGTCGAGTGCTACCCGTTCCAGCACTGCCCCCCGACTGGATTTCATCATTAACCGGCGCAACCATTGCTCGTTGACCCATATCAGTCTCGGCAAAGGACACCGTCGGATTGTTCTGACCACTTGCTGTGGCTTGATTGTCGCTGACTTGCAGCGAAGCGCGGTTATCCAGGTGTTGCGTATCGATGAACTCATCGAACGTCAATTCACTGGTCAATACCGGATTCTGCGAATTGTTGAAACCAGCATTAACCGATAGTGTGGAGTAGCTGGTAGCAGGGACATCTCCATGCAGACAGCTCAGAGTTGTGCCGGCCACGGTACAGCCAGCAGGCGCATTGCCAAACACCGTGCCAGCAGGAAACCGAGTGGTGGTTCGAACCTGTCGGGCTTGACGCGAGTCGTCCAGATTGGCCACGGAAATTGCGACTTCTTGCTGGCTATCGCCTAATCCGGACGGCCTGGCCGACAACTGGATGCCGACGTCAATATTGTCTATGACGCAGGAGGCCTCCAGAGAGCTTCGCATGTTGTCCAGGCTGCAAGCAGAAAACTGTGGCTGAGTGTCGCCGGACAGCTCTAGCCACATTATTTCGGAGCCCGTTATGGAAGAATCTGCTGCGCAGTAGGCATCATCATCGTGCACAGCACCGAGGTTGTGTGCTATCTCGTGCGCTGACAGGAGGATGTCATAAGTGAAAGGCGTTGACATGCTCAAGTCGTAGCCGTCGTTTCTGCACACGGTATCGATCCAGCCAAGCCCGATAACCTTTTGTGGATCCTGATGACCACTGAATAAATGTACAAGGGCAAGATCTGCGGGCAATTCATCGTCGTTGAAGCGAATCTCGCGATAGTGATCAAGTACTTGTTCGACGGTGCCTGAGTAGTCGGTCAGAGGGTCCTCAGCCGGGTTGTCGTACACCCGAAAGGTCTCGACAATCAACGCGAGCCCTAACTGGCTTTGGTAGAGACCATCGACACCGTTAATGATGCCTAATGCGTGCGCCAGGCCCCGCTTGTTGAAATGTTCGTTGTATTGGCTGTCTATGACGATGCCGATCTTGATCGCCTTGGGCGCAGACACATTGGCACGTGTCGAGGCTCTGCCTGTCAGTGTTGGCAGGTTGGCACTTGCGGGCACAGACAGAGGTGCAAGACCCGCTTCACCCAGTGTGGCCAGGAAATACCCCCCCTCATTGCTGCGGTGCTGTAGCTCGTAGAGTGTCTCATCGACATAAACGTGACCTGTCAGCACAGCGTCGTCATTGCCTGGCGATTGAGTGGCTGCTCCGCTGGTCGACAGCATCAGACGCACCCATGAGCCTTGCTGGTCGTCCACGGATCCCTCGTAGAAGACTGGAATGTCGTATAGCGCCTGCTGAACGCCGGACATGCTACCCAGCAGCGTCTTCTCTTCCAGTTCAATGGACCATCGCTTTCCGTTGGAGACCAGGTCAATACCACCGGTGTCCTCGCTGGCGAAAACCTGAGCGGGCGATACAACCAGAGCCTCATCGCTCGCTACCACTGTGACGGGGCTGACGAGTAGCAGCGTAAAGGCGACAAGTGCAAGGTATGCAAGACGCGAAGCCAGAGTTCTTGGGGGTAAAAAATCCATGGCGCGAGTGTATCAGCCACTATCTCACTGTGTAAGTGAACGAACGTTCAGATGCCTACCGTCAGGGATGTGCTAGCGCATTGTTTGATCGCTTCGACTATTTAACCCGCCCCAACGACGAAACAAGGTGCTGATAAATGGTTAAAGCGGAATTTCACCTGACCCGGAATGAATCGGGTTAGAAGCCTGATGACAGCACAGTGGGCGGATGGAAACTGAATTCCCCGGGCTGCATTGACCAGACCGATGCTTGCCCGATATGCGTTCTGATCAGCCGTAATACCGGATAGCCGACCGCTGCTCCCATACGTCGCACCTGTCTGTTGCGTCCTTCCCTGAGTGATAGCTGCAACCAGCTTGTGGGCAAATTCTTGCGAAATCGCACGGGCGGCTCGCGTGGCCACAGGCCATCAGGTTCGTCGACTTGTTTGACGTCCTGTGCTCTGGCAGGGCCGTCTTTGAGCGTAATGCCGCTTCTCAGATTTCGCAACGCCTCTTTACTGATCTCACCCTCTACCTGCGCAAGGTATGTCTTGGCCAGTTTGAAACGAGGGTGACTTATACGCTGTTGCAAGGCGCCATCGTTAGTCAGTAACAACAGTCCTTCGCTGTCCTTGTCGAGTCTGCCAGCTGCGTAGTAGCCCGGTGCGTCTATGTAGCGGGCAAGCGTGTCCCGGCCATCGGCATCGGTGAACTGGCACAACACACCAAATGGCTTGTTGAACAACAGCAAGCGCAAGGGTTCATCGTCAGAGAATCTGGTCATTGATCACAAAGTGAGTCAGGCGGGCGAAACTCGTTGCGCAATGCGTTGCGCATGGGCCGTCTCAAAACCGATCTCATGTAATGCGCTTACTATCGAATGCTTTGCTGGCGGGTGCCACTGGCACGCATCAAGGCCGGTTGGCAACCTCTCATCGGCGATCATGCCCGTGAGAGAGCGAGCTAATGCAATAGCCGCCTTGTGCTCATACAAGAGACGACTGATTCGGGGAGCGCCCCTGAAGCGCATCATTGAAACCTCGCCAAGGTTTGCCAGTAAGGTATCCAGGTCACCCCATTTGTTCAGAAGTCGTGCAGCAGTTGCAGGGCCAACGCCGGGGACCCCCGGAATATTGTCACTCTTGTCCCCGCTCAGGGCGAGCCAATCGGCAATTTGCTCAGGTCGTACCTTGAAGCGCTTATACAGATCGTTATAGCTGGCTATCGGATGTCTGCCCAGATCCCAGTACTGATCCTTTTCAGACACGAACTGCGCAAGATCCTTGTCGCCGCTGACGATGGTAACCAATGTGTCCTGCTGCTGCGCCTCACCAGCGAAGTGGCCGATGATATCGTCCGCCTCAACAAGGCTACTGCCTAATGTGGCCAGGCCAAGAGCGTTCGCGACCTGCTTGCATCGCGCAAACTGAGGGGCGAGTTCCACCGGCGCTGGTGGCCGATCAGCCTTGTATTGAGGGTAGATCTGATTACGAATGCCCTGTCTGAAGCATTCGTCGAACGCACAGACCATCAAGGGGGGGCGATGGTTTTCAATGATATGACAGAGGGTTTCTGCAAAGCCCTGAACGGCGTTGTCTGTCTGATTGAACCGGTTCACCGTGTCTACCGGCAGGCTTTGCCACGCGCGAAAAATGTAGATGCTGGAATCGATGAGAAACAGCATGGTCAGTTGCCCAGTACTGTCAAGTTGGCAGGGTGGTGCAAGCTCAGACTGACGCGCCCGGAGGAGCTACTTAACCAACCTCTCACCTCAACACGCTTTCCTGGTAAATCAGCCACGCTAACCGGATTCAGCGGTGAGGTGTCTTTCGGCCAGTGCTTACCTAATTTCACGCTTAGGCCGTTGGCAAGCATCAAAGAGGGTGAGCGACGAGAGCCAGTAACGCGTTCCACTGTTGATTGCAGTACATGAAACCCCCGTTCGTTGCCTGCAAGTCTGGCATCGTTAACAAACCAGGGGCCGGGAGAGTGCCAAATACCTCGGCGTGCCTGTCGTGCTGCGATTTCGTGCCGGAGCATCTGTTCTGCGCATTGCGTGTTGCGTCCAATGGCTACGGCGATTCCCAGTCCGCTGTCGATCAGCTGCAAAGCGACGTTGTCGCCTGCAGTGTTAACAATGTGTCCCAGAGTTCTGCCATGACGGTCAAGGCTATCCCGGCCTTCGATCAGCGTGACAGACTTGTCCCCGATGCTGTCGTCCAGCGCCAGCGAGGCAATTCTGGCCCATCGTTTATCGTCTGGATGAGCTGCTCGAAGCTCCAGCGTATTTAGCCCGATGATTCGCACACGGCGGTTATCTTCCAGTACCAGCGTGTCGCCGTCAGTGATGCGCGCAACGTCGAACGTTGTGTAAGTCTCGTTACTGACCTGATTGGTTGGGCAATCTGCCCCCGAGTGGTCTGCTAGCGCCGATGGCGTTAGCACCAGACACCCCGCCGGCAATAAAAACCGGATGGCAAAAAAAAGGCACCGCAAAGGGTGCCTTTTTCCTGAACCGGCAAAAGGTACCGGTCGGTTAATGCTGCGTAGGGTCATGGACAGACCAGAACGCGGTGTTACTTTGCTCCGTAGCGTCGGCGGAACTTGTCTACCTGACCTGCGGTGTCCATAACTTTTTGCTTGCCCGTGTAAAAAGGATGGCAAGCCGAACACACTTCGATACTCAGATCGCGTCCAGCTGTGGAACCCGTTTCAAACGTGTTGCCGCAACTGCAGGTGACTGTGATTTGTTTGTATTCGGGATGTATTTCCGGTTTCATAGCAACCTCCCGGTTATAAAAATTGGAACCGGATACTAGAGCCGTGGGCTGCAAAATGCAAGCGCCGGGATAAAGCTGGCCCTGATAGGTGTCGTTACAAACACTAGTTAGCCATTTAGCGCTGGCCCTTTGAAGCGCCAGATACCAGACTTAACCCGGATGTAGCTATGCTTTTACGACTGGTTGGCAAGTTGTTGCTCAAGGCCACAGTGCCGTTGGTTGCCGTAGCAGGTGTGCTGAGCTACGGCTCTTACCTGCGCGGTGGTGATCCCGCTGCTCTGTGGAGAGGGGCAGCAGACAGCTCTCTGGCACAAGTTCAAAAAGTGTTTGCGGGACTGAAAAGTGACGCTTCCCAAGCCGCCGGAGCCGTTTCGAGTACCACGCAAGGGTTGACGGCTGGCTTGACGGGGTCGGACCACAACGGCTCTGATGATGGCCTGGCCACGGTTTTTACATGGCAGGATGCACAGGGTGTAAAACACTACAGCACCGTAAAGCCTGATCACGTGCGTGCCAGCACCGTTACCGTAGACCCGAATGTCAACGTGCTGGCCCCCGTTCGCAGGCAGCCCACGGCTCGTCAACCGGGTACGGCTGAAGTCGGTGGATCATTGCCGGGCGTAGCGGGTCAAGTGCTGTCAACGTCGTCGGGTGGCGATGCAGCTGCCCTTGATCCTGCGCAGCTGATCCGTATGCTTCAGTAGCAGGTTAGTGTCTGCGCAGATGCTTAACTGATCCGGTTCAGAGGTATCACCGGATAGAGGCGTACCGTGTCAGCGGCACCATCCGTGAGAGATTTGCCCTCGGTACCTGTTGTGCTCTGTGAGGAGTCAGGCAGGAACATTTCCAGCAGATCGTTAAGCCAGTTTATGCCTTCAGGTGTTGCGTGCAGATTCAAACCGGTTTGCTGCAACAGGCCTCTGTCCACAGCTTTTTCTATCACACCTTGCCATGGCATCAACGACACGCCTGTGTGTAGCTGAAACAATGGAATCGGGAAGCCTTCGACAAGTCGCAAGGCATTCATCATGAATTCCAGAGCCGTGTCGTGGATGGCCATGATGCCGGATCCGCCCAGACGTTCGGGTTCATTGTTGGCTTCCAGATAGCGCTTGGGGTGTTTGTGCTTCCAGCGCCGAACAATATGCCCGGTGTCGGCAGACGTGATCTTGCCGTGCGCACCAGCACCGATACCCACATAATCGCCGAATTGCCAGTAGTTGAGATTGTGTTGCGATCGATGATTGACGCCTGCATTACCAGCACGCTGCTTCGCATACGCCGATATTTCGTAGCGCTCAAAACCTGCCTGCGCCAGCGTGTCTACCACCGCACTTTGCATGTCCGCCCGCTTATCATCTGAGGGCAATGCCGGTGGAAATCGGGCGAATAGCGTATTAGGCTCCAGCGTGAGCTCGTAGCAGGACAAGTGAGTAGGCTGGAGGGCCAGTGCCTGTCTGATGTCTTTGAGCATCTCAGGCAGGCTCTGATTGGGCAGCGCAAACATAAGATCCAGGTTGATTTCGTCGAAATTCGCGGCATGTGCGATATCGACTGCTTTTAGCGCCTCGTCTGCCGTGTGCACCCTGCCCAGTGCAGTCAGAGCCTGTGCACTGAAACTCTGAATGCCAATGGACAATCTGTTAATGCCGGAAACACGGTAATCGCTAAATCGTTCCTGCTCGAATGAACCCGGATTGGCTTCCATTGTGACTTCGGCATGCGGGCTCAGGCCTGTCAACATCCGGATTCCGCTCATCAGTTTGTCGATGGCGGCTGCGCTGAACAGGCTTGGCGTACCGCCGCCGATGAACACGGTGCTGAAAGTGCGCCCCCAGACATGGGGAAGCTCATCAGCCAGATCGGCCAATAGTGCATCGACGTACTGATCCTCTGGTACATCACCCCGACTTTCGTGCGAATTGAAATCGCAGTACGGGCATTTGCGAACACACCACGGAAGATGCACGTAAAGCGACAGTGGCGGCAATTCTGTGAAAACGCGTGTCATACCCTGGCCGTCGTTATCGCGGACAGTTGTTCAAGCATCAGAGATACCGCCTTGCCTCGATGACTTAGCCTGTTTTTTTCTGATTTTTCCAGTATGGAGGCGGCAACCATAGTGTCGTGATTACAGAATACCGGATCATAACCAAAGCCACCGTTACCCTCAGGCGCACGCAGGATATGCCCTTCCCAGGCGCCTTCGGCAATGATTGGTGATGGATCCCTTTCGTGGCGAAGGTATACGACAACACTGCGGAATCTGGCTGTGCGTTGTGCATCCTCTACGTTCTCGAGTTGCCGCAGCAGGAACTCGTAATTGGCAACGTCACCAGAGCCTTCGTCGTGCAGTTGCGCATGGCGGGCGGAATAAAGACCGGGTGCACCGTTGAGCACATCCACTTCCAGACCGGAGTCGTCCGCGATAGCGGGCAGACCAGACAGCCTGGTAGCGTGTCTGGCCTTGAGCAGTGCGTTCTCGACAAACGTAAAGGCTGTTTCATCAACAGAATCAATGTCGAATTCGCCCTGTGCAACAACCTCGAATCCGATAGGGGTCAACAGATCATGGAGTTCCTGAATCTTGCCGTTGTTGGCGCTGGCGAATACGATTTTCTGCATGACTAACCTTTAAGTGATTCGCTCTGTGCAATAACCAGTTGACCAATACCGTGCTTGGCAAGGTTGAGCATGTCCTGCAACTCGTTGTCGCGGAACGCATGACCTTCCGCAGTTCCCTGGATTTCAATAAATCCTCCGGCCTCGTTCATGACCACATTCATGTCGGTCTCAGCGGTCGAATCTTCGGCATAATCCAGATCAAGCACAGGCTGCCCTTTCACGATGCCGACAGAGATAGCGGCAATCTGCCCGTGTATGGGGTTGCGTTTGATCTTGCGATTATCGAGCAGTGATTGCATGGCATCACACAAGGCGATGTACGCGCCGGTAATAGAGGCGGTGCGCGTGCCGCCGTCCGCTTGCAATACATCACAATCCACCGTGATGGTGCGCTCACCGAGAGCATCCAGATCAATGGCTGCACGCAGGGATCTGCCGATCAGGCGCTGAATCTCTTGTGTACGGCCGGACTGTTTGCCCGCTGCAGCCTCACGTCTTGCCCGTGTGTGGGTAGCACCCGGCAGCATGCCGTACTCTGCGGTGACCCAGCCACTTCCTGTGCCCTTGAGCCAGGGAGGGGTGCGATTGTCGATGCTGGCCGTGCACAACACTTGGGTGTCGCCCATTTCCACGAGGGTTGAACCTGCTGCGTGCTTAGTGAACTGGCGCGTGAATTTCACGCTGCGAAGCTCATCAGTTGCTCTTCCGCTGGGTCGCATTGTCTGGTCCTGGTGGTTGTGTAGTATTCGGGGTAGCCCACGTGCGTGATCATGGGGCGGCAAAGTATACCTGTAAGCCTCAGCGATTCATGCATATTCCCACTTAGTGCGTCATCAAGTCGCGCGAACCACTATCGTGTAGATTGCAGGCTCCGCAGCCGCAGCTGGCACACAATTCCTATGTTACGCAGCATGACCGCCTATGGGCGAGGTAGTTTCAAAAGTCCGGTTGGCGAGCTTGTATGCGAGTTCCGGTCAGTCAATCACCGCTACCTGGATGTCGCCGTACGTTTGCCGGAGCCACTCAAAACGTTAGAATCCGCGCTACGGGAGAAGCTGGCAGTTCATCTGCATCGCGGCAAAGTGGAAGTTGTTTTGAAACTTGTCGAGTCCAACACGTCCGCTAACGCGCTGACAATCAATCCGAGCGTGCTGGATTCCCTCGTGGACGCAGCGGGTCAGATTGAAAGCCGGATGAGTGCAAACTGCGTGATTGATACGGTCAGGTTATTACAATGGCCGGGTTTGCTCGACGCCAGCGACGACTCACAGAACGATCTGTTTAATGAAGCAACGTCTGTGTTCGAGGGTGCGTTCAGGGACTTTGTTGAAACGCGTGAGCGGGAAGGGCTGCAGATAACAGCACTACTCAAAACTCGTATCGCGCAGGTATGTGACAGTGTTGCCGAGTTGCGTCTTGCCAGACCTGCAGTTGTGCAAAAGCTGCGGCAAAAATGGCTGGAGAAACTGACACTACTCGATACTGAGCACGACTCATCTCGACTTGAGCAAGAACTGGTTTACGCTGCACAACGTCTGGATATTGATGAGGAGCTTGATCGGCTGGATGCCCATTGCGCTGAGATTCGTAGTGCTCTTGAACGCGTTGAGCCGGTTGGACGGCGGCTGGATTTTCTCATGCAGGAATGTAACCGTGAAGCCAACACCATTAGCGCCAAGGCTAACGATGCCAGCACTACGAATGCGTCTGTCAATATGAAAGTCCTCATAGAACAAATGCGTGAACAGGTACAGAACATTGAGTGAGCCGCCGGTAAAACCCACGAAAAGTGAACGCTACGAGTGGCCGCCGCGCCGTTTGCCTAAAGACGCGTATGTGGTACCGAAACGAAACCCGATTCAATCCATACTCACGGCGCTGCCCATCCTCATGCTGGTGGCAGGCTTGTATATTTACTATCAAGCAGATTCTGCACAGAGTCACGGTGCGCCGATACGAATCGAAAGCGAAGAATTGATCGGCACTTTCACAGGCTTCTCTGTGGTGCAATCAGGCCCAGAGGGAAGACACTACCTGTGGGTGACGGAAAACGACAAGCCTCGGGGTGTTCGCGTTCAGCCGGCACAAGCAAAGCTTCTGGCAGCACTAGAAAGAGATACCGATATTATTCTGCGGGCTGCGCCTACTGTCGCGGGCTCCGGGACTGTGTGGGTCTGGTACGTCGAACAGAACGGACAAGTGCTGATTGATAACGAAGCATTGTTGCAGTAGCAATCAGGCTCCTAGGGTTTATCCTTTCGGTGCTTGTTGTCAAAACGGATAGTCACTTTCAGGCCCGGATTGTTATCGCTGAGTTCCAGTTTGCCTGCATGCAGGCGAACCACCGCTTTTACCAGGCTGAGGCCCAGGCCATTACCCGGTGAGTTGCGTTCGTTTTCGAGACGTACAAATCGTTCGAATACACGCTCGCGTTCGTGCTCGGGAATTCCGGGCCCGTTGTCCGCAATAGTGATGCTGAACGACTTGTCGGAACCTTCAACACTCAAGCTAACTCTGCCAGGCTGTGGGGTGTACTTGATGGCATTGTCCAGCAAGTTTGTGATGGCTTGAGCCAGTAAATGTCTATTGCAACGGAACTTGGGGTTGCACTGTATATTGCTGTCAAAGATTAAATGATCCTCTTCTTCAGCAACGGCATCATAGAGCTCAGCCAGCTCTCCAGCCAGATCACCAATACGGGTTTCGGTCCACTGCGCACCATCAATACCCGCTTCCAGTCTTGCTATGCTGAGCATGGCATTGAAGGTATGTATCAAGCTATCGGCATCACCAATGGCTTCGTCCATGACAGCGCGATAGTTTTCGGGTTCGCGTTCTTCAAGCAGGGTTACTTCAAGGCGATTACGGAGTCGAGTCAAGGGGCTGCGAAGATCGTGGGCAACGTTGTTGGTCACCTGTTGCATGCTTTTCATCAGATCCTCAATTCTGTTGAGCATCTCATTGAGTTTGGTGGATATCTCGTCAAATTCGTCATCGCGTGCGGTGACTGACAGACGCTGAGACAGATCCCCGCTCATGATTTCCGCGGCTGTCCTACTCACTGAGTCGATACGCCGTAAAACCGACGTGCCGATCCATAGCCCACCGATCAGTGAGAACAGTAGAGTAAGTCCTGTTGCTCCGGCCACCAACGTAAATGTATGACCAAGCAATGCTTTTTCATCGCTTATCTCATGGCCTATCGTAAGTTTCAGGCCCCCTGAGAGTCGTGTTTCTGCTACTCGCACGGGATTGAATGCACGAGGACTTCCCGGAGGCAGGTCAGCTACATCGCCCAGGTTGCGCGTGGTGTGTGAACGCACAGACTTAAGTCTGATGGGCAGGTCTTCACCTTCCTGATCTGCAGTGGGTTCAGATTCTTCGTTGTCAGCCAGATAATAGAACCGACCATACGTGTCTATCTGGCTTCTGCGTTGTATCGCTTCGAGAAACTCAGGTACGGCGCCGGACTGGTAGAGATTGATCAAGTAGTCGGTTTCAAGACGCAGGCGAGCGTCTACCTGTGATTCAATCTGATCACGAGTGGACCAGTAGATAAACCCCAGTGTTGCCGCTGACAAAGCGCTAAACAGTGTTGCGTAGATCAAGGCAAGACGAAACGCGGATGTGCGGAACAGACGTCGTTGGTCGAGCCACCCGTATATCTTGTCAGTCCAGCTTGCGGACGCCGTTGTATCGTTCATGCCTGTTCACGGTATACCCGAACTTGCGAGTAACTGATATTGCTACACAGTTGTAGTAAAGCGTCGTTCATTGACAGACAGGCAATCCTGTTCGAACCATGATCGATCATGAATTAACCAACCTGCCCTATGGGGCTGATGGTTTCATGACCAGTCTGGTAGACGTGTTAGTTGCAGGGCACGCGGGGTTCATCCTGAAATGAAGCGCCTGACGTGCCCTTGGATAAGCGAGTCTACCAGTTACAACGCTTGATCGTGTCAGCTGGTCTCGGCAGTCGACGAGACTTCCTGGAGCTTGTAGCCAGCTCCACGTACGGTATGCAGCAATGCGGTATTGAAGTCTTTATCGATCTTGCTGCGTAACCGGCTGATCTGTACGTCAATAACATTGGTCTGTGGATCAAAGTGATAGTCCCACACGTTTTCAAGCAGCATGCTGCGTGTGACTACTTGCCCCGTGTGCTGCATGAGGTATTCCAGCAGGCGGAACTCGCGTGGTTGCAGGTTAATATTGCGGCCTGACCGAGTCACTTTGTGTTTGATCAGATCCAGAGTCAAATCACCCACGTGCAGCACAGTTCCCTGAACGCCTGTTTGTGCGCGTCTGGTCAACGCCTGCAATCGCGCGGTTAGTTCGCTGAGCTGATACGGCTTGGTGAGGTAATCATCACCTCCGGCTTTTAATCCGGTAACTCGCTCATCCACATCATCCAGCGCACTGAGAATGAGAACGGGCGCCATGTTGCCCATCCGTCTCAGTTCTTCGATAACCGATAATCCGTCACGCTTTGGGAGCATGCGATCGATGATCATTGAATCGTAGGCATTGGCAACTGCCATCTGTAAACCCTGCTCGCCATCAGCAGCGTGTTCGACCATATGGCCACTTTCTGTCAGCCCTTTGACGAGGTAAGCCGCAGCATCCAGGTCATCCTCGACTAGTAAAATTCGCATGTAGTCCCCATGATTTTTGAAGCGAAAACTGTCTGCACAGTATTTAGTGGGTAACAAATATGTAATGCAACGTCAGTTACCTGGAATCGGTCAACCAAGACCCAATTCCTCTTGAATTCAGTTAAGTGAAAAACACAGAGTACAAAACCATGATTTACACACCCGATATCATTCTTCAAAAGATCCCCGAAAACGGTTTTCCAGCGAATGCACGAGAGCCTGACAACAAGACACGCTTTTTCAGTGGCTCCAGAATATACGGAAAAACACTTTTCTGGATAGCATTGCTACCCATTCTTGCTGTAACGAAATCCTGGGCGGCCAATTTGCCCGATTTCAGTGCACTTGTGGAGGACGAGGGTGATGCAGTAGTCAAGATTTCAGTGTTAGCTGACCGGACACAGTCGGCTGGTAGCGGCATACCGGGCCTTGATCCTGAGCAGATTCCTGAGCAATTCAGGCGATTTTTTGAACAATTGCCCCAAAACCCATCTCCAGAGCCACGTCAGGGAACCGGATTTGGCAGCGGATTCATCATCTCTGAAGATGGCTACGTCATCACAAACGCACACGTCATCGACAAGGCAACTGATATCAGAGTGGGCCTGAACGATCGCCGCGAGTATCAGGCGACTCTCGTGGGGAGCGATCCGGCCAGTGACATCGCGTTATTGAAACTTGAAGCCACAGAGCTACCGGTAGTCACCGTCGGTGACTCGGACGAGCTCAAAGTGGGAGAATGGGTGCTGGCTATCGGCTCACCGTTCGGTTTCGAGCATACCGCCACGCAAGGTATTGTGTCGGCTCTGTCACGCAGTCTTCCAGACGATACCTACGTACCCTTCATACAAACTGACGTAGCCGTAAATCCCGGCAATTCAGGTGGGCCGTTGTTTAATACCGATGGCGAGGTTGTGGGTGTTAACTCTCAGATCTACTCACGCTCTGGCGGGTATCAGGGTCTGTCTTTTTCTATCCCCATAAACGTCGCCATGTCGATCGCAGATCAACTCAAGACGAAAGGTTTCGCCACTCGTGGGTGGCTGGGAGTCGGCATACAGAACGTCGATCAGGCATTGGCAAACTCTTTTGGTCTCGCCAAACCCGCCGGAGCTCTGGTTGTTCAGGTGAGTCAGGGAAGTCCTGCCGAAAATGGCGGAGTTGAACGCGGCGACATTATCCTCGACTTCAACGGCAAACCAGTCAATTACTCTAGTGAGCTGCCTCCGCTAGTGGGTGCGGTCGTGCCAGGTGATACGGTTGAAGTGCTGGTCCTGAGAGATGGCAAACAACAAACTCTGGATGTCACCATAGAGCCGCTGGATGAAGGTCGCAAGGTGAGCTCCATTGCCCCCGCGGATCCTGTTGGCGAATCTCGCCTGGGTGTTGAAGTGGCCGAGCTCACCGATGAGCTTCGCGAGCAGATGAACATTCAAGCAGGTGTGGTGGTAGCGGAGTTGATGCCTGAAGGGCCTGCCGCTGAGGCAGGAATCAGGGTCGGAGATGTCATTATTTCATTGAACAAGACTGATATAGGCTCCACTGCGGAACTTGAAGATCTGGTCAAGAATATGCCCGCTGATCAGGCTATTCCGCTGCTGGTGCAGCGTGGTACCTCGCCATTGTTTCTGGCATTGACGCTGCCTGCCGAAAAGGGATAGACGAAGGAAGGCTTTTTATAGAGGTTGTAGGGGCGTTGGCAGGTGATTCAGGACTTGCCAGCGTCTTCTTTGTTTTCGTCAGTCACCATGATTTCCTCAAGTGACAAACCGGTTAAGCGGTTAACGGTGCGCCAGATAAACCAGAAAATGCCTAGCATCATTATCATCGACGGTATTGCAATGACCGGATAGCTGAGTAACGTCATCCGGCCAAGTTCTTCATTAAATGCGGATGATCCGCTCTCACTGGTTACAATTATCTTGGCCAGAAAATAATTCATTATTGCGCTGAACAGAAACGTTCCGGCAAACAGAATATTAGCTCTGTCAAGCCTGGTTTCAAAGGCTTCCCTATTCTGATGCCTGTTCAGTTCCTGATCTATTTTTTCCACGTTCATGATGGTCGGATTGAACAAGAGCTTCCTGACCAGGGGGTATCCCATCTTGTTGGCAACCAGCACACCCACGCCAATACAAAGTGGAATGGCTGCTTCCTTGACGGCCAGCCATTGGGCATCGATCTTGAGCAATCCGATACCACCGGTGAGTAGCACACTGACAATACCTAGCAGCGCCATCAGGTTGCGACGGCCATTGAATATCAGTTCGTATATTCCGTAGCCTATCGGAAAGGCCAGGGCAACAACCAGGGCCATTGTGGCGCCGAGCTTATCGTCCCCACTCAATTTCATCAGTATTACGGATGGAATGAGGATGCTGATTATCAGATCAACGAACGGGCGTGGCTTCTGTGCGGGATCAGCTGTGGACACTGTTATACATTTTGACCGAGTGAGCCACGAGTATAACCAGACTGTCGTATGATCGGTCAGACGAAGTGGAGAACTCTTGCAATATGAGATTTTTGGGAAATTACCAACACGTGCGATCAATCCTGCTTCTAAGGATGCCGGCACTGATTGCATGTCTACTACCTCTGCAGATCTCTCTACCCGCGTGTGCCGCCGACCGGGCATTGAGTGGCCCGTTTGAAGTATCGAGTGATGCAGGCGGCAAGCTGCTGGCTGAACCGTTGAACTCGTTCGACAAGCCATGGGCAATGACTTTTCTGCCCGATGGCAAATTGCTGGTAACTGAAAAAGCAGGCGAACTCTGGTTGCTCGACTTCGCCGCGAACACTGACGCTGCAGAGCTATTATCCGAACAGAACCCGAAAACGTCTGGAATGGAGGTAGCTTCAAAGATTGCTGTAACCGGTATGCCCCAGATATCAGAAGGGGGTCAGGGCGGACTGGGAGATATTATTCTGCACCCCGACTTTTCGACTAACAATCGTGTCTATCTGAGCTACGTTGAACAAGACGGTAATGTGAGTGGCGCCGTTGTTTCCACAGCCAACCTACAGTTGCAAGATGCCTCGCAGCCCCGGTTAACTGATCTGAACGTGATCTGGTCGCAATCACCCAAGGTGAGCGGGCAAGGACATTACGGATACCGTCTGGCATTTTCACCGGATGGTTATTTATTTATCACGTCGGGTGAGCGGCAGAAATTTGATCCGGCGCAGGATATGAATTCGAACCTGGGCAAGGTGGTTCGTTTACACGATGATGGTAGCGTACCCGCCGACAATCCCTTTGCAGCACGTGGTGGAGTAGCGGCACAGATATGGTCACTGGGTCATCGGAATCCTCTGGGAATTGCCTTTGATCAGAACGATTCGCTGTGGGTACACGAGATGGGCCCGAAGGGCGGGGATGAACTTAACCTGGTCGAGCGAGGTGCTAACTATGGATACCCGCTGGTGTCCAACGGCAAACACTACAATGGTGACTCGATACCGAACCACGATACTCGTCCGGATCTGAGCGCGCCTGCAACCAGCTGGACGCCGGTTATCTCCCCTTCAGGGCTTGTGGTCTATACCGGCGCGCGCTACAACGGCTGGGAAAATACCGGGATCATAGGGGGGCTTTCTTCGCAATCACTGGTGCGCGTTGTACTGGATAACCCGTCCACTGAGATTGAGCGATACGACATGGGCAACAGGATCAGGGAGGTAGAGCAAGGACCCGACAATTATGTCTACGTGCTGGAAGATAACAAAGGCGGACGCCTGTTAAGGCTGATTCCTTAAGGCATGTTTATCGTTGACAAGATTCGTCGACTCGACAGCAACACTGTCATGGGCCTGATGCCATGACAGCGCCGCTGAAAGAACGTGGTTTCAGCGTGATGCCAAGTCAGGATCTACTGGCTGATATCGCTTTCTATACGCAAGAGCTTGATCTGAAGCTGTTGAGTATTTATCCATCTGGCAAGGCACGCTACGCTGAATTGAGCGGTATGGGGTTGTCGCTGCTGCTAGACACGGAATATCGTGGTGAACCTGGCCGGATAGTCATCAAGAGTGAGTTGGCTGCCTGTGAGTCTGTTACATCGCCTGGTGGAACTGAGATCATCTGGCAGCAAGTCAAGCCTGAGCACAAGCAATCACTGGGCAGCCATCGGGCAGAAATATGTACGCTCAGAGGATCACCCTGGGCTACCGGGCGAGCCGGTACACATACACGTGATCTAATACCCAGTCGTTTAGGCGGCGGTTTGATTGCGTCTCATATCCGGATTCCCAATGGCGGTCCGGTCGCTGATCGCGTGCACTATCACACAACTGAGTTTCAGCTGGTCATCTGTATCCAAGGGTGGATCAGTCTGGCCTATGAAGATCAGGGTGACCCCATTACACTCAAGCCTGGCGATTGCGTCCTGCAGCCTCCGCATATCCGGCACAAGGTGCTGGAGACGTCTAACGGGCTGGAGGTTATTGAAATCAGCACGCCCAGTGAACATGTCACGGCAATTGACAACGATCTGGATCTGCCGATGTCACGGGTAGACACACACCGCCTTTTTCACGAGCAGAGATTTTGTCATTTCCAGCAGTCCGGGGCTCAGTGGCAGCCACATAGAGTGCCTGGCTTTGCAGCAGCTGATACAGGTGTCATGCAAGCCTCGGCAGGCGTTGCCGGGGCATCATTGCTCAGAGCATCAGGTACTGTAAGATCGTATAGCACTCAGCATACTGCGAATGCACTTTTCAGTTATGTGCTGGCAGGTAGCGTTCGCATCAACAAGCAGTTATTGGTGGCGGGAGATGCATTTACGCTTCCACCTGGTGTGGCCTACACCGTCGGGGACATAAGTGTGGACCTGGCGATGCTGGAAGTGTCTTTGCCAGGTGCCTTTGACAGCACATTTTAAGTGCTTTGAAGTGATGGGTTTTATTGGTGCGTCAACAAAACCGGATCTCTATTCTACACGCATAAAAAAGCCGCCCGATAGGGCGGCTCCGCGCCTTGGCTGACGAATCAGCTGGCTATAGTTTCACGCAAAAAAATGTTACTTAGATCGCGCTAGACTCATAGCTGACCCGACAAAAATCAAAACACTAGACATTTGATCACCTCCGTTGCGTTGCGGTTCGAGCCTAAAGACTAGCACATAATTTCGGCTGTGGTGAAGCGTGTCTTCGAGCGCGTGTTACAAGACAGTTGCGGTTGTTTTTACGCTTCCTGAGCAGCTGTATCCTACCGACCGGCGATGCCTTGAAGTCAGGCAGGCACGGCAGTCACTGACAACCGTCACTAGTTGATATTGACGCCTGTGCGTATCAACCTGAACTGCCTTTCGCCGGGTTTCAGGGAGACATCCAGAGTCCGCTGATAATCAATACTGCCAGCTTCCAGTGTGTAATCGTTGAGCCGCAAGGTAATGGTTTGTTCGCCGGCAGGTAGAGGGATTCGTAGTAGCAGCATGTTTGCAGGCAGCGTTTCCCAGCTTCGAGTATCGGCCTGTTCGATGACGGCTAGTAGCAAACGGGCAATACCTCCAGCCACGGCATCCTCTTTTTCAAGGGCGTTGGCTATATTGTGTTTTGCGGCAATACGCAGAGCCTGTCTGGCAGCGATGGTTTTACCGCGCTTTTCAAGCGCTTTCTGCGAAATCGAAACCAGAGTAGTGTCTGCACGGAGAGTCTTCAGGGGTTCCTGCTCCTGAGACAGTACTGTGATGTTGGGGCGAACTGCTGCGTATTCCGCATAGTATGGCCATGAGATACGAACGTCGTAGTCCACGAATAGATCACCAGGCAGTTTGGGGCTGATAAAGCCGGAAGCCACGAACACGATGAGCTCACTTTGTCGTGTACCGGTGATAGATGGCACGGGATCATCAAAATCTTCTGCCAGTCTGCGGTACTCCACTTGAGCACTGTCTGATTGCCCGGCACTTTCAAAACTCAATCCCATCAAGGACCGAGTGAATTGATCCTGATTCAGTAAATCGCCTTGCTCTTCGAACAGGGCAGCAGCGCGTCGCGCTTCAACTGCGGCGCCTTCCGGGAGTCCCAGCAGTAAGAAGTTCATCATCTGGAACGTGTGAATCCAAAGCCTTTCACTGTACTCACCGCTGTATCGCCTCGCCCAGTCATTGGTGATCAAAGCCGAGGTCTGATCTCGCAAACTCACGTAGTCGAGTTCGTCTATCAGTGTTATCGCCCGTTCGAACGCAACAACGCTATCGGTGTACTGTCCAGCAGCTTGGGCAACCATGCCTCGGTCGAGATACAGCAAAAGCTGATCTCGTCGAGAAACGCTGGCTTCAGAGAGTGTCTGTAAGGCATCAGCCGTACTACCGTGGCGAAACTGCTCTCTGGCAACCTGTAGACTGGTAGAAGTCGCACAGGCTTGCAGGGTTAGCAGCAGCGCCAGCCAGAGTAAAGCCCGGACAGTTTTAGGAAGACGATACATGAATGCGTCGAGTTGTCCGCTTTAGTAGTTGTCAGGAATCCGTCTACCAGCCGATGATGGGACGGGAAGCTTCGCGAGCAATCTCCACGTTATCAGCCCAGATGATCTCACCGCTTTGCAGGTCAGTCATTTCCATGTTCATTGAGTAGTAGACCAGTTCTTTCTTGTTCAAACGCCATTGACGAGCTTGCTTTTTTTCAATGGATCTCAGCGTGCCCGACAGAATGTAGTCAGCCCCGAGTTGTCTGCCCTCAACCACTCGCTGTTCAGGAGGCACATATCCGGCATATTGATAATCCACCTCATCGAGAACGTTAGTCCGTTGTTTGCGATTGAGGAACCGGTATTCACCTGATTTGATCAAAGCCAGACGGATGTCATCCGTAATCCCGCCCGTATTGATGTGTTCTGACGTCTCATTGTCCACGCCGTATACGATAACAACCGGTTTTGTAGCTTCAGTTAGCATATTGGGTGATCCCAGCAAGCTGTCTGTCAGGACTTGGACGATCTGTTTCTTGTCAGAGAAATCGTAACTGGCGTCATAGTGTTGTTCGCTGTCCGGATCGAGGGTGCGAGTTGTCGCGGCGCAACCGCTTGTCAGCGACACAGCTGATGCAATGCCGGCAATGAGAAGTGCCTTGTGAATCCCTCGCCATTGAGACGAAAACCGACGCGACAACAAGGCCGGTGACCATAGTATTTTTTTGGGCATGTCTGCTGGTGATATTTTCGGGCTGTTCATGGATGGCTCCTGTGTCTTGCGGGCGGGTGCTTGGGCGCATTGTGGGTTCTTGGGGCACAAACTAGTGACTTGCAAGACTCGCAGCACGATACCGGTACTACCTGAACGGTAGTTGAACGAAAGTGCATCGACAATGCCACGCTATCATCTGTTGATCTCGGCATAAGCCCAAACCCTGATGCGGCTGAGGCCGTAGGCGTCTTGACCTTCATGCGATCCCCTTCACAAATTCAGCATTGAGTTACCCTGTTACCACGGTTTTCAGGGTTTTACCTATGTTGACACATCGTTGGAGTGTGTTAGTTTTTGGTGTGTTGCATCTGTCGTATGCCGGATTAGCTGGCGTGCTCTTTATTCCAACGCGGCGTTGTTTTGCATGAGTAAATCGTTAAAAGTCATAGACTCCAAACCGCTTGCGAAGCGGGAAGAAATGGAGCTGCTCGTGTCTCACGACGGGGCCCGTAAACCTCGTGCCTCTAGTTTTGCTGCTCGAGTAAAGCTGCATGCTATCCTCTTTTTGCTGGGCACGATGGGTACGATCGGCTGTCTGTGGGCCATGCTGGATACTCACAACAGCAAGCTGAAAATGCAAGAGTTGGGCTTGCACAAAGTTGCCAACAGTCTCGACAACATCTTGCAATTACTGGCCTACCCGGTGTTGATGTTCTCGGTCATTCTTACAGCGTATGCCGCACAGCAACTGTTTCGTGCCTACCGGATGGCTAACGATCCGGAAACCTACCGCCAGCGTCGTAGGGGCTAGACACTAGCCGTTCGGGTAAGGCTCATTCAGAACGTTTTATCGAACTGTGGAGGTGCTTTGCGGCAACTACCTGCCGCCTGCCCAGTTTCCATTTCACGTACATGTGCCATTGGTGCCTTAGTTTCTGAGGTACCACAAACCGCCAAAGGGCTGCAAAAAACTGCGTGACCCCCAGTTTGTTGAGCATGTTCATGACCTGATTGCGCAGCCAGTTGAGTACCGGTTGCGGAATAATCAGCAATGCGAAAACGGCAAATGAACTTCCCGCAGTCAGAAACAATAACGACAAAGCCAGAAGGGAGCGGAGCCATAAAGGGTAGCCCATGTAGCGTTTGAACCATTGCTTCGCTACCGTGCCTGCGGCTATTCGTGCTGCCGTTATCCAGCGTCGCCAAGGGCGGTGAGACTTGACGAAAAAGTGTGTTGAAGCCTGCATCACCAGACGTCTTATCTGTATGAAGAACCCGTTTTTTAGAAGCAGAAGAGCCAGTTTAGGGGTCAGGCTTTTGAACCACGCCTTGCCCCAGGTGAGTAACCCCAGGAAAAGGGGAATGATAAGCTGATGGGTATACGAAGCTATTGCCACAACGACGCTGACGAATAACAAAGCCAGCAGTGTCAATCTGAATCTGGCGGGTTTAGGTGTCACCGCCAAAGCCGATCAATGATTGATGTCGTCGGCCTCATCAGTGACAACCTGGCCGGTAGCTCTACGCCAGATAATCGCACCTGACAGTCCAATACCCAGAAACGCACTGTAGAGGATCAGGGCTAGCCACTCTATAGATGCCTGATTCCCAGAGGAAACCCAGCCTTCCTGCAAAGAAAGATAGACCAGTGCGGCGAAGAAAATAACCACGATAATGGTGCCGATCTTCCCCAGCGCTTTCCATGCCGCTATCAACAAAGCTACATTGGCCAGAATGGCGACAATAGCGCCGAGTATCACCCAGGCATCCGTAGGATTGTCGTTCTGGGTTACCCAGTGAAAGATGGATGATCCTGTGGGGTTGTAGGTTGCAAAGACTACAATGGCTGCGATAAACATCCTGGTAATCAGGACAACGGGTGAAGAACCTTTTAAAGCCTTGATCATGATGAGCTATGTATCCAGAGAGCAGCGTTGTTGCGGGCGGCCTAAGATTAATCAAAACAACAAGACGCCTATATGTGCGTAAGCCTAGCAAACCGTGGTCCATAGGCAACCTAAACTGTTCAGACGAGTGGGGTTGTCTGATGCCTTGTGGAGGACAGATGGATGCGGGAACACGCTTGCAGCAACGGATGAGAACAACGTGTGTATGAAACCTGAGTCGGACAAATTGACGGGCAGAGTCGGTGAGGTCTGGGTTTTCGGGTATGGGTCATTGATCTGGCGCCCGGGATTTGAATATGACGATAAACAAGTGGCGGTGTTGGCAGGTTATCAGCGCAGTTTTTCTCAGGCCTCTCATGACCACCGGGGTACTGCTGAAGCGCCCGGTCGAGTGGTTACGTTGGCGCCCTCGACGGGAGCACAGTGCAAGGGCGTCGCGTTTCGGCTCCCTGCGCCTGCTACTGAATTACTATCGGCATTGGACATTCGCGAGCAGGATGGTTACGAGCGCACGCACGTTGAAGTAATACTGAGCAGTGGTGCCAGTGTCAGTGCGATCACCTGGATAGCCAGTCGAGGTAACCCTTCATGGCGTGACCACGAGTCGTTAGACGATATTGCTCAACTGATTGCCTACCGCAAGGGTCCCAGCGGGACGAATCGCGAGTATCTATTCGAGCTGGAAGGTGCCCTTGAAAAGCTGGAAATCAGGGACGAATACATCAATGATCTGAGTGTATTGGTAAGGGCCTTACGATATCGAGAGATCAATCAGGGCTGACAGACTTGTCAAACGAGCCTGACAGTATTAATGTGTCAGTAATATCAGACGTCGGCTGTTAGCAGTGGTCGCGTTGTCAGTTGACAGGAGAATGTCATGGGTTGGCTATCACGCTCACGTGAAGAGGCGCCTTGTACGGTAGAAATCAGTCACCGTTTTGAAAGTCTGCACGCTCATTTGCGATTGGACAACGGTGCAATTATTCATCCGGGTGACCAGGTTGAGGTGCACGGTGGCGAAATTATGGCGCCTTTTGGCGAGATTGTTATTGAGTCACGTATGGCAACCATTACAAGGGCCAGCGAGCTCGAGAGGCTCTGGACGCGCTTGACCGGAGATCTGGAAGTCATGGAACTCTGTGAGTTTTCATTTAGTGAAGAGGCCATTTTATGAACGCACCAACATCTACTGAAGACGCCCGTACGGCGACTGAAGTTGTCGGCGAAGAATCGGCGGAAACCAGTGAGCAGGCTACCGCGGTAGCGATGCAAGATACGCTGCTAACGCCGCGTTTTTACACCACTGACTTCGAAGAAATGGACAAGATCAACGTTGATAATGTCCGGGAAGACTGGGATCACCTGATCGCCAAGATGGTGGCAGACCCCAACAAGAATCATTTTCGCAAGACAGAAGCGTGGGATGACGTCGATTGGGACGGAATGGATCCAGCGCTACGCAAGGAATTCACGGATTTCCTGATTTCATCGTGTACAGCTGAGTTTTCAGGCTGTGTCTTGTATAAGGAGATGAAGCGACGGGGCAAGAACCCCGATATCGTTCAACTGTTTCAGTTGATGGCCCGCGACGAAGCCCGGCATGCAGGGTTTATCAACGACGCACTGCGTGAAGCCGGGGTCTCAGTCAATCTCGGGTTTCTTACGCAAAAGAAAAAGTACACGTATTTCCGTCCCAAGTTCATTTACTACGCGACGTATCTGTCTGAGAAGATCGGTTACGCTCGCTACATCACCATCTTCAGGCACCTGGAAGCCAATCCTGAATACCGGTTCCACCCGATTTTCAAATGGTTCGAGGAGTGGTGCACTGATGAATTTGGTCACGGTGAAGCGTTCGCGTTGCTCATGAAAACCGACCCGAAGCTCACCAGTGGTCTGAATGTCTTATGGATCAAGTTCTTTTTGACCGCTGTTTATTCCACGATGTATGTACGTGATCACCAGCGTCCCTTGTTTCATAAGGCGCTAGGTGTTGATCCTGATTGGTATGGGCAAGAGGTTTTCAGGAAAACGTCAGCCATTACGACCCAGGTGTTCCCCATTACAGTGGACATCGATCATCCAAGGTGGATGAAAGGTCTTAAAACTCTGCAGAAAGCCTCCTTGAAAGTTGCCACTGGCAAAAAACGTGGCGGGATAGTGGGTACAGCGCAGAGATTGGCGGGAATGAGTCAGGCAGCTGTTGGATTCGTATCCATTTACACGATTCCGGCAATCAAGCACGAAGTCCCAGTCAGCAGCCGAATGGAACCGGCCTACTAGGTTTTTCAGGTCGAAACGGTTTGCGAAAAGACGGAGCTTTAGGCTCCGTTTTTCCGTTAGGACTTATGATTTTCCGGGGAAGCAGCAGTTTGGTGGGTGAGATACAACCGACACTGTCATGGGTGTGCATATTCGGGTGTGGCCTGCAGGGGTGTGAGGGCATACTGAATCAGCACCCATGGGAGCGCTTGTTTTCGGGGGTGTGAAAAAAAAGTAATTTTATTTCACCAAAACGATTGCGTTTTTATTTTGAACGCTTAGAATACGCCCTCTCGCAACACAGCAGAGACGCCAAGTCGGCGGCGCTGACGGGTTGCGAGTAAGGGAAGTGAAACGATTAGGAATAAC
>Ga0114956_1000073_pt1 | contig 53283 bp, 51 predicted proteins | sample MaitaG_FD_87304 | JGI IMG/M metagenome (GOLD analysis project Ga0114956, IMG submission 87304) | Marine algal microbial communities from Maine, USA - Maine_Asex2 metaG | ecosystem: Host-associated > Algae > Red algae > Unclassified | place: Maine, USA | collected 2015-01-05 | reverse complement strand
GTTCTGTTATAAGACCATTCACTTACGAATTACTAGAAAATGAAAATCTGGTAAGTCTGATAGAATATTGCGGAGGCTTTAAAGCGAACGCTACTTTGCAAAATATTCAGATCAAACGATATGAAGACGATGTAGAGAAAATACTTGACGTGAATTTTAATCAACTTTTAAGACTAAATGATGATTTTATTCTCAAAAACGGAGACGTTATTCTTGTGCGAGCGATTTCAGAAAATTATAAAAACTTTGCACAAATTACTGGTGCAGTGGACATTCCAGGTAATTACTCTATAGACACTAAGACGCGTGTTAGTGATTTTATTAAAAGAGTAAACTTATTAGATAATGCTTTAACTGATTTTGTTTATATAAAACGATTGAACTCAGATGGTAAGACTTACCAATATGTGCCATTTAGTCTAAATTCCGCGATAGAAAACCCGAACTCTGCTGACAATATTGTTCTGCAAAATAGAGACGAGTTAGTGATTTTTAGAAAGAGCAGATTTGTTGATCAGGCGATTTTTTCGATTAAAGGATCGGTGAGGTCACCGGGTGAATTTTTCTTTGACGATGGCAAAGATTTAAAATTATCTGATGCTATATTCTTAGCAGGAGGGTTGAAAAAAGATGCAACAGAATTCGCTTACATTAAAAGAAAAAATTTAGAAAAACCATTACAAAATGAGTTCATACGTGTAGATTTGAACCAAATGGATAATGAAATTGATTTATATCCGGATGATGAAGTTTTCGTGTATTCTAAGCTAGATTTTGCGGATGATCAAACTGTAAGTATTGGAGGCGCAGTCAGGCAAGAAGGGGAATTTCAATATGACCCTTCCTTGAAAATTAATGATCTAATTACGTTTGCAGGAGGACTTAAGTTTAACGCTTCGAAGAAAAGAGTTGACGTATTTAGACTCAAGTTTGAAGATGATAAGAAAACATCTATACTTGCCGCTACATTGGAATTGGATGAAAATAATCAAGTCATAGGTGATAATTATACAATTCAACCATTTGACAAAATATTTGTCCGTCAAGCGCCAGAGTTTGAAAAGCAACGTTTAGTTACTTTGAGTGGAGAAGTAAAATGGCCTGGTGAATACGCATTAATTGATGAAAATGAAAAAATTACAAGTTTGATTTCTCGAGCAGGAGGTCTTACTGATGAGGCATTTCCACTAGGGGCCACGTTGTTTAGATATGATCAAAGCACAGGATTTATTGTATTTGATCTTGAAGATGCAATGGGGTCACCAGGCACCTATAACGATGTAATTCTAAGTGTAGGCGATAAGATAGTTATTCCTAAAAAGAAAGTTCTTATTGCGCTCGAAGGCGAATTGAAGTTTCATGAACTTTATTTGACAAATTCTAGCCAATTTACTTCTAATGATTCTCTATTCAATAATAAAATTACTGCTCCTTACGAAAAAGGCAAAAACGCAAAATATTATATAGATAAATATGGAGGTGGAATTGGAAAAGACGGTAAGGCAGGATTAGTTTCGGTCAGATACGCAAATGGACGTGTTAAAAAGGCAAGCAGATTTATATTTTGGCATAATTATCCAGATGTGTTACCTGGGTCTATTATACGCGTTGGTTCAGAATTAGAAGATCAAGTAAATTACCAAGAAAACCCGAACGACAACACAGATTGGGGACAAGTATTTTCGGATTCTATTGCACAAGTAACAGCGATATTATCCTTACTTCTATTGGTTCAAAGGATAGATTAACTTTGGGAAATCGAATAAATTGAGTAGTTTTGTTACTCAATTATGATTGAAACCTTAATATCATCAAAAACTAGAGTTAAATTACTGCTCAAATTCTTTCTAAATAGCAATACGCAAGGGTATTTGCGAGGTTTAGAGTCCGAATTTGGAGAATCCTCTAATGCAATAAGAGTAGAGTTAAATAGGTTTTCAAAAGCAGGCATGTTAACCAGTTCTCAAAAGGGGAATAAAAAGTATTTTAAGGCTAACGTAAACCACCCCTTGTTCCAAGAGGTACACAATCTGTTGTTAAAGTATGTAGGAATAGATACTATAGTCGAAAACGTCATAGAACGTCTAGGCGATGTAGAAAGAGTGTTTTTAACAGGAGAATTTGCACGTGGCCTTGATAGCCCTATCATTGATTTACTCATAATAGGGGAAGTTGATAAAAATTACCTTATTCAGCTTATCGAAAAGTCAGAAGATCTGATTAATAAGAAAATTAGATACATGTCATTTAGTTCAAAAGAATGGCATAACTACAAAAAAGAACTAAACGAAAATCATATCCTCTTGCTTTGGAAAAAGGATAAATAAGTGACCAGTGATGCTAAAAGAATTAGAAACTAAACAAAAGAAAATTTCGCTCATTGGACTTGGCTATGTCGGCCTACCTATAGCATTAGAATTTGCAAAAAAATATAGTGTTGTAGGTTTTGATATCAATGAAGAGAGAGTGGAAATGATGAAGAACTCTGTAGATCCATCAAAAGAGCTAGAATCTGGTGCATTTAATGAAACAGACATTACGTTTACTGCAAATCCTAGTGATTTAAGGGATGCTCATTTTCATATAGTCGCAGTTCCTACCCCAGTTGATGAGCATAAAGTGCCAAACCTAAGACCTGTCAAAAGCGCGTCTAAAACGGTGGGTCAGATACTAAAAAAAGGCGACTATGTTGTATTTGAGAGTACAGTGTATCCTGGATGTACAGAGGAGGAATGTATCCCTATTTTGGAAGAATATTCGGGATTAAAGTGTGGAGAAGATTTTAAAGTAGGATACTCTCCTGAGAGAATAAATCCAGGAGATAAAAATCATACGCTTACTAAGATTGTGAAAGTAGTATCGGGTTGCGATGAAGAATCTGCAGAAGTTGTTTCACAAGTATATGACTCTATTATTGATGCAGGTGTTTTTAAGGCAGCAAGTATCAAAGTTGCAGAGGCAGCTAAGGTAATTGAAAATACGCAAAGAGACTTGAATATTGCGTTAATGAATGAACTCTCTGTCATATTCAATAAAATGGATATTGATACAAAATCGGTCTTGGAAGCAGCGGGAACAAAGTGGAATTTCCTTAAATTTTTTCCAGGTTTAGTAGGTGGACATTGTATAGGAGTTGATCCATACTACTTGACTTATAAGGCACAGAAGTTAGGGTATTCACCAGAAGTTATTTTGAGTGGTAGAAATATAAATGATAGTATGCCTTCAAAAATTGCCCAAACCTTACTTGAAAAAATTGTTCTAGCGAAGAAAAACCCTTCAGAATCTAAGGTGTTAGTTAAAGGTATCACCTTTAAAGAAAATGTTGCAGATATCAGGAACTCAAAAGTCTCTGATTTAATACATTCAATATTGAAATTCGGAATTCAAGTAGATGTTGTAGATCCATTTGCAGATAAAGAGGAAGTATTTCATGAATACGGAATTAAAATGATTGATGCTCCAAGTGGTAAATACGATGCAATTGTGGTTGCAGTAAATCACGACTCTTACAAAGCTTTGGATATAGAATATTTCAAGTCTATGATGCGTGAGAAGCCTATCTTATTTGATATCAAATCTATTTATCAAATACCGTCTGAAAGCGAAGGTGTTGACTATTGGAGAATGTGATAAGCATTGAGAGATGACAGTGAATAATCTATCTAATACAGAGTACAAGTGGTTTGCAGTATACACAAAGTATAAGGCGGAGAAATTTGTTGTAGATAAATTAAATGCGAAGAGAATCATAGCCTATGTGCCTCTAATTTCAATTACGAAGAGATATACAAGGAAAGTAAAGACATACGACAAGCCACTTATTAATTGTTATGTGTTTGTGAAAATTAGTAAAGAAGATTATATAAAAGTTTTGGAGACGGAATATGTGATCAAGTTTTTAAAAATTAAAAATGATCTAATAGCTATTCCAGATGAAGAGATAGAACTGTTGAAGAGAGTGGTGGGAGAAGGAAAAAATATAGATATATGTCAGGAAATTGAAGTAGGGCAAGAGGTTGAAATCATATCAGGAAACCTGACAGGAATAAAAGGAAGACTTCTTAAAAAAGAAAGTAAACATAATTTCTTCATACAATTGAATACCATAGGTGTTCAAATGAAGATGCATATTGATCCGGTCTTTTTAAGACCAATTAACATACCGCTGATTATTAGTACCTAATTTCTTAATAGTCAGCTTTTATTATTAGGCTTAAGTACTTGCGACTTATTTAGGGCGAAGCCTTGCTAAAATACGAATCGTGCCAACAAATAATAAGATACAGACTGTTTTAATAACTGGTGCGGCTGGATTTCTCGGGTCTCATTTATCTGATAGGATGATTGGAGAGGGGATGAAAGTCATCGGTATGGATAATTTGATAACGGGAGATTTAGAAAATTTGGAACATCTTTTTTCCAATGAAAATTTTTCGTTTTACCATCATGATGTGAGCAAATTTGTGCACGTGCCTGGTAATTTGGATTATATATTACATTTTGCTTCTCCAGCTAGTCCTATAGACTATCTTAAAATGCCTATACAAACCTTAAAGGTAGGTTCTCTAGGAACACACAACCTATTAGGGCTTGCAAAGGCCAAAAATGCGAGAATGTTGATAGCATCAACTTCTGAAGTGTATGGAGATCCTCTTGTTAATCCCCAGAGCGAAGAGTATTGGGGAAATGTTAACCCGATAGGACCACGTGGAGTATATGATGAAGCAAAAAGGTTTCAAGAAGCAATTACCATGGCTTACCATACTTACCATGGTTTGGAAACAAGAATAGTACGCATATTTAATACCTATGGTCCGCGAATGAGATTAAATGATGGACGTGCACTACCAGCATTTTTCTCGCAGGCATTATCACATAAAGATATTACAGTATTTGGTGATGGATCACAAACAAGGTCATTTTGCTACGTATCAGATTTGGTGGAAGGCATATTTAGATTATTAAAATCTGATTACGCACTGCCAGTGAATATTGGAAACCCAGATGAAATCACAATTCTAGATGTTGCAAAAGAAGTGAAAGGACTAATTGAAGATTCAAAATCTAAAATTGTATTTAAGGGTTTACCAAAAGATGACCCAAAAGTTCGAAGGCCGGATATAACAAAAGCAAAACAAATTCTTAACTGGGAACCCAAGGTCGATCGATCAGAAGGATTGGCAAAAACATTAGAATACTTTGCTTCAAAAGTTAAAAAATTAATTAATTAAATTATGAATATTGCAGTTGTTGGAACTGGATATGTAGGCTTAGTAACTGGAACTTGTTTTGCAGAAACTGGAAATAATGTTATTTGTATTGACATAGATGAAGAGAAAGTCAATAAAATGAAATCAGGCGTAGTGCCTATTTATGAACCTGGTCTCGATGTTTTATTTGAAAGAAATACAAAACAAAACCGGCTTACGTTTACTACAAATTTGGAAGAAGGAATAAAAGATGCAGAAATAGTCTTCCTAGCATTGCCTACACCTCCAGATGAGGATGGGTCTGCTGATTTAAAATACATTTTAGGTGTTGCGTCAGATCTTAGTAAAATAATAAAAGACTATAAAGTTATTGTAGATAAAAGTACAGTCCCTGTAGGTACAGCAGAAAAAGTCCACAAAGCTTTAGCTTCGAATTTGGATGAGAACTTGTTTGATGTTGTTTCAAATCCTGAATTTTTGAGAGAAGGGGTAGCAGTGGATGATTTTTTAAAACCAGATAGAGTTGTTATCGGTACAAATTCTGAGAAGGCAGAAACCCTGATGCGTAAACTTTATGCACCTTTTGTGAGGCAAGGAAATCCTATTATAGTAATGGATGAGCGATCCGCAGAAATGACAAAATATGCGGCTAATGCATTTTTAGCTACCAAGATTACTTTTATGAACGAGATTGCAAACTTGTGCGATGAAATTGGTGCTAATGTGGACATGGTTAGAAGAGGAATAGGTAGCGACACTAGAATTGGTAAACGATTTCTATTCCCTGGAATAGGTTATGGTGGATCTTGTTTCCCTAAAGACGTACAGGCTTTAGCAAAAACAGCAGAAGAAAATGACTATAATTTTAAAATTTTAAAATCAGTCATGGAAGTCAATAACACACAGAAAACTATAATAATTGATAAAATCTTAAAACATTATGGTGATCTCTCTAATCTGACATTTGCTATCTGGGGATTAGCCTTTAAAGCGAATACGGATGATATAAGAGAAGCGCCAGCACTTTATGTTCTCGATAAACTTTTAGAAGTTGGAGCTAAAATACAGGCTTTTGATCCAGAAGCTATGAGTAATGTAGAAAGTGAATATCAAGATAAAATTAGTTTTGGTGCAAATCAATACGAGGTTTTAGAAGGTGCTGATTGTTTGATAATCTGTACAGAATGGGCAGTATTCAGAACCCCAGACTTTGGAAAATTAAAAAACTTATTAAATGCACCTGTGATTTTTGATGGAAGGAATCTATATGATGTGGATGAAATGGAGAAGCAAGGGTTTCATTATACAAGTATTGGAAGACCAAATCATTCTTAATGATAGGATTCGAAAAAGAATCCAGATTTAGGAGTGTCTTAAAGGGGCTCAGTTGGAGGTTTATAGCAACGGCAACAATTATTGTTATTGCTTGGTTTAAAACGGGGGATATTTCACTAGCATTAGAAATAGGAGCGATTGAATTTGTTATAAAGTTTGTGCTTTACTATGCCCATGAAAGATTGTGGCAAAAAATCCCAAGAGGAAGAGTAAGAAGTATTTTAAAAAATTGAGATTGGAAAATATTCATCCCATATTTAGTAGAATATTAACAAGAGCTGAAAAAGAAAATTTTCTAAACCAACAATCAAAAGTATTTTGGTTCACAGGATTATCCGGATCGGGTAAAAGCACTATTGTTGAGGCTCTTGAAAGAAAATTATTTAATGAGGGGTATTTCACCCAACTTCTAGATGGAGATAATATTAGGACAGGTATCTGTAAAAACTTAGGTTTTTCAATTGAAGATAGAACTGAAAATATAAGAAGAATTGCGGAGTTGTCTAAATTGCTTTGCAATTCAGGAGTTATTTGTTTAAATAGTTTTGTTAGTCCTACTCGAGAGATTAGAAATCTTGCAAAATCAATTATTGGAAACGAGAACTTCATAGAGATATTTGTCAATACACCTCTTGAAGTATGTGAAAAAAGAGACGTTAAAGGTTTGTACAAAAAGGCAAGAGAAGGAAAGATAAAAGGATTTACAGGAATTGACTCTCCGTATGAAATTCCTGAAAGACCTGATATAGAATTAAGGACACAGAATAAATCAATTAATCAGACCGTAGAAGAATGTTATGATTTTATAATTCGAGGAATTAAACAGAAAATTTAGTAGAAAGTCTATGACTAATTACCATATAGATCATTTAAAAGAATTAGAAGCTGAGTCAATTTTTATTTTGCGAGAAGTGGCAGCACAGTTTGAAAACCCTGTAATTTTATTTTCAGGAGGTAAGGATAGTATATTGATGACCTATCTAGCGGTAAAAGCATTTTATCCTGCAAAAGTGCCTTTCCCATTATTGCATGTTGATACGGGGCATAACTTTCCAGAAACATTAAAGTTTAGGGACAATCTCGTTGAAAAATATGGACTTAAACTAAACGTAGGGTTTGTCCAAGAAGCTATAGACAAAGGCTTTGTGACTGAAGAGAAAGGAGTAAACTCTAGTAGAAACGGATTGCAGATATATACCTTACTTGAGGAATTGGAAAAAGGAAAATATGATGCCGCAATGGGTGGAGGTAGAAGGGATGAAGAAAAAGCAAGAGCCAAAGAACGTTTTTTTTCTCATAGAGATGAATTTGGTCAATGGGATCCAAAAAACCAAAGACCAGAATTGTGGAATCTTTTTAATGGCAGAAAACATTTGGGAGAACACTTTAGAATTTTTCCAATATCAAATTGGACTGAGCTAGACGTATGGCAATATTTAGCAATGGAAAAAGTGCCTCTTCCAAATCTTTATTTTGCGCATGAACGAGAAGTATTAGAAAGAGATGGGATACTTCTTGCGGATTGTGATTATATTCCTAAAAAGCCTAATGAGATTGTGTTGAGGGAATTGGTCAGGTGTAGAACGATTGGTGATATGACCTGTACTGGAGTTTGGAGGTCCAATGCAACAACTATTGAAGATATCATCGAAGAAATTGCAACTACGCGCATGACGGAACGAGGAGGTAGGTCAGACGATAAAAGAAGTGAAACAGCGATGGAGGATAGGAAAAAACAAGGGTATTTTTAACATTTTTATTGGACTCATTTAGAGTTGTAATTTATTCTCTAAACACATTGTCAACTTTAAAATATAATTAATATTAATGGCAGCATCAGATTTGAAAAAAATTAATTCTTCCACTGAACTTTTAAGGTTCACTACTGCTGGTTCTGTTGACGACGGAAAGTCTACTCTTATAGGTAGATTGCTATATGATAGTAAGTCTATATTTCAAGACCAATATGAACAGATTGAAAAAGTAAGTGAAAAAAGAGGAGAAGAAACAGTCAATCTTGCCCTTTTGACGGACGGGTTAAAAGCTGAACGAGAACAAGGAATTACTATCGATGTAGCATATAGATATTTCTCAACTCCTAAGAGAAAGTTCATTATAGCGGACACCCCTGGCCATATTCAATATACTAGAAATATGGTAACGGGAGCCTCAACAGCAAATGTTGCATTACTCCTAATTGATGCAAGGAATGGAGTAATAGAACAAACAAAGCGTCACGCAATTATAGCTTCTCTTTTGCAAATTCCTCATGTAGTTGTATGTATCAATAAGATGGATCTCGTTGACTACAGCGAAGAAGCATACAATAAAATTCATGACCAATTTGAAGCATTTGCAACCAAACTAGATGTAAAAGATATAAGTTTTATTCCCATTTCGGCTTTAAACGGAGATAACGTAGTTGACAGAAGTAAGAATATGGATTGGTATGAAGGGACAACACTTATGTATTATTTAGAGAATGTGCATATATCTAGTGATTATAATTTTATTGATTGCAGATTTCCTGTGCAATTTGTTATTAGACCATATAGTGATGAACATCATGATTATAGAGGATATGCAGGAAGAGTGTCAGGAGGTGTCTTTAAAAAAGGAGATGAAGTTATGGTTCTTCCAAGTGGCTTTACTTCCAAGATTGCTAAAATAGATTCCTTTGATGGTGAGTTAGAGCAGGCTTATCCTCCCCAATCGGTAACGATGATTATCGAGGATGATATTGATATTAGTAGAGGTGATATGTTGATAAGAATGAATAACAAGCCTAAAGTAGAACAAGATCTTGAAGTCATGCTTTGTTGGTTTGACCACGCTAAACCACTAATTTCTAAAGGAAAGTATATTATCAAGCACACTACTCAAGAAGCAAAATGCATGATTAAGGAAATTCGATATAAGTTGGATATAAATACGTTACATCGGATCACTGAAAACTTTGAAATTAAAAGTAATGATATTGCAAGAGTGGTAATTAGAACAACCAAGCCATTATTTTTTGACTCTTATAGAAATAACAGAGAAACTGGAAGCGTTATCCTTATTGATGAAGGCACTAACAATACAGTAGCTGCTGGAATGATTCGATAATACGGGTTTGAATAATATACCATTCAATATTCCATATGTTTGCGGAACTGAGATTGCAGAAATAAATGAAATGTTATCCCTTATGCAATTTAAAGGGAATGGTTCATTTAATTCTAAATGTCAAAAATTTCTAAAACAAAAAACACAATGTGATTCAATATACTTAATGAGTTCTTGTACACATGCGTTAGAAATGGCGGCAATTTTATTAAACATACAACAAGGGGATGAAGTAATTATGCCTTCTTACACCTTTTCGTCAACGGCCAATGCTTTTGTTTTGAGAGGTGCTAAAATACAATTCATTGACATTGTTCCAGAAACAATGAATCTAGATGTAAATTTAATAGAAGAAGCAATTAACGAAAATACCAAGGCAATTGTTCCTATGCATTATGCAGGTGTCTCCTGTGATATGGATAAATTACTGAAGATTGCTTCTGATCATAATTTGGCAGTTGTTGAAGATTCTGCGCAATGTATAGGTGCAAAATATAAGGGTAAAAGCTTAGGGACTATGGGTGACTTTGGTTGTTATAGTTTTCACGCTACAAAGAATATTCATTGCGGTGAGGGAGGAGCTCTTTTTGTAAACAATCCTAGTTTTATTGAAAGATCTGAACTCATACGGGAAAAAGGAACGAATAGAAATAAGTTTCTAAAAGGCGAAGTGGATAAATATACTTGGGTCGATATAGGGTCAAGTTATTTATTAAGTGAAATAAACGCAGCTTTTCTTTATGCGCAATTGCAAAAGGAACAGCTTGTGACAAGTAGAAGGTTGAAAATTTGGAAAAAATACAACGAAGGGCTTTCTAATCTGCAGACCGAAGGTAAAATTGAATTACCGCATATACCGGATTATAATTCTCCTAATGGACATATTTTCTTTATTAAAACTAAGGATATAAATGAAAGAACAAAGCTCTCAAATCATTTAAAAAAATTGGATATAAACGCATCTTTCCATTATATACCTTTGCATAGTGCTAAAGCGGGTATACGTTATGGAGAATTTGTAGGTGAGGACAAGTACACTACTCTAGAAAGTAAAAGACTCTTAAGACTTCCAGTATATATGAGCTTGTCGGATGTTAAAGTAGATAGAGTCATACAGTCCATTATAGATTTTTACAACTTTTAATACTTAGACCATGAAAAATAGAACTAGAAGCATTTTAATAACCGGGGGAGCTGGTTTTATAGGTTCTCATGTTGTAAGATTATTCGTTAATAAATACCCAGAATATAAAATTGTGAATCTTGATTCATTAAGTTATGCTGGAAACCTTGAAAACATTAAAGACATAGAAGCTAAAGAGAATTATATTTTCGAAAAAGCGGACATAAATAATTTACCAGATATACAGGCTTTATTCAAAAAATATGACTTTGACGGTGTTGTACATCTTGCAGCAGAATCTCATGTTGATCGATCGATTAAAGATCCATTAGTTTTTATAAAAGTAAATGTATTAGGAACTGCTAACTTATTGCACGCTTCAAAAGAGCAGTGGAAAGATAATTTTCAAAATAAACTCTTCTACCATGTCAGTACGGACGAAGTCTATGGTTCATTGGGAGACGAAGGCTATTTTTATGAAACTACAGCCTATGATCCGAGAAGCCCTTATTCCGCTTCTAAAGCCTCTTCAGATCATTTCGTTAGAGCGTTTCACCACACGTATAATTTGCCTGTAGTTATTTCGAATTGTTCCAATAATTATGGACCAAATCAGTTTCCTGAAAAACTGATCCCATTATTTATTAATAATATCATTCAAAATAAGCCTCTGCCAGTGTATGGCAAAGGAATAAATGTGAGAGATTGGTTGTATGTAGAAGATCATGCGAAAGCAATAGATGTAATATTCCATAAAGGTCGACTAGGGGAAACCTATAATATAGGAGGTCACAATGAATGGAGAAATATAGATCTGATTAAAGAATTGTGCAGACAAATGGATGAAGTACTAAACAGAGAAAATGGAAGTTCAGAGCATTTAATTAAATACGTCGAAGATAGAGCAGGACATGACCATCGATATGCAATAGATGCTTCAAAAATAAAAAATGAATTTGGTTGGTTGCCTTCTTTGCAATTTGAAGAAGGAATAGGGAAAACAATAGAGTGGTATTTAAATGAAAAAGAGTGGTTAGAAAATGTTACTTCAGGAGAATATAGAAATTATTACAAACTAATGTACAATGAAAGTTGATTGTAAAAACAAAAATACAATAGAAAGAACATGCGCATTTTAGTTACAGGAGGAGCAGGGTTCATTGGTAGTAATTTAGTTAAAGCATTGTTGGAAGACTCTAGGGTAGAATATGTAAGAGTCTTAGATAATTTAGCAACGGGGTTTAGAAAAAATATAAGTGAATTCCTTGAAGATGAAAAATTTGAGTTTGTAGAAGGAGATATAAGGGATTATAAAACCTGTTTAGATGCAACCAAAGGCATGGATGGTATATCGCACCAGGCAGCTTTAGGCTCAGTGCCAAGGTCGATTAAAGACCCGCTCACTACAAATGCAGTTAATATTACGGGGACGCTTAATATTTTTAAAGCTGCTCATGAGAACAATATAAAACGAGTTGTATACGCAGCATCATCTTCAACATATGGAGATTCAGAATCCTTACCAAAAATTGAAGATAAAATAGGCAGGCCTCTTTCACCATATGCAGTAAGTAAATACGTTATGGAGTTGTACGGAAGTGTTTTCCATGATTTATATAACATAGATTTTGTTGGGCTGCGATATTTTAATGTATTTGGTCCTAAGCAAGATCCAAATGGCGCATATGCTGCGGTTATACCTTTGTTTTTTAAACATGCTATTAATGGAACAGATCCTGTTATCAATGGAGACGGAACTTATAGTAGAGATTTTACCTATGTCGTAAACGCAGTTGATGCTAATGTATTAGCCTTGTCAACTTCTGACAAGTCAGCATTAAATCAAGTTTATAATATTGCATACGGGGAGAGAACTACTTTGAATACTTTGTGGACGGAAATTAAAAAGATTAGTAAATCCAAAAGTAAAGCAATTTATGGCCCAAATAGAGAAGGGGATATACCCCACAGTTTGGCCAGTATAGAAAAGGCAAAAAATTTGATGGGTTATAATCCAAGTATAGACCTTAAAACAGGACTCGAGAAAGCATACATCTGGTATGTGGATAAAAAATAAACGACTGTTGTCTAAGTGTATGCAAAAATCAAGCTTTAAGCTTAAAGACGGAATACTTGAGTTGGCAAAGGAAAAAGGAATTTATACAATTGAAGATAATGCACAAGCTATAGGGGCAGTCTTTAATTCAAAATTAAATGGACCCAAAAAGACAGGAACTATGGGGACAATTGGAACAACATCATTTTTTCCTTCCAAGAATTTAGGATGTTATGGTGATGGGGGTGCAATCTTCACAAATGATGCGAGTTTGTCTGAGAAAATTGCAATGATTGCTAACCATGGACAGAAGAGGAAATATTTCCATTCTGTTATAGGTTGTAATTCTAGATTGGACGCACTACAAGCGGCTGTGTTAAATGTAAAATTAAAAGATCTTGATAGTTACGCTTCAGCGCGTCAAAAAGTGGCAAAAAAATATGATGAAGCTTTTGGTGAAATGGAACAAGTTATAGTTCCAGAGAGATTAGAGAATTCAACTCATGTTTTCCACCAGTATACGCTGAAAATACGAAATGGTAAGCGTGATGCACTCAAAGATTATTTAAATGAGCACGGGGTTCCATGTATGATATATTATCCGGTACCACTTTATAAGCAAGAAGCGTTTGCTCCAATGACGGATGTTAAGGAATTGTCAGTTACAGAGCAATTATGTAAAGATGTGCTTTCTCTACCTATACATACTGAAATGAAGCCTGAAGTACAAACTTACATTATACAAACTCTCCATAATTTTTATAATAGTTAAAACGTATGTCAGAGTTAACAATGCCTAAGATATTGGTTGTAATAGGAGCAAGGCCTCAGTTTATAAAACATTTTGCTTTTGAAAAGGCAGCTGAGAAGAAACTTGATGTTGTAACTGTGCATACGGGCCAGCACTATGATGAAAATATGAGTAATGTTTTCTTTAATCAGTTAGGAATGAAAGAAGCTGATCACATGCTACATATAGGGAGTGGAAAACATGGAGAACAGACCGCTCGAATGATGATTGAGCTTGAAAAAATATGTGAGCTTGAGAACCCATCTGCACTTATGGTGTATGGTGATACGAACTCCACGTTAGCGGGAGCTATTGTCGCTTCTAAAATTCACATTCCTGTCCTCCATGTTGAGGCTGGACTTAGAAGTTTTAATAAGCGGATGCCAGAAGAAGTCAATAGGATAATGACAGATCATATATCAGAATTACTTTTTGTGCCAAGCAGTGCTTCAATAGAAAATTTAAAAAGAGAAGGAATAGAGAAAGGGGTGTATAATGTTGGAGATATTATGAAGGACTTGATTCATTACATTGAAGAAAATAGTTTGTCTAAGGTTCCTAATGAGGATGGGCCATATTTCTATGTAACCTTACATCGACCATATAATGTAGATGAACAAGATAGACTTCACTCTATTTTGTCAAAACTTGATTCCTTGGAACATAAAGTAATATTTGCAGCGCATCCAAGGACGCTTTCTAAGCTTGGAATCAAGAAAGAGGAATCAGCAGTAATTCCTAAATATAAAAACATAAAAATAATTCCTCCACAAGGATATTTAGAAAATATGGGATACCTCCTAAATTCAGAAGCGTTAATTACGGACTCAGGAGGAATGCAAAAGGAAGCATATTGGCTTAAGAAAAAATGCATTACTATAAGGTCTGAAACAGAATGGACAGAAACGTTAGCAGGTAGAGCTAATACACTTGTTTTTGAAAATTTAGATGACATATCCAATGCATTGCAAAACAGCAATATTCAATGGGCTGATGCACTGTATGGGGATGGAAATGCTTCACATAAAATGGTTGAACTTATCTTAAATCATATTTCTAAAGGATGAAAATACTTTCAGTAGTTGGCGCAAGACCAAATTTCATGAAGGTTGCACCCTTACATCGAAAATTTTCTGCCCATAAAGAAATAGAATCTGTAATCGTACATACAGGCCAGCATTATGATGAAAGAATGAGTGATATCTTTTTCAACCAATTGCAATTGCCAGAGCCAAATTATTATTTAGGAATACAGGGAGGTAGCCATACTTGGCAGAAGGCAAATGTCATGTTGAAATTTGAAGAAGTAATAAATATTGAAAAACCAGATGTCGTTCTTGTCGTAGGAGATGTGAACGCTACGGCGGCGTGCTCAATAGTAGCTGTAAAAATGGGTATAAAAACTGTGCATGTAGAATCAGGCTTACGCAGTGGAGACAGGACTATGCCAGAAGAAATTAATAGAATAATTACAGATAGTATTTCTGATACTCTCTTTGTAACAGAGCAAAGTGGTATAGATAATCTCAGAAATGAAGGAATACCAGAAGAAAAAATAAAGTTTGTTGGTAATGTAATGATTGACTCATTGATTCATTTTCAAGAAAAAGCATCAAACATAGATTTTAAAGAAATTATTGATGACACACGTTTAGAAAATGAATACGTTTTAGTTACGATGCACAGGCCATCAAATGTTGATAGTGAAGAAGGCTTATTAAAGATATTCCAAATCCTTAAAGAGATAACTGAAGACATACCAGTTGTCTTTCCTATGCACCCCAGAACTAGAAATAATATTAATAAATTCTTATTGATGGATGAGTTTACATCCCTGCAAAATTTGATAATTCTCGAACCTCAGGGATATTTGCAGTTCCTTAAGCTTCTAAAATTGGCAACAGTTGTGCTAACAGATTCAGGAGGTATTCAAGAAGAAACAACATATATGAAAATCCCTTGTATTACATTTAGATCAAGTACAGAAAGACCTGTTACAGTTGAGCTGGGTACAAATATCCTTATGCAAAGTCTAGATCCAAAAGAAACATTATCTGTGTATCACAAGATAAGACAGGGAAAAATAAAGGAAGGGGCAATTCCACCACTTTGGGATGGGAAAGCATCTGATCGAATATTAAGTGATCTACTTGAAAATCTAAACTAAACGCGCAATCAATTTTAAAATCAACATAAAATTTAAAAACACGCATGTCTAAAAATTTTGCACTAATTGGTGCTGCAGGATATATAGCACCAAGACATATGAAAGCTATCAAAGAAACTGGAAGTAATTTACTTGCAGCATTAGACCCAAACGATTCAGTAGGTATAATCGATAGCTATTTTCCTGAAGCTTCTTTTTTTACAGAATTTGAACGCTTTGATCGACATCTTGAAAAGTTAAAGCGTGATAAGGAAAAAATTGATTATGTAAGTATATGTAGCCCAAACTATTTGCATGATGCGCACATTCGGTTTGGATTAAGATATGGAGCTGATGTAATTTGTGAAAAACCAATTGTTCTGAATCCATGGAATATTGAAGCATTAGAAAGTATGGAAAAAGAACTTGGAAAGAATATATACAATATTTTGCAGTTACGACTTCATGAAAGTGTTATCGCATTAAAGAAAAAAGTGGATGAAGGACCCAAAGATAAAGTGTACGACTTTGATCTAACATATCAAACTTCAAGAGGTAACTGGTATTATACGAGTTGGAAAGGAAGTGAAGATAAGTCTGGAGGTATAGCAACCAATATTGGAGTACATTTTTATGACATGCTCACATGGATTTTTGGGGATGTAAAGGAAAATGTTGTGCATTTACATACACACGATAGAGCTGCAGGATATTTTGAATTAGAAAAAGCAAGAGTTAGATGGTTCTTAAGTATTAACTATGATACATTGCCAGAAGAAATAAAAGCGAAAGGGCAAAGAACATATAGATCACTTACTATTGACGGTGAAGAAATGGAGTTTTCTAAGGGGTTTACTGAGTTACATACGAAGAGTTATCAAGACATTTTGGAAGGAGGAGGCTTTAGAATTAGTGAGGCAAAGAAAGCAATTCAAACAGTATATGATATAAGACATCAGCAACCTATAGGTTTAAAAGGGGAATATCATCCCTTTGCAAAAAAGCCAATAGTTTCTCATCCCTTTAAACAAAATTCTTAAAAGTATCGTTTTGGAAATTATTAAAAAAGACAATTATCAATACCATAAATCAGCTTACATTGATGAGGGGACAATTATTGGTGAGGGTACAAAAATATGGCATTTTAGTCATATCATGAAAAATTCTAGATTAGGAAATAATTGCAACATTGGTCAAAACGTTGTTGTTTCACCAGATGTAATTTTAGGGAATAATGTCAAAGTGCAAAACAATGTATCTATTTATACGGGCGTGATTTGTGAAGATGATGTGTTTCTTGGACCTTCAATGGTATTTACAAATGTGATAAATCCAAGGAGCGCAGTAAATAGAAGGGATCAATATTTAAAAACAATTGTAAAAAAAGGTGCTAGTATTGGAGCTAACGCTACCATTGTATGTGGAAATAATATTGGAGAATATGCATTTATTGGCGCTGGTGCAGTTGTAACAAAAGAAATTCTAGCGTATGCATTAGTAGTAGGAAATCCATCTCGACAAATTGGATGGATTAGTGCTTTTGGGCATAGGCTTGAATTTGATGAAAACAATAATGCAGAATGTATAGAATCTAAGGAGTTGTACACCTTAAAAAACAATAATGTTTTCCGAGCTGGAAATTAATCAAAAAAACCTTGTAATTATGAGAATTGTTGTATTTGTATTTTTCTTCCAACTTATCTGTTCTATTAGAGGCCTAACCCAATGTCCAGTACCATTCTTCACTTTTACAACGCAAGCTGAAATAAATGCCTTCCCATCAGATTTTCCTAACTGTACTACAATTCCAGGTTTAAGAATAACTGGAGCAAATATTACAAACCTTGATAGCTTAATTCAATTAACAGCATCTATTGGGTCATGGGGTATACAAATCTCAAATACTAATTTGATGAATTTAGATGGCTTGTCAAATATTACGACAGTTTCGGGGGAGGCATTTTATCTAGGATTTAATCCTCTTTTGACCGATATTTCTGGTATTGATAATATAAGTAATGTTGATGTGGATAACTTTGAAATAGTAGGAAATGGAATGTTGGGAATTTGTGCTTTTACACCTGTTTGTGACGCTGTAATAAATCAAAACGCAGTTCTCACTTTTAGTGGTAATTTATCTACTTGCAATGGGGTTGCTAACTTAAACTCACAATGTATAAATGGAACATTACCCGTTCATTGGGAAAAACCATTGGCAGTAGGGCAAAACGAAAATTCAGGAATAGAATTGAACTGGACAACTAGTATGCATATTAACCATGAAAATTTTGAAATACAGTCTAGTAAAGACGCGAAAAACTTTTTTGTCATAGCTATAGATCGAGAAGAATATGGGACAGAAACAATCTCTCATACATATGTTGATCATTCTGATTTTTACGGAACAATCTATTACCGAATAAGACAAAATGATCAAAATGGAAGATCGACTTATAGTAATTTGGCAAGTATTACTAAATCTAAATCCAAGATTCATATTTATCCTAATCCAGTACAGAATTTCATTTATATTAATAGCTCTGATTTTTCTTTCTTAAAGATTAAAAATCAATATGGAGAAATAATTGAACAATTAGAATCGAATGGTGAATCAGATAGGATAGATCTTTCCTTTATTAGTGCTGGTATGTATTTTGTTTATATAAATGATGAATTAATTCAAAAACTCATTAAAATATAATATATGTTTAGTGTATTTAAGATTATAAAAAAAATATGAAAGGCCTTATTCTAGCAGGGGGCTCAGGGACAAGGCTTCATCCCATAACTAAAGGGATTTCAAAGCAACTTATGCCCATTTATGATAAGCCAATGATCTATTATCCCTTATCTATTTTGATGCTAGCCGGTATTAGGGAAATAGGGATTATAACAACACCAGATGATCAAAGTCAATTCGAAAGACTTTTAGGAGATGGAAGTCAAATTGGATGTTCTTTTACTTATATAGTACAAGAAAAACCAAATGGTTTGGCGCAAGCATTTGTGTTGGGCAAGGAATTTATAAAGAATGACAAGGTTGCCCTAATCTTAGGTGATAATATTTTCTATAGAAGTGGGATGACAAGTTTTTTAGAAGATTGCAAAGAACCTGATGGTGGGATCGTATTTGCCTACCCTGTTTCTGACCCAGAAAGATATGGAGTGGTAGAATTTGATGATAAGTTCAAAGCGATTTCAATTGAGGAAAAACCTGAGACACCTAAATCTAACTATGCTGTGCCGGGGCTCTATTTTTATGATAATTCAGTTGTTGAGTTTGCAGAAAACCTAAAGCCTTCAGCAAGAGGAGAATATGAAATTACAGATGTCAATAGAGAATATTTACGGAATGGAAATTTGACAGTTAAGGTATTCGATAGGGGGACAGCATGGTTGGATACTGGAACTTTTGAATCCTTACATGATGCTTCTCAGTTTGTCAGAGTAATAGAAAAGAGACAGGGATATAAAATAGGTTGCATAGAAGAAATAGCATATCGTAAGAATTTTATTACGAAAGAACAACTGTTAAAACTGGCGGAAAATATTTCTAAAAGTGGATACGGAGCTTATTTAAAATCTATAGTCAAATAACTTTTTAAGTTTTGAATTATGAGCAATTATAAGAATCACGAAGAAGAGTACATAACGCTTAAAGATATTTTTCTAGCAATTCAAGCCTACTTTATTGAGGTATTATCCCACAAATGGAAATTGATAGCGGTTGGAATAATAATAGGTTTTATTTTAGCTTTCAAGACCTACATGGAACCTCCTCTCTATAGAGAAAAGCTCACATTTATGATGGATGAAAAGTCCGGGGAAGCAGTAGAAGGACTTAATTTATTGAGTGGCTTATTTGGTGCTGGACAAACGAGCGAAAACTTAAGTAGAATATTGGATTTATTTGAAAGCAAGAAAATAATACACAATACCTTATTTGATTCTATTGAGATAAAGGGAAATAAAGACTTCTTAGCAAATCACTTTTTTGCAGAGTATGGCATAGACCAATTGGTAAAAGATTACAAACGATTTGGGCTATTCTATAAAGCGAATTGGCCAAAACGTTTATTGGAAAATACAGATTTCAAATTCACCCATAAAAATATAGAAAACTTTACAGATATAGAAAATCTGTATCTAAGACTATTATATGAAAAGGTCAATGGTAATTCAAATATAGATATGCCGAGGTTACTAGCTTCAAGCCTTGATGATAACTCAGGAATAATGACTATAAAAATGGTGTCTGAAAGAGAAGAAATAACATTGGGTGTACTAAACAATATTTACAATCATTTGAGCGCATTTTTTATAGAAAAGTCTACTGAAAAACAAACGAAGACCTATAATATTATAAGAGAAAAAAGAGATTCAGTTTTGATAGCCTTAAAGGCTTCTGAATATCAGTTAGCTGATTTTAAAGATTCAAATAGAAAATTGGTTACTGTGAAAGGGTACTTGAAGCAATTGCGATTAGAAAGGGATGTTCAAATTCTTAATGTTATGTATGCTGAATCGGTAAAGCAGATGGAGGCTACTGATTTTGCATTAAAAAATAAAACTCCAGTAGTTCAAATAATTGACTTACCGCAAAGACCTATTATTGAGCAAATAGGTTCTCCAATTAGCAAATTTGTATTTGGTTTTCTTTTTGGAGCAGTATTACTAGCTATATATTACGTTCTAAGGAAATTTGTGCTTGGCATATTGGAAGGAGAGTAGCATTTTAGACATAGTAGTGAAAAAGAATCAATAGCTAAATATATGTTAATTTGAAATATCAATAAATTTCACACTTCCGACATTGTAATCAAATTTTACTTATTTTTGCAAAAATTATTAAAAATGAAATCTTATTTAAAAGTTCTTTTTGGCGTACTAATAGCCTCTTTTGTGCAAGCGCAAGCTCCTTTGGTCGATGCTTCTTGCTGTGGACCAAGTAATACAAGTACACCCGATTCTTGTACCGTTTTTAGATATAATGTTCAAAATTTAGTTGATCTTGAATTAAAGAGAGTTGATGGAAACGATATAAGCAGAAATTTATATAGTTATACAGACCAAAATGAAATATCAGCAATTCAATATCAAGAATTTGATGGTACTGACTGGCAGCCTAAAACATTGAAGAATTTTGCCTATGATGCTCTTGGGAATAGAACTATCGAGCTTGATAGGTTATATGAAAATGGAGATTGGGTAGAAGTTTCGCAAAAGTTGTGGACTTATAGTGATACAAATAATCCAAATAGCCCAACTATCATTACAAATCGAACTTGGGATGGTGCAGGTTGGCGTGCAATTGATAGAAATGTATTCACATATGAAGATGGATTAATTACTTCCAATAGATATGATGTATTTGAAAATGGAGAGTGGGCATTTTTAAGAGTTGAAGCATATAATTTTGATGCAAATGGAAATCAAACAGCTTATGTTTTAAGAAACAGAGTTAACGGTGCTTGGGAGAATGATATTCAAATAATTACTGCCTATAATGATACTGCGAACCCAAATTCGCCAACTATTGTTTTATTAAATAATTGGATAGATGGGGCATATGTAAATATCAGTAGAGAATTATTTACCTATTCTGATAACGGAGGTGGAGAAACAAGTATAACACAAATAAATCAAGTTTCTAATAATGGAGCATGGGAGAATGTTTCACTTGTAGCTACAAATTTTGTTGACGGAAATCCAACAGCTGAAGTTTTAAGAGATTGGGTTAACGGAGCGTGGGAAAGTACAAATCAGACACTATACACTTACAACGACAATAATACGATTACAACTTTCAGGAATTGGAACGGTACAGCATTTGTAAACATTTCAAGAGATATCGTATTTTTTGGTGATTTTGGAGAGATTACACTTGACAGACATCAAGAGTTTGTTGATAATGCTTGGACAACAACAATAGATTGTTGGAGTAATTTTACTGTTGTAATAATTGACTCTGACATGGATGGATTTACAAGTGATGAAGATTGCGATGATAATAATGCAGATGTTAATCCAGATGCTGAAGAAATAGCATATAATGGATTAGATGATGACTGTGATCCAACTACTCTTGATGATGATTTAGATGGGGATGGATTTGTGTTAGAAGATGACTGTGATGATACTGATGCAAATATTAACCCTGACGCAACAGAAATTCCTGATAATGGTATTGATGAGGATTGTGATGGAGTAGATTTAATGGTTTCTACAAATGAAATAGAATTTAACAGAAATTATAAGGTATTTCCTCAACCAATTTCAACAACATTGAACATTGTAAGCTTGAGTAATAGTAAGTTTACCTATGAATTACGATCTATTAATGGAAGTAAAATATTAGAGGGAGAAGAATCTCAAATCGATGTGAGTGATTTGAATCAAGGTGTATATTTATTGAAGGTAATTGAAACTGGAAGTAATAAAACCTACACTAAAAAATTGATCAAGTCATAATCAAATATAAAAGTTACTATTCTTGAACTCGTTTCAAGAAAAGACTATTAGGGGGATAAATTGGAGCTTTGCAAATCAGTTTGTAAATCAAGTTGTAAACATATTTATCTCCCTAATTTTAGCAAGAATATTAAGTCCTAAAGAATTTGGACTTATTGCAATGGTTGTAGTGTTTACAGGATTTGCCACAGTTATAAGCGATTTTAGCATAGGTACAGCTATTATACATCGAAAAGATGTCACTCAAAAGGAACTCTCTAGTGTTTTCTGGTTAAATGTTGTCATAGGCATAGCTCTGTCATTTGTTTTTATTGGCTTGAGTTCCTATATCGCAGCTTACTACGACAAAGAAATCCTGAGAGTTATCACAATGGCCGTTTCTATAACCTTCATTTTTAGTTCTGTAAATATTGTTCAAAGTTCTCTTCTTAAGAAAAACCTAGATTTTAAAAGCATATTTATTATCCAGTTTATTTCTGTGATAATCGCTGGTGCTTGTGCTATCTATTTAGCAATGTCTGACTTTGGTGTATGGGCATTAGTGAGCCAAACTGTAATTCAATATTTCCTGATTACACTAATTACTTGGAAGATTTCTAAGTGGAGACCATCATACCATTTTAACTTTAGTGAACTCATGCCATTTTTGAGATTTAGTATGCCCATCTTTGCTACTCGAATTATTAACTATTTTGCAAGATCATTAGATAATCTGCTTATTGGTAAAAATTTCGGCTCAGTAGAATTAGGCGTGTATTCTCGTTCGTATACATTTATGAGATTGCCAGTAAATAACTTTGCAATTGTTTTGCACAATGTCATGTTTCCATCTTTCAGCTTAATAAAGGATGACAAGCCTAGGATAAAAAAGATATACCTCAAGATTATTGAGTTTGTCTCAATGATTGTAATGCCAGCGATGTTGTTCTTGTTTTTAACAGCACATAACTTTGTCTTTATCTTACTTGGTGAAAAATGGCTGGCTGTAATTCCCATCTTGAAAGTGTTTTGTTTAGTAGCGGTTTGTGAATCACTTGTAACACTTACAGGTTCAATATTTATGTCTCAAGGGAAAACGAAAGAGTTGTTTTATGTAGGAACAGCATCAAGGGTGTTGATGATTTTGGCAATTATATACGCTGTGCAGTTTGATATTTTGACAGTAGCAAAGTACTTTGCTTATGCAACCGTCATTTCAACACCACTATTCATGTACTATGCAGGGAAGTCCATTGATACCTCACTTTTCGAAGTATTTAGAGTGTTACTTCCTATTATTGCGAGCTCTTTAGTTCTTATTCCAATAATTATGTTTCTAGAAAATGCAGTTAGTAATGAAATATTTAAGTTTTTCATACAGGCATTCGTTTCAGCAATTGTTTACTTATTTATAATATATAATCTGGGTTTGGAATCATTTAATACTGTAATGATCAGAATCAAGAGTATTTTCAATAAAATTAAAAATTCCTAGTTATGAAAACGGTGATTTTTGCAGGTGGATTTGGAACAAGACTATCTGAAGAAACAGTAATTAAACCAAAGCCAATGGTTGAAATTGGAGAAAAGCCGATAATTTGGCATATTATGAAATTGTATTCATTCTATGGATATAATGACTTCATTATATGCTTAGGCTATAAGGGTTATTACATCAAAGAATATTTTTTGAATTACTTTAAACACAATTCTGATTTAACCGTTGACCTAAGTACAAATGAACTAGTTGTTCATAATAACAACTCTGAAAATTTTAAAATTACTTTAGTTGATACAGGACTGCATACCAAGACTGCAGGCCGTTTAAAACGAGTAAAAGAATACTTAAATGGTGAGGATTTCTTGTTAACTTATGGAGATGGAGTTTCAGATATCGATATTTCAAAACTAGTAGAGGCGCATAAAGCTTCAAATAAAATAGCGACTGTAACTTCTGTCCAACCAGCAGGTAGATTTGGATCGTTAGCCATTGATAATAAAGGAAAAGTAGAACGGTTTATTGAAAAACCTGAAGGTGATGGGTTTTGGATTAATGCAGGTTTCTTTGTTTTAAAAAATTCTGTATTTGATTATTTACCTACTAATTCGAATGACCTAATGTGGGAAGATGATCCTTTAGAAAATCTAGCGAAGGATGGCCAGTTACAAGCTTATAAGCACGAAGGATTTTGGCAGTGTATGGACCATTTGCGTGATAAAACGTATTTGGAAAGACTTTGGAGAGAAGGTTTGGCTCACTGGAAAAAATGGTGATGTATGTTCAATGAAATCTATAAAAATAAAAGAGTTTTAGTCACTGGCCATACGGGGTTCAAAGGCAGTTGGTTGACGTTATGGTTGAAAAATCTAGGAGCTGAAGTTTTTGGACTTTCAGATGTTGTGGCACCTAAGCCATCACATTATGAACTTCTCAATCATGACATGGAGGAATGTTTAGGTGTCGACATTTATAATTTCGAAGAACTAAACAACTATATTGCCAAGATTAAACCGGACATTGTTTTTCATTTAGCAGCACAGGCTCTTGTGAAAGATTCATATAGAGACCCACTAAAGACATACCAGACAAATGTAATGGGCTCACTAAATGTATTACACTCTGCTACAACAAATAATGTCAAGGCGTTTGTCAACATCACAACAGATAAGGTCTATGAAAATAGGGAGTGGTTGTATCCTTATAGAGAAAGAGATCAATTAGGGGGACATGACATGTATAGTTCTTCAAAAGCATGCTCTGAAATAATGAGTGCTTCCTATAGAAAGTCCTTCTTGAAGGATAAGAATCATATGTTGTTAGCCTCTGTAAGAGCTGGGAATGTTATAGGAGGTGGTGATTGGGCAAAGTATAGACTTATACCTGATCTAGTGAGAAATGCAAGTCAAAATAAAGTAACTGAAATACGAAGTCCTAAGGCAATACGACCCTGGCAACACGTTCTGGAACCATTGTCTGGATATCTAGTTGTAGGCCAGAAACTTCTTGAAAAAAATATAAGCATAGCTTCTAGTTTTAATTTTGGACCATACAAGGAGTTAATCATTAATGTAGAAGAGTTAATTGAAAATTGCCAGCAAAATTGGTCCGACATAAAGGTAGAACTAAATCCTAATGATGAGTTTCATGAAGCTAATATTTTAAAGCTCGATTGGAATAAGGCAAATGTTGTGCTTGGATGGAAACCAGTCTGGGATAGAGACAAAACATTGGCTATGACAATAAACTGGTATAAGTCATTTTATATCGATAATAAAATAAATACCAGTTCTGATTTAAATGAATTTGTAGAAGACGCTAAGACTAAAAATTTAAACTGGGCTGTATGATATTTGAAGAATTAAAGTTGAAAGGTGCTTATAGAATCGATCTAGAGAAAAGAGGTGATTCTCGTGGGTTTTTTGCAAGGGTATTTTGTGCGGAAGAATTTGCTGAGCTAGGGCTAGAAACAAATTTTGTCCAGTCCAATTGGTCTTTTTCAGAAACTAAGAATACATTACGAGGAATGCATTTCCAAACTGGAGAATTCCAAGAAGTAAAACTTGTGCGTTGTGTCAGAGGTGCATTGCTTGATGTGATCGTGGACATGAGAGAAAGCTCTGATACATATCTACAGTATCATATGGAAGAACTGACCCATGTAAATGGAAGGATGTTGTATATCCCAAAAGGATTCGCACATGGGTTTCTAACAATAGAGAAGGATTCAGAAATATTTTATCAAGTTAGTAATTACTATAACAAGGAATCAGAGGGAGGACTTCATTGGAACGATCCCAAGGTGAATATAAAATGGCCTTTTGAGGAAGATCCTATTGTTTCTATAAAAGATACAAATCTCAAGTTTTTAAAATGAAAGTAATCATAAGCGGAGCTTCAGGTTATATTGGTACTAAATTCATAAACTTTTTAAAAACTAAAGTGGATCACATTTCTGTAATTGTAAGATCACAGAAATCCCAGAATTTAGTCTCGAAAATTTTGGAAGGACAATCCTCTCATGTGTACCGGCATGATTTGACAAAAGAGCTTGATTTTGATACTACAGAAAAGTACGATTACTTTATTCATCTTGCAGCAGCAAATGATGTGGATTCAAAGTCTCCTGAAAAGGCCTTGCTTTCAACAGTGTTATCAACCAAAAACTGCTTGGATTTCTGTAAGAAGAATCAGATAGATAAGTTTATTTATTTATCTACGTTTCAAGTGATTGGCTCAGTAGAAGGAGAGCTAAACGAAAGCACTGTGCACCCAAAAAATGATTACGCAATAACGCATAAGTTTTCTGAAGACTATATTAAGATGTATCAAAGAGAACATGATATATCTTATCTCATTTTAAGGCCAACAAATATTTATGGCTGTCCGTTTAATGAGAAAATTGAACGATGGTCGTTAGTTCCAAATTGTTTTTGTAAAGAAGCATATGAAAAGCAAAAGATAACCCTTAGAAGTTCGGGTAAACAAAGTAGAGACTTTTTGAATTTGAATGATTTGCCAGAAATTCTTTTTGAATCTATTTCAAATTTTGATAAACTTAGAAATAGGCTAATAAATCTTTCATCAGGAAATAATTTTACGATTTTTGAGATTGCAAAAATTGTGCAGAAAGTGTATACAGAAAAGTACAATGCACAGTGCAAATTAGAAATACTCTCTGAGCATCCATTAAAAGAAAATGAATTTAAAATTGATAGAACTTTGGTTAAGTCAATAACATATGATTTCAAGCCAAAAGAATCTATAGAAATCGAAATAAATCAAATTTTTAAACTATTAGAAAAACAAAATTATGGACCCAATACAACAATTTAATTCAGAAAGAGCCAGCGACATTAAAAAAATGAGTGAAGACAAAGAGTTAAGAGAAAAATCTCTTGACTGGATGATTCATGCTGACAAATACAAGTACACGTATAACTATACTTGGTTAGGAAGGCCTATTGTTAAGTATCCGAATGACATTGTAATAATGCAAGAAATCATTTGGAACCTTAAGCCAGATGTTATAGTAGAAACAGGAATTGCACACGGCGGTAGTATTGTATTTAGTGCGTCGATGATGGAAATTATTGGGAAAGGTGAGGTAGTTGCTGTGGATATAGATATACGTAAACACAATAAGGACTTGATAGAAGATCATCCTATGATGAAAAGAATAACGATGTACGAAGGAAGTAGTACAGATCCAGCTATCTTTGAAAAGATCAAAGCACATTGTGAAGGGAAAGAAACAGTCTTAGTAGTACTTGATTCTTTGCATACACACCAGCATGTAATAGATGAATTAAATCTATATTCAAATTTAGTAACTGTTGGGTCTTATGTTATATGTCCTGATACATTTATCGAGTTCTTTCCAAAAGGATATTATTCAAACAGACCATGGGATGTTGGAGATAATCCATATACAGCGGTTAAGCAGTTTTTAAGAGAGAATGACAATTTTGAAAACGATGATGTATTAACTAGCAAATTGTTAGTAACAGAAGGAATAGAGGGATACCTAAAGAGGACAAAATGATAAGTCGATTGATTAGAAAAGTACACAACCTCTATTTTAAAGAAAATATAAATATTGAAAGGTGTACTTACAAAAAAGATGGACTATACACATACCATAATTCTGACTTTATACAGGACGGACGTTTTCAAAAAGCGTACAAAGCTGGTAAAGGTACAGGGTCTTGGAATGTAGATATTGAATGGAGAGCGTATGTGGCTTGCTGGGCTGCGAATCAGGTAAAGGACGTACCTGGAGACTTTGTCGAGTGCGGAGTTAATAAGGGAGGACTGAGTAGGACCATTGTTGAGTATGTAGACTTTAATTCATTAGATAAGAAGTTATATTTGTTAGACACATTTGAAGGTCTGGTTGACGAATATTTATCTGAATCTGAAAAAGGAAAAGGCCTACATTTGAATGGATGGGGTTATGAAGATTGTTATAATAGCGTAAAAGAAACATTTAAAAATTATAACACGTCTATTATAAAAGGAAAAGTGCCAGATACGTTGTCCCTTGTTGATAGTGATACGTTTGCTTATTTATCAATCGATATGAATTGTGTTTATCCAGAAATAGAAGCATTGAAATTTTTCTGGGATAAACTTTCGCCAAAAGCAATTGTGTTATTGGATGACTACGGTTGGGCAAGACATATTGACCAAAAGTTAGCATTCGACGAATTCATCAAGGATAAAAAAGAAGAGATTCTTTGTATGCCTACAGGTCAAGGAATTATAATCAAACACTAATGTCAAACAAAATACATGAAACCAGCAAGATCTCTTCACAAGCAGATCTTGAACAGTCATCACGAGGCAGTCAAATAATCATTGGCAAAAACTCTATGGTCGATGCATTTGTAAAAATGAAATTTGCCGGAGGTTCAGCAAATATAGAGATAGGTGATCAGTGTTATATAAACTCTGGCTGTGTGCTCTATTCTGGTGGAGGAATTAAAATGGGCAATAAAGTTCTTATTGCCGCCAATTGCACATTCGCACCAGTTAACCATGGGACTTATTTAGGCCAAGCAATGTTAGAACAAGACTTTAAGGAGTCTAGAGGAGGGATTGTAATAGGTGATGATGTTTGGATTGGTGCAAATTGTGTGCTGTTGGACGGTGCTATAATTCCTAATGGAACTATCATTGCAGCGGGTTCAGTGGTTAATAAAGAATTGACTATAGGGAATGCAATTTATACGGGTATCCCAGCAAAATTTTTAAAACTCAGGCCAACAAAACCTACAACATAGTGTCGAAAGTAGTAATTGCGATTCCAGTTTATAATGAAGAAACATTTATTGCCAGAACCATCGAGTCTGCATTAAATCAAGATTATAAAGACTTGTCTATTGTGGTATCGGATAACTGTTCTACAGATAACTCTTTAGAGATCGCGCAATCATATGCGAATAAATATTCTAACATTCGTGTAATATCGCCTAACGAAAATATTGGAGCCATAGGGAATTTTATTTTCGTCCTAAATGAGGTAAAATCAGATTATTTTATGTGGCTAGGGGCACATGACACCATTCAGCCATCTTACATCTCTAATGCGGTTGCTATTCTGGACGATAAACCTGATGTCGAAATGGTTTTTCATAGATCTCAGTATATTGATGAGAATGATTTAGAATTGGAGACAACAAAGGATGGTTCAGATATTGCAAGATATGATACGAGTGATTACAATAGGATTTCGAACATTTTTGACCTAACAATTTCGACTGTAATTCATGGTTTATTTAGGCTAGACAACTTGCAGAAAATTCCAACGAATAATAATATCAGGTTTGACCTACAAATTTTATTTTACACCGCAACGTTTGGTAAAATTTATAAAATAGATGAAGTAGGATTTAATCGGAGAAAGATGCGGAATGAAGAAACGTTTGAGCAACGTAAAAAGAGACTGGCTAGTTATAAAATGTATTTTGACAAAAGCATCTATCAGTATGATATGATTAATTCTCGGATTGATATGTTGTCTTATTTAACTGCGTTGGAGAAAAAGAAATTGAAGATTAAATTTTTTAAAAGATTTTACCATTTCCTCTCAATGTCCGAAGTTGATTTTACAAAGGATTATATCAAAAAGACCAAGAAGCCACATTCATATGCTATGGCTTTAAGAACTGCAAAAACAATAACGCACACGCGTGAATTGGCAAAAAAAATATTAAGAAAATAAACGCAGACTGGACTGCCAGATTCAGGTAAGAACTAGAGCGTTTATATTTCGGCATATTTATGAGAAAACGAAATATTGATATTTATTCAAATAGTGATGTCATTCAATTGATGCTAAATCGGATTAAGGAATCCAACCTCAAAAGCAACGATATTAGCGATCTTTACAAAACAAAGTATTACAAAGCTGTACGTTCAATCAAAAACAACACAGTAAAAAGATTGTTTTTGTTTCCATATAATTATTTTCGAATTTATAAGCCAGAACTTATCCGTGCATTCGTAAAAGATAAAAACTACACATATGAACAAGGGAATGCAATGTTAATAAGAACTCTGATTACACTATTTGAAAAAACGAGCGACCCTAAATATCTAAATCAAAGTATTTCTCTAGCAGATAATCTTGCAAAAGACAGAAGTGATAAGTCAAAACATATGGGCTGGGGCCAGCCTTTTGTATGGTATTCATCTAAAGGAGTAACGTTTCCTCCTCATATTCCCAGAGCGACTGTTACTGCTCAAGTTGCGTGGGCATTTCTAGATGTATTTAGAATAACTAAGGATAAAAAATATCTGAATTGGAGTAAAGATATATGTGAGTTATTCATAAATGAGTTTAACTACACTCCCGATAAGGATGGTGATATCTGCTTTAGTTATACAACACTTGATAATTATCATGTGCACAATGCAAACCTTCTGGCTGCTTCAATAATTTCTCGAGTGTATAAATTAACTGGAATAAAGAAATACCAAGATTTTGCAAAAAAATCTATCGATTTCAGTCTAAAGCATCAAAATGAAGACGGGTCATTTTATTATTGGGCACCGCCTAATAAAGTGTTTGGAACAATTGATAATTATCATACGGGTTTTGTACTTGAATGCCTTAAAACTATAAATGAGGATTTTGATTCTGAAAGTTATAATGAGGCATACGAAAAGGGCTTAGAATATTATTTCGATTACCTTTTTGAGGATAATACCCCAAAATTGACTCCCAAATCTATCCATCCCATCGATGTACAAAGTTGTGCGCAAAGCATTATTACTTTTGCCAGTGATGGAAGAAAAGAATATTTGGAAAAAGCTAACCAAGTCGCTGATTATAGTATTAGCAATTTATTTTTAAGCGAGAAAAACCATTTCGCATATCGTATATATAAAAATGGTTTTAGAGACGAAAGTTATTATTTTCGATGGGGAGACGCATGGATGCTTAAGGCACTTTCAATGATTTTATAATAAGTAAGTATGAAGCAATTAATTAAAGGTCTATATAACCGCAAACGTCTATTTAACAAAATAAATAATCTTGATATAAAATCAAGTGGTGTTGATGATGAAGGTGATCCTTTTATCCAATTAGTAAATGGGACTATCTTTTTTGGAGGGCCAAACAAATCAAATACAGATTCTGTATTATATAAAAGCTTAAGTAGAAAAACCAAAAGTGCTTTGAAATTTGAATGTGTCCAATGTGCTACAGATATCGTAATCCGTTATGTAGAGGCAGCCTTGAAATATGGAGGACCAAAGAAAGAAAGAAACTATTCAGTTAAACATGGGGATTTTGTATCTGAGATGGGAGCTTATCAAGGATTTTGTTCAATTAAACTTGCACAAAAGACGGGACCCTCAGGCAAAGTGGTTGCAATAGAACCGATGCCTGATAATTTTAGACTACTCAAAAAGAATAAAGAGGCAAATGGACTAGATCATATCACAATTGTCAATAAAGGAGTGTGGGATAGCCAAAAAAATCTTGTGTTCAATAGAAAAGTAGGAGATGGACAGTCTTCAAGCATTGAAATGACTTATAGTGCGGGAGAAAAGATTGAAGTTCCAGCTGATACTCTTGATAATATTTATTCCTCTGTTGGCTTAGATCATCTAGATTATATAATAATACAATTAAACGGTGCCGAAATTAATGGCTTAAGAGGGTTAAATAATTTTAATCCCCATAATATGAGTATAGCAGCAAGGTATGATACTGAAAATGTAGATGCTGCTTTAGCAATAAAAGATCTACTAAATACAAGGGGATATACCTCAGAAATTGTAGAGGAAGACTTTGTTTTTAGCCGCTTAAATAAAGTATAGTTTTAAATATTTGCGCAACCAATCCTCCACATGTTAAATATTCATGTTAATATTCTGCAAGAGTCGCAAGATGAATTGAAATATCTATTTAATTTTTTCTTTGAAAAACTTTTAGGAGAAGATTTTAACTTAGATTTTAAATTGGCAGACAAAATTAGTGTTGCGTTGCCAAATTGCGAATTAATCTTTGAGAGTTCCTTCTTTCAAGTGCAATTTAAGGACAGGTATACAGAGATCCAAATACCTAATGAAGTTGATGATTCAAGAATTTCTATAGGCCAAAAGTCATTTCCTATTGTTAATATGTATGGTATTAAAAAGTTAGATGTCAGTGCATCTGAAATTTGTATGCGTTCAGATATTTTGGCCTCAAGCTTTTTTATGCTTACCCGATGGGAAGAGGCTGTTCTTAAAGACAAGGATAGTCTGGGAAGATTTGATGCTGAAAAATCGCTAATAATAAAGCATCGTTTGTGGAAAAGGTGTATAGTGAACGAGTATATCGAAATATTTTGGGCACTCCTCCAAAGTGGTGGGTTTTTAGGGAAGAGAAAAGAATCTCATTTTGATGCATATGTAACGCATGACATAGATCTTATTAAGAAATTTAGATCTTGGCTAGATAAATTGAGGTTTTTGAAGGAAGCTGCAAAGAAATCCTCTGTCCTTCGCCTACCATTCTATTTATCAAAGTACGTTCTTTCAAAGAACGACCCGTATGATAACTTAGAGTACATAAGTGAATCAACCCATAAGAAAGGGTTGAAGGCGATCTTCTATTTCAAAACAGGTGCTACGCATACTTTGTATGACAAGAACTTATACAATACTAAAGACCTTGCAAGAACATTTGAGCTGTTAGAAGAAAGGAATCAAGAAATTGGCATTCATCCAAGTTTTGAAACATTTGAAGATGAAAATATTCTGAGGTCAGAAATTCTGAAACTCAAAAAAGACACAGGTCAATCTGTTAAACACAGTAGACAACACTATTTAAGGTTTAAAATACCTGCAACGTGGCGTATTTTATCAAACTGTGATGTAAAAACAGACAGTACTATGATGTATACCCATTATCAAGGATTTCGAAATGGAATATGCCAACCATTTAAGGTGTTTGATTTTGAGAAAAGAAAATTGCTCGCTATTACAGAGCTGCCACTCATGTTTATGGAAACGCCCATACTGAATAAATCAAATATTGAGATTCTGGTAACTGCAAAAAATTTAGTAAACGAAGTGTCAAAGTATAATGGTCAATTTGTTATGGTATGGCATAACTCTAACTTAGTTTATAAAAGAGATAGAGATTTATATGAGTCCATTCTTGATTATCTAGTTCAAGTTAAAAGAGCTTAGGATGAAGGGAACAGTTTCAAAATATAAGAAAAAATTGTACGATTTTTACAATTGGAATTTATCGGGAACATTGAGTCTGTCAAAAAATCCTAGCCAATCGCAGTTGAAAGATATTCAAATGTTAGGCAGAGGTGTTCTTTCTAGTCAAGCTTTGATTATAAATAGACCCCAAGGATTGATCATAGGTGACAATGTAAGTTTCGAAGGCGTTGCAAAGATTGATGCGACTGGAGGAGTAATTCTTGCCAAGAATAGCGTGATAGGTAATAAATCGGAAATATGTACTCAAGATGATGAATTTCCATTGCATGATTATAGACGGTATAATCCAGTACATGTATGGCAAGGAAACAAACTAGTAAGTAGTTCTAAGGTAGGACCAGGTGCTGATCATGGATTTAAGAAGGAATATCTATTAGACTCAGAACAAAGAGATAATTTGGACCTAGTATTTATAGTAAGTACTGGTAGGTCTGGTACGAAGCACATCTCTAAACTCCTAAATTCAAAATCTGAAATTTCATGCTATCACGATGCCATTCCACATTTTAATAAACTTTGCTGTGAGTATTTGTATAAAGTCAAGTCTAGGGAAGAAATAAAAACTGAAATTTTAAAAATATTTTCAGCTTTGGACCTTTCAAGTGGTCATACTATTTCGTTTTCAGATCATAAAATATCACCATTGATTTCAATACTTAAAGAATTATTTATAAAATCAAAGTTTATATGGTTGATAAGAGAGCCAACAGGATTTTTAAATAGCGCTTACCCAAGAGGGTGGTATAGGAATTTAGAGTTTGATTATCAAGAAAACCCTAATGAGTTTTTTGATGCCTTAGCTAGACCAAGTGATTACCATGCTGCAAACAGAATAAGTGGTTATAAATGTGGAGAAATTTCAGAAAATGAGTGGAAATCAATGACCTCTTTTGAAAGGTTATGCTGGTATTACCAATATTGGAATAAGAGTATTTCTGATCAATTTATAGAACTAGGCGCAACAGATAAATTAAAGATTAAACTTGAGAATATTTCAAATGCACAAGAGCGTATTTGGGGTTTTCTTAATGTAAATCAATCTAAAATTACTTTGGGAAAAACAAACAAGGCTAGATATACAACGCTCAATAAAGAAAATTGGACGCAATCTATGACTGCTATTTATAATACTTATTCATTGAAATTTTGAAAGTCGTTCATTTCACATCTTTGCACAATAGATACGATACAAGAGTATTTTATAAGCAATGTTGTCATTTAGCAAAAGAGTATGATACAACATTAATCGTTGCTGATGGCAAAGGGAATGAAACATTAAATAATGTAAAGATTCTAGATGTTGGCAAACTAGCAGGGCTCAAAAATCGAATTCTAAAAACGAATAGAAAAATTAAAGACCTTGCAATTTCATTAGACGCTGATATTTACCAATTTCATGATCCTGAACTTAATTTAGTCGCTAAGCAATTAATAAAGCAAGGAAAAAAACTTGTATATGATGCACACGAAAACGCCCCAGTACAAATATTAGCTAATGGAAATTATACTTTAGGGGCTCGCCTAAAATCGGTTGGAATAAAATACATTGAAAATTCAACAGCTAAAAATCTATCAGCAGTAGTTACAGCGACTTCGGAAATTGCAGATAGGTATAAAGAATTCAATGCGAATGTTATCGTTTTGAGAAATTACCCACTACAAAGTGAGTTTGTGGCTTTAAAACAATGGGAATTGCGGAAGGACGTAATTGTATATGTTGGTGGAATTTCAAAACATAGAGGGATCTTTGAAATCTTGAAAGCAATAGAAGACACAGAAATAAAATTTTTACTTGCGGGTATTTTTCAACCCTCAAGCTTACATGATAAGCTTAAGCAAGAAAAAGGGTGGAAGAATGTTGAGTTTCTAGGTATGCTTCCTAGGCTTGAAGTGGTTAAACTTTTAAATTCATCTAAAATAGGAATGCTCAATTTATATCCAACACCTAATCACAAAATTTCACTGCCTATTAAAATGTTTGAGTACATGCTTGCAGGCTTAGCTACAATTTATAGTGACATTCCTAAGTGGAATACTATAATGTCCGAAGCAAAAGGAGGGTTAAAAGTTGACCCATATAACGTCAACTCCATTAAGAAAGCAATTCATCATTTATTAGACAATCAAGAGGAAGCTAAAAATCTTGGTTTACAAGCGCGGAGTGCGGTTTTGTCAAATTATATTTGGGAAAATGAAGTCAATAATTTGCTCGAATTATATAAGCAAATAATCTAGTCTTTTGCTATAATTTATGAATACCCTATTTCTAGAGGATAGTGACAATGGTTTGGTGAAAACCTGGAATGATCTGCAAACGGATTTGAACCAGACCAAGCTTTATAACTATTATTGTTATGAAAAGAATTGCTACGAAATATTTAAATGTATTATACTTTCATTAATTCTAAACAAGGAAATCACATTGATAGATGGTGGGTTTTCTGATTATGAAATTGACAAGTTACTAGGAACGAAGGACGACATAAAGAGACAAGAATGCATTGATGTTAACTTAAATCTTGAGTACACTTCTAAAGATGCATTCTTGGAAAATATATTTCAATCGACTTCAAAATGGAAAATATCATTATTTACATCTGGTACCACTGGAAAGCCTAAGCGAGTTAGTCATGGGTTTAGTACCATGACAAGGTATATAAAGAAAGAATTCAGGCAAAATAATGCCAAATGGGGATTGGCTTATAACCCAAATCATATCGCTGGAGTATATGTGTTTTTTCAAGCATTGCTAAATGGAAATTCGATAGTAAGATTATTTGGTTTGAGAAAGCAATTAATTTATGAAAAGATTAAGGAAAATAAAATTTCGCATATTTCAGCAACACCTACTTTTTATAGGATGCTATTGCCATTTGATCAAAAAATAAAATCTGTAAAACATTTAACGGTTGGTGGAGAAATATTTTATCCAAACACAATAGAAAAAATAAAAAGAATTTTTACAAATGCTCAGATTTTGAATATTTATGCATCCACTGAGATTGGATCACTTCTGGCCTCCAGTGATGAATATTTTACTATACCAGCACGTTATAAAAATTTACTGAAAATTCAAGAGAACGTACTATATGTTCATTCAAGTCTATTGGGTAGTTTCGATAATGAAAAAGAAGAATGGTACAATACTGGTGACTTGATAGAATATGTGGATGGAGAGGAAGAAAGATTTAAATTTGCTACACGGATCACAGATGTGTTAAATGTTGGAGGTTATAATGTTGTGCCTGCTGAAGTAGAATCATGCATCTTAAAGTTTCCAGGAATAAAGCATGCCAGAGTGTATGGTAAAAAAAATTCTGTCCTTGGTAATTTAGTAGCAGCTGATCTGGTCGTTGACGGTGGATTTAATAAAGAAGACCTAATGGGTTTTCTAAAAGAACATTTGCTGCACTATAAGTTGCCTAGAATAATCAATTATATGGACGAACTTCCAAAGAGCTATTCTGGGAAAATGCTTAGAAATTGAGAACAATACTGCTTACAGGAATTTCCAAGGGTATCGGTTTTCAAATAGCTAAAGTTCTATTGGAGAGTGATTACAAAATAATAGGAATTAGCAGAACAAGTTCTGATGCATTAAGGAGCCTAATAACCACTTACCCGAATCGCCTTTCATTTTTTAAGTTTGATTTAGCTAATATATCAGAGATAAGAGATACACTGTTTAAAACTCATATAGGTTTTAATAATCCAATTCATGGTTTAGTAAACAATGCAGCAATAGCATATGACGATTTGGCTACAAATATGGATATAGATAAAGTGCACAAAATGTTCCAAGTGAATGTGTATGCTCCAATGATTTTAACAAAATACTGTATCAGACATATGATATTGCACCAGACACAGGGTTCAATTATTCATATGTCTTCCATAAGTGCCCATACAGGTTATAAGGGCTTATCAATGTACGCATCATCCAAAGGAGCGATAGAGGCATTTTCAAAAAATATTGCAAGAGAATGGGGAGGGAAAAAAATTCGATCTAATTGTATCGTTGCTGGATTTTCAGATACACAGATGAATCAAAATTTAACGACAGCCCAAAAGACAAGAATTTATAATCGGAATAGTTTAAAAGAGGCGACAAATATTCATTCAATTGCAAATACAGTAAGATTTTTATTGTCAGACAAATCCAATTCTATTACAGGTCAGAATATTCATGTAGATAGTGGTACAATATAAACTTAAACGTTGAACATTGAAGCTGGATAAAAAATATTCGAAGATAGTTATGATTTGTTATGCCTATCCGCCATATGAAGCGATTGGGTCTGTGCGTAGTTCAAATTTATCAAAGGAGTTTAGTCAGTATTTTGATGAAGTAAGAGTAATTACTACACGAAATATTAATAAAAATCAGATTGTTGATAACTCAAAAAATATATCTGTAACTAGACTGTTTACTCTTGATTATGACTTAATAAGGAAGGGAATAAAAAAAATAAGACCAAAGTCAAATAAGCTACAAAAAGCTAAACCTGTTATTGAAAACTCAAAACCTTCAATCCTTTCGCGTCTTCTGAACAGTTTTCCGTTTAATTTAATTTTTGGATTAGGTGGATTAATATACATCCTTCACGGGATGATTATGACCATAAAGCATATAGATGACGACACTGTTATATTTTCTTCTTTTTCCCCTGTTTCAGATCATATAATCGCGTGGTTTGCGAAAAAAATCTATCCTAAATCTTATTGGATAGCAGACTATCGCGATGCATTTTTTATGCCCGACGAAAATAGGTCTGTTGCTCCTAAGATGGATTCCAAAATACACCAGGGAGTTTTGAATAAAGCGGATTTGACAACAGTTGTTTCACATGGCTTGAAGAATCATTTTAGTCAATATACATCAAAACTAGAAGTAATCAGAAATGCGAGTACTATTACAGGTAATCCAAGATATTTGGAACCGGTTTCAATGAATAAGTTTAGAGTTGTATATACTGGAAGGTTATATCAGAATAAACGAAATCCGAGCCTATTGTTTGAGGCAATTGAGGAGCTATTAGAAGAGGGAAAAATAGCAAAAGATACATTAGAGGTTGTGCATGCGGGATCAGAATCTGCATATTGGAATAGTCATGCAGAAAAGTATTCATTTGATAATGTTGACCTAGGATTGGTGTCAATGGAAGAGGCGCGTAATTTGCAAATCAGCTCTAATATCTTATTAATGATGAATTGGAATTTGCCTAAATTGTTAGGAGTGTTAAGTGGTAAGTTATTTGAATATTTTGAAATTGGTAATCCTGTTTTGGCCATCATTGACGGGTATAATGATGAAGAATTAAATAATATATTCACAGATTTAAATGCGGGTATGATTACTTATGTCAGCCAAAAGGATATTGTAGGAATAAAATCTTTTGTTTTAAAATACTATCGCAACTGGGAGAAGGATGCGGTAAGTGAGAAAATAATTAACAGAGAGCGCCTGAAAAAATATTCATGGACTTCAGTTGTCAAACAATTTATACAATCAGTTGATGCCAAATAAGAAATTAATCTATACACTATTTATTAGCGCAATTATTATCGGCGGATGTAAATCAGGTTCAAATCCTGAACTTAATAAAATGAGGGATCATACAACTTACCTTCAAAATTTGATTGATAGGGCGTACAAAAGCAAAGATAGAACTGTAAAAATAACAAAAGGGACATACTATATCAGTTCTTTGGAAGTAGGGCCTGGAATTACTTTGCAAGGAGAAAAAGGAGTTAGATTTGTAAAACTCCCTAATAGTAAGAAGTTTTCTAGGATGATAAATACTTATAACAATCAGTATTCCTATAGTAGTGATAGTGATAGCGCTCCTTTGCGTATTGAGAATATTCATTTCGATGGGAATAGAGTAAATCAAGGGAAGTATAGGAAATACGAACTAGAGCAACAGCACATGATTTTTTTGAGTGCGGATAGAAAGAAAAGAGGGCGTCTAGTAGCAGAGATAAAAAATTGCTTCTTTGAAGAAGGTGTAGCAGATGGTATACATGTGTATACAAACGTGGATGTTACGATTAAAAATTGTAAAGCAATGAATGTGTTTAGAGGTGGAATAACTGCTGGAGGGGGAAATTCTAAAATGCACATCGAAGAATTTTACGCAGGTGGAGATGTACATAAAACTGGAATAAACTTTGAAGTAGACGGCCAGTCTAAATTCACTAAGAAAGATATTGATGTGCACATGAAGAATGTTGAGCTAGAGGGAAATTTTGACCTAGCTATTTACGGCAATTTTACAGGTGATTCTCTAATAGTACATTCTTACCCCTTTAAGCTCTATGCGCCATCAGGTAAAGTAAGAATCAAAAATTCCTGTTTTTATGGATTAAACGCAAGAAACAGCAGTATTAATTTCCCTCATGATGTTGAATTCAAAACATGTACATTCATTCAAGACGATTTCGAGACAAATTCTCCTACATTATTAACAATATATAATGAAACGTCTTATAAGAAATCTGAAAATAACCTATTGAGATTTATTAATTGTAAATTTCAAACGCAATCAGGTGCGATTGATCAAACAGCGATAAGGATAATGCCAGATAAATTAATTGGTAACAATCAAACTCAATTAATTAATTGCAATATTGATAAAAAGTTTAAAAATGGAATTCAACTAAATAGCGGTGGGAACCTAAAGGTAGAAGAATCAAGTATATCTTGTAAGAATGCCATAAGTGCTAAGTCGGGTAAAGGCCGATTTTATAAGGTTACATTAGAAAAAAATATAATTCCTGGAAATGTGAATTATATCAATAACGCACAAAATATAATTACAGCAGATAAGTCCTATAATTTTAAAGAATTAAATAAATCTAAGTCTGCAACAAAAATATTGCTAAACTGACTATGCTTAAATACAATAGAAAAGAAGACGGAGTGATCAACTTGGACTTTACAGAAATATGTTATTTCGATGGAGACCAAGCAGATAATAAAGATGAGAAAGTTATAGAAGAATTTGGGGATGAATGGGAAAAATTCTCGGAGTTTGATAAGAGTGAGTTAAATAGAATTGGGGACTCATACTTTAAACTCATTGAAGATAAATCTTTGGGGGATGATCCACTTGTTTTAGATATTGGTTGTGGAACTGGAAGATGGGCATCTTATCTAGCGGATAAGGTTGGTTTTATAGAAGCTATCGATCCAAGCAAAGCAGTTATATCGGCTGCAAACATGTTAAAAAATACAGATAATACTAGAGTCACAAAATGTGACGTAGATAATATACCTTTTGATAAGGAAAGTTTTGACTTAGTTTATAGTCTTGGTGTTTTACACCATATTCCAGATACGCAGCAGGCAATTAGCCAATCAGTAAAGTATGTGAAAAAGAACAAATATTTTTTAGTGTATCTGTATTATGCTTTAGATAATAGAGGGATTGTTTTTAAGAGGCTTTTTTATTTATCTAATGCAATAAGATTCGTAGTGTCTAAACTTCCTAAGTTTTTGAAACTTTTTGTTTCTGACTTAATAGCAGTCTTGGTATATTATCCTATTGTATCAATTACAAAATTACTCAAATCTGGTTTTCCGAATAAAACCTTTTGGAAGAAAATTCCACTTTCAGTATATGCCGAACATGACAATACTTTCCAAGTATTACGTAATGATGCATTAGATAGATTTGGCACCAGGCTGGAGCAAAGATTCTCTAGGAAAGAAATCCATGAGATGATGACTAATGCAGGATTGATAGATATAGAGTTTTTGGATACCCACCCATATTGGGTTGCAATAGGAAGAAAACCTAATGATAAAATTTCGTAAAAGAAAACTTAGATTTAAGGTTCCAGATAGATCGGGCGTAATGTTTGGTTTGTTTTTGGCAATGGTTTTATTTATCCCATTTACTAAGATCAGTGTTCCTGCAATTCATTTGTATGAATTGACTTTGGGGGATTGTATTTTAATAGTTCTTTCCTTTCTTACGGTATATTTTAACTTGGGTATGAGAAAAAGTTTTATGCCTTTTTATATCTTATTAATACTATTTACGTTTGTATCGTTTTGTAGTATTGTAATGGTTAGGGATTGGCTTAACTTTTTACTCTCATTGATGCCATTTGGGTTTTCACTTTTGATTTCTTACGTGACATTGTCTTACTTCAGTACCGGAAACTTAAAAAATAGGATGCGCGTCATCCGAAACTTACTCGTTTTTTCGCTTTTTCTTTCTGCAATTCCTGTATATATGCAATTTATTGCAGGGTTTAAAAACATTCTGTTTTATGATCCGTTTGGGTGGCGTTATACATTTTTGTCCCAAAACCCAAATCAGTTTGGGGTGTATTTTATTCTTTTCTTTTTTATGATAACACTTATTACCGTAAAGTTTTTTCCGAAGACTTTAGGTAAAGTTGTTTTGTTTGAGGCATTTTTCTTTATTCCTGCGTTATTTAGTGGTTCCAGATCAACAACCTTAGTGTTCACCTTAAATTTCTTGTTGCTATTGGGCTTTTATTTTGTGAACACCTCACATGCGAAACGATTTTCAATAGCCAGTATTGCATTTGTCTTTGTAAGTGTAATATTTCAACCTGCCATGAACTATATTAAGACCCAAGCAGGTCAACTTAGACGAGCACTGTCAATTTTTGAGAAAGTGCAAGATGGGGCTGACTTTGAAATTGGAGGAGCGATACAACATAGTATTGAGGATGCTATGATACTATATTATCAATACCCAATTTTAGGTGTAGGTTTAGGAAATAAGCCTGCGTATTCAGGAGTAAAAACAGAGGTTCACAATACATTTATCCTTTATCTATCTGAGACAGGAACACTTGGGTTTATTTTGTTCATGCTTATGTTTTTAATAACGCCACTTTATGCAATTTTTTCAAGAGCTAATTTTAAATTTATAATGTTAGTATTGGTAATCTTTGTACTGTTTGCTGCTCAAAATGTACCAGCGATGTTATTTAGACAAAGATGGGTTTGGCTATTCTTATGTATTTCATTCGTATTGGTCAATGTTGATAAAGAAGGAAATTACCAAACATCAAAAATACAACTCTTTAATTGATACGCTTACACATGTTTTCCCTTTTAAAATTTAAAATGTAATGTGCGGAATTTTTGGCACCATAAACTGTAATATTCCTTTAGAAAAAGTGAAGCCACTACTATATCACCGTGGCCCTGATGCACAGAATGTCTATCATCATAAAAACGTCCAACTTCACCATTTTCGGCTATCCATACTTGATTTGGAAGGTGGGAGTCAACCAATGCACTACAAAAACTATGTAGTGATATTTAATGGTGAAATGTATAATCATTTAGAAGTACGAGAAAAACTAAATCTTCAATGTGTAACAAATTCAGACACTGAAACTGTTCTTCATGCATACGAAAAACTAGGATCTAAATGCTTGAGCTATTTTGATGGTATGTTTGCTTTGGCTATTTATGACATTCGGAAAGAAGAGTTATTTCTAGCAAGAGATAGAGCAGGGAAGAAGCCATTATTTTTATACAGAAAAGATAATACAATTGTTTTTTCGAGTGAATTGAATGCGCTTGCAAAGACCTTAGATCTTAGTGTTAATGAACATTCAATAGAAATGTACCTGCGGGGAAGTACGTATGGTAAATATACTCCGTATAATAACGTTGAGGAAGTTCTTCCGGCAAGTTCACTTACTATAAACTGTACGAATCTAAAATGTGAGGAAAATATCTGGTGGGATATTTACGACTATTATGGGGAGGGAAAAAAGGATTTTGATAAAACGCTTTCTAGTTTTGAACGGATATTTGAAGATGCAGTTGTAACTAGAATTGACTCTTCCGATTTAGAAGTTGGAACTTTTTTGAGTGGCGGTATAGACAGTGGTCTCGTTACAGCGTTTGCGGCGAAACACAAAGAAAATTTAAAAACCTTTACAGTTAGTTTTAAAGGAGGAAGTTTTGATGAATCCGATTTAGCTAAATTAGTTGCTGATAAATATAGTACTAAACATACAGAGATTCAGATTTCATTTGATAACCTTAAAGATGACTTCGATAAAATAGTATCGAATTATGGGGAACCATTCACAGACAGTTCAGCAATTCCAAGTTACTATGTATCTAAAGAGGCAAAGAAATACTTAACTGTAATACTAAATGGTGACGGTGCTGATGAATTATTTGGAGGGTATCGCAGGTATGTTGCGTTTAATAAATTTGATTTTTTTAAATCTAACCCCATATTAAAGGCTATAGCTAGTCCGATGTTAAGTGTTTTGCCACCTTCGCATAATAAAAAGTCAAAGTATAATTACTTCTATAGATTACTCTCACTTATTAACTCCACAGGAGTAGATACTTACTGGCTTGGAACGTTAGATGATTTTATTGGATTTGAGAATCATTTCTATAAAGAGAATATTAATTATTTCCCGGAAATAGATAGTAGACTTAAAAAGTATGACAATGTACCACCTGCAGAAAAACTAATGCTGCTGGATTTTCATACCATTTTGCAAGGTATATTGCTCCCTAAGATAGATATAGCTACTATGGCAAATTCACTAGAAGGAAGAAGTCCATTTATGTCTAAAGATGTTATGGAATTTTCTGCTGGGTTGCATAAAGACTATAAAGTGAATGGAACAACTACAAAATATTTTTTACGTGAAATGGCAAGGAAGTATTTGCCAGAAAAATTAATCTTACAACCCAAACGAGGGTTTGAAATCCCTCTTAAATCCTGGGTAAATAATCAGTTAAATGAAACTATAAACGACTATTTGAGAAGTGATAATGCATTTTATAAAGACTTCATCAAAGCAGAATTTATCTATAACTTATTAGATGATACAATTAAAATGCCTGCCGAAAAAAGAGCTAAAATATTATATAAACTAGTGTGTTTAGAGATTTGGAGAAAAAACCAAAACTTTTAAGAATTACTACTGTGGCACTCTCTTTGGATAAACTTCTTGAGGGGCAATTGAGCTATATGTCAAATTATTTTGATGTAGAGGCAGTTTGTAGTCCTTCAAATACAATAGATAGAATTGCGAAAAGAGAAGGCACTACTATTCATGAAATTCCTATGCATAGAGGTATTTCCCCTTTGAGAGATATCATTTCTATATTTCGGTTAGTAAAATTAATTAGGAAAATTAAACCAGATGTGATGCACTCGCACACACCCAAAGCTGGATTAGTGGCAATGATAGCTGGGAAAATTTGTGGTGTCAAATATAGTCTGCATACAGTAGCTGGATTACCCCTAGAAGTAGCGAAAGGATTTAAAAGAAAAATTCTTCTAGCGGTTGAGAGGCTTATCTATCGTTTAGCCTATAGAGTATATCCGAATAGTTATGGATTACAAGATTTTATCCTTAAGAATAAGCTGATTTATCCAGAAAATAAGCAAAAAGTAGTAGCACGTGGGAGCTCTAATGGTATAAACTTAGATCACTTTAAAACCACAGATAGTATTTCTCGTGAGGCAGAATTAATAAAAAGAACGAATAATATATCGAAAGAAAATTTAGTACTCACTTTTGTAGGTAGATTGGTAAAAGATAAAGGAATAGAGGAATTAATATTTGCTTTTGAAAGATTACATAAATATCATGGACATGTTAAGTTACTTGTCGTCGGTCCTTTTGAAGAAAAGAGAGACCCTATTTCTAATGAGGCGAAGCAATTACTTTCTAATCATGAAAGTATAATTCCTGTTGGTTTGCAGATGGATATTAGACCATATCTCGCCTGTACTGATATTTTTGTTTTCCCTTCATATAGAGAGGGCTTGCCAAATGTGGTTTTACAAGCTGGGGCGTATGGACTACCCCTTATTGGTACAAGTATAATAGGAACCCAAGATATTGTAAAGCACAATGTAAATGGTTATTTAGTCAAAGCCAGAAGTCAAGACGAACTTCTGATGGCAATGTTACATTTAATTGAACATCCTGATTTAAGAACTAGAATAGGAGCAAAGTTAAAGGAAACTGTGTATTCGCAATATGACCAAAAATTAGTTTGGGAGTCACTTAAAAATGAGTATTTCGAAATCTTAAAATTGCATTGAAAAAGATTCCTAACTTATTTATTTGTGGGGCGCCTAAAGCAGGGACTACTACAATGCATGCACTACTTTCACAACATCCCCAAATTTATTTGACCAAGGATAAAGAACCTCACTATTTCTGTTCTGATTTTCATGCAGAGGCTGTAAAGTTCCATGGAGGTAAAAAGAAAATATTCCACTACAAATCAGAAAATGAATATTTAAACCTTTTTGAGGATACAGGTCAAACTCAGTACAGTGGAGAGGCTTCTGTAACCTATTTTTTCTCCAAATTGGCCGCGAAAAACATATATGATTTTAATAAGCGTTCAAAGATTATCATAATTCTAAGAAAGCCAATCGAAATGGCATACTCGTGGTATAATTATCTATATGCTAGAGGGTTAGAAGATTTGGAAAGCTTCCAAGAAGCACTTGATAAAGAAGATTTTAGAAAGAGAACCCCAAGACTCATACATAAAAACGCACTTTATCCGTCTAGTGTATACTATTCTGATTTGATGAAAATTGATCAGCACGTGAAGCGATTTTTAGATTTGTTTCCAAGAGAAAATATTTACTTCTTACTGTTTGATGATATAAAGAAGGATGCGGAGAAATCATATGGCAAAGTATTAGAGTTTTTAAACCTACAAAACGATACTGAAATAGAAGTAGAACTTCTAAATAAGGGTGCGCAAGTCCGAAATATTCAATTGAAGAGAGTAATTGACTCCCAATTAAAAAATATGCAGAGAGCGCTGTTGCCACATAGAGAACATGTTATTGTTAAAGCAATGCACAAGCTGTATACATCATTGTTTTTCAACCAATCAAGCTACAAGAAGGAAGATCTAGACAATATAAAGTTGAATTTGGACTTGAATGATATAATTGTTCGAACTGAGAAATTGATTGTAATGGACTTATTGAAACGATGGGAGAAGGACCACATAATCAAGGCGTAGAATGTCAAAATTGAAACAACCAATTGTAAATATCTTAATTCCTTGTTATAATCAAGAAGGAGTAATATGTCAAGCTGTGGAATCAGCACTAATGCAAAGCTATGATAATTGTAAGGTAATTATTTCTGATGATAATTCATCTGACAATACTTTAAATGCTTTAGAGAAGTACAAGGATAATCCTAAAGTGGTTGTGTACTGCAATGAAAGTAACCTTGGGCGTTTAGGTAATTATAAAAAACTCCTATATAAGTATTGTGATTCAGAATACGCAGTAAATCTTGATGGTGATGATTATTATCTAACCGATAAGTTTATAGAAGATTCTATGAGCGCAATTTTGAAATATGATAATATTGTATTTGCAGTGTCAAATCAGCATTATGGGAAATTGGATAGATTTAATAAGTGGAGGTCTAAGAAGTTTAGAATGATTACGGGTGAAGATTTTGTTTTTAATTTTTATGGTATTTCTAAGTTTACACATTTGGGTTCAGTTTATAAAGTTTCGGAAGCTAGGAAAGTAGATTTTTATGCAGATAACATTATCTCAAGTGATGCAGATTCATTTTTAAAATTGGCTCTATTAGGGGACGTTATGGTCAGGTCTTATAAAGTTGGAATGTGGAGAAAACACGACTTAAATGAAAGTACAGAATCTCAGATCCAAAAGAAATATGATAATGTCCAAGTCTTGACTGGAAATTTAACTACTCATGTAAAGAAGAATTATCCTCAATATGTTGATAAATTGCCAAATTGGAGAAGAAAAATTACTGTTCAATATTTATTTCCAATGATTACAAGAAGTATAATTGCGAAAAATAATGTTGAAAGTAAGTTTGTTTGGGAGAAAATAAAAATGAATCATAAATCGCAATTCTTGAGCTGGTATTTTCCTCTATATGCCATTAAGCGTACCGCACAAATTGTCTTTAGAGCTATCATGTCATGAATAGAAATCTAATTCTTCTTGGAATGCACAGATCTGGTACTTCTGCGATTGGAGGATGGCTACACAATGGAGGAATAAATTTTGGAGATGATCTCTTAGGGAAGACGCAGAATAATAGAAAAGGTCATTTTGAGGATAATAAAATTTTGGATTTTCATCGTAATATTACAAGATCAAGAAGTCTTCACGATTGGAGATTTACTTCGGATAAAGGTATCGAGTGGAATCAAGAAGAGAAAGATTTTCTTTTGAACTATGTTGCAAAAAGAAATGAGAACTATACACAATGGGGAATCAAAGAGCCGAGGATATGTCTCTATATTGATGAGTGGTCTGAGGCATTACCCCATGCGGATTATGTGATCACATTCAGGCATTATTCAGAAGTTGCTAGCTCTCTTGTCAACAGGGAGATTAGAAACTATTTAATGCGTTATGGTCTAAAGATTAATAACAAAATAATTAAGATATTCTCCTCTCTTCTTAAGCGAAGACTATATTACTATATTAATGTATGGAAGTTTTACAATCAAAAGATATTAAACAATACACCACTCAATTCTAATCGTTATTTTTGTTTAGAATTCAAAGACTTTACAGATAGGAAAGAACATTTTTCAAAATGGTTGGAAGATTGTGGATATCAATTTAATGACCTTGATCCTAATTTTGTAAATATGAATTTAATCACTTCGAAAAAAGATCTACATGAGCAAGAGGCAGAGACAATATATCAATCCCTATGTAAATTAAAAGGAGAGAATACTAACTTAAAAAGAATTTATATATGATTCCACTTTCTATACCATTCTTAAATGGGAACGAACTAAAATATGTGAAAGACTGTATAGAAACAGGATGGGTTTCTTCAGCAGGTTCTTATGTTACAGAATTCGAAAAGAGCGTCGCAGAGTTTTCTGGCTCAAAGTATGCAATAGCAGCTGTGAATGGAACATCAGGTTTGCATCTTGCCATGCATGTGTTAGATGTATGTCATGGCGACATAGTAATAGTTCCTAATATTACATTCATCGCTTCCGCTAATGCAGTTGTTTATACAAATGCTAAACCAGTATTCATTGATATCGATCCAAATACTTGGCAGATGGATTTGGACCTTTTAGAAGAGTTTTTACAAACAAAAACTGAGATGAGAGATGGTAAATGTTATATAAAAGACGGTTCCGCTCCCGTTTCTGCCATTATGCCAGTTCATGTTTTAGGGAATATGTGCAATATGGATAGATTGATGAGTATTGCGAAGAAGAGAAATATTAAAGTAGTTGAAGATGCAAGTGAATCACTGGGTTCGTATTATAAAGGTAGACATTCAGGAACCTGGGGTGATATGAGCGTATTTAGCTTCAATGGTAATAAAATAATTACAACTGGTGGGGGAGGTATTTTAATAAGTGATAATGAAGAGTTATCGAAAAGAGCAAAACATCTTTCTACTCAGTCAAAAGTAAATCCAGAAACATATTTTCATGATGAAATTGGGTTCAATTATAGATTGGTAAATGTTCTTGCAGCGATAGGCGTAGCTCAGATGGAACAGTTACCAGAATTTATTCTTAAGAAGAAAAAAATGGATCATTTTTATCGATCTAATCTAAATGGAGTAGGTGATATTACATTTCAAAAAGTTTATGACGAAGTGGATCCCAATTGTTGGTTATTTACGTTCTATTCAACTAAGAAAGATGAAATTTTGAGGGTTCTGAAGGAAAATAAAGTTGTTGCAAGGCCATTTTGGACTCCAATGAATCAATTACCTATGTTCCAGGATGCATTGTATATAAATAAGAATGATTATTCTAAGGACATCCATTTAAACTGCCTAAGTATTCCAAGTTCTACTCAAATAAGTGAAAACCAACAAGAAAGAGTTGTAAAACTTATTAAAAGTGTATTCTAAGAAATGAAAAGTGATTATTCTAGTATTTAATGAAAGTGGGAATACCAGGATCTAGATACGTATCTTTCTTTAAAAATAACTTGCTGTATTCAGGCATAAGTTATGTCTTTAGGTTGTTCATAAACTTGGTAATCTTTGCTCTTTTAGCAAGGTATTTTAATGTTTCCAATTTTGGAATTATAGCCTTCTTTATGATTATCGTAAATGTCGTATCTATTTTTACTGATATGGGGTATAGGCTTTTAATCGTAAGAGAACTGGCAGTTAAGCCTAAGCTTTTGACTCCAGAATACATCTTTCCGAAGCTTATTTTAAAACTATGTATTCTACTTGCTGTCGGCACTGCTGTTTTAGTGTATAGCTTCTACAATGATCATTGGGGATTTAGCTTAGCATTGACTATCTCATTAATTATAAGTGGTTGGTTTTTAAGTTTATCCAATACTATTTTCTCCATATTTCAGTCGTTTAATAAGTATAACCTGGAATCATTATCTCTTTTATTTATGGTGATCTGCCTAAGTTTTGTTTTAGTTTTGAGCAGAAGAGATGGTGGCATTCCGATATTCCTCTATGGTTACATGGTTACGACTATGCTGACATTTTGGTTTTCATTTCGTTTGTTGAGCAAACATATAATTAAATTCAGCTTTTATAGCTTTCCAAAATTAAATCTAAAAGAAATTAAAAGTGAATTCTTGACTATTTTACCTTTTGGAAGTATCATGCTTATTGAAGCTTTAAACAATAGTTTTGATACTTTTTTTGTTGAGCACTATTGTAGTAATGTGGATCTAGGCGAATATTCTGCTTTGATTAAAATTGTTACAGGACTTACAATTTTCGCGTTTGTAATTACAAATGCGACGATGCCTGTTATAAGTAGAATTACAAAAGACGGTAAAATCCAGTCATTCAGAATTTTATTTTTAATAATTAGTGGGATAATGTTATGCGCCTTTGGGGTCTTTGTTATTTATTTCTTCTTCAATGAATTGCTTATAAATTTTCTGCTTGGGAAAAATTATTTATTCCTTACGGAATGGGATACCTTTATATTTGTATTGACGATTACTGCTTATATAAGAATCTTGCCAGGAATGTTTTTTGTGACATCAAATAGAGAAAATATTCGTTTATACATTGCACTCCTTACGTTTTTAACAACCATAGGTTATTTTTACTTTACTATTCCAGGCAATGGGAGTGAAGTTGCTGCAAACTCACTTACTTACGTGAAGATCATTACTACATCTTTAATGGTTTTATGTTTTTTATATATACTTATTAAAGAGCGATTAAAATTAACCAAAACATCATAATTCGAAACCTATAAGTTATAACCCATGGAAGAAATCCTCTCTATTGTTAAGTTAGTAATGCAAAATTCAGACATAGATTTGAATGAGCACTTTAGTACTGATGCTGATATAAAAGATGTACTTGGCTTTGATTCATTTGCATTGGCTGAATTAACCGTCCGCATTGAAGAAAAATATGGAATTGATATATTTGAAAGTGGTTCAGTGTCAAGTATATCAGATATTTTAAAGAAATTGGACATTACAAATGAGACAGAAAAACTCAAATAGGCACATTTTGCAAAAAGGAAAAAAATCACTATTTATTTTTGGAAGCACAGGTACCGCAACGGAGATCAAAGAACTTGTTGAAACTTTTTACTCGGACATGTATAGTAAAGTCCTTTTGGTCTGGTACAAAGAAAATTGGCATTTAGATTCTGAATGTGCAAAATTGTTAAAAGAATCGGAATGTTTCGCAATCATAGGTTTTGTTGATTATGCGATGAGAAAAGATTGCGCTTCTTCAATTATGGAACTCGGTATAGAATTTATTAATGTAATTCATCCTTCTGTAGTAGTTGCGAACTCCGCTAAGCTAGGAAAAGGTATTTATATTGCGGCAAATTCTACTATTTCTTCTAATGCAGAATTGCAAGACAATATTATTATAAACTACAATGTAAGTATTGGACATGATGCTATTCTACAATCACATTGTACTGTTTTGCCAGGGGCAAGAATAAGCGGCGCTGTTAATTTGGGATTGGGCGTACTTATTGGTTCTAATGCATTTGTATTTCAAGGAGTATCCATAGGGAGCAATACAGCTATTGATGCCTTAACATATATACGGAAAGATGTAGAAGAGAATATGTTAGTGACTGTACGGGGTAATAGAAAGTATAAGAAAGCTGAATGCTAAACCTCATATGAGAGGATTGAAATTGCTTACAAATAAATTGAAAAAATGAAGAACAGTAGAACTGTAATTGTCATTTCAAATGTTTCAAGTAACATTTATATATTCAAAATGAATTTTATTGGTTATTTGAAAGCAAAGGGTTATAACGTTGTAGTATTTGCAAACGATAATGGGTATGGTAAAGACATTAGAGAACTAGCCGATATATATGAGGACTATAAAATATCGAGAACTAGTGTCAATATTTTTAAAGAATTTAGTACGTATAGAGAATTGGCGAAGAAAATGAAAAGCCATAATCCAGATATAGTAATATCGTTTACCATAAAGCCCAATTTGTATTCAAATTTAATCTTTAGAAATTCTAAGACTAAGGTTATAAATGTTGTAACTGGAAGAGGAAGAGTTTTCGGTGAGGATAAGTTATTAAGGAGAAAACTTATTGGAGCTTTAAGTAAATTTTCTTACGATAAATGCGATAAGGTAGTGCTCAATAATCCCGCTGATTTTAATTATAAGATTGATAATGGTTATATAGATAAAGAGAAAGCTTGTATTATTTATGGAGAGGGAGTAGACCTTGAAAAATTTAAACCAGCCAAAGAAAAGAATTTTGATAAAATCCGATTTTTATTTATTGGAAGGTTCATGATGTCAAAAGGAATTGAAGACTTTATTTATGCAGCGTTAAAGGCAAAGGAGAGTGTTGAAAATATAGAAATACAGTTGGCCGGATCCATAAGTGAAGAAGATCCTGATTCTATGAAACAAGAAACTCTAGATCAACTTGTATCTGAAGGAAAAGTTACTTTTTTCGGATACCAAAAAGACCCTATGCCACTATTTGAACAAACCAATTGTGTCGTTTTACCTACATATTACAATGAAGGGATGCCTAAGAGTTTAATGGAAGCTGCAGCCATGTATACTCCAATAATTTGTTCTGATCTTGATGCATGTCGTCAAGTTGTGGATGATTGTGTTACAGGATTTTTATGCAAACCAAAAGACAGGCATCAATTGTCCGAAAAATTAATAGAGTTTGCCAAAATGAGTAAGGAAGAAAAATTAAAAATGGGAGTAATGGCGAGAGAAAAAGCCATTAAAGAATTTGATGTAGAGGATATTAATGAGCAATATCATAATATTATGTTAGAATTGATTAATAAGAAATAAAAAAAAAGTAAATGTTTATAGATCTCAATAAGTTTATTTCTAAAAATGTAATCTTTAGAAATAAAAGTTTCTTTGCTAATGACATTGTCAAGCATGAGGATGAGTTGTTCAAAGTAATAGAGAACAAGTCTGTTTTGGTTATTGGTGGCGCGGGTACAATTGGCTCATCATATATAAAGGCTGTACTTAAATTTAATCCCTCCTCTTTGTATGTTGTGGACATAAATGAAAATGGATTAACGGAACTTACCAGAGATCTCAGAAGTTCGAATGACATTGTTGTGCCGAGTATCTATAAAACATATCCTATTAATTTCAGTGATGCAGTATTCGAAAAAATATTTAAAAACGAAGGACCATTTGATATAGTCGCTAATTTTGCTGCGCATAAGCATGTTCGCAGCGAAAAAGATCATTATTCAATTGAAGCAATGATCGATAATAATGCGTTCAAAGCAAAAACACTACTAGATTTATTAAGTACCCAGCCTCCAGAAAAGTTCTTCTGCGTTTCTACGGAT
>Ga0114956_1000072_pt1 | contig 53552 bp, 39 predicted proteins | sample MaitaG_FD_87304 | JGI IMG/M metagenome (GOLD analysis project Ga0114956, IMG submission 87304) | Marine algal microbial communities from Maine, USA - Maine_Asex2 metaG | ecosystem: Host-associated > Algae > Red algae > Unclassified | place: Maine, USA | collected 2015-01-05 | reverse complement strand
GCCGTACGACGGCAGCATCACTGTGGTCCGTAGCTCCGAGGATCCGCGTATTCCGGCTGACCTCGGAAACGCTGGCTGGGGCGATCTGGTTTCGGATCTCGATGTGCACTACGTGCCTGGCGTTGGCGAGAAGATGCTGCATGAGCCATTCATCGGCGCACTCGCCGACATCGTGCAGGAGTCGCTAAAACGCTGATCGCCGACGCCCGAGAGCAGCTAGGCAGATCCTGGTGTCACCGCTTTGCATCAGCGGGTGACAGCGATCAGCCGGTCCTTTGAGCGCTCAGAAAAATAGAGGCCAGCAGCAATTGCGGTACCGATGGCGATGAAGATCAGCACCCGGGGGAACGCAGTGACTTCGTCGATCACTGCGGAGGTAACCGCCCGTCCGCCGAAGAGCCGCTCGATCGCCCAGCCGATACTGATAATGATGAGAGCGATCGAGCCAACTACGAAAAACGGACGGTAGTACCGCGTTCGCCGCAGCAAGAACAGCGCCGAGAAGCACAGCAGCACGACAAACACCTGGCCGATCTCAATACCGACATTTCGGCCGAGCAGCGAGACTAGTTGTGTACCGGTGCTCACGTCGAGGTCTTGGACCAGCGAAGCGAACCCGAATCCGTGAAAGAGCCCGAATACGAGCGCGATAATCCACTCGCGATTCGCCATAATCGGCCGCAAGTTGTGCAGCGCAGTGGCGGCGATCGAGAGTGCGATGACCGTCTCGGTAAATTTCGGCCCGGGCGAAGGCACGATTCCGAGTCCAGTCAAGGTAAACGTCACGCTGTGAGCGATCGTGAACATGGTGAGCACCTTGGTTATTCGCCACAAGGTGCTCGCGAAGCCCGATGAGGGCTCCCAGCTCGACCGCCACACCAGAACCGATGGCAACAGCAGTGCCACCACGAACAGCATATGGTCCGGTCCCGTGCGGATGTGGTCAAGACCTAATCCCAGGCTCGCCGAGAAGTTCGACCATTGCGATGCATCACCGAAGACAACCGTCTCGGTGCGGCTGTCTGGGGTGAGGAGAACGAGTTGTTCTTCCTCCTGATCGATGATGCCGCGCTCCCAGTCGTTGGCGACAAGCATCAGGGCAACGCGGTCGTCGATCTCATCGAAGAATGGATCAAAGGTGACACGCACTTCGTCGGGCACCGGTCCGTTGGTATCAACAGCAAACACTACTTCTAGGTAGTTGATGTCCTCGACTTGGGCGACCTCGCCTGGGGTCATTGTCCATTCTTCGGTGGCCGAACCGAGCGCCACATGATCAACGGCGTACGCAATCAGTGCCTCGGAGTTCGACTCGATGACTCGAGCGATGACCTCTGGGTCATCGTCGACGTTGATGGAAATGCCAAGTGCCTGCTCAATGTCAGGAAAGGGCATTTGCATCCGCGCTTGCAGCGTGTCGCCGACGTCGAGGTAGAGATAAGACTCATCGCCAGCATGGGCCTGCGCTTGGCTCATCGACCCGAAGACAACCGACAAGATAACGGTGAAAAGAACAAGGATTTTGGCGAGGTGTTTCATAAGTTTTAAAGGGGTCGGGCGAGGCCAAGTTGTGTAGCCACGATGTTTCGGGTTACGTCTGGGGTGCCTGAGTATGCCAGCCCCCCGAGTGCATCACGGATCTCCGATTCGATGCCAAGTTCCGTGGTGTACCCAGCAGCGCCAAAGGTTCGCATTGCATCGATAGAAGCTTGCACCCCGGTCTCGGAGGCCATGAGTTTGGTCAGCGCTGCCTCGAGAGCGATGGCCTGCCCTCGGTCATGGCGGGCCGCGGTCTTGTAGAGCAGGAGTCGAGCAGCTTCGTGATGGAGCTTGATGTCAACCAACCGATGCGAAACCGCCTGGTGGGACCCGACGTGCACGTCTCCCTGGCGGCGTAATCGTGCGTACTCGACTGCCGACGCAAGCGATCGTTCAACTGAACCGATCTGGCTTGCGTACAGGAATGCTCGCTCGGCTTCGACCGTGCGACTGAAGATCGAAGCACCTGCACCGGCCTTCCCCAGAAGCGACTCAGGACCGAGATGGCAGTCGGTCAAACGCAGCTCACCGAACGGGCAGGCGCTCATTCCCATCTTCTGGGTCGCCGGCATGCGCTCAAAGCCGGGCGTGTCCGCCGGGACGATGAAGGCGCTTATACCCCACTGGCCTTTTTCTGGGTCAGTGGCAGCAAAGATGATCGCAACATCACACAACGGCCCGAGTGTTACCCATGCTTTGGAGCCATTAAGCACCCACGATCCATCGGATTGGGCGACGGCCCTGGTGCTGAGGTTCCAAGGGTGGGAGCCGGCATCTGCCTCAGACATAGCGAAACTGGCAAACACTGCACCGCTTGCGAGGCCTGGCGCCCAACGGTCAAGCTGTTCTTCGGACCCCGAAGCAGCGAAGGCGCGGGTTGCGGTAAGGGCATGCGAGGCAATCGCGAAGATCACGCCATTGTCTGCTGAGGACGCCCCGAGGCCTTCGAACGTGAGGGCGATGTCGACCGCCGAGGCGTCGGAACCGCCTCGAGATGAAGGCAGGTGCATGCCGAGTAGCCCGTAGGCCCCAGCTTGCTCCCACGTCGGCCGATCCACCATCCACTCGGGATCAAGTTTGGTCTGCTGAGGCAATACGGCGCTGCCCCAGTTGGTGGCGGCGACCTTGACCGGATGTGCGTCATCGAGCATCGCTTCGAGCGCGTACGCATTCAGGTCCCCGGCATCCACAATCCGGAGGATACTTCTTCGGCAGGAGGTACCTCGGGCGCATTGCGCCATTTTCTGGTTCGCTCGGCCTCCCAAAGGCCCGGTAACGTTGGGAGGAGTGCAGACGTTGTGCGAGCTGATGGATAGAGCCGTCGATCTCGGTGGGAATGTATCGGGCCTGATTGATACCGACGGCTCGCTGAGCACGTGGCCCCAGGTTTCGTCACGGGTGCGCAGGCTCGCCCAAACGCTGGTAGCAAGCGGGGTCGAGCCAGGTGATCGGATCTGTATCGCCCATCCCCGCTCGACTGCTTCATTCGTTGCGGTACATGCCACGTTGCACGCTGGCGCAGTCATGGTCCCCCTCGACCCACTTGGCCCGTCGGCATCCCTAATCAGCGTGATCGAAGCGGTTGAACCCGTAGCAATCATCGGTGCGAGTGCAACGCTGGCCAAGCGTCTTGGCGACTTCCTTCCTGACTCCAACCAGATCATTGTTCACAACGGGCCGAGCGCTCCCCTGACACAGCTCGGGATTCTCGGTGACCGGCTGATCAGTTTCGATGCCGGCGTGGCCGATGCGGACAGCTTCACGTTGCCGCACGTGGTCGAGACCGACATGGCCTACATCATCTTCACATCGGGTTCGACAGGTGTGCCAAAAGGAATCGTTCACACCCACGCCAGCGGGCTGGCATGCGCCAAGATGGGCGCCACGGCACACGGCATGACGCCAACGGACCGGTTGGCCGCCACCACACCGTTGCATTTCGACATATCGACCCTGGATCTGTACGGCGTTCCCTGGGCTGGGGCTAGCGCTATTGCGGTCACCGAAGCCGAGGTCCGCTTTCCCGCAAGCCTGGCCAAGCGCCTTGCGACCACGAGCGCCACGATGATTTTCACCACCCCTTATCAGCTACTCCAACTTGCTGGGCGGGGAGATATTGGCAATTGCGACTTGACCGCACTTCGCCAAATTGCCTTTGGCGGCGAAGCGTTTGCGCCGGGCGCCCTCGTGGAACTCGCCCAAACCTATCCGCCTGCAGAATTGCTCAACGTGTACGGGCCAGCCGAGGTGTACGGAGTCACGGTGCACTCCTTTGGAGTTCGCCCTAGCCACATTGAAACGGTCTCGATCGGCGTTCCTTGTCCAGAAGTGCAGCTCGTCATTGTCGACGACAGCGACACGCCAGTTCCTGCGGGGGTGTCAGGCGAAATGCTCGTCCATTCGCCGACCATGATGAACGGTTATTGGCGTCGAGATGATTTGAACTCGACCAGTTTCTTGGAACTCGATGGCACCAGGTTCTATCGAACCGGCGACCTGGCGTATCTCGACAGCGCAGGTTTGCTCCAGTTCGAGGGACGCCGGGACAACCGCATCAAGGTGCGCGGTGTGCGAATCGAGCTCGAAGAAATCGAACGAGTTCTCGAAGATGCCCCCGGCGTTGCTCACGCAGTTGCCGGGCTTGTCCACGACGCGTCCGGCATACAACACATCGCAGCATGGGTTGTGCCTCAAGAAGGTGAACCTCTCGACGCAGCTGGACTCGCCAAGCGGTGCCGCGCCCGGTTGCCAGCAAACGCTGTTCCCACTTCGTTCGTGCAGTTGAAGTCCATGCCCACGACCGCCACAGGCAAAATCGATCGCGCTACCCTGCGTGCGTCTGCAGTAAATCCCGGCGCAGACTGACCGAAACGAGTATCGAACGCCATGGAACTCGCCGACCTAGTTCACAAGATCCACACCGACCTTGCCGTTGACGCCGACGAAGCCATCGAAGAAGATACCGAGCTTTTGATGAGCGGGCTCGTGGATTCGCTCGGGATCATGAGCCTGGTGACTTGGATCGAAACTCAGCTTCACACCGAGATTGATCCCGGCGACGTCGTTATTGAGAACTTCGAATCACCGGCGGCAATCATGCAGTTTTGCGCCTCATTGACCACTGCTCAGACCGGCTGAAAATCCCCCGGCCTTGTCCGCCAAACCTGCGGCGACAAAGTCCGCCACGACCCCAATCGGCGGCGCCACTGTCACCTGGAACAGTTAACCGTTTGAGTCGAACGAAATCTCGACTCGGCGATTCTCGGCGCGGCCGGCCGGGTTATCGGTGCCGTCATCGTTCTCGTTGGGAGCCACGGGCGATGCTTCTCCATCGCCACTCACGTTCAGACGAGACTCGTCGACGCCAGCCTCGACCAGGGCCGCAGCAACCGCTTCGGCCCGGGCGAGCGACAGTGCCTGATTCGATGCGTCGTCGCCAATAGCGTCGGTGTGACCAACAATGTCAATTGAGCCCGAGCTTTCGTTGACGACGTTTGCAACCCGCGACAGCGGTGCAAGTGATCCTTGCTGCAGCACCGACTCGCCGAAGGCGAACAACAGCGTCTCGTCGAGCGTGATGACGGTGCGCTCGTTGATTTCTTCAGCTCCGAACTCCTGCAAGACCTCACGAGAGTCCTTGATTTGCCAGGTCACAATCTCCTGGTTGTCCCCGCCTATCAGCGTCACAACCTGAGCATCTTTGGGCACCCGATAGTTCAAGAACAGGGTCTGGCTTGTGAAAGGTTCCACCGTTGGCAGATTATGACTGTAGGCCTGGGTCAGGCGGCCGTCGACGCTGAGCTTGAACTGTGGCCAGTGAAGGAGGAATCCGCAGTTCTCAAGGGACCGGTCTTCCTTGGGATTGAACAGCTCAAGGTCGATGACGATGAATCGGTGATGCCGATCAACCCGGCGAACATCTCGTTCAGCCCAGTTGTTCTCATAGCCTTCGATGTCGATGCGAGCTTGGGTGATCTCCGCATCGAGGATGGCTCCGTCGCGACAGAGCTGAGGGGCATAGTTGAGCGTCTCAGTCTGACCAGTCGTCAGCGGAACCGGCCACTCGTTGGTTGCTGCACCTTCGAGCGGCAGAGCGAGCGGAATCGCATCGCCCCAACCGATCTCAAGCGTCCAGCCAGTTGCGTCCGTTACCAAGCCGTCGGTTTCGAACGCCGCTCGCAAATCGAGAAACTCGACTCCATCAATACTGAAGCCGAAGAGCTCTTTGCCCGTGCGATCGAAGACCTCAGTAGCCGAATGCGGTCGACCAGCAGGATCGACGAGCACGATTGACTCTCGGTCGTAGCTCCACCTGGCATCAATAGTGCTCTCGGCGGTAAAACCTACGACCATCCACGTGCGCCCGTCTTCGTCGAGCTGGGGACTCCCCGCAACGAAACTGTCGATGTTTGCGTTGGTCGATGAGCTGGCGCCCACCGCCATGTCAACTTGTATGATCTGACCGGCTGCGCCGCCTGCGCCGAGCTCGACCGAGGTCAGTTCGGCTGGGCGATCGCCAAGCGCACCGGTGAGTTCTGCACCGATCCCGCCAAAGGGCACCAGTGCTGCGCCATCTTCGCCAAGTGCCGCAGGTAGCGAGACGTCCCAGACGGCGAGAGACTCCTGCTCGGCGCCACCGACCAACTCGAGCTGTTGGGCGGCCGCAGGGATCTGGAAGACAAATGACGACGTCACTGAAGCGAACCCCTCAACATCGGGAACAAAGCCAGACCCCTGGGTGGGACGGCCGTCGACGAGCAGAAGAAAGTCGGGCCACAGCACGCTTGCGTCGCAGTTGGTGCCCGTGCTGCGGGTATCGGTCTCTGCGGTACCGGTAATGATCACGTCGAGTGTGACGAGCCGCTCATTGGCCGGCACGCGGCGGGCGTCGCCGCGGCCTCCGTTCTCGTGCCAGCCAGCCGTCTTCTCGAGCGCAATTTCCGCATCGCCGATCTGGGTGTTGAAGACGGCGCCCGCACTGCAGCCCGCGAATGGCCCAGTGTCAAAGCTGGCTTCTTGCCCATTGGGTAGCGCCAGCGGGTAGGGGTCGTCGTAGGCGGAACCATTCAGCGGTAGCACCAGTGGCAACTTGTCTGGCTCGCCAACGACGAGGTTCCAGCCCGAGGTGTCCTCGATGAGCGAATCTGTTTGGATGGCGAGTCGCATCTCACGGTATGTCCGACCATTGATATCCACCGCATACGGATTGGTGCCAGCGGCGTCGAATACGTCTTCGATGGGGTACGGGCGGCCGCTGGCATCCTCGACCCGAATGTCGCTATCGGTAGCTGACCACCCTTGCTCAATCAGCCCTTCGAAAGCAACGGTTGTAACCAACCACGTGCGCTCGCTGTCGTCGACCATGGGCTGGCCGGCGATAAGAGAGTCAACGTCGGCATTCGTGGTGAGGGTTTCACCAACGGTGACCAGCACGTCTTCGATTGTTCCCACCGCTCCGCCGATGCCAACGCTGGTGTTGAAGATCGCCGGAGCTGCAGGTTCAGGCTCGGGTGTCGGATCGGCAGCCAGCACGATCTGTGACCCATCCGCCTCGTCGCTTTCTTCGTCGGGATCGGACGGCCGATCGACTGCAGCAGGCTCATCGGCTGGTCGCTGAGTCGCAGTCGGTGCTGCAGCTGGCTCCGAGGCGGTATCGCCCTGCAGCCCCGTTGCTGAACTTCCACACGCAGTTGCAAGCAGAGCGCAGGCAAGGAGAACGAGCAGCACTGCTCGATATGTGGGTAGCGAATTCTGTGTCACTTAGCATCTCCTCAGTTGTGAAGTATGCATGAGATGCGGGCAGACCCGGCCAGAGTTTCAAGAAATGAAAGTTGAAGTGAATTCGCCTGTTGCCCGAGCGTCTACCAGGCTGTCCTTCGCGTTGCCGTTGCTGACTCCTGCTGAGAACAGCCGACCGATCTCAGATGGAATGACGGTGATCATGCAGATTGTCCGATCGGTTCGAGACGGCTAAGGCGCTCGACTGCCTCGTCGAGCATCTCGTCCTGTTTGCAAAAGGCGAAGCGCACCAAGTGTTGCCCTTCGGGCTTGTTGGTATAGAAAACTTGCGACGGTATCGCAACGACCCCAACGAGTTCCGGTAGCGCGAGGCAGAACGTGCGGCCGTCGTCGTAGCCGAGCGGCCGGATATCAACGGTGGTGAAGTAGGTTCCTTGTGGGTTGTAGACCGTGAATCCAGCAGCTTTGAGGCCAGCGCCGAGGCGGTCTCGTTTGCCTTGCAGATCAGCAGCAAACTCAACGAAGTACTCGTCGCTCAGTCGTAGGCCGATGGCGATAGCGGGTTGGAAAGGAGCGGCGTTCACAAAGGTCAGAAACTGCTTAACCGAGCGGATGGCATTGATCAGCTCGGGCCGAGCGCAGGCCCAGCCGACCTTCCAGCCGGTGAACGAGAACGTCTTGCCGCCTGAGCTGATTGTGATGGTTCGGTCCGCCATACCCGGCAAGGTGGCGATGGGAATGTGCTTGGCTCCATCGAATGTCAGGTGCTCGTAGACCTCGTCGGAAATCACAAGCAGACCGTGATCCAACGCGACCTCGGCGATCTGCATCAGCTCGGTGCGAGAGAAAACCTTGCCAGTTGGATTGTGAGGCGTGTTGAGTAGCAGAACTTTGGTCTTGGGTGTGACTGCCGCACGGAGCTCGTCGAGATCGAACTGGAAGCCTGTTTGGCCATGGTCTGGTGGCCGCAGCGTCACGACCTTGCGGGTACCTCCGGTGAGCGCCACACCCGCGGCATAACTGTCGTAGTAAGGCTCGAACATGATGACTTCGTCGCCCGGCCGCACAAACGCCAGCAATGACGCAGCGAGCGCTTCGGTAGCACCAGCGGTAACGAGCACCTCCGATGCCGGGTCAAAAGTGAGATCCCAAAAGCGTTGTTGATGCTCGGCAACCGCAGTTCGCAGGTCGAGTTCACCCGGCAGTGGCGGATACTGGTTAACGCCCCCAGCCAGCGCAGCAGCGGCGGCATCGAGCACCTCTTGCGGTCCGTCGGTGTCGGGGAAGCCTTGACCAAGGTTGAGCGCATTGGTACGAACAGCTAGCGCCGACATTTCGGCAAAGATTGTTTCGCCGAACTCTTCAAGGCCGGGATGACCGATTTGGTCGCTCATCGGGCGCCCTTGGTCGCATAGGCCTGATCCATAAGATCTTGCAGCGATTCGCCGAGTCGGGCGCTAAAGGCAGCTCGGTCGCCCTTCGTTACCCGCTTACCCGTACCTGTGGGCGGCTCAAGAATTTCGCCGACCTGCATCACGACCTTAGTTCGCCTCGGGAACTTGGTGCCCTTACCCATGGCCTCGCCGGTGCCAGCGATCCCGACCGGTACGACTCGGGCACCAGTCTTGGCCGACAGGTAGGCGACGCCATCGTAGATCTCGCCGATCTGCTGCCCTTCTTGGCGGGTGCCCTCGGGGAACACGAACATTGCTTCGCCGCTGTCAAGCAGCATGCGGGCGGCCCGGAGCGCATCGCGATCAGCCGTGCCTCGCTCAACAGGAAACGCCCCAAGCGACGAGATCAGCCAGGCGAACGGGCGGCTCTTGAACATGGTGTGTTTGGCGAGAGCACGGCATCGGCGGGTCGACGCACCTGCAACCAACATGGAGTCCAGATTCGACCGATGGACTGGCGCCAAGATGAGCGGCCCGTCGACTTTCAAGTTGTCGACGAGCCCGTGCACTTCGACTTTGAAGTAGGGGTTCATGACCCGACGGATAAAGGTCACGACCACCCGGTACACCTTCAACGCAGCTGGCTTTGCACCAACGGTGAGTGCGTATTCTTGCGGGTCTTCTATTGCGGCCACTACTAGAAGGTAATCGCTAGGCGGCTCGACCCGTGCACGCCGCCATCGGAGGGTATTCTTGCCAACATGGTGCGCCGCTCAATTCTGATCTCGTTCGCGATTGCTGCGCTGGTTCTGTTGACGAGCTGTCGACGAGAAGACAACAGCGTGCCAGCAATCGAAACCCAGGACCGAATCATTCAAACGGCGAGTTTGACCGACAATCCCAATGAGCTGCTGCTCACGTGGGACGCCGCTCCGTGCGAAACCTTTAAAGATGTCGAGGTCGAGCTCGAAGACGGCTTCGCCAACCTCAAGATTCGTGTCACCGTCGACGTTGAGAACTGTCCACCTAGCGGGATAACCGAAGTTGTCGCCGACTTGGGTCAACCGCTCGGTGACCGACGAATCTGGGACCGAGCGTTCAACGACACTGTCGCCCTCACCGAGTAAGCACAATCGGGTAGCTGTCGGAGAAGCAGTCGGGATCAGCCCCGGAGCGAGTCGAGGACCTGCCAGTAATCGGGGAAGGTTTTGTCGACGCAGCCTGGATCTGCGATCTCGATGCCGGGAGCCATCAGACCAGTAATGGCAAAGCTCATGGCCATGCGATGGTCGTGATAGGTCTCGATCGTTGCTGGCTGGGGCATGCCGGGCTGGATCAAGAAGCCGTCTTCTTGCTCAACGGCGACAATTCCCATGCGTTGGAGTTCGGTGACGACGGCCTTGATGCGGTCAGTTTCCTTACGTCGGATGAAATCGATTCCGGTCACACGGACTGGCCCTTGGGCGAAGGGGGCAATCGCAGCCAGCGTCTGCGCTGTATCGCTGATCTGCGACATGTCCAGATCGATGCCCGTAAGCGCGCCTGTTCCTTGGACCTCGATGAAGCCTTCGGCCACGGTGACATCGGCGCCCATTGCTGCAAGCACTTCGACGAAGCCAACATCGCCTTGAAGCGCGTTTTTACCAAGTCCGCTGATCTTGACTCGGCCGCCGGACACCGCAGCCGCAGCAAAGAAGTACGACGCTGCTGAGGCGTCGGGTTCAATGATGTACTTGTTGGCGGTGTAGCCGGTGTTGGCGGCAACCACGAACTGGTTCGCAGACGGCTGCTCGACCGACGCACCGAACGCACGCATGACTTGGCAGGTCATGTCGAGGTAAGGCCGCGACACGACCTGGCCTTCGAGATCGAGAGTGAGCCCGTTCGAGGTACCCGGCGAGGCGAGCAACATGCCCGACGCAAACTGGCTACTTACGTTCGCACCGAGCGTGAGCGAGCCGCCGTCGAAGCCGCCGCGCAGGTTGATCGGTAGGGACTCGGGGGCAATGGTGACGCCGAGCGAGCGAAGCGCGCGCACCGTCTCCCCCATGGGCCGGGCGCGCATCTCTGGCGCACCATCGATGATGTACACCCCAGCACCACGAGCTGCCAGAGGTGTAGCGAAGCGGGCGGTAGTGCCCGACATGCGCACGTCGACGGTAAGCGGTCCGGGCTTGAGCACTCCAGCGGTGCCCGTGATGGCATAGGCATCAGGTTGCCCCAGCGGGTCGACGCCTGCGCCTAGTTCCTGGATGACACCCAACATTGCTTTAGTGTCATCGGCGTCGAGTACGCCGCGGAGTTCGCTGGTGCCATTGGCAAGAGCAGCGGCAACCAACGCACGGTTCGTGATCGACTTCGAGCCAGGCACAACCACATCGGCATCGATCAGGCTAACAAGCGGTTCGATCAGCATGGCGGCGACGGTAGCGCACTCGCCGCTGCTGGAGACATCGATTTGGTTCAGTCGAGTGCGGCCAGAACTCGGTCAGCAATCTCGGGTCGTGACACGATGAGGCCGGGAGCGACCGCACGGCTCTTGTTGTACACGTGGGGATTGCCGAAAGCATCGGTGACTCGCAAACCGGCGGCCTCGGCCACGATCGCTGGGGCACAGACATCCCATTCCCACAACGGCCCCGCATGCACGTAGGAGTCGACCTGGCCAGTCACGACCAGCATTGCTTTAAAGCCCGCTGACCCGCATGTCATGAGTTCGGCATCGAGGGCCTGGGCGACCCGGACCCCGTCGATCTGCACCCGGGAGCGGCCCGTGACGATGATCGGTCGCTTTCGGTCCACTTCGGGGACTACCGGCGGCATACCCGTGCCGAAAACGAGGTCGAGTGCAGGGAGTGATACGGCCGCCGCTAGCCCTGACCCTTTTTCGGTAAGGGCTACGTGGACAGCCCAATCATCGGACCCGCGCCCAAAGTCGCTCGATCCGTCGAGTGGGTCCACGATCCACACTCGGTCGTGGGTAAGCCGGTGGCCGTCGTCGTGGCCTTCTTCGCTCAGTACACCATCGGTCGGGCGCGCCTGCCTGAGTGCGCCCATAAGCAACTCGTGCGCCTCGGCGTCGCCTTGTTCCTCGGGCCACCATCCGCCCCACTCGCCGTTGCGCAGAAGACGATCGCGCAGCGCCACCAAGTGCTCGCCAGCTTCGGCGGCCAACGTTGTTGCCACGATGTGGTCGTTCGGTTGCTCGCTATCGGGATCATGGGTGGGGTCATGGGGCGAAGACTCGATCCGGCCAAGCTATCGCACCGACATCTTGGGACCGAGCCGCAGCGTGCCCTGCTAGTTTTTATGGGTGGCAGATAAACCAAAGGCGCAGAAGACGAGCCAGAAAGAGTGGAAGCTCGACGCCGACGGAGACGGTCTTGGTCTCGACGACCTCGTCAACCGGCTCGACGCTTTCCAATTACTACGCAATTCAACGGGCGCTGACGCCGACGCGGTACTGACCGAACTGGGCGCGACCAGCAAGATCGATCGTCAGATCGTGCTGGAGCTCGGAGCGAAACTGCCTCTTGGTCTCCCCCACCGATTCGAAGAGGCCCACGGACTCGCTGTCCGCTCGCTCGAAGTACTGGACCGTAATGGCCACCGGGACATCCCGGTGCCGAACCTAAGTTTCTTCTCCCACGTGGTCCGCTTCCTGGTGCAGATCGTGACGCAGTTCATCGTGCGCAGCTACATCGGCAGCGTCATCGACAGCATGTACCGACTGTATGAGCGCCGCGAAGCGGCCTCGCCTGCAGCCTGGGAACACTTGCCCATGCTTGTACGGGCTCGGATCCACACCGAACGTATTCGCCCCGGCTTTAAGCGGAGCAAGCTGGCACTACCTGCGTTCTTATTCGGTGGTGCGATCCTTTCACCGCTCATTGGTGTGCTCCAAGGGGCCATTGGTGGCCTTGGCAACAAGACCGTTCGCCTGTTCCTCTATGCGATAATTTTCCTCGTCCTGACGGCCGTGTCGTGGATCCTGGTGCACGGAAGCGCGGTCGCCCGACGACGGATCCGCTTGACTGCCGAGGACCCGGTCAAGGCCCTGTACCAAGTGATTGGCCGCTGCGGGAAGCCGCCGGGCAACATGAGCACGCTGTTCGCTGTGCTCTCGCTGATTTTGACGATCGTGTCGCTGGTGATCGTTGCGCTCGGCATCATCGAGGTCCTCCTCTAATCTGAGAAACGTGTCCTCTCGCTCACCAATCCCTGAACCGCTGCCCCGGCTACGGCGTAAACGCCGATTCGATCTCCCAAAGCTCATCGGCAGGTTTTCTGATGGCGTCGCCGAAATCGATGCCCAGGTCGAGGACTATCACCGGCGTTGGGACAACGCGAACGAGGCCGCCCGTGTCGAATCTGGCCCGCTGTGGATCGCTCTTGGTGATTCGTCTACCCAGGGTGTCGGAGCGAGTTCGTGGGAAGGCGGCTGGACTCACACGGTGCTCGATCGGCTACGCCAGGCCTCTGGCGAACCGTGGCGAATCGTCAATCTGTCGATGAGCGGTGGCCGCTTTCTCGATGTGGCAGATCGACAGGTGCCGGTGCTCAACACGATGCTCGACGAGCCCCAGCTTGTCACCTGTGTCATTGGCAGCAATGACTTGATGTGGCGGCGGGGCGTGCGCGGCATTAGCCAAGACGCGAACCGTGCAGTGGACCGCATCCCCAACGGAGCGCTCGTCAGCAGGCTGAACGGCCCTGGCCCCCGTCCAAAGGTGCTGAATGGTATTTTCCGGCGCGGCGCCGAAACCAAAGATCATCAACTCTTCAACATCTGGAATTGGCCATCGGGTCGCGGCGCTCTTGCTGCGGATCGGGTCCACCCCAGTGATATCGGCTACGAACACATGAGTGAACTTGCGTGGAGCGCAGTCGAGCGCGGGCTCGGGCTGTAGCGTCCGACTATGGCTTGGTGGCTGATCGTTCTCATTGTCTTTGGCGTAGTGATCGTTTTGGTAACGATCTACGATCTGATCCAGCCCACGGACCCGATTGTGCGGAACTTTCCGGTTGTCGGCCACTTCCGCAAAATCATGACCAGCGCAGGCCCGAAGTTACGGCAGTACATCGTCGCGTCCAACGACGAGGAACGCCCCTTTAGCCGAGACCAGCGCACCTGGGTTCACGGCACGGCCTCCGGCGAAGGCGCCTACTTCGGCTTCGGCACTGACATCGATATAGACCGCGACAACCACATCATCGTTAAACAGAGCGCATTCCCGGACATCACTCCCATTGGCGAGAACGCGCCGCTGCCCTGCGCCAAGGTTATGGGCGAATGGCGGGACCGGCCTCACAAGTTCCGCCCCGGATCCGTGGTGTATGTGTCCGCCATGAGTTACGGCTCGCTCAGTGCTCGAGCGGTCGAAGCAATCAATCGCGGTTGCTCAATCGCGGGGGCGATGCACAACACCGGCGAAGGCGGCATTGCCTACCCGCATCGCAATGGCGGCAGCCTCATGTTCCAATTTGGCACGGGCTACTTCGGTTGCCGCAATGCCGACGGCACATTCTCTATGCAAGCCCTACTCGACACAATTGCCTCGGCCGACGTCAAGTGCATCGAGGTGAAGTTGAGCCAAGGCGCTAAGCCCGGACTTGGTGGCGTGTTGCCGGGCAAGAAGGTGACCCCCGCAATCGCCGAGGCGCGCGGCGTGAGTGTGGGCGAAACAGTGTTCAGCCCGAATCGGCACTCAGCCTTTAACGACGTCGATGGACTCATCGACTTCGTCGAATCCATTGCCGAAGCAACCGGGCTGCCGGTCGGCATCAAATCAGCTGTTGGCCAACAGAGATTCTGGGATGAGTTGGCATCGCGCATGGCCGCGCGCAATCAGGGCCCAGACTTCATTGCAGTCGATGGTGGCGAAGGCGGCACGGGCGCTGCTCCGTTGGCATTCAGCGATCACGTTTCTCTGCCATTCCGCAAAGGTTTCTCGCGAGTCCACCAACCATTTGTGGACGCGGGACTACACCAACACATCGTCTTCTCTGGTTCCGGCCGGTTGGGCTTCCCCGCCGACGCGCTCATGGCGTTTGCGCTCGGTGTCGACATGATTGGTGTGGCGCGCGAGCCCATGCTTGCGATTGGTTGCATCCAAGCCCAACGCTGCCACGATGGGCATTGCCCAACCGGTATCACCACCCACAACAAGTGGCTTGTTCGAGGGCTTGACCCGACCGACAAGGCGACCAAGCTCGCCAACTATCTCGTGGGCCTTCGATCCGAAATCATCAAGCTGTCTCACGCTTGTGGCGTTGTGCACCCGGCGCTGGTGACCGCCGACATGATCGAACTCATCGAAGATCCCCACACGTCCAAGACCGTGGCTGAGCTGTTTGGCGTCGACCCGTCGTTGCCGTCGATCACCGATGCTCAGCAAGAGCAAGTCCACGAAGTCATGGTCAGCCTCGGCCACTAACCGCCGGCGAGGCAGGGATTGATACTACCGAAGAGGGTTTGGGCTTCGGGGAGCTCACCGTCGATGGTGGCTTGCACCAGCAGGTCGCGCCCTACCTCGTCGACGCAGGCACGAGTGTCTTCCGGCAGCGGGAAGCCAAAGTTCTCGATAGCCGTGCTGAGTGACACACAATCCCCAACGAGTTCGCCAACGGGTTGGCGTTCCTGAGCGGTCGAATCATCGAGCACGAAGACCAGCAAAGAGCGTGCCTCTGAAGGGTCAGCAAGTCTCTCGGCAAGGCACTCAATGTCGTCATCGCCGACGAGACCATCAAAGTTCTCTGCGATAAGCCCGCCGAGTTGTGCACCAATCTCCTCGGCTGGCGCACACCGATAAAGCTGGTCGACCGTCGCATCGATATCTTGGCGCTCCGGGAACCCTTCGAGCGGCACACCGGCATCGCTCATACACGCAGCTACCGCTTCGGGGATCTCGATATTGGCTCCAAAGCCGGAGGCGTCCTGGATCACGTCGCTCGGAGCCACGACCTGAGATCCGGCTTCGGTGCGCGTGGAGATCGTGGCGAAACACATTTCGTCGTTCGTGCCGTCGGCCCACAACACATAGGCCGGCTCCAAGTCCGGTGAACGGCGGGAACGGTCCCAAGAGCACTCCAACAGCACCTCGTCGCCGGGCTTCAACATGATCGACTCGACCGGGTAATAGTTGTATTGCCAGTCAAAGGACCAGTCTGGAATGTCGAGCAAGATGCGCTCATCGCTTCGCCCAGCGTTGAGGGTCATTCGGATCGACTTTCCGATCTCGTGTTGATGCCCAAACACCGAAACGATCTCGCCGAACTCCCGAACCGGAATAACACATCCCGAAGACGCAATGCCGCTTGTCATGTCTGCGAAGTCGGCGGCGGTAACGCCACATAAGGAGTTGATCCCGTCGGCCAAAACGCCTTCGACTCCATACTGACTGTAGGCCCGGGCAAGTGCAGCGTCCCGATCGCACAACGGGCCAGCCTCGGTGCTGGCGCAAGGGATCTCGGCCGGTCCAATGTACTCATCGAACTCGATGGGGTCGAGGTTGTCGCCATCGGCCCAGTCAAAGCGCAACGTCGAAGAGTCCGCTGGAGCCTCGATGTCGTAGTGGTAGTGCACCTGAAGCACGACAAAGTCTCCGGGCTCGACCAAGATTCCTGACCCCTCGGGGAAACTTGTTGCAAGTTGCCCGGGGGCCCAACCCAGAAACAGAGCATCGCCGCTCAAGCCCGATCCGCCGTAGCACTGCCACCCGCCTGCGGCATCGACCCCAGAGAGTCCCTGTGCATTAGCCAACTCTCGTGCGGGCACGAGGTAGCCAATCGCGTGGTGAACAATCGCCGTCTGGTCGGGTACGAACTCAAACCCCTGCATCCACTGGGCCTCGGTCAACTCCGGGTCATAGATCAGGCAGCGATAGTCGTCGGGCACTGCTGTGGAGCCCTGGTAGGGCTCATGGGGGCCAACCTCTAGGTCGGCATCGAGGACCGCCACGCCATCGGGCGAAACAATGGCCAGGGTGGGGTCAACATCGAGGGGGGCTCCGGCCGCAGACCAAGCCGCGACCGCCTCGATCTCATCGACACGCAGGCTCCGGTTCTCGTGAAATACCAGCGAGATGTCACTTGCTGGCCATGGCGGCATGTAGCCGGTTGCGACGACGCCATTGATCCACTCGTGCGTGGACGCTAGATCTGCGGCGGTCTCAAGCTGCCAATGTGTTGCGCCTGGCCCTCCTGCGTTGTGGCAACTCGCGCACTTCTTGGAAAAAATCGGTGCGACCGATGTCCCGAAGTCATCGTTAAAGACAACGGGATCGATGACTGGCACATCTTGGACCGCTGAGACTCCTTCTGGAGCAGCTTCTGTAGTCGCCTGGGCCGCCGCCGCCGGTACAGGTGCCGGCGTCGCCGGAACATCAGTAGAGCCTGCGGGAGGGCTGGTCGACGTTGGGAGAGCAGCAGTGGTTGGAGCCGCTTCTGTGACTTTCTCGGCGGCGCCGTCGTCGCCACTGCAGCCAGCAAGCACCGCGAGGAGCAAGAAACTGAACACAAGCGTTGGGCGATTCTTCACAAAACTTACTGTAGAACGGCACGGGTCGCTTGGTCGTGCGCGACTCGTCACACCAAACGTTCGCTGCTGCGGTGCGTCTCATTGGTACCTGGAACCAATAGCGCCTACTGAGATGACATGATGGAGGGCAATGACCAACTTGGGCATACCAGGCGTCGGCGACGGGACACTCATCGCCTCTGGTGGTAGTGCGCTCGTTTATGAGGCCCTGGCAGACAGTGGCGAGCGACTCGCCATCAAGGTGCTGCGCGGCGTGCGCGGCAACGAGGTATCTCGGCGCTTCGATCGCGAACAATCCGCTGCTGAGCGCCTGGCTGGACATCCAAACATCATCCGCATCTACCACGCAGGGTTAAGCAGCGCGGGCGAGCCCTATCTCGTCATGCCCCTCATGGCTGGTGGCAGCCTGAGCGATGAACTCGACCGCCAGGGGGCCTTCCCGCTGCATCAGGCAACCGCCGACGTCGCCACCGCTGCCGATGCTCTCGAGTTTGCGCACAGCCGAGGTGTGCTGCACCGCGACATCAAACCTGGCAACCTGCTTCGTTCCGACGATGGAAGCATCATCGTGACCGACTTCGGGATCGCCCGCGTTGTCAACGCCGGAATCAGCTCTGCAACCGTTGGGGCATCTACGCCGCTCTACGCTGCGCCCGAGATCCTTGCCGAGAACGACGCCAGCGTCCGAAGCGAGGTGTACGGCCTCGGAGCGCTGCTGTACGCGCTCCTCGCTGGCCAGGCAGCATTCTCCGATAGCGAGAATCTCTGGGGCACTATCCACCGCATCCGCACCGAAGTTCCGGCACCGATCGCCGGTGTCCCTGTGCCAGTGATGCGAGTGATTCAACAAGCTATGGCGAAGGCGCCGAGTGAACGCCCCGCGAGCGCTGGCCTCTTTCGAGACAATCTGCGCGTGGCGCTGACTTCGAACAACGACTGGATGCCCCCGCCCGCCTCGTCCGCCGAGCTCTCCCAAAGCCCTACCGCCCAGGTGGCTGCGCCGTCGACAACCCGGGTCGATCAGCCCTTGCCTCCTCCTGTACCCGCCTTCAGTCGGCGGGCGCCCGCGGTCGGCAGCGCGCCCCGCCGCGAATCCAACGCCGCAAAAGTGATTGCTGCGGTCGCCGCGCTTGCACTGGTTGCTGGCGCAGCTTGGTTTGGGACCTCTCGGCTGCTGGGTGGCGACGGGCTTCCCGAGGACACCGCCATTGCCCCGCCGGTCGACAACTCGCTTCCATCACCGGAACTCGATCGCGACGCTCCCGCGAACGATGGCGGCCAGAACGTATCGCCCGACGACCTGGTTGGCGATCCTGACGATGCCGGCGCCACCATCGAGGACCTTGAGCCGGCCGAGACTATTGGCGACACGTTCGTGAGCTTCAACGGCGGGTTCTTCAGCGCACTGTTCCCCGAGGGATGGTCGGTCGTCAGTAGCGATGTCGACGAGGGCTATGGGTTCCGAAGCACCTTCGTTGCCGACGGCATGTACCTCAACGTGGACACCACGCCCAAGGAACAGCGAGACTCCAGCGGGGATATTGCACAGAGCGCTCGCGACATAGCTTCAGGAATTCGATCTGCGTCCCAGGTGCGAACCGAAGAAGTTGATGGGCTGGTAATGCATTCGTTCACCTTCCGAAATAGCCAAGGCCTCGACAGCATCGATATCTTCTTCGAGGTCGACGGTGACGGCTATGCCGTGGTGGCTGGATCTGCTGCTGACCCCGACACTGCGTTTGCGACCGCCCGGCTCGTGGCCTTAAGCATTCGCAGCAACCCAGATACCTAGACTCTCCAGACGCACCGTCGCTGAACCTCGCTACCAGAAGTCGAACCAAGTATGACCATCACCTTGTTTGATCACGTCGGCGGGCAACCGTTCTTCGACACGCTTGTGGACCGGTTCTACGATGGCGTCGCAACCGAAGCACCGCTGCGTGCCCTCTATCCAGCGGACCTCGAACCCGGCAAACGGGCCCTTGCGCTGTTTCTCGGACAGTACTTCGGCGGCCCTACGGCCTATAGCGACGAGAAGGGGCACCCTCGATTGCGAATGCGCCATGTCAACTTTCAGATCGGCGAAGCGGAGCGCGACGGTTGGGTGCGCCATATGACTGCCGCGGTGATCGCTGCTGATCTCGACGAGCGGACCCAGGCCCAGATGCTTGACTATTTTGCTATGGCCGCCCACCACATGATCAACACCTGAAGCATGCAGATCCCAGACCAGAACGACGCTCAGCGCCGCAAGGAACTCCGCAAGCACAAAGCTCGCGCTACTGGCCTGCTCGTGTTGGCCACCGTGGCCTTCATCGTGCTTGTGATAACCACCGATGGCCAGGGATGGTCTGGCTATGCCGAGGCAGCTGCAGAGGCCGCCATGGTGGGCGGGGTCGCCGACTGGTTCGCTGTCACCGCGCTCTTTCGCCACCCACTCCGGCTACCAATTCCCCATACGGCGATCATCCCCAACCGCAAAGATCAGATCGGCGAGTCGCTCGGCGAGTTCGTGCAAGAGAACTTTCTGCAACCCGACGTGCTCCGTGAACGACTCGGCGCTTCAGATCTCGCGGGTCGGATCGGTGGCTGGCTCGAAGTACCTGGTAACGCTCGCCGCATCGGTGATCAGGCATCTACCGTGCTCGGCAGCGCGATCGAAGTCATGCGCGACGATGAGATCCAGTCCTCGGTCGAGGCTTACGTAGCCCGGCGAGTCGACACGTTCGAACCCACGCCACTGGCGGCACGGGCAATCGACTTTGCAATCGAGGGCGGCCACCACCACGCCATCTTCGATTCCGGGCTAGCTGGATTGCGCAATGTGCTGCACGAAAATCGCGACATGATGCGTAAACGGTTGGCCAACGAATCGCCATGGTGGGTCCCGGAACCGATCGACGACCGCGTGTTCGAAAAGATTTATGCGGCTATCAATTCGTTCATCGACGACGTAACCGCTGATCCGAACCACGAGTTTCGACGGTCGCTCGACATCCGCATTGCCGGAATGGCTGAGCAACTCCGTGAATCACCCGAGCTGCGTGAGCGAGCCCATGAGCTCAAGCAGGAGCTGCTCGCCCACCCAGCCACTCGTGAGTGGACTTCGGGCCTGTGGGGCAATATGAAACAGTCATTGTTACTCGCTGCCGAGGACCCCACGAGCGAGTTACGGCTGCGGATACACGCGGCGGCGCTGAGTGCCGGCGAGGCGCTCCGGTCAGATCCAGTGTTGCGCGACAAGGTCAACAACTGGCTTGTCGGCGCGGTCGCTCACCTTGCGGGCGAGAGCCGCAATGAGATCGCTGATCTGATCGCTTCGACGGTGGCTGGCTGGGATGCCGATGACACCAGCGAGCGGATTGAGCTCCAAGTCGGTCGCGATCTGCAGTACATCCGCATCAACGGCACGGTGGTTGGCGGACTTGTAGGCGTGCTTATCCATCTGGTCGCTCAGATCCTGGGCTAAAAGCGCACTGCGTTAGGACTCACCGGCCAGCAGTTTGGCTCCGTACTCTTCTTGGGTTATGACACCGCCAGCTGCCTCGACCTTTTTCGCTTCGCCAGGATGCAGCGCGCCTTGCAGCCCATCGATGCGCTTCCACGAGGCATAGGGTTGGTCGCCGTTTTCGTCCGGCACATAGGGTGACGTAGCTCCACGGATGTGCTTGTGGATGTAGCGAGCGCAGTTCACAAACACGTGATCAACGCTGGCTCGCACGATCAATAGCGCGCCCGGATATTCGGCCAGAAGTTCGTCGTCTGAATGTGCCGTGGCGGTCGCCTGTACCCGGATTCGACTGGGGGTTTCGAAGTCCATGAACAGCAGTCCGATCTTGGCCGTATCCGCGATGTTTCCCATAGAGAGGAACATGCCATTGCCGTCATAGGCCGGGAACACCAGCGTGTTCTTGTCGATCACCTTGACCGTGCCGACCCCACCCCCCTTGTACGAGACGGTCGGTTCGCCTGCGGCGTTGACGGTAGACAGAAAGAAATAGTCTCGCGATGAAATGAAACCAATGTGAGCGTCGTCGAGTTCGTCGGCAACAATCGCTGCTTGCAACATGTCTGCGAGTGGGCGGCTTTCGAACTGCTGTTGCAGCTCCCGCTGAGATTCGGTGTAAAAAGTCATTCCCTAGTCTGCCGCTAACGTGAGCTCCCCAGGGGTACTCACCCTAGGAGTCGGCGGGAACGAGCCAGATCTCGACAGACCGCGACGCCGGAAAAACAACCTCGGCTGCCGCGGCTAGGTCAGCAACCGTCAGACGCTCCACGATGCCAGTTCGATCCCGAAACTCGCCCGCGGAGCGGTCGGGATACAACACATGGAAAGTCAACAGGTCGAGCCAGTCGTTGTTGCTAAAGAAGCGATAGTCCTCGACAAGCTGGTCGATGGCCAGGTCGAGATACTGCGGATCAACGTCGCCTGCTCGGATTCGCTCTAACTCCTGGTGGATCGCCCGAGACACCTCTTCGACCCGATCCGGATCAGATTCGACTTCGATAATGGTGTCAACCCATGGCTTTGGTTCACTCAGAACGGAAACATCGGCCCGGGGCGCGTAGCTCGCGCCCAGTTGTTCACGGATCAGATCACGCAGGCGAGCGTTCACGACGATCTCGAGCGCCTGGGCGGTCACGTCAGCCTCCATCGTGAAGGGGTACGGCGATTCCCAATTGATTCGCACACTGCCCTGATCTCCAACGCCGGCCTGCACGGTTGACTGGAGGTTTGATTCTGGGATGCCTGGGTCTCGGTCAATCGGGGACTCTCGCTCCCCGGCGTCGGGCAACGTGCCCAGATAACGGGCGCCGAGATCTACGAGCTCGGCTTCATCGAAGTCCCCGACGACGACAAACACGAAATCGCCCGCGTTTGCAAACCGCTGCTTGTAGGCGCGAAGCAAGCTCTCGGTGTCCAGGCCATCGAGGTCTTCGACCGAGGGTATGAGTCGGAACCACGGGCTGTCGCCGTAGCGCAAGTCCCAGAGTTCGAGGTTGCCTACAGTCGACGGATTAAGCGCCGGGTTCGCGGCAAGTGGCCGCCAGCCTTCATCAAACAATCGGGTCTGCAACTCCGAAATCATGGGCTGCGTCATCTGCAAGTGGGCCAGTTGGAACAAGACCTCGACATCATCGGTCGAGGACTCCCCTGACAGGTTTTCACTCGCCCGACTAATCGAAGGGCCCAGCGAAGCGATCGAGCCGGCCAACAGGCGGTCCAGCGTCACTACGTTGATTGTTTCGAAACCACTCCCGGACACCAGCGTCGGGACCCGATCGATCAGCGGAACGACTTGCCCTTCGACCGCGAACGCTCCCCCGTGGCTGTGGGCCCGCAGCTTTACGATATTTTCAGTGATCGCGGTTTGGCGATACGCCAGCCGGGCGCCATTGGCGTAGGTCACCACGGTGGCATCGAGCGCGTCGAGTCGCTGGCGGTCAAGGATCTCTGCTGGCGGTGGGCGTTCCATAAGTTCGGTTACTTCGCCATCGACTCGCTCTTGCTGATCGACGACCTTGCCCACGATCGATTCGTACGTTGCCTGCAGTACCGCTGGAGTCGGAAGAGTGGTGGCTTCGGACTCGGGACCCGTGACGACGACATAGGGATTCGCCTCAGCTAGCTCGAACAAGAAGCCCTGCGTGTCCTCGACCGTTATCGACGCCAAGATCTCACGCCCAAGTTCGAGAGACACCTTGGCTTCGGTAGGTACCTGCCGCTCAAGTGCGAGGCCTATTAGTTCATCGGCATAGTCTCGATCTTGGCGCGTGTCACTCTTGGCGAAATCTTGGTCGATCTGAGCTTCGATTTCGGCAACGGCACGTTCAAGTTCGGCGGGAGCGAAGCCGAACTGGCGGGCTCGTTCAAGTTGTGTCAGCAGTTCGCCGAGCCCGGCTTCGACCTGGGTCTCGTCGGAGCGAGCAGTCAACGACACGATCTGTGTTGTGCTGGTGAAGTTGCCTACTCCGGCCCCACTCGATAACAGTTCAGTCTCGCCGCTTTGCACCTGCTCGAACAGACGAGTGTTCAGCATCGACATGGTCAGGCTTCGAACAAAACCCGCGCGGAGGCCAGCCTGTGTCTGCGTCGGGGTGCCGTCGAGCCGCCAGTAGGCAGAGACTTCGGACCGTTGAATTTCTGCGTCGGTGAAGACCGCAAACGTAGACTCTGGCAACTCGCCGCTGCCCTGGCTTACGTCGAATGGCTGGACCGGCTCAGGTGATGCCGGTTGCACGAACGTTTCCTGTATCCGGCGCTCCATATCGCCAACATCGAAATCGCCAACGGCAACGATGGTCATGAGCTCAGGCCGGTACCACTGCTCATAGAACGCCCGAAGCTGCTCACTGGTCATCGTGTCGATCACCGTTGCAGACCCGATGGGGTCCTGGCCCAAATAGGGCGTGCCAGCGAGCAAGACTTGCCGGTTCTCGCGACCGAGGCGCCCCGACAACGGCTCGACGCTGCGTCGGAGTTCTTCTCTTACCACGCCTCGCTCTGCCGCTACGTCGTCGTCATCGAGGGTTGCTGCAGTCGCCCACTGATGGAGCACATCGAGTGCGAGTTGCACGACGGCGTCGGATCGGGTCGGCACTTGTAGCTCATAGACCGTCTCTTCAAAGCTCGTATACGCGTTGACATCGGGACCAAAGCCCGACCCAAAACCCTCGAGTATCTGCACGATGTCGTTGCCGGGGAAGAGTTCGGTGCCGTTGAACATCATGTGTTCAAGGAAGTGCGCAACGCCTAAGTCGCTTGCCGATTCGTTGACGGAGCCAGCCTGCACCACCAGGCGGAGTTGGGCCTGGGTTCCCGGCCGTTCGTTCTTCCGAATCAGATAGGTCATGCCGTTAGGCAGCTGACCTTGCACAACGGCCGGGTCAAGGGGAAGGGGTTCTGACCAGCTCGCTGGTGTGACAGAGCCGGGCGGCTTTGATCCAGAAAAATCTGGGGTGACCTCGACCGACTCGACCGTTTCCGCAGCCAGAGGCGCGGTCGCCACTGGTGTTGGGGACTCCGGTTCGCTGGTTGATACCTCGGCGACAGTTACATCTGCCTCGGCCGCTTGGGGAGCAACTACTGGGGTCTGGGTCGCACAGGATGCCGCAAAGAGCGCGACCAAGACGACGACAAAAAGGACTCGTTTCATTGCACCGCTCACGGCGCAACAGTATCGGGCCAAAGGCGACCCGTAGGCTCAGCTACCTGTCTGGGAACGGACCAGGTAAGAAGGTGCAGCCTGAAGGGTGACCGGGGCGTGCTCGGTCACGGGCGGGCGGATCGGTTCGACCTTGCGCATACGGTCAACAGCAAGTTGACGATGTCGCACGAGAAGGATCACGTAGCCAAGCATGACGGCATCGACAAGAACATGGACAGCCACCCATGTGCCGCGGGCAAAGAGCGCCAGAAGCAGCGTTGCTAGTGCAACGCCAGTGAGGCCAAGCAAGACCTGACGGCGGCGCTCGCGGGCCGCAGCAGTTGAGGTCGGCAATCCAATGCTGGGAGCCGGGGCGTCCCATGCTTGGTGAAGCAATGCTTCATCGGCGAGTGGGGCTTCGTCGAGGTAAGAGGCGGCTGAAGTAGCCAGCGGCGAACGGGTTGCTCCGTTCGTGAGGTCTATCGTGTCGCTCGCATCAACTGGGCGAAGGTGCACAACGTTTGACCCCGCAGCCTGAGTGTTCGCTCCAACAACTGGCGACCCCAGCGAGGCCGGACCGAGGGAGGTAACACCAGAAGACGATACGCCCATGGTGCGCATGCCAGTCGGCTTAGCAACCGCCGAGGTTGAGTAGCTCGTAGCAGCCTTCTGCAGCGGAAGGAACCGTTGAGCAGAGCTCACCCCGCCACCCATTGGCATCGACCGAGCAGTGCGCCCCGAAGCGCGGCGGTCCTTGAGATAAGGAGGGAGAAGGACCATTGCCCAAAGGGCTATCAGGATTACAAGTACCACGTACGTCAAGGCTTTTCTGCGGCTTCCGGTAATGACAACTGTTGCAGCTCGAGACATACAAATGGTGGATTCCCCACGGAGGAAACCCGCCGAGGCGATTCAGCGGTGGCAACAGGTCTGATGAATATTGCGAAATGATTACAGAAAGTGTCTACTAGCTGTTCTTCGGCGACACAACTCGAAGACAAGAAACCTGAGAGCCAATTCTCTTTTATCGAGTTGCCTCTAGCGCTGCCAGTCACCAGAGCGACCGCCGGACTTCTGCCACAGGCCGAGCGACTCAACGGTCATACCGCGATCGCGGGCTTTGCACATGTCGTAAATGGTGAGCGCCGCTACCGAACAAGCGGTCAATGCTTCCATCTCGACCCCGGTGGGTCCAACCGTTTCAACGGTCGCCTCGATATCGATCCACGATTCGCCCATTTCGAAGCTGACTTCAGCGGAACCAATAAGAATCGGATGACACAGGGGAATCAGATCACTTGTGCGTTTGGCGCCTTGAATTCCGGCGATCCGGGCCACGGCAAGCACATCGCCCTTGCCAACAACACCGGCAGCGATCGCTGAAGCGGTGTCGCCCGACATGGTGACTCGGGCCCGAGCTACGCCGATGCGTTTGGTCCACTCTTTCGGCGTTACATCGACCATGCGGGCCTGCCCATGCTCGTCGAGATGGGTGAAGCCGTGTTCTGGCGTTGAAGACACTGCTAGCCGCCGATTTGACTCATTGAGCGGTTGGGCCGGATGAAGTGGACCTTGCCGATTTGATGGCCAGCCCACTTTGCTCCGACACCCCGTTCGATCTCGGCTGCAAGTTCTTCGTCGGATGCCCCGTTGCGGACCAAGGTGCGCAGGTCAAACTCGTCGACTGCGAAAAGGCAGTTGCGGAGCTGGCCTTCGGCAGTCAACCGCACTCGGTCACAGTCGCCGCAAAAAGCTTGAGTAACACTGGCAATCACACCGACTTCGCCAATTCCATCAAGAAACCGGAATCGTTGGGCGGGTTCGTGGCCTCGCTGTATTGGTTCGAGCGGAAAGACCTTGTCGATGGCGGCGACGATTTCTTTCTGGCTCATCACCCGGTCGTTGCTCCAGCTTTCGTCGGCATCGAGCGGCATCCATTCAATAAAACGCACCACGACACCACGGTCGCGGCCAAATCGCGCAAAGTCGACAACCTCGCCGTCGTTGATGCCTCGCATGACAACACAGTTGATCTTGACCGGGTCGAACCCTGCCTCGAGGGCGGCGTCGATGCCGTCGAGCACCGTTGCGAGCTCGTCGCGACGGGTGAGTTCCAGAAACCTGTCCTGTTGAAGTGAGTCAAGCGAGATGTTGATGCGACGAAGCCCTGCGTCTTTGAGCTGCTGTGCATGTCGCCGCAGCGTCGAACCGTTCGTTGTCATCGCAACGTCGGTGCCAAGAGCCGCAAGGCGGGCCACGAGTTCGTCGAGGTTGGCGCGAACCATTGGTTCACCACCGGTAAGGCGAATCGAGTCCACACCGAATGTGGTGACCATCACCCTGGCAATTTGTTCAATTTCTTCGAAGGTCAGGATGTCGGCGCGGTCGAGCCATTCGAGACCCTCCTCGGGCATGCAATAGGTACACCGGAAGTTGCAGCGGTCAGTGACACTGATTCGGAGGTCACGGTGGACCCGGCCGAACGTGTCGACCAGAGGTCGAGCCATCTCTTTAGGGTAGTCGTGACTGTCGATATTGATCAATCAGCACTCGATTAGTCGCCAATGGGCTCTGCCACAACCCGGCACTCGGCTCGGCTGCAATCTGTCACTCACCCCATCGAGACCGGAACCCGCATCATTATGAAGGCCGGGCTTGAGTGGGCCGCCCGGGCGGGCGCACCGGCGCAGGACAACACGATGAGCTGCATTGTGTCGGCACCAGCCCAAAGTCACCAAGGGATACAGGCGTCTCGCCGTGCACACGTTCCTGCACAAGGGCCACGATCATGTCGACAAACCGACGGTCTGAACTCGAGGTCGGAACCCGACTGAAGCCGAAACCCGCGGCCTGTGCGGCATTCGCAGCATCAGTGTCGAGGTCTTGCAGGACTTCCATGTGGTCTGAGATGAATCCGATGGGAACAACAACAACATGGTCGATATCGGCGCTGTTGGTGGCCGTGATTGCGTCGCAGATGTCTGGCTCAAGCCAAGGCATTGTCGGCGGGCCACTGCGGCTCTGCCAAACAACAGACCACGATGCCATGTCCGGCACTTGGGCGGCCACCAGGCTCGCTGCGTTCTGAATCTGGGATTCATAGTCACAGGTAATCGCTGAAGCGGTCGGGATGCTGTGAGCGGTAAAGAAGACCTTGGTCCGTTGCGCGTCCAGGTTCGAGAGCGCATCCTGCACTCCGTCGGCGAGCGGGTTGATAAAGCCAGGATGATTAAAGAAGACCCGCAACTTGTCGATCCGTGGTGCTTCCTCGCCTACTGCTTGACCTGCCGCTTCGAGGTTCTCGCGATATTGGCGACATCCGCTATAGGAGCTGTAGGCCGACGTTACAAACGCAACGGCGTGGTGAATCCCGTCGGCGGCCATCTGGGCAACCGTGTCTTCAAGAAACGGGGCCGAGTTTCGATTGCCCCAATACAGCGGGAGGTCCAGCCCCGCGGCCTGCAATGCAGGTTCGAGGTCAGCGAGCAAGTCCCGGCAATGACCGTTGATTGGACTGACTCCACCCCGAGCGAAGTAGTGCTGCCCAACGAGCCTGAGTCTCTCGGGCGGAATGCCACGGCCGGCGGTGACTCGCTCGAGGAACGGCAATACTTCGTCGGGGCCCTCTGGACCTCCGAAGCTCACCAACAGGAACGCATCGATGGGCGGCTGGGCTTGCAGCTGTGGGTCGAGCATCGTTGTGTCGGGCGCTGTTGTTTCTATTGACATTGCGGACACTCCCACATTTTGCGGCCTGCGACTTCGGTCAACTTAATCGGGGTGTCACAGATCCGGCATGGCTGATCTTCTCGCTTGTAGGCGTAGAGCCTCTCGCCCTTCGGAATAGAGCGAGGGTTTGGATAACCCATGAGCTTGGGATCGACCGTCACGATCCGGTTGAGTTTTTCCCCGATAGCGAGCTGCTCCACAGTCAGGTTCCAGATGGTCTCGAGGGTGTCGTCATCGAGCTTGTTTGCTGGCGTGTGCGGACTCACCCCGGCCATGAGCAGCAGCTCGGAGCGATACACGTTGCCGATGCCAGCGACCAGCTTTTGGTCAAGCAGCGCGGCCCCGATGGGGATTCGTCGCCGATGCATCCCGGCGATGAAATCCTCGACCTTGGCTGACTTGCGAAGCGGATCGGGACCGACGGAACCAGCGACCTTGTCGGCGAGCTCGGGTGGGCCTAGATCGCAGACCATCGGCCCTCGAAGATCCCAATGCGTGTCATCAATAGACAGACGGAGTCGCACTGCCCCCCTTGGTTCGCCTTTGGTCTTGCGGAATTTGCCGATCAGGCCAAGATGCACATGAAGTACGTCGCCGCCATCGAAGTGGCCAATGAGATGTTTGCCATAGGCATCGAAACCGGAGCACGACTGGCCGTTGATCTTTTTCGCCCCCGCGTCGAACCTGCCTTGGGGCGAAGATGCCATGAGCTTCTTTTTTCGGAACGAACGGTTGAGATCGCGGGCAAGCCGGTGAATGGTATGGCCTTCGGGCACAGTGCACCTTTGGAGAGGGAGTCGTCGGGGAGGGAGATACTGCGAATGGAGGTGGGTCGCGACGCGTCCGCCTCGCTCAGGTTGCGGCTCTTTGCTTGGCCTGTTCTTCGAGCGCTTGTTCGAATGCCAAGCAAACATCGTTGGCAGTCAACGAAACGAGATCCACAACGTCGGCGAATTCTTGACCAACGTGGCCGGCAATCGCGGGACCGCCGGCGAGCAGGAAAACGTTGGGCATGCTGTCGCGAATCTCACGAACTTGCTGGAGCGCTGTGGGAACCGCATCGTCAAGTACGGCGCAAACACCAATGCCCACGAGATCGTCGACACCGCGCGCGACTTCGGTGAAGGACTCCGATGGGGTGTTGGCCCCTAGGTCGATGACCTCGAATCGGCGGTCCGACAAAAGATCAGCGATCATTGCTGTCGGCAACACGTGGTAGTCGCCCGAAACAGTGCCAACAACTACTGTGCCCCGCCGTCGGCCACGATGGCGGAAGAGTGGGCCCATTTGGCCCAGCAGTCGCGAAGCAGTTGCGGTCGCCCGGTGCTCGTCGGAGACTGCGAGCTCGCCCCGGCGCCACGAATCGCCAATCGCTATGAGCGACCGCTGGAGAAGCTGGGAATGGACTTCGGCCGGGGTTGCACCGCCGCTCAAAGCGCTCGACATGAGGTCCCAACAGCCAGCGGTATCGCCGGCAACCAGTCGAGCCGTAAACGGCTCGACGAGCATCTCACGAGGAGCCGAGTCGGCGGTCGTTCGTTTGCGTGGACCGGTGCCCTCGGCAAGAACCGCCGCCAGATCTTCTGGGGCTACCCACCATTGACCAGCTCGCTTGTGGGCGGCCATGCGCCCGGTGCGCACATATCGGTAGGCCGTCATGTAGTGGACGCCGAGCTGTTCGGCCGCTTCGGCGAGAGCGAGCAGCCGCTGCGATGAAGTCGGGATCGCTGCAGAACTCATTTCAGCCGTGATCCAATGATGGAATTCATGTTCGGACGCCCGGTGTAGAAGTCCATAGAGGTTATGCGACTTCGCTCTCGGCTGCCCGCTCTTGGCCCTCGCGGCGAGCCTCTCGGGCCGCTGCAGCCACCGCACGCCGATGGGGTGACTTCGGGCCGTGGCCTGCAAGCGCTCGCTCTTCGTCGTTCTCGCCGCCCCACAGCCCGTGCTCCCGACCATTCCGGCCGAGTTCGCGGCACTCATCAGAAACTGAGCAACAGTTGCAATAGGCCCGAGCGAGCGCCTCTCGACGATTCCGTCGGCCGTCGCGTTCACCCGGTGTCGCGAAGAAGATATGCGTTTTCCCGCGACACATTGCAGACGAGTACCAACTTGGCGATCGGAGGTCAACAGGCGTCTCGGTGAAACCGGTCGATGTCTTTGTTGAAGCTTCGTGCGTCATCGCACCTGATTTTAGCACTAAAAGCCTAGCTTGTGAAGAGTGTGTGAAAACTGCCACCTGTCACTTTCAAAAGGACGGGGCATGGTGCGATACTGACGAGTTATGCGGAGTACGTCTCTACGCAGCTTCAAATTGTTTGCACTCGCATGCTTGGTGCTTGCACTTGCTGGATCGACGCTCAGCTCGGCGCGCGCAGCACAGCTTGAGTCCTCGGCTCCTGACCCTGCACTGTTCAATCTCGAACTCGCCCAAGGCAACCTTGACCGGATCAACGCCGAAGCCACCCGCTTGCAGAACGAGCTTGCCGACGTGCTCGCGAACGTCGACGGGCTGACCATCGAACGCGACTTCATCCAGCTCAACGACCAGGCCCGCAACGAGCGCATGCAAGAGTCCCGCACCCGCGCTCGCAACATGGCTGTCAATGCCTATATCGGCATTGGCCCGCCGGTATCGGGCGTGGTCGTGCTCGACGCCACATCCGCGAACGACCTCAACTACCGAAACGGCTTGCTGCGCCAACAGGGTGAACGCCTGCAAATTGCCGCCGAGACCTACGCGGTATTGGCAGGTCAAGCCGACGCAAGCGTGCTGGAGCTTGCAGACTCCATCAACGGCGAGATCCGACAATCCGAAGCGTTGAGTCGGGATCTGGCGCGCCAGGTCAACAAGATCCCACACGCCCAATGGGTTGTGAGTATTGCAGAAATCAACCGCCGAGCCGACCTTGAGTTCGAGGTATCTGGCCGACGCGAACCCACGCCGGAACAGTGGGCCAAACTTCGTTTCTGCGAATCGACCGAGACCTACAACATCGACAATGGGAACACGTTCTACGGTGCGTACCAATTCACCTGGGAAACGTGGGGCACCGTCGGCGGCCAAGACAACCCAGCTCATGCTCCGCCCGAAGAACAAGACGCTCGGGCCCGCTGGCTCTACGCCACCCGTGGTCACCAGCCGTGGCCCATCTGCGGTCGCTACATCCGCTGACGACTGCACGAGCCCAACATTCCCCGACCGTGTGAGTTCCTCGCTTGGCGGCGCGGGCAGTCCCTCGCCATCCAATAAGATCTGCCCGTGACTGTTGCCGTCGTGCTTATCTTTGTGGCCTGCATCGTCTCGGGTGTTGGTCTCACGTTTCATACCGGTCTGTCGATGCGCTTCGAGGAGCGCTTCTTTGCCGGCTGGGTGCTTGGAATCATCGCCTTCACCATCAGCGGCATTATTTCGGCCCGGCTGTTTAGTTTCGGCGGCACTGCGGTCGCTATCGCCGCGGTGCTCGCGTTGCTCGGCTCGATCCCTGGTTGGCGGAGCGGTTATGACCGGTGGGGCGACGAACTCGCAGACCTGCGCCAACGGCTCAGCGGACCAATCGCAGGCGGCACCAACCCGATCCTGCTCATGGCTCTGCTACTGCCCGTGTGGGTGCTGATTGGCCGCATGTTCTACTTCGCCTATCAGACCGCCCCCGATGGCGGACTCATGGTCGGGCACCTTGCGTCGTTCTCTGATTGGCAGGCGCACCTGACCTACACCGCGTCGTTCGCTTACGCCGACAACACCGCACTGAACCTGCCGCTGGCATCGGGTTACGACATTGGATACCACGCCGGCATCAATTACTTCGCTGCGCTCCTGATACCCGCAGGAACATCGCTGCCGGGTGCGCTGCAACTTTCGGGAGCCTTTGCACTGTTCGCTTTCCCGGGTGTGATGTACAGCGTTGGCATGCGGGTCTTTGACCGCCAAGCGGTTGCGCTACTCGGCACGGTGTTGTTTCTGTTCTTCGGCGGTTGGGGGTTTTTGGACTTTTTTGCCGACTTGCGTGGTCCCGACACCGGTTTGGCCGATGCCGTTGGTTGGCAGCTTGACTCGTTACCCCGCACCTACACCCGCATGCCCGATGCCAACTTCAACGTGTCCAACCCGGATTTGCCGATGCGGAATTGGTGGAACTCAAACCCCGTCGTCATGGAAAACCCCATCGTGGGGCATTTCTTTCCTCAACGCCCCACCATCATTGGTTTCCCGGTAGTACTGCTCGTTCTTGGCTGGCTGCACACCGCGTGGTCCGACATCGAAGACCGAGGCAGCAACCGCACTCGAACCATCTTGTTCTGCGGCGTACTCGTTGGACTTACACCTTTCTTCAACTTGTTTGCGTTCGGCGTACCGCTGGCCTTCGTTGGGCTGTGGTGGATCGGAACTCGATTCCGCACCGAGTGGTTGTACTTCCTGATCCCGGCCGCAGTTCTGGCGCTCCCGGTGGTGTGGTTCCTGCAGCCGCCATCGAGTTCGCTCGAATATCCCTACGACTGGGTCGAGAACATTCGGTATCCCAACAACTCCACACCGACCGACCTGGGGCTCTTCGATCGGGTGAGCGATTCGGTCGTGTTCTGGTTCCGCAATATGGGCTTTTTCTTGCCTCTACTCGTTGCGGCTCAAGCGGTACGCGGGGTGTTGTCGAAGCGAGTTGCGCTTGGCTTGCTTCCGGTCTGGCTGTTCTTCGTGGTGCCCAATGCAATCAAGCCACATCCCTGGAACGGCAACAACACCCACTACTTCATCTTTGTACTGCTGCTCGGGTCGCTCCCGATTGCCGCGCTGCTGGTCTCCGCCGTACGCAAGCAGCCAATCGCTTTGCTCGCAGTTGTGCCCCTAGTGCTTACCTTGACCATGGCTGGTTTCGTCGACGTGCTGGTCACCAATGATTCAGATACCGCGCCGTTCCCCCAAACGGCGATGGACGGCGGCGGTATCGCCGTTGGCGAGTGGGCCCGGACCACCGATAAAGACGCGGTGTTCGTCATCGAACTTGGCTGGGGCGACGGTGCAGCCTCACCTCACCAGCACCCATTGCCAGCGCTAAGCGGTCGAACGGTTGTGGTCGGCAACGGCGGCTGGGTCTTTGACTTAGGTATTCCCGATTGGGCGACCCGCACCGATCATTCGCGCATCATCTTGGAGGCAGGGCTCGGTTACGAACAGCTCCTCGACAACTACGATGTCGACTACCTAGTAGTCGGACCGAACTCGCGGACACCGCTGTGGGATCCAAACATTGAGTTCTGGGAAGGGGCAGCAGATGTCGTCTATCGTCACGCCGGCTGGACCGTCTACGAAGTCTGAATCAGCGCAACTCGCCGTTGCCGCTCCGAGCGTCGGAAGCGATCCGGATCTTGACCCCCAGTTCGAAGAACGACTGACGATCGGGGGCGTGCGTCTCCCCCGGCTCGGCACGATCGTGTTGGCCTTGGTGGCCATTGCACTAGCACTGCGGTTGTGGGAGTTAGGCGCTCGACCATTTCACCACGACGAAAGCCTCGATGCGTGGTGGAGTTGGCGTTTCCGCACCGGCATCGTCGACCCGTACGACCCCGTTTACCACGGGCCGCTGCGCTTCTTCGTCACTGCTGGCCTGTACGAGGTCTTTGGCGAGACCGATGCCGTGGCGCGACTGTTTTCTGCACTCACCGGCGCCGCCGCTGTAGGACTTCCCTGGTTCTTGCGCCGCGACCTCGGTCGGATCGGCACCATCGCCGCGGCCGTTGCCCTGACCGTTTCGCCGACCATGCTGTATTACTCGCGCTTCGGCCGGGAAGACGCCCAGATGGTGTTCCTGACGTTGCTCGCCATGGTGCTGGGGCTTGCTTACTTGCGCAAGCCCAGGATCGCAACCGCCACCGGACTCACGTTCACGTTGGCATGTAGTTTCGCAATCAAGGAATCGACCTATCTGTTCACGCTGCTGCTCGTCGTGTTCCTGCTGATCATGATCGCAGCCCAATTTGATGCGCAAAATCGGGTCGACTTGGGGCTCGAGAGCGATCCCAGCTCACTCAACCCAGCCTTCATCAGCTCGGCGCTACTGTTCGCATCGGCTGGCCTCACGATCGCGGTGGTCATCGGAGCCGCATCCGGACAACTCTTCCCACTCATTGCCCTTTACATGGCGGGTCTGATTGCGTTCACTGGAGCAGCGGCGCTCCCACAGCTACGCAAACGAGAGGCGAATCCCGACTTCGAGTGGCCCGGGATCATGGGGGCCTTCGCTGCGATTGGTTGGGCCGGTTGGGCCATTGCCATGGGAGTGTTCGCTGTGGCTTGGTTCGCGTTCTTTACCATCTGGTTCAAGATCCCGGGCGACTGGCACACCGGTTTCACCGAGGCCATCAACTATTGGGATAGCCAGCAAGAAGTCAACCGTGGCGGACAGCCTTGGTACTACTACCTGTATGCCCTACCCGCCTATGAATGGCTCTTCGTTGGCCTCGCCGTCGTCGGCGCATGGCGTGGCCTACGGCGCCCGACGATGATGTCAGTGCTTATGGTCTGGTTCGCCGTGGGTAGCATGATCTTGTACAGCTATGCCGGTGAGCGCATGCCGTGGCTGATCGCCCACCCGCTGCTCCCGATGCTGATTCTGGCAGGGTTGGGCACGCAAGTCCTTTGGCAAGAACGCAGCCGGGCCGCAATGCCAGCGATCGCCGTGTTCGTTGGACTCGGCCTGATCTTTACGACCTTTACCTCGGTCCGAGCAAGCTTCAACAATGGTGCCGACGGCCGAGAGATCCTGAGCCAGGCCGGCCAGGCAACCCCACATCTCACCGCTGCGCTTGACCGCCTCGAGAACATCGACGAGATCGCCATGCGGGAAACTGGCCAACCGGCGAGGCTTGCCATTCACTCGACCAATGCGTGGCCTTACAGCTGGTACCTGCGCAACCGAGGCGATGTCACCTGGTTTAGCGATGTGAACTCGCTGTTTATCGATGGCGCCATGGACCCGTCGATCGACGTGATCATCATCGATCGCAACGCGATCGCCCCGGACACCCTGCCGGATTATCAGGCCACGTTGTTTGCGATGCGGTCGTGGTGGGTGCCGACCTACAACGACGCCGGACCGATCGGCTGGATCAAGTACGCACGGGATCGTTCTCTGTGGGAACAGAACCCGAACCCGAATTACGCCGGCGTCAGCGAAGCCACCGAAGAAGAAGCCGGGGGCATCGGAGAGCGGATCAGCCAGCTCGGCCAGGGTGCCCAGAATGGCGTGAGCGGCTGGGTCGGATTCGCAAGTGCCGACGGCGCCACCATTCCAGCACCGGCCGACCCGAATGCTTCGACAAGCGTCGACGACGGGCGCGACGGATGTGGCTCGGTCGACCAATGGTTCCTGGTTCACAACCGCTTCGCCTTCACTGAAGGCAACGTATACCCCGGCCCCATCGCCGAAATGAACGAGCTACTCCCCTGCGCCAGCGACACCCTGTCTGAACCAGCGTTCTAATCCAGTCGATACGCACGGCCGACCTACGGGCTGGTGTGTACCACGAATAGTCGAATGCCAGCAGCCGCTGCAAGTGCTGCGATGCCACTCGGATCGGTAAACAAACTCAATCAATCTGGGCCAAAGAACGCTGCTGCGGTGGCAGCTTGGGCTTGGGCCAGGGATTGTTTGTCGATTTGATAGATCACGAGGTCATCGATCGAGAAAATGGGCGTGAGCGATGGGTGTTCGGCGAACAGCTGCAGCGTGCGAGGGTTCGCTGTAGCCGCCTCAAGAGACCCCACGATCACGTAGGACACGTCGAACGCTCGCAGGAACGAATCGATGCGTTCGACTGATTCGGTGGTGTAGAACTCGGCGACATCGGCTTTGCGTTCATCAACTTCGGATCGGTAGCCGTTGGCACCCGTGAACAAGGAACGTTGTTGGCTCTGATGCCATCGCCACCCGAGCACGGTCGGTAAGCCGGTGTGGATACTCATGCGTCCCCACCACTGGTACTCCGCTCCGCCGACGCCTTCGACGATCGTGGGGCGGCCATTCACGTTGGCTTGCAGCCAGTCGATGAGTGGTCGGTCACGTCCGGGGTCTACGCGATAGTCCGCGCCGCTGGCGTCGCGGATACCAACCTCGGTCTGGCCGGGCTGCAACCAAAGTTGCCCATCGAGTGACGGACCCAGATTGTTGTTGATCCGGCCCTGCTGGCGCGGCTTGATAGCGAACAGCGGGTACAGCAGTGAACACAACAGCAAGACGACAAGGCCGCCTGCGAAGCCTCGACGTGCGAGATCGGCACCGGAAAGTGCCGGAGCCCGGCGAGGCTCCTCGGAACCGGTTCGGAACTCGCCCGACTGACGCGCAACCAAAGCCAGGGCCGACCGCTCGCGCCATGCACCCAGCAGCAGCGATGCACCGAACGCCGCCGCAATAGCAAACAAGTGCCATACCTGGAGCCAGAACTTGAACACGGTGTTCAGTCGGGCAATGTCGGCATCTTGGGTGAACGACTCGACACCGGCAAGCACGGCAAACCCCAAGAGCCAGCAGGCGGCGACAAACACATGCGGTGCCGATTTGCGTTCGAGACCCAGCTCAGAGAACAACAACAACCCAGCAGCGACCAGCCCAACGAACGACCATGCCGCCACGGACCCAACAACCGAACCAAGGCCGATGAAGCCGCCCGCAGCGATGGCCGCAGCCGACACGGTCGTCGATGCCGACTCGCCCAGTAGATCATCGCGGCGAGACCACAACTGCGAGCCGATGTAGGCAGCGCCAATAAACAGGAACACGCCCCAATGGGCAATCCAGTCGTCGAGGTTCGTGACCGATTCGGAACGACTAAACCCCGACTCACCAACCTGATTGCGACCCCGGTACGGGGCGGTTACCAATACGTGGGCGCCACCGGCGGCGATCGTTTGTCCCACGGCCGTGCGGGCCCGCCACAGCGCCGGGCCGCGCGCCATTGACCAACCGAAGCCGATCGACCCGACAATGATCAGGATCACGGTCGGCAGATCCCAGGTATGAACCATTTGCACGAAACCTGTGCCGAGGCCAAGGCCAAGTGCCAGTACCCAGGTCGAACCGGTGCGACCCTGGCGGGCACGCTCGATGAACGCAATCGAGCCAGCGAGAACCAGTCCAAAGAACGACATGGCCATGAAGTGCGGATGCAAGTCAGCAAACAGCACCGTGAATGCCGGGAACTCGGTGACTTCTTCGCCACAGGGTCGAAGTCCGGCGGCCGCAGCGCCACAATCGATGTCTCGTTCGAACTTGTTGACCCGACTAGGACCCCAGTAATCGAACGTGTCCCACGGCAATTCTCGCCACACCCGACGCGCTCCACTCAAGTTGCCCAGCACGAATACCAGTGCACCGGCCACTGCGCCCGCTTGCTTGCTGGTACTTCGATTGCCCTGGCGGCGCAATTTCTCGCTCACGAGATATGCCGCACCGCCTGCAGCCAGCAGCGAAACGACAAGCCGCACTACGCCCAGGAAGCTGTAACCCTGTGCGGGCTCCAACGTCGTCGCCAATTGGCGGAAGGCATCAAGGTTGCCCATAACCAAGAAGAGCACGACGCCAAGAAGTCCCGTTCGAGCAGGTGACAACATCGGCTGGCTACGTCGACGGGCAAGCACGGCCAACAGAGCAGTGGTCGAAAACACGGTCACGGCGGCCAACGCGGCATAGGTGACCACGCCCAGATTAAAGCCCACCGTTGGCATCAGGCCCAGGAGCCGGATCGGCAACGCGAGCACGAACCAACCCATGTAGTAATAGTTCAGGGTCCCGCCCGCAAGCCACGGGTCATAGGGGGGCAACGTTGTTGAACCGGTCACCGCCGTGAGATAGGCCAGCTCCATGGGCTTCTCGCCACCGCGCCACGGATCCCACACGTCCGGGTTGTTGGTGCGCAACCACAGCACGACCAGGAATGCACTACAGAAGACCGCTTCGGCCGCAAGGATCAATCGCTTATGGTCCTGCCACAGGCTCTGAATATCGTTGCGGTGCGCGCTTGCTCGCCAAAGGCCCACACCTACGATCAACCCGAACATCACCGCAATCAGCGTGCGAGACATATCCACGATGCCTAGCGACACAAGCATCCATGTCGGCAAGGCCAGTAACACGAGCGACAGCGGCTTGGCTAACCCGTACACCGCGCCTGCCGCTCGCCCAGCATGACGCATGAGCGTTGGGGCGACCGCCAGAGACAACACTTGAAGCAGCACGAACCACAGGGCCGCAGCAACCGGACTGCTCGGGTCAAATGAGTGCACCTGCGAGAACGAACTGCCGGTCTGCTGGGTCACGTATTCGTCGGGCAGCAACATGCCCGCGTTCGCATACGCGTCGCGCGGGTCGACATCAATAGCGGTACGCGCCCGATCCGGGTTCAGCAGAACGAATGCGCGCTCGGGGCTGAAGTCGGCAGTCTTGCGCCAAATCAGAACCGTGGGATGGTCATAGACCGTGAACGCTTCTTCGGCACTTGTGTCATCGATGGTGATGCCGAACAACGATGGCTGATTCTGAAACTCCTTGACCAGTTCAAACCCGAGTGAACCATCAAAGAGCGCCTCGTAGTAGCGAGTCATCTGGGGGAAGCGGGCCGGTGTTCTCGGCAGCGAGTCATAGAACTTGTTGCTCGACTCGATCACATAGTCGACCTTGTCAAGACCTTGGATCAACAGGTCGATTCGCTCCGGTGAATCGCCACCGAAACTCCAGGGTTCGAGCGTGACCCGTTCGAATGTCGACGCTTGACCCCACGGCAACCCGTCGTCCCACAGTTGCGTGCTCACCGCCGCGCTCGGTGGCAGATTCTCGACCATCCAATCGCCAGCAGCTAACCGAGCATTGGTGTTGTTGTAGACACCGTTGACGAACGCAAGCGCCCAGAACACCGTGACCCCAACCGCCAGCCCAACAGCGATCTTGATTGCCCGGGCCACGGTCCTACGGCCCGGAGCCATCACCGATGCCCACCGCCAGGCCGCAACCAAGCCGACCGCGCTCAGCGCCGTGACGATCGGGTACGCCGGCTGCAGATAGCGGATGATGGCGTAGAACTGCAACGAGACGAGCAAGAAGTACGCCGCAATAACCGCCAGCGGTACCGCCCAATAACGCTCACCTAAGAAGAAGCGCCGCACGGCACGGCCGATGCCAAAGATCGCGGCCAAGCCCAGTCCCGGACCCATGCCCCACAAGAACATCTGCTTGAGCGGATGCAGCAGCGGCGTGCGGCCCACCAGCGGATGAACCCACGGCCAATCACCTCCGCTGTTGATGTCGGTGATGTACTCAATGTCGGCTTCGAATCGTTCGTTCAGCGCCAACGACAAACCCGGCCTGAAGTCGTACGGCTGAGCGATCCGGTAGGCCACCACGGCCAGTAGCCCCATCACCAGATACGGCTCGATCTTGCGGGCCACTCGACCCACAACACCCGCAGCGATTCGGCGCCGCCCCAGATGCGCTATGTCGGGCCCAATAGAGATCAGCACTGCGGCAAACGGCGCAGCAACGCTGGCGATGCCACTCAGCTTGGAGCCAATAGCGAAGCCCACGGCAACCGCGGTAAAGATTCTGGTGCGCCACCCGCCTCTGGAGCGGACAAGGCGAACACTCCCCCAAACCGCACATGTCACGAACAAGGCAACCCACGGCTCACTGCCCAAAAAATGGGTGTACTGAATGTGCAGCACCGTGAACGCTTGCAGTAACGCGGCAAGCAGGCCGACCTTGCGATCATCGGACAGTTCCACCGCCAACAGGTACACCGCGCCGACGGTGATCGTGTCGATCAGAGCGCTCATGAGTCGACCAATCATGGTCACGTCGAACCCGGTATCGAATCGCAAACGCTCGCTAGTCGGCACCTCGGGTGGGGCATCTCGCAACAGATTGATGCCGACACCATCGATCGCTTCGACCACCGGAGCCATACGGTCGGTCATCAGAAGTCCAGCGGCCGCCTCGGAGGCCCAAAGCGGCAGCGTGCCGTACACATAGTGTGGAATCTTCTGTGGTGTGCCTTCGGGCTCATAGGTCCGAGGACTGAGCGTCGATTTTGAATGGTCGAGAACTTCGCTCCACTGCCATTGGTCTGGTAGCTCAACTTCGGCAGCTACTGAACTCCAGAACCGCTCGTCGGGCTGCAGGTGGGTGCCTCGATCCCAATCCAGATTCCAGGCTCGGAGCACGAATGCAACCAGCAGAATCGCCGCCAGGATCCAACGCGAATAGTCACGCGGCGGTCGGGTGGCCGCTGCGGTCTGCTCTGAGACGTGGTTGGAAGCACTGACCATAGGTTTGGAGAAACTGATTTGTTAGGGAACCAGGTGCGGTGTCTGTGCCTTCATGGCGGTGAGCACTTCGTCGAGACTCGGGTTCACGAGCGAAGTATCGCCAACTCGAACTGTCGGCACGACCTCATTGCCATCGGCAACCGAGCGCACGAACGCAGCGTGCTGCTCGTCGTCCCAGATGTTCAGCTTCTCGAAAGGAACCTTGGCATTCTTCAGTCGGCGCTCTAGGCCCATGCAGTACGGGCAGCCTGGCCGCCAGAAGAAATCGATGTGGTCTTTGCTTGTCATGGTGGCACTCCTCGTCAACCCCGCAACACTACCGACCATGACCTATGCACAAGGTGCCACCACGCCGTGATTCTCATCGATGTTCACGATGTGACCCTGCGCCATGCGCGGGGCGACGTGCTCTCCGGCGTATCTCTTACCGTCAGCTCCGGCGACCGTCTTGGCGTTGTTGGCCACAACGGGGCGGGCAAATCGACGCTGCTCGGTATCGCCACCGGGGCAATCGAACCCGATAGCGGCATCGTCCGCAAGGAGGGCGGCGTGCAAGTGTCGGCCCTGCATCAGCGCCCAGTGTTCGAAGACGTCACGGCGCTCGAAGCGGTTGGTGATTCTTGGGAAGCTGCTGCAGTGCTCGACCGGCTTGGTCTTGGGAATCGCACCAGCGACCAAGTCCAGACGATGAGTGGGGGTGAGCAACGGCGCGTTGCACTCGCTCGGGCGTTGGTTGCACCAGCCGATCTTCTCGTGCTCGACGAACCCACGAACCATCTCGACATCGACGCGATCGACTGGCTCGAGGAGCGCCTCAAGCACTTCAAGGGTGGCCTGCTGTGTGTTTCCCACGACCGGCATCTGCTCAACGGCATCACCAATCGTGTACTCGAGGTCGATGGCGGCAATCTCTATCTGCACGATGGCGGCTACCACGGCTACCTCGAGGGCCGAGAGGCGAGGGTCGACGCCTCGGACAAGGCCGAGGCCGTTCGCAAGAACCTGGCGCGCCGCGAGAAAGAATGGCTGCTCCGAGGAGCTCCGGCTCGAACGAGCAAAGCGAAGGCCCGTATCCGCAGCGCCGAGGCCATCCAGGAGAGCTCCGTCAAGCGAGGGTTACGAGACGACGGGCTTTCGCTACATAGCGATACCCCTCGGCTCGGCAACACCGTCATTGAACTGAGCGACGTAGAGGTCGCCATTGGTGACCGCACCCTGGTCGAGAACTTCACGCTCGAACTCGACCCGCGCGAACGCCTGGGCATCGTTGGCCCGAACGGCACCGGTAAATCGACGCTTCTCGACACTATGGCGCTGCGGCGCGAGCCAACATCGGGTTCGGTTCGCCACGGCAGCACCGTGCGTCTGTCCTATTTCGATCAGCTCGGGCGCACGCTCGATGCGTCAAAGAACGTGATCGAAATGTTTACCGGCGGCAACCGAGACGCTGATTGGCGCGACAAGGCGCTTCTTGAAAGATTCTGGTTCGACGCAGCAACCCAGTACTCCCCGGTCGAACAACTCTCTGGTGGTGAGCGCCGACGGCTGCAACTCGTTCTTGCATTGGCAGAAGATCCCAATGTGCTGCTGCTCGATGAGCCAACCAACGACCTGGATCTCGACACACTGCGTGCGCTCGAAGACTTTCTCGAAGACTTCCCCGGCGCTGTGGTCGCAGTGAGCCACGACCGTGCGTTCCTGGAACGAGTTGTCGACGACGTCATCGTGGTCGACGAGTCAACCACGGTTGGGCGAGTTCCGGGAGGCTTCGGCGCATGGCTCGAAACCCGACGCCTCAACCGGCGCAAGGGCCATGCCTCGACCAAAGCAGCACCGACTGACAGCGGTCAGGCTGCGCCCAAAGGCACCACATCGTCGAAAGCACCCAAACCACAGGGAGCATCGAAGTCGACGCTGCGGCACCAACTCAAAGAACTCGAGAAGCGCATTCGCAAGACCGAGAAGTCTGTTAACCGACTCACCGAAGAACTTGCCGACGTTTCTGATCATGAGCGAATGGCGTCACTAGGCACTGAGATTCAGGCCACGCAGACCGAACTCAGTTCTCTCGAAGATCAATGGATGGAAACGTCGCTCGAGCTCGAGGACGCTTAAGAGTCGTTGCCGCAACCGCGGGATCTATTCCAGGGTGAGTGAAGTTCATTGCCAGCTACATCACCCCGGGATCTGGTGGGTACGCTTTGCCCATGACTGACGTCACCACCACCACCGAAGAGATCGTTCTCGACGTAAGCGATGAAGCGCTCTTCAAAGTGCTCGACGTGCGAGCGGCTGAAGAAGAAGGCGACGCACTCGCATTACGAGTCGAAGTCACTGGTGTCGAAGGCGTCGACTACGCCTATGACCTGGCATTCGAGCCAATCTCTGAAGCTGCCGAGACCGATTCGGTCTACCTCGTCGGCGATCTCACCGTCATCGTGCCCGACAACAGCACCGACAAGCTTCGAGGCGCAACCCTGGACCTGCCCAGCAACCCAATGCAGGGCGGGCTTGTCATCCGCAACCCCAATCGCCCGAACCCACTGGGCGATACCGACTCGATCGAGCTCACCGGCGACATCGCCGAAAAAGTCAAGCAGCTGCTGACCCAGCAGATCAACCCGTCTCTTGCCGCACACGGCGGCTGGGCCGAACTCGAACGCGTTGATGGCACCGAGGTCTACCTGACAATGGGCGGCGGCTGCCAAGGTTGCGCAATGAGCGCAGCAACCCTTCGCGAAGGCATCACGGTCATGATCAGCGAGCTGATCCCCGAAGTCACCGAAGTCATCGATACGACCGACCACAACGCTGGCGATAGCCCTTACTACCAGTAGCAGACCCTACTGCCAGTCGCAGAATAGGCCCCGACTGGCATGGGGCTCAGATGCTCATCTGCCTCGGCCGAACTCCGCCGGCTCGCGGGTCTCGCCGTCGCCAATCAGGAGAAGACCGTTCGCGAGCAGGCCGTCGAACGTGGCGGCGTCGACGACTGGCTGAGCTACCTGGCCGCCGGGTACGTCTTGGAACACGATGGGCACTGAATCGAACAGCGGTTCAGCATCGGCGGTCTGTCCAACGGGGCCACAGTGCACGTTTCGTTCTGCAACCTCGCTGAGCTGTCCAAACCAGCACCCTGCGTCGGCGCCGAGGTCGATCTCGCGTTCGACCGCAGCTTGGCGATGCCAAACTGCTAGATCTTTCAGCACACTCGCGCCGTTAACTACCGGTAAAGCCCCTACTTGAATCAGCTCACCGGGGTCAAACGTTGCGGCGTCAAGGTCAGGCTGTGCTGGCGCGTCCACCTCGAGTTCGGTAGCTCCCACGGGATCCACTTCTCGATCGGTGCCGCTCGCCTCGATATCCTCGACGCGAGCCGCTTGCTCATCGTTCAGGGTCCGAAGCCCAGTGCTGTCGTCGCTATCTGACCACCACGTGAGAGCGACAGCCGCTAGTGCAATAAGAGCAGCGGCAACCAGCCAGCGCAGCCAGGGCCTGGACGCCCACGCAGTCGACGGCGGCGGCTTCCGCAGTCGCTGGGCCAATGTCGCTTCGTCGAGAACCGCAACCGTGCGCACCGGCGACTCAGCGCTTGTGGTGGCGCTACGGGACTGTCCGCTCTGCACTTGTGCAACCGCTCGCGTCTCGTCGTCGACAGTGAACTCGCTTTGTTCGGGTCCAGCGTCGAAGTCCGGGTCGATCTCAAGTCGCCCGTCGGTGCTGACCTGGGCTGTCCATCCTCTTCCATCGAAGAAGCGGCCGTCGAAACGGCTTAGCGGGTCTTCGTACCAGTCAGCGTCCATCGCCCCGAGAGCGTAGTGCTATCTGATCTCTCGGTGCCGCCGCTCCCCCCACCAAAGTCCCAGCGAGGCTGCTAGCCAATGCAACGACGCCACTAAGCTCGGCCGGGCCCCGATACACGCGCGAGGACAGATGCCCACGATTCCTATCCCCAAAGTCGCTTCTGACATTACGGCCGAGTGGGCAGACACGGTGCTGACACATGCTGGTTACGACGTAGCCATCTCAGAGGTCGCGGTGAGCCCAATCGGTACGGGGCAGATGGCAGACAGCCTTCGAGTCGTTCCAGACTATTCATCGGTCACTCCGTCCGCCCCGAGCACCTTTGTCGTCAAGATGGCATCGAATGACCCCAACAGCCGTGCCGCCGGCCAGCGGGGCGCTTACCTCAAAGAAGTCCGTTTCTATGAGCAACTCAGTGCCCAACTCGGCGTGGCTACGCCACAATCCTTGTGGTCGGACATTGACCTCGAAACCAGTGACTTCGCCATCGTTCTCGAAGATATGGCTCCGGCCGTGCAGGGCGATCAGATCATCGGTGGCGACGCCGACAGCATTGAAGCCGCCGCAATAAACATTGCCGGTCTCCATGCGCCGTTTTGGTGCGACGAGAAGTTGCACGAGTATGCATGGCTTTCGCCACCACTCGATCAGCGAGAGGCCAGCGTGCGAGATCTCAAGGCGATTCTGACCATGGTTACACCGGGTTTCATCGACCGATACCGGAACCGGATCGATGACCACCACATCGACCTCCTCAACTGGTTCGCCGACACCGTCGACACCTGGATCCAGGACGACCGCGGCCGCTTTGCCTTGATGCATGGCGACCATCGACTTGACAACCTGCTTTTCAACGCCGCCGATCCCATTCGACCAGTAACGGTTGTCGACTGGCAGACCCTGGCTGTGCGAAACCCGATGGCGGATATTTCTTACTTGCTCGGCACGGGTCTCGATGCCCAAACGCGACGCCGGGTCGAACATGACATTGTGGCTCGATACCACGAGCAACTTGTGACGCTCGGCATCGACAACTACGCCCAGAGTGAGTGCTTCGACGATTACCGAACCCAATCACCGCACGCGCTCTTGCTCACCGTGTTGGGTTCCATGCTCACGGTGCAAACAGATCGCGGCGACGACATGTTCATGGCCATGTTGCATCGCAGTAGCAATCAGATCTTTGATCTCGACATTCGTTGAACACTGGCGATAGCCTGCCCGCCGTGGCTGCTCCCAAGGTTGTTGTCTGCGCCATTGCGGGCGGCTCCGGAGCGGGCAAGACCACATTGGCCGTCAAACTGCTCGATCGGCTTGGTCAGCACGGCTCACATTTCACCATTGACTGGTATTACCGAGACCTCGCACACCTAACCCCTGAGCAACGGGCCGTGGTCAATTTCGATCATCCTGATTCACTCGAGGTTGAACTGTTCGCCGATCACCTAGGCCAACTCGCTGCTGGCCACGATATCGACGCGCCGGTGTACGACTTTGCGACGCACACGCGGTCAGAGGAAGTTCATCGGGTCCAGGCCCGGCGCTGCATCGTTACCGAAGGCATTCATCTCCTCGGACTACCAACGGTGCGCGAGCGATGCGCCCTCACGGTGTTTATCGACGTTGATGCTCAGGTCCGACTCGACCGCCGTATGCGGCGAGACGTCGCCGAACGCGGTCGCACCGAGGCCAGCGTGCGCGAGCAGTGGTTCACGACGGTGGCCCCCATGCATGACCAGTTCGTACAGCCGAGCGCCCAGTTTGCTGATGTCATCGTTGCTGTCGACGAAGACCTCGATGCCGTAGCCGACTCGCTTGCCGCCCGTCTGCTGGACTCTTAGAGGTTGCGCTGATAGGCACAGTGCGAAGCTCCACATCGGCGCAACTCGTGGGGCTGCCAACAGATGTCGAGACCTATCCGCTAGCCCCCTTAGCCCGCCACGACACCGCGATCATGCAGTTTGGCGATCTCGGTGGTCGAGAGGCCAAGAAGTTCTTCCAAGATCTGATCGGTGTCGGCCCCGAGCAGAGGGGCAGGTGGCACCACGGTTTCAGAGTCAGCGCCGAACCGCAGCGGTGACCCAGCGCTAAGCACCGTTCCAACGCCAGGCTGGTGCACCTGTTGGAACATCGGGTTGGCCGTTGAACAGCGGGCATCGTTTTCCACCATCCCCAGGAAGTCGCTATAGCGACCCCAACAACAGTGGTTGGCATCGAACGCGGTCGCGACCTGTTCCATGGTGCTGCGTTTTGCGTAGTCTTCGACAAGGGCGAAGAGCCGATCTCGGTGGTTGAAGCGTTCTCCCTCGTCACGGAAATCCACACCGAGCTCTGCCTCGAGTGCGGCCACGGCCTCGGTGGTACCAGTGGCAGCAAGCAGTCCGGTCCACTGTTTTGCGCTGATAGCGACCACGATGAATCGGTCACCGTCGCTTGTGACAAAGTCGCGGCCAAATGCGCCGTAGAGATCGTTGCCGAGTCGCTGCCGCTGCTCACCCAATATTTGCGCTTCGGCGATATGTCCCATGTTGGCTACCGTCGACATGGCTACGTCGGACAGCGCCAGCGTGACGAGTTGTCCTTCACCGTGAAGTTGACGATGACGGTCCGCAGCAACCAGGCCGAGGGCAGCCTGTTGGCCACAGATCACGTCCCACGCAGGAAGCACATGATTCACGGGCTCAGCGACCTGCACGGGTCCCGTAGCGCTCGGGTAACCGACGGCTGCATTCACGGTGTAGTCCACTGCAGTCGATCCATCGGGATTCCCCGTGATTGCAACCATGATCAGGTCTTGACGCTCTCGACGAAGCTCGTCGTAGCTCAGCCAACCCCGGGCGGGGAAGTTCGTGAGGAACATGCCGCCGTTCTCCCCCGGAGCGCCAACAAGACCTCGCACGATGTCTTTGCCCTCCTCGCTACGCAAATCAACTTGTATCGAGCGTTTCCCCTTATTAAGCGACGTCCAATACAGCGATGCTCCGCCGGGAGCGAGCGGCCACCGGGTGTAGTCGATGCTTCCACCAATTGGATCGAAGCGGATGACATCGGCACCAAGGAGTGCCAGGTGCATACCTCCGGAAGGAGCAGCAACGAACGCCGACCCTTCGATGACCCTTAGTCCGGCAAGCATGGATGACATAGGCAATTCTCTCTTTGGGGCGACGACTTTGGGACTATGCAATCACATTGTTGTGCCCCAATGGGAACTCGTGAAACGTCCCCGAGCCAACAACATCACCCTGTGCGGTCTTGGAACCACATTTAGTGACGGGTACCCTTGGCGGCGTATGAACACACGGGACGAGATGTTCGACGAGACCGCGTCGATAGTTGGCCCGATCGATGCTGCGTTGAGACTTGTACCCGAGGCGGCTGCGACGATCTTTGAGTTCGACACCTTCTCTGTGGTCGAGGCCCCGCCAGGACTTTTGCAGGACCTGCCTTGGCCGGCCAACCTCAACACACCTCCGAACAGTTCATTGCTCGACCTCTTTGATCCTGCTTCGCACTCCCAGGTCGAAGCCGCCCGCAGCAGGGCCCGACTCACGTCGACGGCTCACACCACCGTCCGACTGACCGCCGGCCAGCCTGCGCAGCTGACGCTTCTCAGTTTTGGCCCAAATCGAACACACGCCTTGGCGCTTATCGACGAAACCCCAGCGCTCCAAGTCGCCGAAGCGGTGCCCGAGACAAACATCAGAACTCGGATTATGTGCTCCGACGAAGGAAGCATCGTCAGCGCCGAAGGACCCCCAGGCTCCTACGCCCACACCGATATCGAGCTCGGCGACTGGGCGAAGAATCTGATCATCAAGGATCATCAACCGAGCTACTTCGAAGCGATCGAAGCGGTGCGTTCCGGAGAGCCCTACGCATCGCTCCAGGCAACAGGCGCAGCACCCGGCTTGTATTTTGGCATCACGGTCGCAGCCCTTGGCGCCAACATCGTGGTCGATCTGCACGACCGGTCGCACCAAGTCGCAGCGCTCGACACGCTGCGCCGCTCACAAGAACAATTCGATCAGCTCTCCGAGACGCTACCTCTGGGCGTTTTTGTGGTGCACCCACAGGGCAGAGTCGCCTTTGCCAGTGAACGACTCCGCGAACTGTTGGGCCCAAGTGTAGCTACGGACTTTGGCTGGCTCGAAAGCATCCACCCCGATGACCAAGAGATCGTTGCTCAGGTGTTTGCCGACATGCACAAGAAGCGGCACTTCAACATGGAAGTCCGCGTTCGCCGCGCCGACAGCCAATACATCTGGGCTCGGTGGGCAGGGTCCGATGTGCGTAACGACAGCGGAGAGCTTGAATATGTGGTTGGATTCGTCGAAGACATCTCCGAGTGGCGAGAACTCAATAGCAAGATCGCTTATCAGGCGAGCTTCGATGGGCTGACTGATCTGCCGAACCGGGCGACCCTTGTCGAGGAGCTTCGGCACCGGCTCGAAGCACAAACCTCGACGGCAATGACGGCCGTGCTCTTTGTTGATCTCGACGGCTTCAAGCTCATCAATGACACGCAGGGTCACCATGTGGGTGACATCGTTCTGTTGGAGGTTGCTCAGCGCTTTCGGCGCGCGCTGCGCCCACTCGATGTAATTGGCCGCTTCGGCGGCGACGAGTTTGTTGTTGTCGCCAGCGACATCTCCGATGCCGAGGAGGCTGTCGCAATCGGCAGACGTCTCCATGACATCTTGTCGACGCCGGTGCTGGCCGACGGCCGGATCATCACGGTCAACGCGTCGATTGGCGTGGCGTTCTCCGAGAGCGGCGCCCTGTCGTCCGAACAACTGATCGGCGATGCCGATATTGCCATGTACGAGGCCAAAGCTTCAGGACGGAACCGCTCGGTCGTATTCGACGCCACCCTGAGAGCACGTGCCTCGCAACGATTCGACATGACCGCTGACCTTCGGCACGCTCGTCGTAGGCGCGAGTTGAGGCTCGACTACCAGCCCATCATTGATCTGCAGACCGAAAAGATCATTGGTGTTGAGGCCCTCGTGCGTTGGGACCATCCTCACTTGGGGGGTCTTTCTCCTGCGCTGTTCATTCCTCTGGCCGAAGAAATCGGTCTTATTGACGATGTCGGCGAATGGGTCATCGAACAAGCATGTGCCGACCTCGATCATCTCCGCAATTGCCAGTTCGCCGACGACGATTTTACGATCAGTATCAACGCAAGTGCACAACAATTTTCTAATGTGGCCATCCTGGCGACGAGCACCCTTGCATCGCTGGACCAATACGGGCTTCGACCGCATAATCTGCGATTCGAACTCACCGAGTCCGTGCCACTCACTCAGATCCCCGATGCAGCAACCCGAATACAGCAGCTCACCAACTATGGCTTCGGCCTAGCAATCGACGATTTCGGAACGGGATACTCCAGCTTCGGCTATCTCACGATGTTGCCGTTCGACGTTTTGAAACTCGACCTCAGCTTGACCGCCCAACTCGAACCGGGCTCTGCCGCTCTCGCTGTTGTTCGCTGCCTGACCCAAATGTCTACCGAGATGGGATTCAAAATCGTCGCCGAAGGCATCGAGACCGACAAGCAACAGGCGCTACTGACCGACGCCGGTGTGCAACTCGGTCAGGGCTACTACATCAGCAGGCCGATCCCGCTCGCCGCCCTCATCGAACTTTTCGAAAGGTCGAGGTAGCCCGGCGGGAGTCAGCTACTGACTGCGCCGTGGGTCAACGGGCCAATGGTGCTTGGGATAGCGCCCAGCCATGTCCTTGCGGACATCGGCCCAACTGCCATCCCAAAAACCTGGCAGATCTGCTGTGCGTTGGATGGGCCGGCCAGCCGGCGAAAGAAGTTCAACGGTGAGCGGTTGGGCACCCCCGAGAATCGACGGGTGCGTACCCAAACCAAAAAAGTCTTGAGCTCTCGACTTGATCGTTGGCGGCTCAGCGGAGTAGTCGATCTTGAGCTTGCGCCCGGCAGGCAAATGAAAGGTTCCCGGCAGTGCCTTGTCGAGCGCAAGCCGGCGTTCTCTGCCCAAGACGACATCGAGTGCCACCACAATCGACACGACTTCGAGATCCGCACGCCCGGTTGCTCCGGATAGGAACGGGGCAAGCCACGTGTCCAACGTAGCCAGCAAGGCCTTATCCGAGAGATCTGGCCAGTCCACATCGGGCTGCCGGTCGCGGGCGTACCCCGAACGAGACTGCAGCGCACGAGCCCCATCGGTCCATGTCAGCATCTTGAGCTTGGAACGCTTGACCTGGTCGAGCAGGAGCTCCGTGACATGGTCAGAGGGCACCGGCCGCCTGCTCGTGGACCCGAGATCCAACGCTCCAAGATGGCGGTCGACGCGAGTAACGATGTCTTTTCGCTCGCGATCCCAAACTGTTCGCTCGGTGATCTCGGCATCGAAGCCGGTTGTCTCCAACAAGTCCGTTACGTCGACACCCGCTCCGATCCTTACCCGAGCGTCTTTGCGCTTGCCATCGAGGTCAATGGCCACGATGTAGTCTTCGCCAGCAAGCTGATCATTGTCGGGAATCCGCACGCCCGAGCCATTGCGTAGCCGAAATCTGCCTCGCCCAGTTCCACGACGCTGCGCCACCCTGTCCGGAAATCCTGCCGCGACCAGCAGCCCGAGGCGGTCACGGTCATACCCGTCGTCATCACAGCGGATCCGTCGCGCTAAGTCTCTGGCGCGGGCGCGTACCAGCTGCAGCGACCGACCCGAGGCCAACCCATGCTGCCGGTTTCGATCGGTCAAAAGGTCGAGACGCAAACCCAGGTCCGTGGGGACTTCGGCTGGGCGACCGCGTAACACATCTCGCTCATCGATCAGAGAGGCAAGCGCGCAACCCATGGCTCCGAGGCCGCGATCGACACCGGCAAGAACGATTGATCCGAGTCGGGGATGCAACGGCAGCCCTGCAAGCTGACGGCCACGATCGGTGAGCAACATATCTTGATCAAGCGCGCTGAGCATGCGCAGCACCTCGCCCGCCTCTTTCCACGCTTGAACGGGTACCGGGTCAAGGATTGGCAGTTTGTTTGGGTCAGTGACACCCCACGCAGCCAGTTCGAGCCGGAATTGTGCCAGGTCAACCTGGGATAACTCAGCAGCCCCAAACGCTGCCCGCGTGCCATGTTCGATCTTGGACCACAGGCGCACGGCGATCCCGGGGCACATGCGCCCTGCACGTCCAGCGCGTTGATCTGCAGACGCGCGCGATATCGACACGGTGGTCAACCGGGTCAAGCCATTACCAGGGTCAAACCGTGGAGCGCGCGCCAAACCCGAATCTACGACCGCAGTAACGCCTTCGACCGTCAGGCTGCTCTCGGCAATATCGGTACTGAGGACGACCTTGCGGTGTCCCGGCGGCGACGGCATCACGGCACGATCCTGTTCGTCTAGCGGCAGGCTGCCATGCAGCACCAAGACATCGACCCGAGGGTCCAGGCCGCGAAGCTGGTTCTGGGTGCGCCGGATCTCTGCCATGCCTGGCAAGAAGACCAGCACGTCGCCTTGATCATCTTGATCAATCACCCAATGCACCGCCTGAGCCACAGCCAGTTCCAGCTTGTCGCGCTTGTTGCGGGGACGCCAGTTCATATCCACGTCGAAGGTTCGGCCGCCACACTCAATCACTGGCGCGAGCTGGTCGTTCTCGCCGATCAAAGCCGCCACCCTTGCCGCATCGATGGTCGCCGACATAACAAGAACCCCAGTCCCAAGCTCCAGCGTGCGATTTGCATCGAGGAGCAGCGCAAGTCCAAGGTCTGCTTGTTGACTGCGCTCATGGAACTCGTCGAAGATCACAAGGCCGCAGCCTTCGAGTTCTGGATCCCGCTGCAGCCGTCGAGTCAAGATGCCCTCGGTGACGACTTCGATCCGAGTGTTCGGCCCGACCCGACGATCATCGCGAGTGGTGACACCAACGGTCTCCCCCACCGTCTCGCCGAGCAACGAAGCCATGCGTGCCGCCGATGCACGAGCGGCGAGGCGCCTGGGTTCGAGCATCACAATCTTGCGGCCAGCAAGCCAGGGTTCATCGAGCAGTCGCAGCGGTACCACGGTCGTCTTACCCGCTCCCGGTTCTGCTGTCAGAACGGCCCGCCGGCTACGGTCCAGAGCGGCCCGAACGTCGGCGATCACTGATTCGATCGGGAGTCCGGTGTCCGGCGCTGTCACCACGCCACATCAAGGGAGCAAACGCCAGCGGAACTACGACAGACCATTGTCGGCCTCAACAGCAGCCCGCATCTGTTCGTACGCGTTAGGCACAGCGCTCTGCACGCGAGCCCAGCTCGAGATGAACGGAGACTCCATCGGGTAGCTCAGGAACTCGTCGCCAGCTTCCATGATCGCCTGGGCAAACACTTCAACGAGCTTCTCCTCGCTATGGCTGTCAAAGCTCAGGCCATTGAGAGCTGCAAGGTGGCCATAACGTTCCACCATGTCGAGCGCATTGCGGTAGTAGCTGGCTTTGATCGTGCGGAAAATTTCAGGCGACAGCGCCTCGCCGCCGATCGCGAGTTTACGGAACATCGCCTTAGTGATGTCGATGCTCATCTTGTGCAGGCCTGCCGAAGGGTCATCGAATGACACGGTCTGATGCTTGTGGTCATAGGCGCCAGCAAGATCGACCTGACAAATCTGTTGGGTGGTGTAGCGGCGGTGCACTTCGCTCAGCACTCCAATTTCGAGACCCCAATCGCTCGGCATTCGAAGGTTGCGCACGACGTCGAGATGCATGGCGAACTCGCCGGCGAGGGGGTACCGAAAACTGTCCAGGTACACCAAGTAATCGTTCTCGCCCAGCGATTGGCGCAGCGCCCGGATGAGTGGTGTCACCAACAGTCGCACGACCCGGCCATTGAGCCGTTCGCCGTCGGTCCGGAAGTAGTAGCCCTTGGCAAACGCGTAACCAAACGTTGGGTGGACAACAGGGTAGAAAAGTTTGGCAACCATCGAGCGGTCGTAGGTAACAATGTCGGCGTCGTGTAGCCCAACAACCTGGCCGACACCCGACGCCAAGAAGTAGCCCATGCAATACCAAACGTTTCGACCCTTGCCTTCGTCTGCTGGCGCAATCGAGTGCTCCTGGAGCAGCTCATCGATGGCCCGAAGCCGGGGGCCGTTGTTCCACAGAATTCTGGTTGGCTGAGGCAGTCGGGCGAAGAACTCCCGGGCCTGGTGAAACTGGTCTTCGTTGGCCTGGTCCAGTCCAATAATGATCTGATCGAGCCACGGCACCTGCGTCAGTTGGTCGACGATGTGACTCAGCGCCGGCCCCTCGAGTTCGCTAAAGAGCGACGGGATAATCAGCGACATGGGCTGATCCTTGCCCCATTCGACAAGCTGGGC